>Ga0335076_10005951_pt1 | contig 12311 bp, 7 predicted proteins | sample Lox_Sample_25_FD_206717 | JGI IMG/M metagenome (GOLD analysis project Ga0335076, IMG submission 206717) | Soil microbial communities from Loxahatchee National Wildlife Refuge, Florida, United States - Lox_Sample_2.5 | ecosystem: Environmental > Terrestrial > Soil > Wetlands | place: USA: Florida...
GAAGGGGTGTCCGGCATGCTTGAGGTCAAGTGATGGCGACGCCTGCGCCACATCCGGGATGAAGGAAGTCGCGAGCAGAAAGCCCGAGAAGCAGATCGGACAGTCCTCATCTTCGCTGGCCTGCTTCGCCGGAAGGCGTGCCGCAGATTGCCGCTTCATGGGACCGTGCCATGCGTGGGCAGCATCTGCGGTCGAGCGGTTGATGCCCTGGCCGGTGAAGTCCCGGGCATGGATATGCCCGAATGACATCCCGAATTGCAGCGTCAAGGCAAGCAGCGCCAGACAGGCGCCGCATCGCCGCGTGAAGATACGCCACACCGCTAAGTGGGTCGGCCGCAAGCTGCGCACCCCTCGTCAGATCATTTGAGCCACGCCGCACGACGGCGCGAACATCGCTATGTGCCTGTCCAAAGCAATGGAAGGCGTTCTTTTTTCAAGCCGTGCTTTGTTCCAGGCATATCGCCAAATCCCGATTGACGGGAGACGCTCTACCCAAAGCGAACGCAGCCCGACACATCAACTGGACTTTTGTTGGGCTTGCAACGTTATAACATAACATGCACGTGTTACCAACACGACCGCGACAATTTGGGCAAGACTACAAGTGTTCCGCTATCTCGCAAGCGCGGGTCCGATTCATGTCGATTTGGCCCCTCATTCGCCCAACGACATCTCCGAGCTCCCGCGGAAGGCCTGCTATCGACGGTTTCAGCTGCCATTCTTGCTTGGCCTTGCCATGACCTCGGCGATCTCGCCCGCCTCCGCGCAGGAAAAAGCAGCGAAACTAGAGGTGGTCGCGACGTTCTCGATCCTGGGCGACTTCGCCAGGAATGTCGGCGGGAACCGGGTCGACGTTACGTCGCTGGTTGGTCCCAACGGTGACGTCCATGTCTACTCGTCGACGCCGGCCGATGCGGAAGCGATCAGGAATGCCAGACTTGTCATCGTCAATGGTCTCGGGCTCGAAGGCTGGCTGCCACGGCTCTTCGAATCATCCGGCGGCAATGCGACCACCGTCGTCGCAACCCACGGCATCGTGCCGCGCAAGATTGCCGCCGGTGAAATACTCAGTCGTGGTCATGAGGAAGGGACGGTGGACCCGCACGCCTGGCAATCCGTGCCAAATGCGGAGATCTATGTCGGCAACATCCGCGACGCCATGGTAGCCGCCGATCCCGCCAACGCCGCGACCTACAGAGCCAATGCCGCGGCTTATCTAACGAAGCTCGAAGCGCTCGATCACGACGTTCGCGAGGCGATAGCGCGGTTTCCACCTGACCGCCGAAAGGTGATTTCAACCCATGACGCCTTTGGTTATTTCGCCGCGGCCTATGACATCACGTTCGTAGCGCCGGAGGGAGTCTCGACCGAAGCCGAGCCGAGCGCGCGGGACGTCGCAACGATCATCGAGCAGATCAAAAAAGAAAGGATTCCGGCGGTCTTTGTGGAAAACGTCAGCGACCCCAGAATAATGCGCCAGATTGCGTTCGAGACCGGCGCCGCGATCGGCGGAACGCTGTATTCGGATAGTCTGACCAATGAGAAGGGCGAGGCTCCTACCTACATCGCGATGGTCAGGCACAATGTCGGCACGATTGCGAGCGCCCTTGCGAACTAGCCCGCTTGTCAGGCCGCGTGATCCAGCACTGGGTCTCTAATGGCGAGGCTTCAAAGGTCACGACTGGCCCGCTTGGCATCTAAAAACCGTCGTTTCGATGAGATCGGCTTGCGTGAAGTGTTTCGGATGCCGGCCGCTTGGGGGACCGCGTATTCGGCGCCCGGCGCTGATTCGCATTCTGATCTTGTCCTTGTGCTAGAAACAATGCGAAGTCGGCTTCGGGTCTCAACGGACCTGACGGCCCGAAATCCAATTTCCGCTTTACCTCCGAAATGGGCTTGGATTGGACATCGCACCATGTTCGAAAAGTGCCCAATAGGCGACTCCAACAGAGTTGCCACCGCGGGTCGCGCTTTCTGAAATCGCGGGTCGATCAAGCCGCGGGGACATCCAGTGTCGGTGCCTTCTTAGAAGCGATGCAGCGACGGCGAATGGCAGCTTTGTTTGCAAATTGACCGGCAGATGTGTGTCTGACTTGTACTCGATCGTGAAGAAGATAGCTCAATCATCGGGTCTCCCGTAGTAGCTCCTCAGGAAGCGATATCGTGAACCCCAAGAAACAAATTCCTCGCGAAGGCAGCTTGTCGCATATCTGCAAAACCTCACTTCACCCTCACAGCTGAAATACTCAAAATGCAGTCTAACAATCGTAGAATTGTTCAGATAAGTCGCAAAGTAGTGAGCCGCGGTTGGTCGCTCTGGACACAGGCGGAGCACTGCACGCCTAACGTCGGGAGGCAGATGGTCGATGCGGGTCGCATCCCAGGGATCATCGTGAATAACCGCGCTTCCGAGTGCTAAAGCGCTCGATTGAGCACAAGCCAACGCGAAGAGGATGCTAATCGCTATCATTGCGATTGCGCAAACGCGCGACTTCTGTTGGGCCATCAAGTCCTCCTAGGGAGTCCCGATAGTCAGACTATCCAGCATTCAGCTTAGCACGAACCGAGACGTCGCGCGACGACCGTCTCGTCAGAGCTTGGCATGACGACAAGTTGGCCGCCACCACATCAAAGCCCTGCGTTCCGTCGGAATCGATCGCAAGTGCCTAGTATTGCGTATGCGCTCGTACACCGAACACCGAAACGGGGCCCCTATCGCGATTGTAGGCGGGATTGACGATTAGCTGATAATCGAGCGTGATCTTCGAGGCAAACCATGGAAAGCTGTAGTAGGTCTCGAATATCCCCTCATTGCCGGGATGCGGCAGTTGGCCGTCGCCAACCAGAATGCCAAGGCCGCCGGCATTGAGGAACGCCTGGTGCGCGTTGGATATCTGGTTTACGACACCGGCAATGCCGAGGGTGTCATCATCCCGTCCCCACATCTTTCCGGAAATCGAAAGACCTGCCGCGATAGTGCGGTCGACATCGGTGAACTCATAAGGCTCCTTGTGGCCGTCCGCCCAGCCGGCGCGGGCGAAGAAGCCGACATTCTCCACGAGCTGCTGCTCGAGATTCATGCTGATGCCGCCTTTGCCCTGATATTTGCGCACGGCCGCAATGTCGGCGGGACCGCCCGTTTGGGCGGCGAGCAGGACGGCGTCCTCAAAGCTACCCATGCGGGCTCGAGTCAAGAAGCCGGTGATCGCAATCTTGCCCGGCTGGCCGAAGATCGAGTAACGACGTTCGATTTCGCCGTCCCACTGGAACTGGCCAAAGCGGGAATCTAGCGTGGTCGTATTCGGCGCAATCGACATGTCGAAGATCCCACCGCGGAAGGTCCATGCATCCGTGTACCACTCGATGGCGCCGCCAACCGTATAGGCCCAGGCGTCGGCCGCGTAGTCGAACGTGCCAGTGTCGATCAGCGTCCAGTTCATGAAATCGGCGCGCGGATCGTGGGCGTATTTGTTGGTGTCGAAAATGTCGACCACTCCGAACTTGCCGACGGTGATCACCAGCCGATCGGCCGTCTGCGATCCCGCAAACTGGGTGAGCCCGGAGTCAACTTTTTGAGTCTCACCACCGAGATCGATGGTCTGCCGGATAAACGCACGTTGCAGGCGCGTATAGGGATAGCTCGCACCGACCTTGTAAGCCTCGCCGCTCGGGAATCCTGCTGCACCCACTGAGCCGCTCAAGCCGAAGCCCTGGTCGATTTCGGGCGTGATCCAGAACTCGGCGCCGTTCCAGAGCCTCGCGCCAGCGAACAAAGTGACGTCAGTGGTCTCGCGGCCCTGGTTCGGCGTGAGGCTGTTGGTGCCGAAATAGGGCGCTCGAAATGAAGGGGTGTATTGATTGAGGAAGGTGGCCTGGGCATGGAAGGCAAAGCGGTCCGTCTCCAGCGCCTGCGGTCCCTTGGTGAGCAACTCTGGAATCGGGTTGGTATCTTCGAGATGGTAGTTCAAGCCAACGCGGATGCTTTCCATCGACAGGTTGGACCGGTCGCTCTCTGCCGCCGCCGTGAATGTCGTCGTTTTCTGTGGAAATCCGGTCCAGAGAAGTTCGGCCTTCGCCGTCCATTTGTCGGTGACGGGAATCTCGACACCGATGCCAGCGGCCCAACCCAATCGCCACAGCAAGCGAGTGTCCATGGTCCCCGCTGCGAGGCCTCCAACCGCAGGCACGGCAAGTTGGGTGCGCGCCAGTTGGTCATAGCTCCAGGCGAACCCACTCGTTCCATAGAGGAGAAAATGGTCGAAGGCGTAACCAACGCGCGCGCGAACGCTGCCGTAATGGATCACCGCCTCACCATAGTTCACCTCACCGACTGAAGGCGACGCCACGGTCTGGTTGCCTTTCACCGAATAAGGCACCAGTACGTCCGAGTTGGGTGCGGTGACGTCGATCTCTGCGCCCAGCATCAGGCGGGACGGAAAGACATGATTATAGCCGCCCTGCAGTCCAATGCCATAGCTGCCCGTCCCCGCCATGAGATCGAAATTGAAAGGAAGGTCAAACGAGCCGCCGAGGCTCGGCACTCCCGGCGGCATTGCGGACCAGTTCGCCGCGCCCCTGATCACAGCCCCATGGGCGCCGACATACCAGCCGTTCCAGTCGTAACCCGCGACAACCGGCGCAGGAGGTCTCACAGAGAGGTCCGACGCGAGCGTCGGCGTGCCGAGGACGAACATGCCGAGGCCGATGACGATTGACGACGACCTGCTGCGGCCTCTCATGCTCCGTATCGCCGCGAGTAACGGTATAATCGCCTCTTGCGTCATGATCTCCAACATATCGACGCTCGTGACGCCCAAGAAGCCAAAGCCTGCCGCTTCTGTCCGGCGTCTGTCGCCGTCGAGAAACTCCAGCGGCTACAGGCACATTTCACTGCTCGACACTATTGCAAGTTGCTCGCAACTGGAGACCTTATGAGATGCTGCTTGCGATGGGAAGGAGACGTGGTGGAAGAGCCGTCAGATCGCATTGGCCAGTGACGAGCGTGCAACACTAAGACAATGGCTCGCTACCTTCGTATCTTGGGCAAACGTATTGTTGCATCCGTGGATCGCGCAGGGCCATGCACGACGGTTTTGTGAAGGCCCAGTTCGGCCGATTGCTGGAAAGACGAGGTGACGATTCGGGCAATGCGGTGGCGTGCTCACGCCGTCAGCGCGAGAAACTCACAGGGGCGAGGAAGCTGTCCTGCGCGCCGGGTTTCGCAGCGGGAAATGACGGGAAGGGGCTGGCGCGGTGTAGAAGATCGAGCGCCTCCCCATCGAGCACGGCGTTGCCGGATGATTTTTCTACGGCGCTCATGATGACTTCCCCGGCACGATCGAGTTCGAACCGCACTACGGTCGTGCCGGTGGCACCGTGCGCCGCCGCGGGATAGCGCTTGAAGCGCTGCAGATGCCCGAACACCAGTGCGTTGTAGGCGTTCGCGCTGGCCTGGGTGAATTGTCCGACATGCTCGGTCTTCGGCGGGGCGCGTGTCTCGGGCGCCGGCGGTTGAGCCTGCGGGGTCGGCTTCTCGACCTCCTTGGGCAACTCCTGCGGCAGGGTGACGTCGGCCTGCTGTTGTGGCGGCGGCGGTTGCTCCACCTTTTCCACCTGCTTCTCCTTAGGCGGTTCCGGCGGCGCCGCCTCGGCCTGCTGCATCGTCGGCCCGACCGCGATGTCCTGGTCCTGGATTTCGGGCGAGGCGGCGTCGACCGGGGCGAGCGTCACAGAGATCGCCGGAATGATGTTGGGCTCGACGGGCTTGCGCGCATACCACAACGCGACCGATGCCACGATTGCCGCATGCGCGGCCAGGATCGCGAGCGCTGCCAGAATCCAGCGCGAGAAGCCGGGTCGCTCCGGTAGGTGCAGCGCATGCGCGGTCATTGCTTTGCCGCCGGTGTTTCCAGCCCGACCAGCGCGAGCTTGAGATATCCGCTGTCCCGCAGCGTGTTCATCACCTGCATCAGTTCGCCATAGCTCAGCGATTTGTCGGCGCGAACGAAGATCGTCTCGTCCTTGTGGTTGTTGGTGGCGGCATCGAGCGCGCTCGCAAGGGTCTCACGATCCACGACGGTTTCGCCGACCGCAATCGTCTGATCGGGCTTGATGGTGACGAAGACCGGCTTGTCCGGCCGGGGCTGCTCCGGCGCGGTCGAGGTCGGAAGGTTGACGCCGATATCGACGGTAGCAAGCGGCGCGGCCACCATGAAGATGATAAGCAGCACCAGCATGACGTCGATGAACGGCGTGACGTTGATCTCGTGCTGAATTTCGAGATCATCGCTGGTCGAACGAGAACCGAGACGCACGGCCATGGCGGTCACTCCGCTGCGCGCGGCAGGACCGTGCCGCGGCTGCGCTGGCCACGACTGATCATAAGCAGGAGCTGCGCCGAGGCGTCACCCAGGAGCGCGCGGTAGCCCGCGATCACGCGGGCGAGGTGGTTGTAGATCACGACCGCCGGGATGGCGGCCACGAGGCCGAGCGCGGTGGCAAGCAGCGCCTCGGCAATGCCAGGCGCCACCACCGCGAGGTTGGTGGTGTGGGATTCCGAAATGCCGATGAAGGCGTTCATGATGCCCCACACTGTGCCGAACAGGCCGACAAAGGGGGCGGTCGCGCCGATGGTGGCAAGAATGCCGGTGCCGCGCGAAATCTGCCGCGTCATTGCCGCTTCCACCCGCTCCAGCCGCAGCGCGACGCGCTCCTTGAAGCCGTCATCGACGATGCCGTCGGACAGCTCCGTCTCGCGCGCCGTCGAGAGGATCAGTTGCGCGACAGCATCCCGTTCGCTATCGCATTCATGCGCCGCCTCCATCAGGCTGCCGCCTTCCTCCAAGAGCCTGGTCCGACGCAGCGCGCGGCTCCTCGCAACGCGAAGTTCGATCGTCTTGGCGAGCCAGATCGTCCAGGTCACGAGCGAGGCGAAGGCAAGCCCGATCATGACCGCCTTCACGACGATGTCGGCGTTAAGGAACATTCCCCACGGCGAGAGATTGTGCGGCAGCAGGGAATCCGGGACTTGGGCGAGCGCGGGCTGCGAGTGGGTCGCAAGGGCCGCCAGAAGACTGAGGGCACCGGCTACCAACTGGAGCCACAATCCGGGCCGAGGCTTCTTTCCGTGTTTCATCTCGTTCTTTCGTTTCTCGATCGGCCCCCCGATCTTCCCCGCTCCTCATATGTTCTGCGAAAAGCAGCTCGCGAAGCAGCTACTAAAGCAATCCTTCAAGGTGATAGTTCACGCCGGCTTTGACCTGGTTGACCGCGGACTCCACGGTCACGCTGTTGCCGAACGGGTTCACGAACGTCAAGGTTTTGTTGCCGAAGGCGAGATGATCATACTCGAGCTTTGCGGACCAGTGAGACCCCAGCATGTATTCAAAACCGCCGCCCGCAGTCCATCCGGTCCTGGTCGTATTGGTCACGGTTGAACCGTCGAGCCCGCTGTTCACCTCCATGCGGTAATCGGCATTCATCCACGCCGCGCCGCCCTTCCCGTAGAGCATCAGCGGTCCCATGACATAGCCGACCCTGCCGGTCAGTGTGTCATACCAGTTGTGGTCGCTGGTAATCGAAAGGGACGCGGTCCCGGCGGGATCAACGAAATTGGCCTTGCCCTGCGCCGATGTCCAGCCGAGTTCGCCCTCGATGCCGACCAGCCAGTTCGGCGCGAGCAGGTAATTATAGCCGAACTGCAAACCGCCGAGCGCGCCGCTCGGATTGGTCGCGCCCCAGCCAATCGGCGTGAGCACGTGCTCTCCAGCGCCGCCTCCCGCGCTAAAGGCGCCGCCGAAGTTGGCGCCGACATAGGCGCCGTTCCAATGGTAGGCGACCGGGGCCGCGGCTGCGGCCTTGGTGTAGAAGCTGGGCAGAACACCGGCAGTCTTCTCCGGAGCGCCGAGCTTTTGCGATATGCCGAAGTAGTATCCGCGCCGCGGGCCGTATTGCGGCGCGAACACGCCGATGCCGGCGCCGTTGCGGATCTGGTAGATGTAGTCGGCTACGTTGACCACGTCGAAGCGGACCGTAACCGGCAATCCATTCCAGCCATGGTCAAACTCATGCGAGACGCCGGTGTTGACCTGCCAATAAGATGGGAGGTGGTCACCGTTCGGAACAACTGTGCCGTCTGGATTTTGAAGATCAGTACGCAAGCCGCTGCCATAGATGACGGTTGCGCTCGCGGTGGTACCGTCCAACCAGCTATGCGTATCGGTCCACCGGTATGCGACCCTTCCCGAACCCGTGTAAAGCTGTTCATGGTCGGTGTGGATATAATTGTTCTGGATGTAGACCAGGTCCGCCGGGTCAAACAGGGTCTGGTTTGATACAACCCCCTTCGCGCGCTGAACCCCGTATGCCCAACTGGTGTCGGCGGAGAAGCCTCCGTACCTGAACCTGAGCTTCAGTTCGGCGCCGTAATTATACGCTGTGTCGTAGTTGAACGCCGTGAGCACGTAGGCTTGGCCGAACTGCCCATCGTCAAGCAGGTCCCTGGCTGTCTTGTAATAGACGCTGCCGCCGAGTTCGAGGCTCGGACAATTGGCGGCCGCGACCGGCGCCTTGGTGGGCATTCCGCTTGATTCCGTCGGACATTGCGGCAGCAGTTGCTGCACGAAGCCGGCGTCGTACACATTGGCGCGCTCGGGCAGGATCGCACCAACGTTCTGCAGCGGTTGGCCGGCCACCTGGCCGGGCAGCACGGCGGCCTGGTCCGGGGTGATGGTCGGAGTAGCCGCGGTGGTCCCATTGAAGATCTGGGTTGGAATGGTTCGACCCAGCACCTGCGGCGCCGGTTCGAAAGTCCGCATGTAGCCGATATGCAAGACGGTCGACCACCATGGCTTATAGGTAAGGCTTGCGCGCGGACTGAACTGGTTCGCATCGACATATTGGTAGATCTGATCGAAGCGCAGGCCGTAATCGAACGTCAGTTCATGGGTCAGCCGCCACGTGTCCGCGGCATAGGCCCCGAGCTGCCAGCCAAACAATTTGCTGCTGTCGAGAATGTTGAACGGCGTGTCGATCGCGGTCAGACCGCTCGGATCGTTCGGGTCCAGCGGCTGAACCGTGCTTACAGTTGCGATCTGGGTCTGCTCGCCGTTTGTGTAGAATCCGGCGCGAAGGGTGTGCGCATCGTTCAAGCGGTACGCGAAATCGCCGGAAACACCGTTCAGGAATGAGCTGCGGAAAACATCAGACGCGACGTTGTTGATGAAGAGATCGCCGACCGGGTCGGGAACGAAGTGAAGGTCGCTGTAACGCGAATAATAGGAAAGCTGCGCATCGAAATTGCCTTCGGATTTCTGCCAGGCAATGACGTTGTAGGCGTTCTTCTCGTACTGGTTTTCATTGAGGGTGCTCGAATCGAATGAGCTCTTGCCGAAGGCCGTATAGGGGGGAGCATTCGGGTTGGGGGTACCATCCGGGTTGAGGCAGGGGTTCGCGGGGTCGAAAGGACCACCGCAAAAGCCTCCCACGTTGCCTGGCTGCCCGGGATTGTTGGGAATTTGGTAACGCGTCGCGCCGAAACCCGAGATGGTGACCACACGCGTTGTTGGATCATCAAGCACTGTGGACGTATAGGCGAAGAACCTGCCCTGTTCAGAATGATCGTGAATGGCGTTGAGGGAAGATATGGGATTTTCAAGGCCGAGGCCGGTACTGAGATAGCGGCCAGTGACATAATAGTCGGTCTTCCCCTCAACCCCGCCATATTCGAAGCTGGGCGTGATGGTCTGGCGGCTGCCGCCATAGACGCTGACGCTGCCGCCGGACAGCGCCGCTCCAGTCTTGGTCGTGATGTCGAGAACGCCGGCCGTACGCAGGCCATATTGCGCCGGCAGAGCGCCAGTGAGCAGCCCAATGCTGCCGATGAACGAGGTCTCCAGAAGCTGCGAGAAGCCGGACACGCCGTCGGGCAGCACAATTCCGTTGATCCGGTACTGAACGTTGGCGTGCTCGTTGCGGATGTGAAAATCGCCCGAGCTCGTCGAGTCCTGGGAGACGCCCGGAAATTGCAGCACGATGTCGCTGAGCTGAGCGGCGTTTCCCTGCGGGAGGCTCTCGATATCCCGCTGTGTGAGCTCGTAGTTTGTGGTGCCAGTTTTCGGCAGGATGACGTTGTCGCGCCGCTGGTCGAAATTCTGGGTCTGCTGCACGACCTGACGATTGGCCGCGGCCTGGGCCTGCTCCGCGGTCGGCGCGGGCGCCGCCGGCGCGGGCGCTGCCTCACGTGTCACCACGCGCGGCTTCTGCTTGGGCTTGGCAGCCTGCTTCGGCGCTACGACCCTGGTCTCGGGAAGCACATGTTCGCTTGGCCTTGTGGGTGCATTGCCAGCCGGCGGTGCCGGTGCGTTTTCCGCAGGCGACGGGGCCGGCGACGGCGTCGGAGCCGGCGTCTCTGACGGCGCTGGCGTCTGCGCTCGCGCGGTGCCGCCGAGGCCAGAGATCATGAGCGAGGCCACGCCCGTGGCTGCTAACATTCGTTTTGTAAGTACTGACATCATCCCAATTCCAATGAGGCGCGAGCGGATCCGTCGTCGTGGACGGATTCCTGGAGCGCCTGCCGTCGACACGCGACGGGCTGATTCCAATTCATCCCAGGGACCGCGCGGCGATCCCTGGGGGAGCAGTCAATGGATGTCAGGAGAGTGGAGGGCCGCGCGGCTGAAACGCGATGCGAACGGACGCGATGCGAACTGATTCGCCCCTGGTGGCCGGATGCGAGAGCTCGATGGCCTGCGGCAACGGCAATGCTGGCGGCGACGCGAACAACGCCGCGTTGGCCATCGCCATAACGGCGCAGATCGCGCAAACGTCGCCCAAGCGCTCGTCCGAGTCATGATTGGACGCAGGTTGCCGCTCGGAGCTGACCTCTGCGACTTGGCCGGAAAGGCGGCTGGCGACTGAGAGCCGCGACAGGGCCGAGCCGACTTCAGGAGCCGACGCCGCAGCAGAAGCGATTGGGTGGAAATGACCGAACGACAACGCGAACTGGACGACAAGCGCAAAGAGCGCGATCCAGGACCCGCATTTGATATTCGACCGAACCCGCGTCATGAGGTAACGCACCCAGCGTCGAAAGGCCTCAGGTCAAGGCCTCGTCAACATTGCTGCAAGTTTCGCGGACTTGTCTGAACAGTGTCAACGGCAGCGATCCAAGTCTCGCCAGATTTCGGCCACTCTGTGGGATTTGCGCAACGCCTTGCAGATCTGTCGTCACAGATCCGGTATGCCCTCCTGTCGCGAGACCCTGCGAGCCTGCGTGCGTGGAGCTTCGAGACGCTAGGAGCTAGTGCCCGAAATTGACCGGCGCGAGGAAACTGTCCTGCGTGCCGGGCTTGGCGGCAGGAAAGGCGGGAAACGGACTGGCGCGGTGGAGAATCTCGATTGCCTCCCGATCGAGGAGCTGGTTGCCGGATGATTTCGTCACCTTGCTGGAAATCACCTCGCCCGCGCGGTTCAACTCGAACTGCACCATCACCGTGCCCGCCGCTCCGTGCGCGGCCAGCGGATAGCGCTTGAAGCGCTGCAGGTGCCCGAAAATCAGCGCATCGTAAGCGTTCGAGCCGGCCACGCTGAACTCGGCGATGCGATCGTTCTTGGGCATCGCACGGGTTTCGGGCGCTGGCGTCATGGGTTGAGGCTCTACCTTCTCGACATTCTCCTCCTTTGGCGGCAGCGTGACCTCGGCCTGTGGCTGCGGCGGAGTCTGCTCGACCTGCTCGGCCGGCTTCTCCTCGACTTTGCGCTCCTCCACCGGCGCTGCGTCCGCTTGTTGCATGGTCGGGCCGACCGCGATGTCCTGATTCTGAATGTCGGGCGAAGAGGCTTCGACCGGCGCGAGCGTCACAGCGATGGCGGGAATGAGATGGGGCTCGACCGGCGCGTGGACATACCACAATGCAACTGAGGCAACGATGGCCGCATGCGCGGCGAGGATCGCCACGCCGGCCAGCGTCCAGCGGGAAAAACCGCGCCTCTCCGGCAGATATAGCGAAAACGCAGTCATTGCTTGGTTGCCGGAGCTTCGAGGCCGACCAGCGCGAGCTTGAGATAGCCGGCATCGCGCAGCACGTTCATCACTCCGTCAGGTCAGGCTGGGCGCGGTTCGTATAACATTAAAATAGCCGGCAGTCGAGCTTCCGGCTATGCGGGGAGTTACTCTGCGAGGCCAACGGGTTTGATACCCGGTTCGCTCGGTTGCTCCGCACTTAGTTGAGAAATTCAAGGTGCTTGAAAGCAGAAAACGGAATCAAGAGGGTTCTGTTGGTATTGTCTGTTTTCAGGACGATCCAATTTGG
>Ga0335076_10005953_pt1 | contig 12311 bp, 13 predicted proteins | sample Lox_Sample_25_FD_206717 | JGI IMG/M metagenome (GOLD analysis project Ga0335076, IMG submission 206717) | Soil microbial communities from Loxahatchee National Wildlife Refuge, Florida, United States - Lox_Sample_2.5 | ecosystem: Environmental > Terrestrial > Soil > Wetlands | place: USA...
ACCCTTGCTCAATCGATTGGGCTGCGCAGCAAAAAAATCTTCCAGCCAACGGGGACGTGTTTTTCCTTGACTTCCGCTTTTATAGAGCAAACCGGTGACTCAGGGTCCTGATACTTCATTGGGAGGTCTGCCCTTTAACCAGGAGCCGTCAGGGTGTGGTCTTCTTTTCCAGAGATTGTTTGGCCTTCTGACGCTGCTCCTCCTGCACGGCGATTAATTTGTAGGCGACGTAATACTTGTAAATGTTGGAGACGTAGTTCACCGTCTCGGGGCCGATGCGGGCCGCCGCGATCACTTCAACATTGTTGATCCAGATGTTCGGGTCGAGCCCCTTTTTCGCAGCTTCGGTGCGGAGCTGTTTCACACGGCCGGGACCACAGTTGTACGCGGCAAACGAAAATAGGATTTTGTTCAGGTCGTCCATGGGTTCCTTGCCGTAGTACTTCTCCATCATGAGATCGGAGTATTTGATGCCCGCTTGAATGTTTGGTTCCATCTTGCTGATGTCCCCGACATTCATATCCTTGCCGGTTGCAGGCATAAGTTGCATGACTCCGATCGCTCCCACCGGACTCTTGGCGTTCTGGTTCAAACCCGACTCCTGATAGCCCTTGGCCATCATCAGGAGATAGTCCATCTGGTATTTCGAGCCATATTTGCGGAAAATCTCGGCCGTCTCTTCGAACCGCTTCATGCTGTCCGGCGACGTGGCCTGTTTCAGCATGTAAGTTGAGCCGGTGTAGCGCGCGAGAATCTCATTGCCGAACTTCGTGCCCTGGCGATTCTTCTTCACAAAGTCATTGATGTCGGCGAGGAACTTGGGTGAACCCTTCCGTACGGCCCAGCCGAGCGACTCATTCGTAGCGACCGCAACATCCAGGTCGACCTGGATGTTCGTGAGCAGCTTGTCCCAGAGCTTCGCGGTCCAATCGTTGACTACCGTCGCGGGAAGCAACCCCGCATTGACCATCTCCAGCAAGTCCTCATCGCCGAGATCTTCGGGAACGGCGGTTAGCTTTACGGCGGGCTTGTTTTCCTTCTTGAAACGCTCGTTCAGCGTCTCCAGATGTTCCCAGTAGCTGGAAGTCTTCCGGACGAAAATCTCTTTACCAGCCAGGTCGTCAAGAGAGGAAAGCTGCGGCCCGGTAGGGCCGGTCACAACGACCTCACTGACGTTGCTCACTGTGGGATCCGAAAAGTCGACGACTTTCTGACGCTCTGGCGTGATGGTAAGACCGGCAATGACCAGGTCGACGAGACCATCGTTGAGATTCTGAATGACCTTCTCTCGGGGAGTAACGAAGAACATCACGTGAATCTTGATATTCTTGCTCTTCGGAGGATATTTCTTGTTCAGATAAGCTTCAAACGCTTTGCCACTCTCGTAGGCGACGCCCCACTGCACGCCCTTGACCGTGTAATAAAGCGTCTTCGAGTACGGGACAGCAACACGGATGAAGCGATGCTTGAGGAGGACGTCGAGGTCGCCGGTCCAGTTCTTGGCCTGTGTTGGAGCACTAATTGGCGCAACCGGGTTCGCCGAAGGAGCCGTTTGAGAAAAAGCGGCGGGGAGGGAGAAAAGAAATGCCAAAGGCACAGCAATCAGATGACGCAAGGGCGGGCGCATAGAGTTGAATTATAGTGAAAGTTGCGACGACTGCTATGACCGACGTCACAAGTCCGTTAACGCCAACCCAGGCCTCAACTCCCGGGAAGTCGGGAAACCGGAAAGTGAGCTCCTGGTACTCCAATCTGAAGAGAGCCGCCCGCCACCAGCGCGTCGGCTCCATGTCTGGGTTAAGGCACGTACAGGCCGTCGAGTTACCATTTGGCTCGTTGCAAGCTCGTGATATCCACTTCCGTGAGCGGGAAGAAATGGTTTGTGTCCGATGCGAAGACAGCAGGTCGGCAGTTTCGCCGGGGCCGCATGCAGACGCAGATGGCGCAGAACGCAACGGAGTCGGGCACGGTGTTCGTTGCCGCCAACCTGATCCATTGAGATCACGGCAGAAGGTCTCACCGAAGCGAAGTGCGGATTTGTGCCGATGCATCCCGTTCTTGCCACGCACCTTCGCGAATGGCACAGCCAGACGCCGTACACGAAGGACAAGGACTTTGTCTTTCCGTCTTTCCGGGCGTGCGGCCGTGTTCCTCTTTCCGCTTCCATCTTTGTTGCAGACCATTTGCGGCCGGCCGCAATGAAAGCTGGAGTCCAAATCGGCCAGGGTCAACGATTCGGGCTTCATAACCTTCGTCACTCACTGTCCAACTGGCTAGTGAACAAGGCGAAAGTCGAGCCTAAGACTGTGCAGGGCCTTTTGCGTCACAGCAAAATTCAGACGACGCTCGATTTGTACACGCAGGAAGACGGCGACGAGACACGGCTGGCGCAGGGGAGTATCTCATGGCGCTGGGTGTGACTACCAACTCGGTGCAGTAGGCTGTGGGTCTAGTTGTGGGTCGAGATCTTGGAGCTTGGCACTCAGTAAACCATTTGAATTGAATGGTGGGCCTGGGTGGACTTGAACCACCGACCTCGCCCTTATCAGGGGCGCGCTCTAGCCACCTGAGCTACAGGCCCGAACAGGAGCGGCTACGACTGTTTCTACTTTACCGTAGAAACGCGGGGATGCGCAATTCGGTTGGAGAGAAAAATGGCCGGATCCGCGGCGGAGACAGTGCTGCAGAGTGGTGCAAAGGCCGATGTGACAGCCAGCACAGACCGGCGCAGAAGGGGCGTCTACGGTGGGAGGAAGCCCGTTTGCGGCTCAGGAAGGTTGTCGCCATGTCACCGGTTACCGCCAGCACGTCGCGTGTCTTGAATGCCAGTCTCGAGAAAAAAATTATGAGCGCCGATGAGGCGGCGGCGTTGATCCGTTCCGGCGATCAGGTGGGGATGAGCGGGTTCACCGGGTCGGGATATCCGAAGGCCGTGCCGATTCAGCTGGCGAGGAGAATTTCCGAAGCGCACTTCCGTGGAGAAAAGTTTCAGGTGAGCGTGTTCACGGGCGCTTCGACGGGGCCGGAGCTGGATGGCGCGCTGGCCATGGCGGGCGGCATACATTTGCGGCTGCCGTACCAGTCGGACCCGGAAACGCGGAAGCGGATCAATTCCGGCGAAATGGAGTACATGGATATCCATCTGAGCCACGTGGCCCAGTTTGTGGAATACGGCTTTCTGGGAAAGCTGGATGTGGCGCTGATTGAAGTGACCGCGGTGCGGGAAGACGGGCGGCTGATTCCTAGCTCGTCGATCGGAAACAACAAAACGTGGATCGACCAGGCGGAGCGCGTGATTCTGGAAGTGAACGCGTGGCAGCCGATGGCGCTGGAGGGCATGCACGACATTTATTATGGGTTGCAGCCGCCGCCGAATCGCGGGCCGATTCCTTTGACAAGTCCGGGACAACGGATCGGCTCACCGTACCTGGAAGTGGACCCGAAAAAAGTGGTGGCGATAGTGCTGACGGATTCGCCGGACCGCAACAGCCCGTTCAAGGCGCCGGATGAGGCGTCGAAGAAAATCGCGGGACACATCCTGGAATTCTTGAGCTGGGAAGTGAAACAGGGGCGCATGCCGTCGAATCTGCTGCCGCTGCAATCGGGCGTGGGGAATATCGCAAACGCGGTGCTATTTGGATTGGAAGAGGGGCCGTTTGAGGGGCTGACGTCGTATACGGAAGTGATTCAGGACGGAATGATCCGGCTGCTGAAGTCGGGGAAGCTGGTGTCGGCATCGGCGACGGCGTTTTCGTTGAGCCCGGAGATGCTGACGGAGGTGAACGCGAACATGGCCACGTATCGGGATCGCATCGTGATGCGGCCGCAGGAAATCTCGAACCATCCGGAAATTATCCGGCGGCTGGGCGTGATTGCGATGAACGGAATGATCGAGGCCGACATTTACGGGAACGTGAATTCGACGCACGTGATGGGTTCGCGAATCCAGAACGGAATCGGCGGATCGGGCGATTTCGCGCGGAACGGGTACCTGTCGATTTTCATGGCGCCTTCGCTGGCACAGAAGGGCACGATTTCGACGATCGTGCCGATGGTGTCGCACGTGGACCACACGGAGCACGACGTGCAGGTAGTGGTGACGGAGAATGGGCTGGCGGATTTGCGCGGGCTGTCGCCTCGGCAGAGAGCGCACCTGATTATCGAGAAGTGCGCGCACCCGGAGTACAAGGGGTTGCTGGCGGATTATCTGAACCGGGCGGAGCGGCTGTCGTATGGGAAGCATACGCCGCACCTGCTGACGGAGTCGCTGGGCTGGCACAACCGCTATCTGCGCTGCGGACAGATGAAGCCGCGGGAAGAGAATTAAGCAGACCGCCAGAATGCAAGTCTTGGCACTTTGGTCTGTACAGAATGCGCGAAGTCCCGAAGCTTGAGGTGACAGACCTACTGGCAAGGCAGTGATTTTTGGGGAGGCTGGCGGTTTCAGTTCCGACGATCGGTTTCACTGCTTCGGTGGGTCGGCTGGACGATTCTTGTAGTAGCCCTCGCGCGTTTGCGCAGTCAGCCCGTCGCCCGAGATGCGGAGATCGATGCGGTGATAGTTGGAATCGAGTTGGGTTCCAGCGGGCACGTAAGCAAGAGTGTATTCGTGGCGGGCTTGTTCCGTGATACGAGCATAGAACCGCTCCATGCTACTGGACTTCAACGCGTAGTAGATGTCTCCTCCCGAGGCGCGCGAATAATCTTCCAATCGGGAATACTTGCGCCTGGCGGTATTGCTACCCACCGCGACACTAAACACGGAAATGTTATCGAATAAGAGTTTCTCTTTGACGCTCCCAAAGTCATGGTGGTTTAACTTTGGTTCGTTAGCGCCATCTGAAATCACAAGCACTATTTTTCGCCGGCCGGCAGCAACATTCTCCAGCAGGTCCGCAGCCGAAAACACCGCGTCATCCAAGGCCTTGCTTGGCCGAGCCCCGGCATACGTGGGAGCGGCGATGCAGGGAGTTCCTGTTGTGGAGTTGCCGCAAACCAGAGGTTCGGGAACATACGCGGACGCCGGCTTAATTTCGGCTTGCGTGGCTTTGAGCTCGGTCATCAGGTTGTCGATGTTCGAGGTGAAGCCGTTTCCTGGATAGAAGAGCATGTCAAAACGGCAAATGGTGACCTCGTCCTGAAGACTCACGCCGCCGACCAAAGCGCGGAGGCTTTGCACCATTTGTGTGCCAGCATTTCCATTCACGTCGTTGTCTATCAGGATGACCAGCGAGAGGGGAAGGCTCTCTTCCGTAAAGAATTTGATTTTCTGTTCGACACCATCATCAAGAATATGGAACTGTTCGGGCCGCAGGTCAGGAACGAGGTTTCCGTGGCGGTCTCTGACACTGGCGGAGAGAACTACGAGATCAGAAATAATGCGGACGGTTGTTTGAGGCGGCTGCTCTTGCTGCGACGGAGCTTTCAACGCCCCGAACAGAGTTATGAGGGCTGTCGAAATCAGGCTCAGCAGTTTCGCGTAGCCGCTTTTGAACACGAGTCATTCCTTGCTGGCATGGGTGCAACAACAGTTCCGATGATGAAATAGCGGAAGTGGTGGCCTGGTGGGTATTGTGGGAGACCTCTTCGCGTGTGCCGCCGCTAGGCTGTGGCAGGCTGCTGAAAAACTTGCAAACCATACATGCCGAACGGAGTCTGCGGAGTGAGGAATCTCTCTTTTCTTGGGTTTTCGCCGAAGAGAGATTCCTCGCTTCGCTCGGAATGACGGGCTGAGACCCTTTTTTAGCAACCTGCTGGCAAGTTCGCGAACCGAGAGAGTCCGGTCCGTTTATTCAGTTGAGTGCACTATCGGCATCAATTGAATGTCGGCGCGGAGTAGAGCGTTGTGGATGGCGGCAGCGATGGCGGGAGCGCCGGGGGTGTCGCCGTGGAGGCACAGCGTCTGAGCGACGAGGGAAATGAGGGCGCCGTTGGAGGCAACCACGCTAGAGCGTTCCACGATTTGAAGAGCTTGTTCGGCGGCAACTTGCGGGTCGGCGAGCAGGGCGTCGCGGAATTTACGGGGGCGGAGGGAACCGTCGGGATCATAGCGGCGGTCGGCGAAGGCTTCGGCGGCGGTAGGGAAACCGGCGTTGCGGAATTCGTCGAGCATGACGGAGCCTGCGAGGCCGACGAGGGTCACGTCGGTGCGCCAGCGGCGGACGCCTTCGGCGATAGAGCGGGCGATGGAACGGTGGCGGGCGGCCTGATTGTAGAGCGCGCCATGGGGCTTCACATGGACGATACGTGCGCCGCACTTTTGCGCGATGGCATCGAGCGCGCGGATCTGCTTTTCCACTGATGCGGAAATTTGCTCTGGAGCAATCTGCAATTCGATGCGGCCGAAGTTGCCACGATCTTCGTAGCCTGGGTGCGCGCCGATGGCAACGTTGTGGCGCAGCGCCTGCTGGATGGTGGTGCGCATCATGCGGTCGTCACCGGCGTGGCCGCCGCAGGCAATGTTGACGGAGGTGATGTACAGCATGAGATCTTCCTGCGTGCCGTCGGCGAGGGCTTCAGGGAGTTCGCCCAAGTCACAGTTGAGGTCGATGAACTTCATGTGAAGAGATGCTCCGTGCTGTTGAGGAGCCGTTCGCGCTCGATCCACAGAGCGCGGGCGACGGCGAACGAGGTGCGTTCGAATCGAATGTCGATGCGCGGTCGCAACTGGCCAACGCGGTGGAGGTCGATGCCAATGACATTGGCGATTTTCGGGTAACCGCCGGTGGTTTGCTGGTCGACGCCAAGGATGATGGCCTGGCCGGCGGGAGTGATCTGGATGGCGCCGAGAGAGACGCCTTCGGTAATGATGTTGGCGGATTCGGGCGAGAGGATGGGTGGAGCTTCGAGACGCAGGCCGAGGCGATCGGATTCTTCGGTGACGCGAAATGTTTGATGGGCGAAGGCTTCGCGGGCCTCGGGAGAGAATTGGCCGGCTTGCGGGCCATCGGTGACACGAAGGACTTTTCGCGGCTTCAGGGACGTGAGCAGGCTTTGCGATACGCGGCGCTTTTGAATTTTGTGTGGCGGCGCGGAGAAGCGGAGAATGTCGCCTTTGCGAAGGGCACGGCCCTCGAAGCCGCCGGTGCCGCTCAGAAGATGCGTGGAGGCGCTGCCGAGAAACAGTTTAACCTGGAAGGCGCCGGCGACGGCGAGATAGGCGCGGGCATAGTTCTTCGTGGGGCCGAGCGTGAGTTCGGCGCCGGGCGGCAGGGGATTGGACGCCCACATTTCGAGCGGCTGGCCATCGAGAGTGGGGCTCAAGTTGGCGCCGGTGATCGCAACGGTGCCGCCTTCGGGAAAAACAAACGTGCCGCCGAGAAGGGTGATCTCGAGGGCGGCCGCGCCGGGTTCGTTGCCGACGAGCAGGTTGGCGAGGCGCAGTGCCACGGGATCAGCGGCGCCAGCCGGAGAAACGCCGATGGCTCCATAGCCGGGGCGCCCCAAATCCTGGATGGTGGTGAGCAGGCCGGGCGACTTGACGATCAGGGAATTCATACGGAGGCGAGCTGCGAAAATTCTTTGCGCGAGATCGAGCGGAAACGAACCTGGTCGCCGATGGAGATCAGCTCCATGGGCTTGCGGCCGGCTTGGAAAAGAGCGAGAGGCGTGCGGCCGATCAAGCGCCAGCCACCAGGAGTGGAAAAGGGGTAGACGGCGGTCTGCTTGCCCGCAATGCCAACACTTCCCGCAGGGACTTTCTTGCGAGGGACATCAAGGCGGGGCGTGGCGATTTGGTCTGACAAATCGCCCAAGTAGGCAAAGCCGGGCGCGAATCCAAGGAAATAGGCGTGGTAGGGGCGCGAGGTGTGGAGGCGAACGACGTCTTTCGATTTAAGGTTGTGCGCGCGCGCAACTTCTTCGAGATCGGGGGCCAATTCGGCGTCGTAGCACACCGGAATTTCGACGGTGCGGGATTTTGGCTGGCGAAAGGATTCGGCGCGTTGTTCGAATTGGCGAAGGGTGGATTCTACTTCGGCGTGATCGACGCGGCAGGCGTCGAAGGTGATCATGAGGGAACAGTAAGCGGGCTGAACATTGCGCAGCCAGGCCGGCGGATCCTTTTGCAGCAGGCGAAGCAGTTTGAGGACGCGTTCGTGGGTCGCGAGACTTATCTCCTCGCCCAGATAAAGGAGCACCGATTGATCGCTGGCCGCGCAACAGCGCATGGGGGACTCCGGTTACTGGACGAAACCGACGTTGGTGGGGGGGCCCTGCTCCGGGCCTTCCTTGATGGGGCCGAATTGCGCCTCGAAGCGCGAGATGTTTTCGCCGAGGGCGCGCCAGATGCGCTTGGCGTGGCTGGGGCTGACGATCATGCTGCCGAGCAGCTTGCCTTGCGCGCCGTTAGGAAAGACATAGACGAAGTTCATGGTGAATTCTTCGGCGTGGTGCTGAATCATCACCAGGTTGCTGTACATACCCTGCAGTTCTTTTTCATCCGCCTTGATCTGGACCTGGCCAGGCGCCGGCGCCTGCGGCTGCTGCTTATCATCCATGGCAATCTCCCGGAATTTCTCCTCCAAGGTATCACAGACGATTGGAGAGGTTCGGCGGGGAGAGAAGGGGAAGAGGGAGCGGTGTGGGGGAAAGTCCTATTGACAGGCGTTCTAGTTAAGTATAGTTTATAAATCGAATTCACTATAGTTAATATGGCGGATCTGCTCTCCAAATCACTGGCATCGCAACCGGCGCCCGTCGCCGGGGACGGTAGTGGCGGGTCCTGGCGGCGCGTGCTGACACTGCCGTCGCTGCCGGAGGCGCACCGGAGCATCCCGATCGCGCCGAATCTGTCGTGGTTCCGGAAGATCCTGGCGTTTGCCGGACCGGGGTACCTGATCGCAGTGGGGTACATGGATCCGGGGAATTGGGCGACGGACCTGGGCGGCGGGTCGAAATTTGGGTACACCCTGCTGAGCGTTGTGTTGCTGAGCAGCCTGATGGCGATGTTTCTGCAGGCGCTTTCGGCGAAACTGGGAATCGCCACGGGACGGGATCTGGCGCAAGCGTGCCGGGACCATTACTCGCGCCGGACAGCGATTTTCCTGTGGGTGGTATGCGAACTGGCGATTGCGGCGTGCGATCTGGCGGAAGTGCTTGGTTCGGCGGTGGCGTTGAAGCTGTTGTTCGGGGTGCCGCTCCTGCTTGGCGTGATCATCACGGCGTTTGACGTTTTGATGGTGCTGGCGCTGCAGGGCAAAGGCTTCCGGCTGATAGAAGCGTTTGTGATAACGCTGATTGGATCGATCGGGTTGTGCTTCGCGTACGAAATATTCGTGGCGCGGCCCTTGTGGATGGAAGCGGCGTGGGGCTTCCTGCCGCGGCTGCAGATCCTGCGCGACAAGGAAATGCTGTATATCGCGATCGGCATTCTGGGCGCGACGGTGATGCCGCACAATCTCTATCTGCATTCGAGCATCGTGCAGACGCGCGCTTTTGGGCAGCACGAGCGCGGGCGGCGGGAAGCGATCAAATACTCGGTGATCGATTCGACGATAGCGCTGACGTTTGCCTTGTTCATCAACGCGGCGATTCTGGCGCTGGGTGCGGCGGCCTTCCACTCACGGGGGATGCATGACGTGGCAGATATCGGAGAGGCTTACAAGCTGCTGAGTCCGGTTCTGGGAGTGAGCCTGGCGAGTACCTTGTTTGCGTGCGCGCTGCTGGCGTCGGGGCAGAACTCGACGCTAACGGGAACACTGGCCGGGCAAATTGTGATGGAGGGATTCCTGCAGGTGCGGCTGAAGCCGTGGATCCGGCGGCTGGTGACACGGCTGATTGCCATCGTGCCGGCGATTCTGGTGATCGCGATTGCCGGCGAAGGAAAGGTGACGATGCTGCTGATTCTGAGCCAGGTGGTGCTGAGCTTTCAGTTGCCGTTCGCGGTGATCCCCCTGGTGCAGTTTACAGGCGAAAAAGCAAAAATGGGCGTGTTTGTGAACTCGCGCCTTACGGTGGCTGTGGCGTGGGTGGTGGCGGCAGCCATCCTGTTTTTCAACGGCGAGCTATTGTGGCTGATCTTCCGCGGCGCGTAGCCCGCACGCGCGAAACCCTATGCTGCACGCTGCGATTGTGCGAAACTTTTCCTGGCTCCTATGGCGGAAACCAAAAACAAAAAACGCGTGTTGCGGCTGGGCGTCTTTGTCGTGCTGATCGGGATGATCCTGCTTGCGATTTGCCTGGCGATTTTGCACAAGAAGACTTGGGCGGTCCCCCCGGAAGCGAAGGCCATGAAGAATCCACTGACGCCTTCGGAAGCGAACATCACGGAAGCGAAGCGGGTGTACAGCGACCGGTGCGCGAACTGCCACGGTGATTCCGGGAAAGGCGATGGATCGGACGCCATGATGTACGATCCCGCGCCATCGGACCTGACAGACGCGGCGAAAATGAGCCAGGTGACCGACGGCGAGATCTATTACCAGATCAGCGAAGGGCGCAAGCCGATGCCGTCGTTCAAGAAAAGATTGAGCGAAGAGCAGCGGTGGCAGCTGGTGTTGCTGGTGCGGTCGTTTGCGGGACAGCCTTCGCCGCCGCCACCAACAAAGCAGCCCGACGTCCCGGGAAGCAAGCAGCCGGAACCGTCGGGCCAGCCGAAGTAAGTCGCACTAGAGGTCACGGTTTGCGGAAAGACCGGGGCTCTTTGCGTCATCGGAACGAAGCGAAGCATCCCAATTCCTCGAGCAGCTAAGAAATAAAGAGAGAGTCCCGGCTGCGCAGACTCCGTTAGCCATGACGGACGAGGCTACTGTACGTGCGACAACGCGGTGGCGACCTCCTTGACGTCGGGCACGACGGGGATGTCGTAATTCTTGGCCCAGGCGACCTTCCCACCCTTATCAATAATAAAGATGGCGCGGCCGGTAATGCCTTTCTCAGGCAGATAGACGCCGTACTTTTCGCTCATGGCGCCCTTGGGGTGGAAATCCGCCAGCAGCGAATAACTGATGTGCATCTTTTCCGCGTAGGCTTTGTGCGACCAGACGCTGTCGACGCTGACGCCGAGAACTTCCGCGTCGAGAGTCTCGAACTGCCTCATGTCATTGACGAAACAGGCGTGCTCATTGGTGCAGACCGGGCTCCAATCGAGTGGATAAAACACCAGCACGACCTTTTTCTTTCCGGCAAAGTCAGAAAGCTTGATTTCCTTCTGGCTCTGATCTTTCAGAGTAAAATCCGGTGCCGTCTGTCCGACGCTCAAGCTCATGTGTTTCCTCCAAGGGATAATGTGCCACTGGAAAGTTTACCGAATGAATCGGGATTGCGCCAAACGCTTCCGGGACGGGGCGAGGCGCGGTACACTCCGGCTGAGCGGCGGACCGCGATGATGACGCTGAAACTGCTAACAGAACGTTACTACTCGCTGGCGAGCCAGCCGGGTGCGCCTGTGGAGCTGGGAAGATTCGGCCTGTCGCTGGAAGACACAGAAATGCTATTTAATGCCCTGGATGAGGACTATCAGATCAACCGGCACCTGCACTTTTCGAAGCGGGAAGGTCCGTCATACCGGATCAGCGGAGAAGAAGTGACGCATGTGTCGATGGACGCGGCGATCGCCAGCCTTTTGTAGCAGTTGGCGGTGTGACCGCCGTCACAATTTCCGCGCATACCTGTCATTGTTACCGAGCGCACCTCTGCGTAAGTTGGTGAGGGAAAATCCGACACGCGGATTCTTGTGCTTCCTATGCTGCGCCGACTCGACATCAAGCTGATTCTCTCCCTTACGGTGCTGATCGTAGCGATCAGTTGCATCGGGGGATACGTGACCTTCCGAATGCAAAAAGAGCGGCTGGTGGAGACCATGGTAACCGGGGCAGACCAACTTTCGCGCAGCATCACCAGTGCGACGTGGCACGCGATGCTGGATGACGACCGGAAGGGGGCGTACGAATCGATGCGGGTGATTGCCGACAAACACGGTGTGGACCGCATCCGGATGTTCAACCGCGAAGGCCAGTTGGTGTTTTCGACGGATACGCGGGAGAAACCTGTCGGCGCGAACATAGAGAGCGAAGTGTGCGTCAGTTGCCATAAAGCGACGCCGATTCTGACGAAGCCGGCGGTGAATTCACGGGTGCGGTTTGCAACTTCGCCCGACGGGATCAAAACGCTGAATATTGTCACGCCGATTTACAACGAGCCGTCGTGCAGCAATGCGGCATGCCATGCGCACCTGGCTAGCACGAAGGTGCTGGGAATTCTGGACGTGGCGCTGCGGCTCGATCCTGTGCAACAGCAGACGCGCGCGGTGACTCTGCAGGCGGTCATCACGACGGGATCGATGGTGCTGGTGGGGGCGGCGTTCGTGATCT
>Ga0335076_10005954_pt1 | contig 12306 bp, 10 predicted proteins | sample Lox_Sample_25_FD_206717 | JGI IMG/M metagenome (GOLD analysis project Ga0335076, IMG submission 206717) | Soil microbial communities from Loxahatchee National Wildlife Refuge, Florida, United States - Lox_Sample_2.5 | ecosystem: Environmental > Terrestrial > Soil > Wetlands | place: USA...
CTTTTCGTAGAAGATGTCGCTGCCCGAGTTGTTCTCAACCTGACCGGCCACGAGGTTCGTCGCCAGGCTTTTGAAGGCGAAGCTCTGGCAATCGTCGGAGACCGAAGGCTCGGTCGACGCCGCGCTTCCCGCCCCGTTGGTCCCGGCGACGGTCGGCTTCCCCGGTTGATGGCTGAGCAGGATGATGGGGTTCGGCCCCGAGAGCCAGCGGAAGACGTCGGCCGCGCCGTTCCCGTCGTCGGCCGAGACGAGGTTCGAGGCGGCGCTCTGAAACACGATGCAGTTCCCCGAGCTGTCGATCGCCGGGTTGATCGAGCCGCCGTTGGCTTCGACGCCGCCGGTGTTGGGGAAAGACACCCTGGTCACCGTGCCCGCGCTGAAACGAAAGATGTCGGAGAATCCAAGTGTGTCCGAGGCGACCAGGTTCGTCGCCACGCTCTGGAAGGCGACGATCGAGCTGCCGGCCGCCCGGCTGATGACGCCGTTCTGGGAGTTGCCGTTGCCGGCCACCGTGAGGCTGGCGCGGCTGACCAGCGTGAACGTGTCGGTAGTGCGATTCCAGAGAAAAACGTTGGTCACCCCAACGGTGTAGGCAACGCCGGTCACGATGTCCTGGGCCGTGCTGCGGAAGACGACGAAGTTGCCGTCGGGTGAGATCACGGGCTGGTCGGAGACTCCGCCCGCGGCCTGGACCGGCTTGCCGCCCGCGTGGCTCACGAGCGTCACCGAGTCGGTCGTGCAGTCGTACATGTACACGTCGCTCGCGCCGTTGGTGTCGGTCTCGCCGACCATCAGGTTCGTCGCTGTGCTGGTGAAGACCACGTCGCAGCTGGCGGCTCCGTCGCTGACCGAGTAGCGGGCCCCCGTCGACATCTGGCTGGCTCCGTCGGCCGGCGGGGCACCGACGGACATCTTCTTCACGAGCGGGTCGATGGGCGTGATGAGCGTGAAGGCGCCGCTCGGAACCGTGAGGCCCAGCAGGAAGCCCGCGAATGCGAAGGCACGAAGGAGAAGGTGTGCTCGCATGGCGTCTACTCGACGATCCTGAAGACGGACGCGGCCGCGCACGGCTCGGTGTCGTCGTCGATGTAGGGCACGACCCGCCACCTGCCGAAGAGCGAGCTCGTGACGATGAAGGTGCCGGCCACCGGCAGGCGCGCGGAGACGCGGGACACACGGTCGTCCTCGTCCTCAGGAGGGTCGGCCACCTGGATCTGCTGGTAGAGATGGCCCTGCGGAGTGAAGACGTGGAAGGTCACGACGTGCCCATCGTCGTCTCGCGTGCGCACCCGCATGCGGAACTGCAGGTCGAGCGTCTTGCGCACCGAGAAGGGCTCCTGCGCCCGCGGCCGCTCGGCGACCGACACGAGGACCGCGCCGCAGACGCTGCGATGGCGGCCGTGGCCGCCGCCCTTGCCGGGCTGATCGTGCCCGCACTGCCCGTTGTGCTCGTGTTGCGCCGGGTCAGGGGGGCGCTGGTCCGCGTTGAGGGGGAACGCGAGGACCGTGGCCCATACCAGAAGGCATCCGGTCTTCGTCATGCGATGGCGTCCTTTCCGTTACACGTCTCGGCCCGTCCGTCAGTTCGCGCGGAGCCGGAGGGGTGACGGCCGGGTGCGCTCGCACGCGTACGAACCCAGGAGTCGCTGGGGGAGGATACCGGCAGGCTCCGCGACAGGCAAGCGCCGGGGTGTGCGAACGCTCACAGGGGCCCGGCCATTGACCCTTGGGCGCGTCGGAAGTACTTTGCGCGTTTGAAGAAGACCCGCAGCGGCCGGGCGCCCGAGGTCCAGTCGGGAACGGCTCGCCGAGCCTTCCGGCTGCTCACGGCGCTCCTGGCCGGGGCGCTCGCGATGTCGCTCGAGATCGCGGCGGCCCGCCTGCTGGCGCCCTATCTCGGATCGTCCCTTCAGGTCTGGGGCGCCCTGATCAGCGTGATCCTGGGCGCGATGGCCCTCGGATACGCGCTCGGCGGCCGGGTCGCGGACCGATCGGCCGGCGACGCGCCGCTGTTCGGCGCGATCCTCGCGAGCGGCGTCTGCCAGACCGGCGCCTTGTTTCTCGCCCATCCCTTGCTACGGCGGCTCGCTCAGTGGCCCGACGTCGCGGCGACGCTGGCCGCCGTCGTGGGCCTGTTCGCCCTCCCCACCCTGCTGCTCGCTGCCGTCGGACCGTGCGTGATCCGATTGTCCGTGCGCGAGCGGATCGGATCGACGGCGGGGGCCGTGAACGCCCTGGGCGCGATCGGCAGCATCGCGGGAGTGCTGCTGACCAGCTTCGTGCTGCTGCCGCAGGCGGGGACACGCGCGACGCTCCAGATCCTCGCGGCGGTGTCGCTCGTCCTCGGCGCCAGCGGTCTCCTGCCCCGTCGCGGAGCGGCCGGCGGCCTCGCGGGCCTGGCACTGCTCGCGGCGCCGCAGCGCGAGTGGCTGCCGCGAACCGTCTGGACGGGAGAGTCGATCTACCACGTCGTGCAGGTCGTGCAGCTCGGGCCGCTGCGCGGGCTGGTGCTCGACCAGGAGACGTCGCTTCACAGCGCGATCGACCCGGCTGGCGGACGGACAGGCGGCTACTGGGACGACTTCGCCCTGGGCCCGCTGCTCTCGAGCGGCCATCGGGTGCTCGTCCTCGGCATGGGCGGCGGGGCGTCGATCGCGGCCGTCCGAGCGGCCGATCCCCAGGCGATCGTCGACGCCGTCGAGATCGACCCGCTGGTGGTGCGCGTCGCCGCCGAGCAGTTCGGGGTCGCAGCTGGCCCGCGGCTCGCGATCCACACGGGCGACGCGCGGCGGTTCCTGGCGGCATCCGAGGACGCCTACGACGTCATCCAGGTCGACCTGTTTCGTGGAGGGCCCGACATCCCGAGCCATCTCGCGACGGTCGGGTTCTTCGAGCTGGCGCGCGCTCACCTTCGGCCGGGCGGGGTGCTGATGGTGAACGTCTTCGACCTTGCGCCCGAGCACCCGCTGCTGGCGAGCGTGGCCGCGACGCTGGCGCGCACGTTCCCGAGCGTCTTCGTCCGCAGCCGGCGCGAGATGAACCACCTGCTCCTCGCCTTTGCGACGACGCGAAGCCTGGCGGAGGTGCGCGGGGCGCTCGAGTCCGCGCCGACGGCCGTCGCCGACCTCGCGCGCGAGGCGGCCTTCGACCTGCGCCCGACGTCCTACGGCCCGGACACGGCCGTGCTGACCGACGATCGCTCACCGGTCGAAGAGCTCACGAGCCGGATGATGCAGGCGGCCCGGGCCGCGGGCACGCGCTGACCTACGCCAGCGCCAGGTCCAGGTTCTCGATCGCCTCGTCGATCTCGGCCGTGGTCTTGTAGCCGACGGTGACGCAGTCGACGCCGGCGTTCTTGAACGCGAACCGCATCGCCTTCTGCCGGTCCTCGCGGTCGAAGGTGCCTTCGCCCACGAGCTTCATCGAGATCACGCCCATTCCTTCCTTCCGGACCTGCTTGACGTGCTCGACGACCTCGGAGACGTTGCCCGGGCCTTGAGTGGCGTAGTCCTCGGCGTCCATGCTCTTGCCCTTGTGGTTCACCCGGATCATGGCGACGTCGAGCCACTGATTTCCCGGGACCTGTCGCAGAGCCGGCAAGCCGTGGACCGACGCTCCGTGGCTGACCACGGCCTTCTTCGACTCCGCTTCCAGGATCCCGTCCTGCCAGCGGCGGGTGTCGACGGGCCAGGTCGCGGTGTGCTGCCAGTGCAGCAGCATGATGTCGAAGTAGTCCGTGTTCGCCAGCGTGCGCAGCTCGTCGAATTTCTGCTGCGGGCTCACGCCTTCGCGCGTCGTCACCTTGGACATCAGCCGGTAGCTGTCGCGAGGGATCCCCTTCAGGGCGACGCCGAGCATCTTGTGCATCTCACCGTACGACTCGGCGGTCTCGAAGAAGCGAATGCCACGATCGTAGGCGTGGCGGACCAGACGTGTGAACCCCTCTTGTCCGAGGTCCCGCTGCACCTGGCCGCTGAAGCTCCCGGTGCCGAACGCCAGCCGCGTGACCCTCACTCCGGAGCGACCCAGGGTCACGAAGTCTGTCGCCGTCTGCCGCGCGGCCATGAGCGGCACACCTCCCGTGACCGCGAGCGCTCCGGCGGCGAGTCCGGTCTTCAGGAACTCACGTCTGGCGATAGGGGACACTCATTCCTCCACGAGACCTGAGAAGCGAATCGTACCAGCTGGCTAGTTCGCGAGCATGTGCACCATGACGATGGCGAGTATCGCCAAGGCGATCGCCGTCATGGCCGCGACTGCCCGCGATGCCATGGCGGTAGCCGCCGAGCGACTCGACGCTATCGAGAGGGCCCCTGCAGCGACCACGCAGAGAGGAAACGCCAGCAGAAAGACCCAGAGCGTCCACACGCGATCGGCGTAGAGCGTCACCACCTCCTGCGCATGGGGTCGAAACATCGGGATCGTGCGAAGCCCGAGCGCCGCCATGAAGAGCTCAGCAGGCAGGAGCAGGATCGCCTGCACCATCGCGACGCAACCGACTTCCCGCGAGAGGGTCCGAATCTGCTCCATGAGTGGCGGTGCGCGACGCCGTCAGGAACTCGGATCTTCGATCCGCGCTCCAGCCCCGGGTGTCGCGAACACGAACCCGAAGGAGCGCAACAGGTACTCGCGCTGGAAGCGCTTGCCGAGCCTCCAGAGCCCGGCATCGACCACGAAGTGGGACATGACCATGCCGAGGTAGCAGCCGAAGACGAAGTCCCCCACTCCACCCCACGTCGCGCGATCGCTCATCACCGTCAGCAGCGTGCCCACTGACAGCCCCAGGAGCGTCAGGACCAGGAAGCGCGAGGCGGGCGAGCCGGCCCCCCCTCGGTAGCCGACGTAGTACATGAAGACGAAGTACTGGAGGCCGTGGGCCAAGGCGTAGCTCAGGACGGCTGACGCCAGGTCGTCGAAGAGAAACGTAGGGAGATAGAAGGACGCGCACAGCACGAAGAAGACGAGCCGCAAGGGCGAGCTCAGGATGCGCGGGTTGCTCAGGAGCGCGGCCACGAAGGCGACGGGCACGAAGGCATGGGTGACGAGCCCCGCCGTGTAGAGCAGGTGTTCCTGCCCCTCCAGCAGCGTCCCCGTGTGGAGGCTCATGAGCCGCACCAGCCCCAGGATCCCCGCGGCGACTCCGAGGTTGAGCGTGGCCCGCTCCGCCCAGCCCGGCCGTCCGGTCGCGGTGGCGGCGGCAACGAAGGCCAGGAGCCCGTAGTTCTGCCGCATGTAGTGGTACGTCTGCCAGACGAAGTAGGCGACCAGGATGTGTGGCGTCCAAGGGTCCCCCACGAACTGATAGACGAAGCCGGTGCTCAGGATCAGCGCCAGGGGCGCCCAGAAGTAACGCACGCTGTGCTCTCGGAAGAACCCCCGCAGATCCCTGTCCGTGTAGAAGAAGGCCGTGAGGCCCACGTGCGCGTTGCCGCCCAGGAAGACGAGCAGGCCGCGGATCGCCGAGATGCCGGCGGACTCGGGATGCACGCGAGCCAGCACCGGCATCAGCAGGAGCGGAATCAGCGTAGTGACGAAAAGGCCCGCGAAGAAGACGCGGCGCTTCGAGCCGAGGTCGGCGTCGGGGGGCTCGGCGGCGCTGGGCTCCAGCGTCAAGCCCGCGACGCTCACGGGACGACCTTCAGTTCCGGCTCCTCGACGAACACCCTGACCTCGTCGTCCAGCGCAGAGACTTCGTCATCCGTGAGCCACCATGGTACTCAATATGCTCCGGTCGAGAAACCCCCCATGCCGATGCCGACCGCGCTCGGGCGCTGGAAGACCGCTTCGTTGCTCCTGGCGGGCTTCGCTATCGCCGCGCTGCCCCTCTATTACGCCTACGCCACCCTGCAACTCGAGTGGCACGACCACGGCTCGATCTACACCAAGGTCCGGAACGTATTCGAGCGCGGCCATCTCCAGTCGCGCGTGCACTTCACACCGTTCCTCTACTTGCTGGCGGCGCTCCTCCGGCCCGTCGACCACCTGCTGTTCTTCCTGACACTGCACGTGCTGGCGCTCGTCCTGGGCGCCTACGCGCTCTTCCTGATCACCCGCGACGCCACCGAGTCGAATGGTGTCGCCCTCCTGATCTTCTTCGCCTTCCTGGCCAACCCCTACGTAGTGGCCGCCAACCTCTACACGCACTACGACGTGTTCGTGGTGCCTTCGCTGCTCTTCTTCTACTGCTTCCTGTCGCGCCAGAAGGTCGGGCTGAGCGTCGGCTGCCTCTTGCTCGGCCTCATCGTCAAGGAAGACGTGTGGCTCTACGCCACGCTCTTGATCCTGAGCCGCGCTCGACGCACGGACCGGAAGGCCCTCGCCCTGCTCCTGGGGATCACGCTGGGCTATTTCGTGTTCTTCACGGGATGGCTCTGGCCGAGGCTCTATCCGGATCACGAGGATGCGTTCCGCCTGATGTTCGCGCAGGGGGCGACGAAGTGGGAGGTCTGCCTCTATCTGCTCGTGCATCCGCTCAGCACGTGCAGCAAGCTCGTGAGCGGACCCGGCCTGGGCTTCCTCTCCACGCTGGCGTTCCTCCCGGTCTTCGCACCGCTGAGAGCGCTCTTCGCGCTCCCCGTCCTGACCCTGTGGCTGAACGCGACGAGCGTCGAGCGCAGCTCCCTGGCGTTCTACTACTCGATCCCCTCGCTCGTCCTCTTCGCTCCCGTGCTGCCGCAGGCGCTCCTGAACGTCCGGACGCTGCTCATGAAGGCTGCGTCGGGCCGCGGACCCGCGGCGGCGGCCTTCGTCGCCCGTTGGTCGCTGCCCCTCCTCGCCGGCCTCCTCCTGCTCGTGAGCCTGCTGCGCAACGTCGTCCTTCCCGACGGCCTGGAGCGCAGCCCCAGCCTCCAGAGCGTGCTGGCGGACGCGAGGCGATTCGGGGACGGCTACCGCGAGCACCACCGCGTGGGCTGGGACATCCTCTCGAACCGCATGCGGCCGGGAAGCTCGGTCATCACGATCTTCACTCTCGCCTCCTACGTGACGGGAGCCCACGAGACGTACCTCTTCTTCCAGGACGAGTCGGCGTTCCGGGCCGGCGTGCTGCGGCCGGACTACGTCTTCTACGACCTCAAGAGCCGATACCCGCTGCTCGGGCCGCAGCGGATGAGGCAGATCCACGAGTGGATGGTCACGAATCGAGCGTACCGGCTGACCTACAGCAAGGACGGCTACTTCCTCTACGAGCGGGCGGGGTCGTCCTGAGCCGCGCCACCGGCAGAGTGTCGGGCGGCCGCTTGCGCTTTCAGGACAATCACGTATCTTAGTCGCGCGCCTCAAGATGGAATCGCTCGACGCCGCAGCGTCGCTCCGGGCTCCAGCGCCCGCACTGTCCGCGCGCGAGGAGCGCGTGCTCGAGCGCGTTGCCGCCGAAGCAACGCCACCGGCAGTGGAGCTGTCGCCCGAGGCCTGCCCGTACGTCTCCGTCGTCGTCCCGGTCTACGACCACGGCGACCACCTGGCGAGGACGCTGCGGGCGCTGGCGGATCAGAACTACCCGGGCGAGTGGGAGATCGTCGTCGTCGACAACGGCTCCGGCGTCGGCCTCGAGGACGTCGTGGCCGGCCACCCGCGAGCCCGCCTCGTCCACGAAGCCCGCGTCGGCTCGTACGCCGCACGCAACCGCGGAGTGCAGGAGGCGCGCGGCGAGATCCTCGCTTTCACGGACGCCGACTGTCGTCCGGAGCCGGGCTGGCTCGCAGCCGGCGCCGCAGCGCTCCTCGCCGATCCGGCCTGCGGGCTCGTCGCCGGCCGGATCGACGTCGAGGTCGGCGACCCGCGTCGGCCGAGCGCGGCCGAGCTCTACGAGAGCGTCGTCGCCTTCAGCCAGCGGGAGTACGTGGAGCGCTGGCAGTTCGGCGCGACCGCAAACGTCTTCACACGCCGCGAGGTCTTCGAGCGCGTCGGCCGCTTCGACGAGTCTCTGTACTCGCTCGGAGACCGCGACTGGGGACGGCGGGTGTTCGAGGCGGGGTACGCGCAGCGCTACGCGGAAGCCGCGCGAGTCCGCCATCCCGCCCGGCGCTCGGTCGGCGCGCTCCTGCGCCGGGCGCGCCGCATGGCCGGGGGCTACTACCAGATCGCGCGCTCGCGTCGCGTCTCGCTCCGGACTCTCGCGCGCGACGCCCCGATGGGTCTCGTGTCCCGGCTCCGGCTCGGATCGAGGGGCCGCAGGCAAGACGCCGCGCCCGGACGGCGCCCGCTCGAGGGCTTCCGGGAGCGCGCCACCGTCGCGGCGGTGGCGCTGGCGATCGTGTTGGTGCGCGCCCTCGAGCTGGGCCGCCTGCTCGCCGGAGGCCGCCCCCGGCGGGCCTGAGTGACACGAGCGTGAGCGAGCTCGAGCTGTCGATCGTCCTCGAGACGACGACCGGGGGCATCACCGGCGCCTGCGACGTGCAGCGCAACCTCGACGAGTGGCTGCGGGAGGCGGAGTCTGTACGTCCGCGCCGGGCCGAGGTCGTGCTCGCCGCCCCAGGACCCGTCGCCCTCGACGAGCGGTTCGTCGCTGCCGGCGTGCGCGTCCTGGAGCGGGCAGGCGCCGGCTACTACGCGCTCAAGAACGCCGCAGCCAACGACGCGAAGAGTGCGATCGTCCTGTTCAGCGACCTCGACTGCCGCCCGGGCCCCGGCTACGCGCGCACGCTCCTCGACGCCTTCTCCGATCCGGCGGTCGGCGCCGTGGCCGGCCGCTCGGTCTACGACGGCGAGGGACTGCTCACCCGGATCAACTCCGTGAACTCCTTCGGTGATCTGTACCGCGGACCGCGGGCATTCGAGGCCGGGTTCCCTCTCGCCCACAACGTCGCCGTCCGACGCGAGCTCTACGAGCGCGATCCCTGGGGGCCGTTCGTGGGCCGGATCGGGGGCGACAGCCACCTCGCTCGCCACGTCCGGGCGTCGGGGCGGCGCCTGGTTCTCGACGAGCGGCTCCTGATCCGCCACGAGGACATGACGTGGAAGCTGCGCGGGCTCGTCGAGCGCCACCTGCGCGACACGTTCGTGCCGCTCGCCTACGGCACGGAGCGGCAGCGCTTCTCCGCCCCATTCGTCCTGGCCTGTGCGCTCCTGCTCCGGCCGGCGCTCCGCGTCAAGCGCGTGCTCCTCGGCGGGCCCCGGCTGGGCCTTCGCATCGTGCACGCCCCCGTCGTGCTCACGGTCGAGGCCGCCTACTGGATCCTCGACCTCGCGCTGACCTTGGTCGTCCTCAGCGTGCCTCGGCTCCGTCGACTTTGGCTCGACTTCCTCGGGCCCGAGGCGGTCACGCTCGCACGAGCGGTTCCGGCGGCCGTCCCCGCCCGGGGCAGGCACGAGCCCGCGCACCCGCCTGCGCCCGGATTCGAGCGCTAGAGCCCGTCGGCCGGCCGACGCAAGGCCAGCGCACGAAGCAGCCGCCAGTCGCTGCGCTGCACGAGACCGAGGCCCAGCGCCGCTCCGGCAAAGACGAGAGCCCCAGCTCCGAGAGCCACAGGCACGGGGCGATCGGAGAGCGCATGCAAGGCCAGCCACAGCGCGCCGCCTGCCAACGCCGGCCGTACCACGTCACTCCAGGCGCCGAGGCGGCAGCCGCTGCGCGCCAGCACGACGCTGGCGCCCAGCCACAGCACGCCCTGGCTGATCAGGCTTCCGAGGGCGGCGCCGACTCCGCCCAGCGCCGGCACGAGCGAAAGGCTGAGGATCAGCTTGAGCAGGGCGCCCACGGTGGCGAGAACGGCGAGCCCCCGCGTGCGGCCGGTCGCGGCCAGCGTCACGTCCGCGAGCGCGGAGCCGAACACCAACGGGATGGAGGCGAAGACCAGCCGCGCCGCCGGCTCGCCGCCCGCGTAGGAGCTTCCGAAGACCCACGCGATCACGTGGGCCGTCTCCGCGACGCCGAAGCCGGCGAGGGCGCCGCCGACGAGGAGCAGATCGCGGCTGCCGCGGCGGTACAGGTCCACGAACCGCGGCAGGTCCGAGTCGCGCAGCCGCGCGAGAATCGGGAGCAGCGCGAAGCTCATCACCCGGGGCAGCAGCGCCAGGCCTTCGACGATCCGTGCGGGCGCGCGATAGAGCCCGGCCGCGCGCGCGCCGTGGAGCTTCTCGAGCAGCACGCCGTCGAGCGGCCACGCGATCGCGGCGCAGAGCGCCGCCCAGGCGAACGGCAGACCGCTTCGCACCAGCGGCCGCCACGCCGCCGGGTCGAGCCGCGGCCGCAGCGACGAGAGACGCAGGTCGACCCAGGCCCAGAGGGCGACCACGCTCACCACTCGCGTGAGCGCGATCGCCGAGACCAGCCCCGGAAGTCCCCAGCCGGCGAGAAGCACGGCGAGGCCCAAGGCGAGCGTCGAGAGCCTGTCCGCTCCCAGGGCGACGCTCTCGACGCCGAAGGCCTCGAACGACCGCAGCAGCCAGCGCAGCGACGACTGCACGCCGCGCGCGGCGAGCTCGACCCCGAGCACGGCCGCCGCGAGCGCCGTCGCCGAGTCGAACATCGCTCCCCCACCCACGGCACAGAGACCGGCGGCGAGGAGGGAGAGGACGAGCTGCAGGCCGAGGAGAGGGCCGAAGGCGGAGGAGGCGCGGCTGCGATCGCGCGCCACCACCAGGGTCGTGGCCTGGCCCAGGCCGAGGTCGGTGACCCAGCGGAAGAGCGCGACGAAGCCCACCGCCGCGGAGTAGCGCCCGAAGGTCTCGGGCCCGAGCACGCGAGCGGCTACGAATCCGAGCAGGAAGAGGGCGAGGACCGAAGCTTCGCCGATCCCCGACAACAGGACGCTGCGAGCCGGAGAGGCTATCGCCGCTCCGGCCTCTCGCCGCGTCAGGGGCCCGGAGCCAACTTCGAACCGTCGCTCTTCTTCGGGGATCGCCCAGTTAGCCCCAAGCCCGCGGCGCGCGTCAAGCCGTCGCGCCGACCCGTTCCTGCGCGGCTCCGGTCGGCTCGCTGACGGTTCCGACCCGCCCTCCCTTCGGGTCGGGCTGGAACCGGGGCAGGGCGCTCGGTCGCAGCGTCGCGTCTCCGTCGAACAGGCCCGCCTCGTACTGCGCCAGGGCGCGGCGCTCCGCCTCGTCGAAGCCGCCTTTGGCGAGGCCGGGCACCAGGTGCTTCCATTGGTAGTCCGTGTGGTCGTGCGTCACCAGCAGGTGAAGGTCGGGCAGGCGCTTCCGAAGCTCGGCGATCCTGCCGATCGATTCCGTCTGCTGCGCGCCGCTCGCCCGGCTGAAGCGGACGGCCTGCACCTGCCGGGTCGCGAGGTGGCGCAGCGTGTAGACGCAGTCTCCCGTGACCAGGAGCTGATAGCCCGCCATCTCCACGAGAGCGCAGAGGTGCCCCGGGGTGTGCCCCGGCGTCGGGAGCAGCCGCACCGACCCGTCGCCGAACAGGTCCTGGCTTCGATCGAAGCTCAGATACGCCCCCGAGTCGAACGCGACCCGCTGCCAGTTCTGCACGAAGGAGTAGGAGGGCTCGTAGAACATCGGCAGGAAGCCGAAGAGCCGCATGTACCTCGCGTCCCACTCGGCCTGCGAGACGACCACCTTCGCCTTCGGAACGTCGCGAAGCCCGCCCACGTGGTCTTCGTGCAGGTGAGTGAGGACGACCGTCCGCACGTCCTCGCACCGGAAGCCGAGGCGCCGGAGCTGCTCGGCCAGCGTCTCGTGCGGCTCCTGTGCGTACTCGTCTTCGTCCAGCACCATGCGCAGGATTCCGCTGTAGTACTGGCTGTGCCGGTGCGCCTGGTCCGAGCAGATGCCGGCATCGAAGAGGACGAGCCCCTCCTTGGGATGCTCGAGCAGGTAGGCGTGGATCGGAACCCAGATGAAGTGGCTCTTGTCGCTGACGAAGTGGAAGAAAGCCCGAAGTCCCTCCCAGCCGGCGAGGCCGCCGTAGAACTGCCCGAACGGCACCTTCGTTCGCCCCAGCGACAAAGCATGGATTTTCATCGCTCGATCCCCGCGGACCTCCGAGCCCCCGCGAGACGCTACGCCCGCGCGCCGGACCGGGTCAAGGCCGAACGGCGGACCGGTAGCCCGTCTCCTCGAACATTCCGCGGCCGATGAACGACAGCACCTCGTGGAAGCTCCGCAGGCGCACCTGGCCGTGGATCGGGAAGTCTCCGCCGGGATGCCCCGGCCGCACGTCGGCCAGGGCAGGGACTGGAACGCGTCCGGAAGCAGCGCGTCGACCGGCACCTTCCGCTCGTAGCGCAGCACGAGCGGCTCGACACGGAGCGCGTGCTGGTCCTCGATCCAGGAGAGGTGAGCGACCACTCGACGCTAGGTCTCGTAGCCGCGCCGATCGAAGGGCCGGTTCGCGAACACGTCGACTTCACC
>Ga0335076_10005955_pt1 | contig 12305 bp, 13 predicted proteins | sample Lox_Sample_25_FD_206717 | JGI IMG/M metagenome (GOLD analysis project Ga0335076, IMG submission 206717) | Soil microbial communities from Loxahatchee National Wildlife Refuge, Florida, United States - Lox_Sample_2.5 | ecosystem: Environmental > Terrestrial > Soil > Wetlands | place: USA...
GAGGTTCCCATCAACGATGGCCAGGCCGGACTGCGCGTGGTCAAGATGCTGGAAGCGGCGTCGGAATCGCTTGGCAAGCGCGGGGCGCTGGTCTACATGTGAGAGCGGGGTACCGCTTTATCCTTATTCTCCCCCTGTAATAGTGCCAAAAGCAATTTATCCGAGAAGTTGTCAGGGGAGAGTCCTGATATGAAAACGGTCGTAGTTTTAGGCAAGGGAGATTTGGCCATTCGCGTGGCGGAGTGGTTTTTTCGGTCCGGCAAATACCGGCTGACGGCCGTCGTGCCGGTTATGCCCGAGCCCACGTGGGCGCCGTCCTTTGCCAGTTGGGCGAGAGAAAACGGAGTGCCGGTGATCGAGTCTGGCCACTATAAGGATCTGCCAAATGTTTCGGGCGAGGACTGGCGCGTCGATCTGGCGATGTCGGTGTTTTACGACAAGATCATCAAGGCCTGGTTTATCGACAAATGCAAACGCATCATCAATCTTCACAATGGTCCCCTGCCCAGGTATCGCGGCGTTTCCCCCATCAACTGGGCGCTCAAGAACCAGGAGCGGGAGCACGGCGTGACCATCCATGAAATTACTCCCGGCATCGATGATGGCCCGGTTGTCGGACAGGTGAAGTACTCGATCTATCCGGAATTCGATGAGGTAATCGATGTTTACAAGCGCTCTCTCGAATACGGCTGGACGCTGTTTCAGCAGACCGTTCCCCTGATTGACAACATCGAACCCCGTCCGCAGGACGAGGCGCAGGCCACTTATTACAACAAGGGAGACAACGCACGGCTGGAAGAACGCAGCGGATTTACCCGCGAGTCCAGCCTGCAGCCTCACTAGCAGCGCCTTCGCAATTGTTGGCCGCCGGAGCCGGCGGCGCGCTTCACCACCCTACGCAGGAGAAATTATGTTGAATTATCCCGAAGTTCCCTTTCTTGACCTCGTGACACCGCACGTGGAGTTGGAAAATGACCTGCTGCAAGTCGTACGCACCGCCCTGCGCTCGGCCGCGTTCATCGGCGGCCCGGCTGTCGCCGATTTCGAGCGCGATTTCGCCGCCTTCTGCCAAACTCAGCACGCTGTGGCCGTGAGCAGCGGCACCGATGCTCTGCGTTTTGCCCTGATGGCTTGCGGGGTCCGCGCCGGGGACGCCGTGCTCACCGTTCCCAACACCTTTATCGCCACCACGGAAGCGATCTCTCAAGCCGGAGCCTTGCCCGAGTTCGTCGACGTTGACGAGCGTACCTACAACATGGATCCGGCCCGTCTCGAGCATTACCTGGAGAACGAGTGTACTGCCGATTCCGAGGGGCGGCTGATCACCCGCCGCAGCGGACGCCCGGTTACCGCTGTCGTTCCCGTCCATCTCTACGGGCAGATGGCGGACATGGACGCGATTCTGGAGCTGGCGGCGCGCTACCGCCTCACCGTGGTGGAAGACGCCTGCCAGGCCCATGGCGCGGAATACTTTTCTCGCCGCCACAACCGGTGGATGAAGGCGGGCTCGATGGGCCGCGCCGCAGCGTTCAGCTTCTATCCGGGGAAAAATCTGGGGGCTTGCGGCGAAGCCGGCGCAGCCACCAGCAATGATGCCGGACTGGCGCAAACCATGAAGATGCTGCGCGACCATGGTCAAGCCAAAAAGTACTATCACGACGTCGAGGGCTACAACGGTCGGCTGGACGCCATTCAAGCGGGAATGCTTCACGTGAAGCTGCGGCATCTGCCCATGTGGAACGCGGAGCGGCGGGAACGCGCCGCTGCCTACAACCGGCAATTTTCTGCCAGCAGAGCCGCGGTGCTTCTTCCCCACGAGCCGTCGTGGTCGCGCGCCGTATATCACTTGTACGTGGTGCGCAGCGAGGACCGCGAAGGTCTGATGAACCACCTCAAGCAGATGGGAATCGGCACCGCCATCCATTACCCGATCCCTCTGCACTTGCAGAAGGCTTACGCCTCGATGAACTATCGCGCGGGAGATTTTCCCGTGGCGGAGCGCGTGTCTGAAGAAATCGTCTCGCTTCCCATGTTCCCTCAACTCACCTCGGCACAGCAGGCGCGGGTGGTCGAAGGGGTGCTCAACTTCGCTTCGGCCGCCGTGGTCTAGGCACGGTCTGGCCTTCGTTCCTGCCATACAAGTCTTTCCCATCCAGGTTTGCGCCCTTAGGCTGGAAGCGGTGATTCGCTGCCTTGCAGCCCGATTGATAGCGGTGTCGACATTGCGCTTCCCCCAGGAGACCTATAGAAATGCCGGTAGCCACTGAAATAGGGGAAATCCGCCACACCACAACCCCACCCCAGTCCGGGCGCAAGGTTTGGATCGACCTCGACAATTCCCCCCACGTCCCGTTCTTTCGTCCGATTATCGGGGAATTGCAAAGGCGGGGATGCGACGTTGTGGTTACGGCACGCGACGCCTACCAGGTACGTGAACTCCTGGAGTTCTATGGCGTGCCCGCACGGATGGTGGGCAGGCACCACGGGAAAGTCAAAGTCCTCAAGGCTCTGGGCACTTGCTGGCGCGCAGTGGAATTGTCGGCGGTGGTGAGCAGGGAAAAACCGATGCTCTCGGTCAGCCACGGATCACGCAGCTGCCTGCTGGCCTCCGGCCTGCTGGGCATTTCGCATGTCATGCTGACCGACTACGAGTTCGTGGCCAAGGTGCCGGCGGTGAAACCGGCGTGGCTCATGGTGCCTAGCGTTGTTCCTGACGACAATCTCAGCCTGCACGGCGCGCGGGTTCTGAAGTATCCGGGAATCAAAGAGGACGTCTACCTTTCCGGTTTCCAGCCTGACCAGACTCTGCGCAAACGTCTGGGCATTTCAGCCGACGAACTGCTGGTGACCGTCCGGCCTCCGGCCACCGAAGCCCACTATCACAACCCGGAAGCCGAAATTTTGCTGGGCGAAGCGCTGCGCCGATTTTTGCAGATTCCTGAAGCACGAGTTCTCCTTCTGCCGCGCAACAAGCGCCAGGAAGCCGAACTCCGGCCCGCCTGGAGCGATGCGCTGGCTTCTGAAAAACTTCTGATCCCCGGCCAGGTCGAAGACGGCCTCAATCTGATCTGGAACTCCGATCTCGTGATCAGCGGCGGCGGGACTATGAACCGCGAGGCGGCTGCCATGGGCGTGCCAGTCTACAGCATCTTCCGCGGAAAGATTGGCGCGGTGGATCAGTATCTGGCCAGCGAAGGCCGCCTGGTGATGGTACGCACGGTCGAGGAAGTGCAGACCAAAATCAAAGCGGTGCGCCGCGCGCCGGCGCTACACAACCGCGGCAGAAACGTTCCCGCTCTGGAAACCATCGTGTTCAACATTCTCCACATTCTGGATTCTGCCAAGGTGCGAATCTGAGGATGGCGGTTTCGGGTATGACGCGCGAACTCAAAGCCGCAATGCGCAAGCTGGTGGATTACTGCCGGGCGGAGAACTGGTCCGGTTATGATCCCTATGATGCCTTGAACAGCCGGCTTTTAGAATCGCTGCCTCTGCTGAATTCCCGGATCCCGCGGATCGCGCTTACGCAACTGCTCAAGCGCAGCCCGATAAACGTACGGCGCGTCGCCTTGGTTCCCAAGACACAAAACCCCAAAGCCCTGGCTCTATTTCTCTCGGCGTTCCTGCAGTTCTCGGAAAGCGATCTCCCGGATCGTGAAGAGCTGATCCGCTTCATGGTCGATCGCCTCTTCGCGCTGCGTTCTCCCGGCGTTTCTCACAGCTGCTGGGGATACAGTTTCCCGTGGCAGGGCCGCAAGGTGGTTGTGCCCAAGGGCGCGCCCAACCTGGTCTGCACAACCTTTGTTGCCGGGGCGCTGCTGGATGCCTACGAGCAACGGGGCGAACCGCAGTGCCTGGCCGCGGCGGTCAGCGCGGCCGAGTATCTGCACGACGAACTCTATTGGACCGCCAAAGGGGCTGCCGGCTTCAGCTACCCGCTCCCCTCGCTGCGCAACCAGATTCACAACGCCAATTTTCTTGCTGCTGCCCTGCTCGTCCGGGTCTATAAGCACACGCGCCGCGAGCAATTTCTGGAACCGGCGCTCAAGGCGGCGCGTTATTCGGCGGCGCAGCAACGCGAGGACGGTTCGTGGTTCTATGGCGATGGAGCCTCGCAGCAATGGATTGACAACTTCCACACCGGCTATAACCTGTGTGCGCTGCGCGCTGTGGCGCGCGATTTGGCCACGAGCGAATTCAACGATTCCATACGCCGAGGCTTTCAGTTCTATCGGGATCATTTCTTCCGCGAAGATGGCGCCCCGCGATACTTCCACAACCGGACCTACCCCATCGACATTCATTGCGTCGCGCAGAGCATTCTCACCCTAGTTGCCCTGCAAGATCTCGACTCGGGCAATGAAGCGCTCGCCGATGGGGTGGCCGGCTGGGCGATGAAGCACTTATGGGATGAACGCGGATTTTTCTACTACCGCATGTTGCGCAGCTGCACCGTCCGGACTTCCTACATGCGATGGTCACAGGCTTGGATGCTGCTGGCTCTGGCCGCGCTTCTCAGAGAACACATTTTCCGTGAGGAGCGGACGCAGGAAGCTGCCGGGCTGGTGCAAGCATGACGCTGCCCTCATACGTTTTGATCACGCCGGCGCGCAACGAGGCCGAATTCATTGGCTTGACCTTGAAGTCGATGGTGGCGCAAACCGTTCTTCCGCTGAAGTGGGTCATCGTCAGCGACGGCTCGATGGATGGGACGGACGACGCCGTCCGGCCATATACGGAACGCTTTTCCTGGATCGAACTGCTGCGCATGCCGGAGCGGAGCGAACGGCACTTTGCCGGGAAGGTACATGCTTTCAACGCGGGCTACGAACGGGTGAGGCACCTGCCGTTTGACGTAGTGGGCTGCATGGATGCCGACATTTCCTTCGATGAGGACTATTTCCGGTTTCTGCTGAGCAAGCTAGCCGGGAATCCGGCGCTTGGGCTGGTGGGGACGCCGTTCCAGGACGGTTCGATGTACGACTACCGATTCGTCAGTCTCGAGCACGTTTCGGGAGCATGCCAGTTGTTCCGCAGGGAATGTTTCGAGGCGATCGGCGGGTACCCGTCTTTGCGCTCCGGGGGAATTGACATGGTCGCAGTGTTCAGCGCCCGTGCCAAAGGATGGCAGACCCGTACCTTCTGCGACAAAGTGTGCCAACACCATCGCAAGATGGGCGGCGCCCAGCATTCGGGATTTCGAGAGAGGCTGCACCGCGGGCGGATGGATTATCTACTGGGAAGCCATCCTCTGTGGGAGGTGTTTCGCAGTCTCTATCAGATGAAGAACCGGCCGTATGTCGTCGGCGGACTACTTATTTTGGTGGGATACTTTTGGAATCTTCTGTGTGGTACCCCACGAACCATGCCGGAAAATCTGATCCCGCTCCGGCGCAGGGAGCAGATGCAACGTCTCAAACGGCTAATCTGGCGTAGGCTTCGCCCAGGTCTGGCACTGGATTAAAACCTAAGCCACGAGTGCAATTCTATTCTGTGCTCACCGAGACTTCAATCATCGCCGACTCTGTTGGGTTGAATACCGAGGCGCTTAGGCAGTCCGGGCCCGTTCCCAGGATTGCGAAGATCCTGCTGCTCGACGGTTATTCGACGCGTACGTTGGCTTGCGTCCGCTCATGGGGCAGGAAGGGCATAGCCTTCGCGGTCGGCGGAGAGACCGGCTGGGACATGAGCCTGCATTCGCGCTACGCCAGGCAAAAGTTCGTCTACACCAGCCCCAAAAGGAGTCTTTCCGGGTTTATCGAAGATGTGAACCGCTATGCGTGGAAATTCGGCGCGGATGCGGTTTTTCCAACTTCGGAAGCGGGCATCATGGCTTGCCACCAACACCGCGAAGCGCTCGCCTGCGCGCCCATCATTCCCCACGAACGCGACATGGAGTTTGTGTTCAGCAAGGCTAAGACGCTGGCCGGGGCGGAATCGGCCGGCATCGCTGTGCCGAGAACGACCCGGATCGACTCTCACAATCTCAGCATTCTCGACTCCGGCGATTTTCGGTTTCCCGTGGCCATCAAGTCGGAGAGCAGCGAGGTAATCCTGGGAGACCGGGCAAGGAGCAGCGAGAAGACGACATACGTTTCGAGCCGGGCCGAACTGAAGGCGGACTGCGGGGCACGGATTGCACGTGGGCAACCCGTCCTAGTGCAGGAATTCGTCGATGGCTATGGCGTGGGGGTGTCGGGATTATTCTCCGAAGGCCGGCCGATGGTCCTGATCGCGCACCGGCGGCTCCGGGAGAGTGACCCATGCGGAGGGCCAAGCTGCTTGGCGGAAACCATCGACCTTGATAGCCGCATCGTGGAACCCACCACAGCCCTTCTTGCTCAGATAGGGTTCACCGGGCCCGCAATGATAGAGTACAAAATTGACCGGTCCACGAGTCGACCCTACCTGATGGAGGTTAACGGCAGATTCTGGGGATCGATTTTGCTGGCATCGGCGGCAGGACTCGATTTGCCCTATCTGTATTGGAAAATGCTCAACGGTTTGCAAGTGCAACCCGGGGAAAAGCGTTATAGGGTGGGCACGAGGGGCCGATATCTGGTTGGTGACACCAAGTGCCTGCTGCTATCCCTGAGAGGCAAGCCGAGGAACTGGCCGGGTACGATGGCCACGCGGAGCGCCGCAGCCATGGCCTACCTGCAATCGTTTTTTGATCCCCAGACTGTGGAGCTCATTTTCACCGGCAGCGATCCGGCGCCCTTTTTTGCCAGACTCGTCCAGCCCCACTCCTAGCCGGAGCAGCGATGCCAGTTTCCAAAGGCACATTCCACTTCCACTCCACCTACTCGCACGATGGCAGGAGCACGCTTGACGAGATCGCACGTACGCTGCAGGATCGCGGCTTCAAGTTCTGTGTCATGACGGAGCATTTCGAGGATTTTGATTCGTCGAAGTTCGATCGCTACCTGCACGAAACCAGAAGGACGTCGGAAAAATGCGGCTTCACTCTGCTTCCCGGGGTGGAGATCAACCTCAGCGGACTGGATACAATTATCTTTCCTGCCCGCAGCTACGAGGAGATTTTTCTGCTCGCCACGGAGGGAAAAGAACCTGAGGAACCGCTATTCAAAGTGCTGGCCCACGCCTCGAAGTATCCATTTGAGGCGATCACCCGGCACTTGAACGCCTACAAGATCGACGGTCTGGAGATTTGGAATCAGCAGGCTGATGGCAGCTACAGGCCTCCCTTTCCTCTGCTCAACTTTCTGAAAGGAGGGGCGCAAGTGGACCGCTATCGGTACTTTTTTGGATGTGATCTGCACGATGTCAACTTGAAGGTGGCGAACGTGCTTGCCGTTTCTACGACAGAGGGACAGGCGGACGATGCCATCCTCAACGCGCTTCGCCATGGAGACTTCGTTTCCGAGAACCTGCCCACCGGAATTCAATATCGCAACGGTTGCACGCCATCCGCCTTCGAATCGTGGGTAGCGGATATCCATTCAAAATCCTATCGCCGGGGTGAAGTCCTGCACGTGGTTCGCCGTTGTCTCAAAGCAGCCTACAAGATGCTGCCGCGGGCCACGCAACACTCACTGAACGACGTCAAAAATTATGTACGCAACAAGGTCTAAACGAGGCCGACATCCATGATCGAGTGCGTCTTTACCTTAGACTACGAGATTTACGGCGATGGATCGGGCTCATTGAAGGAGTCGGTCTATGAGCCGGCCGCGCACCTGGCCAGGCTTTTCGGAAAGAGGAACGCACGCTTCGTCAATTTCGTGGAAGTTGCCGAGCTGGAGAAAATCGATGCCCATGCCACTGACCCTTACATCGGGCTGGTGAAGAGGCAAGTGAAACAGTTCCATGAAGACGGATTCGAGACTGGGCTGCACCTTCATCCGCAGTGGTCGAATGCGCGGTACCGCGACGGACGATGGCAGCTTGATTTGAGCGAATACAACCTATGCACGCTTTCTCGCGGCAGAATCGTGGAAATCGTGAGCCAGGCTATCGCTTATCTGCGCTGCTTGCTTGAGCAACCCGATTTTGTGCCCTTCTCATTCCGGGCAGGCAACTGGCTGTTCCAGCCTACCCAGACTGCGGCCAGCGTGCTACGCGAACACGGAATCAAGGTGGACTCCTCGGTCTTCAAAGGTGGAGTTCAGCGCACGCACGGCCTGGACTATCGCCGGGCCCTGCAAAACGGCTATTTCTGGCTCTTCGATGCCGATGTGAATCAACCGGCCGCTGACGGTTCGTGGATGGAAGTGCCGATTTACGCGGAGATGGTCCCTCCCTGGAAAATGGCAACGGGAAAGCGCATGGGCTTTGGCGGTTACGGAAGCGTCAGGAGCAGCGCCCGCCACAAGCTGGAACGCATGTTGGATTTTGTGCGCTTCCGTTATCCGTTGAAACTGGATTTCTGTCGGATGACGCTCAGCGAGTTGACGTCGATGGTGGGAAGGGTGATCGACGCAGACCGCGCAGATCCGTCCACGTATCGGCCCCTGGTCGCGATTGGACACACCAAGGATCTTTCCGATCCTGACACGGTCGATAATTTCCTCGCTTTCTTGGAGCAAGCGAACATACAAGTGTCGACCCTCCAGGAGATTTACCCCAAGCTGCAGCGGCTTTCGAGGCATCAACCCGACATGGCGCAGGATTTGAGCTTCGCCGAAAAGTACGAATGATCACTGGGACAGAAAAAAGAATATCGGGCGATCCAGCAACGGTGCGTCCAAACTCGCGGCCTGCACCCGCAAGCGAGAGGCTACCCCGCGGGACTGGCATGCCGGATTTTCCCAGCACCGCGCAGCCCGAAGGCGCTCTCATCGTGAATGCTGATGATTGGGGACGGAACCGAAGGACCACGCAGCCGATCCTGGATTGCCTGCGGAAAGGCAGCGTTTCCGCGGTAAGCGCCATGGTGTTCATGGAGGATTCGGAGCGAGCAGCGGCCGTCGCGCGTGAGTCGAAGGTTGACGCCGGATTGCATCTCAATCTCACTGCAGCTTTTTCCGGTGCCGCGGTTCCGCAGCCCCTCGCCGACCGGCAGGGCCGAATTGCCTCCTATCTGCTGCGGCATCGGCTGGCACGCGTGTTGTTTCATCCCGCGCTCGTCAACTGCTTCGAGTATGTTGTGCAGGCACAACTGGACGAATATGAGCGCCTTTACGGACGTATGCCGGAGAGAATCGACGGCCATCATCACATGCATCTCTGCGCCAATGTGCTTTTCGGCGGATTGCTGCCCCCAGGAACAGTGGTACGCCGGAATTTCTCGTTTCAGGCGGGAGAAAAGAGCCGGTGGAATCGTTACTACCGTGGGATGATCGACCGCAATCTGTCTCGGCGCTATCGTCTGGTTGACTTCCTTTTTTCCCTGGCGCCGCTCGAACCCTCCGATCGGCTGCAGCGCATTCTCGCGGTCGCTCGCAATCGCTCGGTCGAACTGGAGACTCATCCCGTCAATTCCGCAGAGTACGAGTTCCTGATGAAGGGTGAGTTCGAGCGCCGTCTGGGAGACCTGACCATCGCGTCACGGTTTTCCCTACCCACCAACCTGACGTCGCCCATTCGCGAGTACCTGAAATGAACGATCGCATTCCCCGGCGCATCATTCAGACCGGCAGAGAGGCCGGACAATCGTTGCAGACGCGGGCAACCATTGCCAACCTGAAGCTGCTGAACCCTGACTATGAATATCACTTTTTTGACGACGCGGCCGTGGAGGATTTCATCGCGCACGAGTTTCCCCAGTACCGCACGATCTTCGAGCGCTTTCAGTTTTCCATTGAGCGGTATGATTTCTTTCGTTACCTGGCGGTCTATCGCTACGGCGGATTCTACTTCGATCTGGACGTGCTGCTGGCAGAAGGCATTTCCCACCTACTCGACGCCGGTTGCGTTTTTCCCTTTGAGGGCCTTACCCTCAGCCGCCACCTGCGTGACTATCACAAAATGGACTGGGAGATCGGCAACTACGCTTTCGGCGCGGCGGCCGGCCATCCCTTTTTGGCAGCTGTCATCGAAAATTGCGTCCGGGCGCAGGAAAATCCCGAGTGGGTGCGGCCCATGCTGCGCGGTTTCCCTCCCATGTTCCGGGAGGAGTTCGTGGTTTTGAACAGCACGGGTCCCGGCCTGATTTCCCGGACCTTCGCCGAGAATCCGGAACTGGCAGCAGGCGTGACCGTGTTGTTCCCTGACGACGTATGTGACGTGAACCAGTGGAACCTTTTCGGAAGTCTCGGCGTTCACCTCATGGATGGTTCGTGGCGGACTCCCAGCAGTTTTCTGCGGCGCAAAGTCGCCCAATATTGGGAACTTTGGAATCTGCGCGGAGTGCTCAAGGAGAGCAGGAAACTGGGAAAGATCAGAGACCACCGGCCGCTCCGTGATTCTCAGGCCGTGGCCCGGCGCAGCGCTTGACCGATAGATCTCAAGCGATACTCATCTCGAAGTCAAAGCCGACTTTTGCAGGTTATTCAAACCCGACATCATGAAAAACTTTCTGAAACGAGATATCAGCAAAGAACAGAGCCGTGACACCGGAATGGCCATGGTCCTTCTCCTCCTGCTCGTTGCCGCTTCGCGCAAACGGGAAGGATATTTGTTTGCCGCCATGGTACTGCAGATCCTGAACATGACGGTGCCGCAAATCTACCAGCCGGTTGCCGTGTTATGGCTGGGCCTGTCGGATCTGATGGGAGCAGTCATGTCCAGGGTCATGCTCTCCATCGTGTTCTTCGCCGTAGTCACGCCGATCGGACTGCTGCGGAGGCTGCTCGGGAAGGATTCCTTGCAGCTTCGAACGTTCAAAGCGGGAAAAGGCTCGGTGATGCTGGAACGCAACCACACTTTCGTCAGCCGCGATCTTGAAAGTCCCTTTTAGAAAAAGTCACGATAAGGAGCACGCATGGATTTCCTGAAAGACTTGTGGGGGTTTCTGAAAAGCCGGAAGAAATTCTGGCTGCTGCCCCTGATTGTCATTCTGCTCGCCTTCGGCACGCTGATTGTGCTGGCCAGCGGCTCGGCCATCGCCCCGTTCATCTATACGTTGTTCTAGTCGGTGCCGGTTACGAAAACCTTCGCGTGGGTCCAATGGTGCGCCAAGCCGAATCGTCCCGTCGAGTTGCTGAGGTGTCCGGCGGAGTTCCGATGGGTCCTCTTCCCCAGCGAGCCGGAGGCATGAGAGCCCGGATTCTATTACTCCTTTGTTCTTCCGTGGCCGGTCTGCTGCTGGGGGAGGCCGTTCTTGAGCGCGTATTTCCCAACGAGTATTACACCTGGCCGCCCCATCTCCGGCGAGTCTTCAGGACGGATCCGCGCTACGTGCCCGGAGTCTCGGGACCATCCAGGTTTGAAACCAACTCGCTGGGGTTACGTGCAGATGAACTTGCACCTAACCGGAGTTACCGAATTCTGGCGATCGGTGGAAGCACAACCGAATGCGAATACAACGATCAAGGCAAGACGTGGCCGTATCTGCTCCAGGAAACCATCAACCAAGCACAGCATGCCAAAAGGGTTTGGGTGGGCAATGCCGGCATGAACGGCAAAGCCACCCGGCATCACCTGGTGGCGATGCAATATCTGCCTATGCAGAAAATGAAGATTGATGCCGTGATTCTTCTTATCGGGGTCAACGATTTTCAAGAATATCTGGACAATCCGGATTTCCTGTCGAAACCCGCGCCCAAAGAACAGCTTCTGGAGGAAACATTCAAGGGGGGAATGCGCCATCCCCAGCCGGGCGAGCGATTCTATAGACGGACTGGGACCTGGCGGGCCTGGAGAGGCGCGAAACAGAAGTGGTTTGAACGGGGGGAAGAAAAGAAACTTTCCGATGATAACGGGAAAATTCTGGAAACCTGGCGGGAACATCGGCGGCATGCGACCGAAATCCGCAGTAACTTGCCCGATCTGGCCCCCGGACTTGAAGATTACGCCAGAAACATCAACCGCATCATCGACACTGCGCAACAAAGGTCGTTGCGGGTGATTTTCGTGACGCAACCAACCATGTGGCGCCCGGACTTATCGAAGGAGCTAACCTCTTTGTTGTGGTTCGGCGGGATTGGCGATTTTCAGGCTGACAGCGGCAAACCATATTATTCCGTAGAAGCGCTCGCCGAGGGAATGCACGAATATAACGATGAGCTGCTCACTGTGTGCCGGGAAAGAAACGTCGAATGTGTTGATCTATCGGGCATGGCAAAAGATACGACAGTATTTTACGATGATGTTCACTTCAACGACTCCGGGGCTCGCGCAGTTGCGCGTGTCCTTGCAAGTTACATTCTGGACCTCCCTCCGTTTGCCGCTTCTCGCTGATT
>Ga0335076_10005956_pt1 | contig 12305 bp, 10 predicted proteins | sample Lox_Sample_25_FD_206717 | JGI IMG/M metagenome (GOLD analysis project Ga0335076, IMG submission 206717) | Soil microbial communities from Loxahatchee National Wildlife Refuge, Florida, United States - Lox_Sample_2.5 | ecosystem: Environmental > Terrestrial > Soil > Wetlands | place: USA...
TAAGCAGTTCCTGTGCCTGAAGGGTTTTAGGTTTCCTGAGGCGGGTCAGGGGTTTAGTCGGGCGGGCTCGACCCAACTCTAGGAATTCGAGGCATGCCGGCGCCGCCCGGAACACTCGGCCTCGACCTGTCTCGGGGAACCGGCGAACGGATGCGTGTGGGATCGACTCCGCCCGAGTGACTTTCGTCATGCTCGATCGCGGCCGTAGCTGGAATGAAGCAGGTTGCCCGGGCAGCTGTGTGAATTTCTCACACGCTGGGCGGTAATCCGTCACCGAGTCGAATGGGTCTCGAACCGTATATTGGTCACAACACAAGTCGCACCGTGCAACTAATCAACCCGGAGACAGGACCATGACGACGAAGACCTTAGGCAGCTTGATCATCGCGGGTGTGTTGGCTGGTTCGGCCGGAGCTGCTGTGCAGGTGTTCGAACATGCTTCGGCGGCAGGATCGGCTCCGTTCATCAATTCAGTGCGTGCCGAACAATCCGCTGCAAACGAGGCACTGTTTCTCGTTCGATTGAGCGCAACGCCGGGCGGTCAGCAAAGACCGGCCGGGATCGTCCGCATCGGGCGATAGGGGTGGGCGTAGTTGCGTGAGCGACGAGGTCCAACCCGGATCGCCATGTAAGGCAACCGAGCACGACTGACCAATTTCCTCCTCCCTGAGAGTTTGGGCCTGCCTGATGGCAGGCCGTTTTTTTGGATGCAAGAGCCCCGGCTGCGTATATGCCGTAGTTGAGGACGAGCTCTACTTCACCTGATCGGACACAGCCAACGCCTCGCGCATGGCCGCGACGTTGAATCCGGGCTTACGCGCTGCATCGAGAATGACCTTCTCCTTTCGCGCCATTAGATCGATTGCAGCCGGCAGCTTGTCGACCTCGTCGCTGGTGAACACTACTGCACCGTGCCGATCAGCATGAACGATGTCTCCGTCGGAGACTGCCATACCGAAGATGTCCACAGGCGTGCCGACCTCCACCACCTGTCCGTTGGCATGACTGGGGCTGAGCGTTGCGGCGAGGCACTGAAACTGCGGGTGCATCGCATCGAGGTCCCGCATCGAGCCGTTCGTGATGGCGCCGACGCAGCCCAATCCCCAATGCACCGTAGTGTTGACTTCGCCCCAGAAAGCGCCCAAGCCCGGCTGGCTGTCGATGTCCTGCACTACTGCGATCGACGGTTGCTTCGTCTGGGCGAGGTTCTCGTAGTACGCGAGCAGCTTCTGCCTGCGCCCCGTCGCGTCGAACGGCACCGAGCTACGGAACATTGCTGTCCGGGCGTAGCCGACTATGGGTGGCAATGCAGGAAACGAGGCGAGTAATCTCTGCCGCGTAAATCCGTTCATGAAACGTTTGCCGCGGACGATCTCCAGTGCGTTGCAGATCGTAGGGGTGTCGAACTTGCGTATGTGCTCGAAAACAGCGCGAGTATCCATTTGCGACCTCCTCGAAAGATGTGTTCGGTTCAATAGGATTTGGGCAGCCCGAGCACTTTCTCCGCAATGAAGCAGAGAATCAGCTGCGGGCTTACCGGAGCGAGACGCGGGATCATCGCCTCGCGTAGAAACCGTTCGATGTGATACTCCTTCGCGTAGCCCATCCCGCCGTGCACGAGCATCGCCTGCTCGCAAGCGCGGAAGCAAGCCTCGGCTGCAAGGTACTTCGCGGCGTTTGCTTCCGCTCCGCACGGCTGACCTCGGTCGTATAGAGCAGCCGCTTTGAATACCATCAGATCGGCCGCCTCGAGCTCCATCCAGCAGCGCGCCAGCGGGTGCTGGATTGCCTGGTTCTGCCCGATCGGGCGATCGAACACGATGCGTTCGCTGGCGTAAGCGACGGCGCGAGCGAGCGCCGCACGGCCCAGCCCCACCGCTTCCGCTGCGATGAGGATGCGTTCCGGATTGAGTCCGTGCAAGAGGTAATCGAAACCTTTGCCCTCTTCGCCAATGCGATCTTCCACGGGCACGGGGAGCTCTTCGATAAAGAGCATGTTGGAATCGACCGCGTGACGACCCATCTTCTCGATCTCGCGCACCTCGACGTGGCGCCGGTCAAGGACGGTATAGAACAGCGACAGCCCGTCGGTTGGACGTCCGGCCGCTTCGGCTGGGGCAGTCCTCGCGAGAATCAGCATTCTGTCCGCGACCTGCGCGGTGGAGATCCAGATTTTCTGGCCGCGCAGCAGGTATCGTTGCCCCTGGCGCTCCGCGATCGTCTTCGTCTTCGCCGTATTCAGCCCCGCGTCCGGCTCGGTGACTGCGAAGCAGGCTTTGTCTTCACCTGCAATGAGCGTGGGAAGCCAGCGCTTCTTCTGTTGAGCGGTCCCGTAAACGACGACCGGGTTGAGCCCGAAGATATTCATGTGCACGCTGGATGCGCCCGAGAATCCAGCGCCGGATTGGCTGATCGCCTGCATCATCAACGCCGCCTCGGTGATGCCCAACCCGGCGCCGCCGTACTCCTGCGGCATTGCAATGCCCAGCCAGCCCGCCTCCGCGATGGCGTGGTGGAAGTCTTCCGGAAAGCGGCCGCTGCGGTCCCGCTCGAGCCAGTACTGCGCGTCGAATCGAGCGCAGAGCTTCGTGACGCCGTCACGGATCGCGAGTTGCTCGGCGGTGGGGGCGAAGTCCATCAAGAGGGCAGAAGCGTCACGCCGCTCCGCGCCAGTTCCGAAATTTCGCTTTCAGAGTAGCCCGCTTCGCGCAGTACTTCCCTCGAGTGCTCGCCCAGGCGAGGTGCTGGCCGGGGCGCATCGGGTTGCGACTCTGACCAGTTCGTCGGGGTTCTTGGCGCGAGGAGATCTCCTTCGGTGGGATGCCTTTCTTTCGCAAAGAATCCGCTCGCAGAAAGATGAGGGTCGTGGACCACGTCTTCGATCGAGTTCATCGCGGAAACTGGAATGTCTGCTTTCTCCAGCAACGCCCTCCATTCCGCTGTCGTGCGCGTCTTCAGCAGATCAGCCAAAGCATCGTAGATCTCCGCGATGTGCTTCGCGCGGTTGGCTTGGCTGGAATAGCGTGCGTCTGACATCATCTCTGGCCGACCGATCGCATCGAAAAAGCTGTTCCACTGCTTGTCGTTGTAGACGAGCACGCAAATGTAGCCGTCCCGCGTTGCGTAAGGACGCCGCGCGAGCAATCGCGCGTAGCCGGGGTCGGCGATGGGGGGATCGTACGTGAGGCCGGCGGAGTGATCGCCGAGGACGAAATGCGCGACGCTTTCGAACATCGGCACCTCGACCGCTTGTCCTCCTCCTGTGCGCTCCCGGTGGAAGAGCGCGCTGGTCACCGCATACACCGCGTGCAGCCCGGTGATCCGGTCGGCGAGATTCACCGGCGCATAGCGTGGCGCCTCCGCGCCGTTGCGCGACGCGAGCCAGGGAACGCCGGCTGCACCCTGGATCAAGTCATCGTAGGCCGCTTTCGCGGCATAGGGGCCGCGCTGAGAATAACCGTAGGCGCCGACGTAGAGAATGCGAGGGTTGACTTCGCGTACTGCCTCGTAAGACAGACCGAGGCGCGCCATCGCCTGCGGCCGCACGTTGTAGATGAGCACATCCGTGCTGGGCAGCAGCCGCATCAGCGCCTGGCGTCCCTCGGGCTGCTTGAGGTCGAGCACGATCCCGCGCTTGCCGCGATTGAGATTGAGGAACATGTAGCCCATGCCGGTACTTTTCATGGGGCCGGCATGGCGCATATTGTCGCCCTCGTGCGGCTCGATCTTGATCACGTCCGCACCCAGTTCGGCGAGAATCTGAGTCGCGAACGGACCCATTACCACGGTGGTGAGGTCGATGACCTTCACCCCGGTCAGGGGGCCTGGCATCTGGAGTCCGAGTTGTGCGATCTGTGCTGGGACGTATCGTGTACGAGTTTACCTCAGGAGCGAAGCGACTTACCCTTGTCTTCCGCCTCCACGGGAACTTGGCCGATCACGGCCAGCAGTCGTTCACCATAGCGTTCTGCCTTGGCGATCCCGATTCCGGAGACCTGCAGCAGATCCTTGCGGTCGCGCGGCCGTAGCTGTACCAGCTGGCGCAGCGTGGAATCGTGCAGGACGACGTAGGCCGGCACTCCTTGCTCGTCAGCGATGCGCTTGCGTTCGGCGCGCAGGGCATCGAACAGGATCTCAGCTCCTGCACCGAGCGACAGGGCGAGGCTGCCCTTCGCGCGGGCTTTCCGTCCGGCGCGCCCCCCTGCAATTGCGGGACGCCGCAGTTCGAGGCGGGTCTCGCCCTTGAGCGCAGGCCGAGCGGCGTCGGTGAGCCGCAGTGCTCCGTATGCATGCGGGTCCGCGTGCAGCAGCCCCAGTGCCACGAGCTGGCGCGCAACACTGCGCCATGCTTTGTCGTCGAGGTCCACACCGACGCCGAAGGTCGGCAGTCGGTCATGGCCGAGGCTTGTCACCCGCTCCGTCGCGTTGCCACGGAGGACGTCGATCAAATGACCAGCTCCGAAACGCTGCCCGGTGCGCAGAATGGCGGAGAAGAGCTTCTGCGCCGCGATGGTCGCGTCCCAGGTTTGCGGCGGCTCCAAACACACGTCGCAGTTGCCGCACGGTGCGATGGACTCGCCGAAGTAATTGAGCAGGACGGCGCGGCGGCATTGCGCCGCTTCGCAGAAACCCAGCATCGCGTCGAGCTTCATCTGCTCGACCCGCTTTTGCTCAGGCGGCGCCTCCGATTGTTCGATCCAACTCTTTTGCAACACCACGTCGGCGAGCCCGTAGGTCATCCAGGCGTCGGCAGGGTCGCCGTCCCGTCCCGCGCGACCGGTCTCCTGATAGTACGCTTCGAGACTCTTGGGCAAGTCCAGGTGGGCGACGAAGCGGACGTCGGCTTTGTCGATGCCCATGCCGAATGCGATGGTCGCAACCATCACGATACCGTCGTTGCTCTGAAAGCGCTGCTGCGTATCGCGGCGCGATCGGGCGTCCATACCCGCGTGATAAGCGAGCGCCGTAATGCCTTTCGATTCCAGCCATCCCGTGGTCTCGTCGACCTTCTTGCGCGAGGCGCAGTAGACGATGCCCGCTTGGCGGAGATGCCCCTCCTCATCGCCAGCGCCGCGCAGAAAGCCGAGCAACTGTTCGCGCGGCTGATCTTTCTCCACCACGCGATAGCGGATGTTGGGCCGATCGAAGCTGGCGACGAATTCGCGCGCGCTCGTCAGGGCGAGCCGGGTCCTGATCTCGGCGCGGGTGATGGCGTCGGCGGTGGCTGTCAGACCGATCCGCGGCACCTCGGGGAAGCGCTCGTGAAGGATGGAGAGCTGGATATATTCGGGACGGAAATCATGTCCCCATTGCGAGACGCAATGCGCTTCGTCGATCGCGAACAGCGCCAACCCATGATCGTTCTGAATCTGTGCGAGATGGGCGAGGAAGGATTCCATCACGAGGCGCTCGGGCGCCACGTAGAGCAGATCGAGCTCGCCGCGCCGCGCGCTGCACAAGACGGCGCTCAGCGTTTCGTTATCGAGGCTCGAGTTCAAGAAGGCTGCTCGCACCCCCAGTTGCCGAAGTGCGTCGACCTGGTCCTGCATGAGGGCGATCAGCGGTGAGACGACGATTCCAGTGCCGCGGCGAACGATCGATGGGATCTGGTAGCAGAGCGATTTGCCGCCGCCGGTCGGCATGAGCACCAGCGCGTCGCCGCCCGCGAGCACATGATCGATGATTGTGGCTTGGGCGCCGCGAAAGGCGTCATACCCGAAAACCTTGCGCAGCACGTCGAGCGGTTCGCTCATTGGCGCAGTTTTGGTATAGATAGAATGCCCGTCCTTGCTAACCTGGACTCAGCACACTCTAGCGGACGTCCCGGCGTGCGAGAGTAATGGCAACAATTCCATCGTCACCGCAACGAACGCTTTGACATTGCTGGATGGGTGCTTTGGATTGGCATAAAGGAAGTGCACGTGCACCACGGACTTGGCGCGCCACCCGGGGATAGCGGGCACGATCTTTCCGGCGGCGGTCTGCGCAAGGAAGTCGGGTAGCCAACTCACCCCGGTCCCAAGCGCCACAAGTTCCTTGATGGTCTCGAAGTCGTCCACTATCACCATCGGATTGACATGGATCTTCGCGGACGAGCGCCCTTTTATCATATAGAAGGAGCGCTGCGTTCCCCTGTATCCGATGAAGTCGATGGAGGAAAGATCCTTCGGCTGCAAGGGCGCCTTGTGTCTGCGAAGGTACTCCGGGGACGCGTAGACGTTAGCGGTCAGCTCAATTAGCCGTCGGCCCACAAAGCTGGAGTCGCGCATCGCGCCGGCGCGAACTGCCAAGTCAATTCCCTCCGCGAGAAAGTCCACGATTCGGTTTGAAACCAGCAGTTCGACCTTGACGCTCGGGTAACGTGCGACAAAAGCATGGATCACTTTGGGTAACAAGGTGTGGGCGATGTCTACCGGTGCAGTGATTTTGAGCAGTCCGGACGGGTGCTCGCGGACGGAGGTCACCTCGACGCGAGCCTGCTCCAGTCGACGCACCGATTCCTGGCAGTGTCCGAAGTAGACCTTTCCCGCCTCCGTAACGTGCAATTTTCTCGTGGTGCGTGTAATCAGCGCGACGCCTAGCGCTTGCTCTAGTGAAGCCAACCGCTTACTGACGGTTGTCTTCGGCATCTTCATGCTCTGAGCTGCGGCTGACAGGCTGCCCGTCTCGACGATGCGCACGAACACCGCCATCGCATTCAAGTCAACGTCATTGTCCATGATTGTGCACAGTGAAAACCAATTTCACGTCTAGTCATTATGCCCCAGCCTCGTACAGTGACGATGTCACACTCAAATCAATAATGGAGGATAAAGCATGAGCGCGAACAATCGTATTTTGGTCCCGACGGCCCCGTTTGCGCTGTTGCCCACATGCCCCGCAAACAAGGTTTCGCGGCGGGAAGTATTGAAGATGGCCCTTGCGATAGGTGCGGCAGGCTTCCTTGCGCCTGCGGGCGCTGCTGAGGGGGAAAGTGCCGGCCTGGACTTCAAGGGACCGATGCCCACCGCCGATCAGATTCTGGGCCCCTTCTACCCGGTGCAAAAACCCCTCGATGGCGGCGCCGACTTGGCACGGCTCAAGGGGCGTGCGGCGCAGGCGCAGGGTCAGATCATCTATGTCACCGGGAACATAAGGAGCATACGCGGTGACCCATGTCCGGGAGTGAAGCTCGAAATCTGGCAAGCCAATGGTGCTGGCCGCTATACGCACCCGCATGATCGCAACCCGGCCCCGCTTGATCCAAACTTCGATGGGTACGCGACTGTAGTTGCCGATGCACAAGGCCTCTACCGATTTAGGACGGTCAAGCCCGGTGCTTATCCGGTCGTGGCCGACTATTGGAGGCCACCGCACATCCATTTCGACATTACTGGCAAGGTCAACCGGTTGATCACCCAAATGTACTTCCCGGATGAACCGCTAAACAAGAAGGATCCGCTGTTGCAACAATCCTGGGCAAAAGAAAGCCTGATTGCGAAAATCCTGCCGCCGACGGCGAACGAAGAACCCGACGCGAAGCTGGTCGTATGGGACATCGTGCTGATCCAGGGATGATCCGCTATCGATTTAGTTTTTTCAAAAAGGGCAGGCACGAGCGTGGTTTCAAGACGGTTATTTTTCGCGATTCTTTTTGTCTTCGGCCTCTGGGTCGCTGTGTGCGCGGCGGACATGTTGACTTTGGACAAGGAGCTATCTCAGATCGAATTCGTCGGCAGCAAACCCGGCGCGTCGCATCGCGGGGGATTCAAGCGGTTCACAGCCGATCTAGCAGCCGACTGGGGAGACCTCTCCAAGAGCAGCTTAAAGATTGAGATCGACGCGACCAGTCTCTGGTCCGACAGCGATGCACTGGCGGCCCACTTGAAGAAGTCCGACTTCTTCGATGTCTCCCGCTATCCGAGCATCACGTTCGAGACGACCCGGATTGAGCTTAAGAGCGCCAATGAAGCCGTTGTAACCGGCAAGCTGACGATGCTCGGAAAGGCCGTCGAGGTCGCCATCCCCTGCAAGATCGAAGTGGCCGACGGCGGCCTAAGGGTGAAATCCGAGTTCAAGATCGACCGCATGCAGTGGGGAATGACTTACGGCAGGGGCAGGGTCGAGGACGAAGTTGAAGTTACGACCAGATTTGAGTTCGGGCGGTAGTCGCTCCATCTGACCCGGATCAAGGCCGAAATTGCGGCATGAGCATCCTGTCATCGGGGTAGCCAAAGCCTTCGTTCACCCGCAATGCATTCCGTAGCCGCCGAACTCAAACGTTGCAAGTCTGCTTAGGCTCCGGCTTCAGTCGGTCACCGTCTCCAGGATCAGCCCGGCGTGCTCGCGCTGGGCATGGAACTGAATCGCAGGCCACATATCCTGCACCACTTTGAGCTCGTAGTCCGTGGCGGTGAGCAGCGCGAAGGCGTCGGAAGCATCCCGCGCGATGCGGCCACTGTTGGCCTCGACGAATCGCTCGAGGACGGCGGGATCGTCTGCCGAGACCCAGCGCGCGCAGGTGTAAGGCGACGGCAGCAGTCGCGCTTCGACGCTGTACTCGCTCTGCAACCGGTGGGCGGCAACCTCGAACTGCAGCTGCCCCACCGCGCCGAGCAGCAGCGTCGCATTGCGTAAAGGGCGGAACACCTGAATGGCGCCTTCTTCGCCCAGCTGCAGCAGTCCGGTGCGAAGCTGTTTGGTGCGCAGCGGGTTCACGACTTCGATGCCGCGGAAGATCTCCGGTGCGAAGAACGGCAGACCGGTGAACTGGAGCGACTCGCCTTCGGTCAGCGTGTCGCCGAGTTGAATGCCACCGTGCGTGGGTATGCCGATGATATCGCCGGCGTAGGCCTCGTCGAGCAACTCACGCCGCTGGGATAGAAAAGACACCACGGTGTTGGGGCGAATCTCTTTTCCGGTACGCTGGAGGCGCAACCGCATGCCACGCTCGAAGCGTCCTGAGCATACACGCACGAATACCACGCGGTCGCGATGCGCGCGGTCCATGTTCGCCTGGATCTTGAACACCACGCCGGAGAAGCGCTCGCCGTCGGGCTGGACCGGCCCCTGTAGAGCAACGCGAGCCAACGGCGGCGGAGCGATCTCTACCAGCGCGTCGAGCACTTCGCGAACGCCGAAGTTGTTGATGGCCGACCCGAAGAAAACAGGCGTCTGCCTGCCGGCAAGGAACTCATCGCGCGAGAACTCCGGCGTGGCCGCGCGCAGCAGCTCGATGTCGTGCTGTGCGTGTTCCAGCTCAGCAGGAAATCGAGCGCGTAAAGCAGGGTCATCAAGGCCGCCCACGATTTCGTCCTGTTCAGCCAATCGATCCTCGCCAGGACGGAACACGCGCATGCGGTCCGCCGTCAGATCGTAGACACCGCGGAAGGACTTGCCCATCCCGACCGGCCAGGAGAAAGGCACTGCCGACATGCCGAGCACGCGCTCGATCTCGTCGATGAGCTCGATCGGCTCGCGCACTTCGCGGTCCATCTTGTTGATGAAGGTCAGTATCGGTGTGCCACGCGAGCGGCAAACTTCGAGCAGCCGCAGAGTTTGTGCCTCGACGCCGTTGGCAGCGTCGATGACCATCAGCGCGGAGTCCACGGCGGTGAGCACGCGATAAGTGTCTTCCGAGAAGTCCTGATGGCCTGGCGTATCGAGCAGGTTCACTACCTTGCCGCGGTACTCCATCTGCATCACCGAACTGGCGACAGAGATGCCGCGCTGCTTCTCGATCTCCATCCAGTCCGAGGTCGCGTGACGCGAGGCCTTGCGCGCCTTTACGCTGCCCGCGATCTGGATCGCGCCGGCGTACAGCAGCAGCTTTTCCGTGAGCGTGGTCTTCCCGGCGTCAGGGTGCGAAATGATCGCGAACGTACGCCGCTGATTGACGCGCTCCGCGAGGAGCTCTTTGGATATGTCCGTCATATGCCTGTCAGCAAAATCAATCAAAGCCCCGGAGGGCGAAAGCAAGCGCTGTTCGACAGGCAGACGGGTAGATCAGAGCTTCCCTAGATGAGGGTTCCGTGTTGCGGGGTCGACTGGGGGCGGGTGCGCCCTCGCCCAACGCAGGGGCGCATTGTACCGGGTCGGTCCATAGACCGAAAGTCGTCTACGATGGTCTGCATTCCGCCCCCGGTCGGAGCGGGGAGGGTATTGCCACCAGGAGAGACGCCATGGCTTTTGCGGACTACAAAATGCTCCAACTCCATCGCCCGGAGCCCGGGATCCTCGAAATCGTGATGGGGCAGGAGGGCAAACTGAGCGTTGCCGACGCGCAGACTCATCGTGAGCTCACGGAGATCTGGCGTGACGTCGATGCCGATCCGGATACGTCGGTGGCCATCATTCGCGGATTGGGCAAAGGTTTCTCGGGAGGCGGGAGCCTCGACTTGGTGGAGACGATGACGCAGGACTTCGCGACGCGCGCGCGCGTCTGGCGCGAGGCGCGCGATCTCGTCTACAACCTCATCAACTGCTCCAAGATCGTGGTCTCGGCCATGCACGGGCCCGCGGTCGGAGCCGGCCTGGTCACCGGCTTGCTGGCAGACATCTCGATTGCCGCCCGTAACGCTCGGATCATCGACGGGCACACGCGGTTGGGTGTCGCCGCGGGCGATCATGCCGCCATCGTATGGCCGCTCCTGTGCGGCATGGCCAAGGCCAAGTACTACTTGCTGCTGTGCGACCAGGTGAGCGGAGAAGAAGCCGAGCGCATCGGTCTGGTTTCTCTGTGCGTGGACGAGACCGGGCTCAGGGACAAGGCTCTCGAAGTTGCCAGCCGACTTGCGCGCGGATCGCAGTCGGCGCTGCGCTGGACCAAGTACAGCTTGAACAACTGGCTGCGCATGGCAGGCCCGACGTTCGATACCTCGCTTGCGCTGGAGATGCTTGGCTTCTCAGGGCCGGACGTGCGCGAGGGAGTGGCGTCGCTGCGCGAGAAGCGCAGCCCCAATTTCGGGTCCTCGAATCCTTTCTGACAATAACTTGTAGCCGGGGTGGAGCGAAGCGCAACTCAGGACCCGTTCCCGGATTGCGCCGCGCTTCGTCCAGGCTACGCGGAGAACTCGCGCAGCAACTTCCCGGGTCGACCGCTATCTGCGATCTGGCCTTTCGCGTCCACCACGTGTACGCCGTTGACCCAAACGCCATGAAGGCCGATGGCGGGTGTATCCACGCGACTGGCGCCTCCGGGTAGATCCCACATGCGCCGTTTGGCACCGCGGCCGACGGTTGCAGGGTCGAAGAGAAGTAGATCGGCCCAGGCGCCAGGAACCAGGCGCCCGCGATCCTTGATCCGGTACACGTCTGCCGCGCGGCTGGTGACCGACTGCACCGCTTGCTCCAACGTCAGATCCCCGCGTTCGCGTACCCAGTGACCAAACAGGTGTAGCCCAAATCCGGCATCGCACAGAAAGGCAAGATGGGCGCCGGCGTCCGAGAGGGTTATCGCCGAGTGCGGATGCCGCAACAACCCGCGCACGGCATCTTCGTCGGTGTTGAACAGCTTGCAGTCGACCAATGCGTCCAGCTCGCCGTCCAGCCCGAAGTCGAAGAACCAATCGAACGGGTCTTTGCCTTCTGCTCGCGCGAGCTCGGCGACGTTGCGCCCGACCAACGCGCTGTGGCGAGATTGTCGGACCTCCCGGATCTCCATGTGCTCGAGGCTGTGATAGGAGAACCGATTCGGCACGGTCTTGCTGCGGGCCTCCGACTTTACTGCTTCGCGGAATGTACGGTCCGCCAGCACGCGCTGAAACTGCTCCGAGCCTTCGGCTTCGATTGCGGGGCGCCAGGCGAGCAGCGCTTCCAGCGGATACGGATGGCGCAGGGTGAACTCCATGCCCAGGGGAAAGCATCCCACCTGGCCCCAAAGCTCGCGGCCACGCTTGCGAGCTGCCCCGATCTCCTCGAACTCGCTGAAAACGCGCGTCGGGTCGTTGGGATCGACGAACATCGCTGCGATCATTACAGGCCGCCCGTTGCGAGCGGCGACCTGCTCCAGCCACGGCACGGTTGTGGTCATGCCTTTGGTGAGCATGAACACTCCCTTGCCGGCCTCCCCGAGCGCGCCGGTCAGCTCCGTCAGCTCATGCTCGTCGGCGAGGCGCGACGGCATCGGGATACCGTTCTCGCCATTGTGCTGCTCCAGCGTCGAGGTGGCGAAACCAACCGCACCCGCGCGGAGCGCGTCTGTCACGATGTGCTTCATCTGAGCGACTTCGGCCTTCGTCGCGGGCCGCTTGGATGCATCCTCACCCAGTACATAAGTCCGCACGGACGAGTGGCCCACGAACGAAGCCACATTTGGCACCACGCCT
>Ga0335076_10005957_pt1 | contig 12304 bp, 9 predicted proteins | sample Lox_Sample_25_FD_206717 | JGI IMG/M metagenome (GOLD analysis project Ga0335076, IMG submission 206717) | Soil microbial communities from Loxahatchee National Wildlife Refuge, Florida, United States - Lox_Sample_2.5 | ecosystem: Environmental > Terrestrial > Soil > Wetlands | place: USA: Florida...
GCCATATGCCGCACCGGGCCACCATGCCCAGGAATTGTTCCACCAGAACCAGCGCCCATAGTGATATGGCGCCCAGCCCCAAGGCTCGTAGCCAACCCACGTCCAGCCGTAATACGGCTCATAGGTCCAGTTGCCGTCACGATACGGAACCCAGCCATCCGGCTCATTCGGCACCCACACATCTCCGTAGTCAGGAACATTCTGCCAACGGCCATAGGCATCGAGATCTTCTGCGCCGGTGTAGTAGCGGTTCGTGTGATGCCAGGCCTGTGCGTTCTGGATCATGTGGTCGCGGTCGCTATTCCAGCGATCCCAGTCGTCACGATCAGGCGCATCCGAAAGCTTGTACTGCGCGGCATCCGTCGTACCGCGAACCGTCGCCATCTGTCCCGCCTGCACTTCCGTGCTGCCTTGCGGAGTAGCGATCTGCAGCTCGCCCTTGCGCACGATCACCAGCGTGTCGCCATCGGGACGAACTTCAATCCGGAATTCGCCATCGTGATGCGCCGGATGCACGGAAACGTTCGGAGTGTCGATCTCGGGCTCAGCCTCGCTGTCTTTCGAAACCGTGTAGTCCGCAATGCCCTGGCTGAGCTGAATCTGGATGTTCTTGTGGGTCAGGTTCGCGATGTTCGCCTGAGAGTTCGGTCCAAGCCGGAAAATATTGGCGAAGTCGAGCTGGAATTCACCGCGGGCATCTGCGCCGGTAGAAATTTTGTCGCCGGTCATCACCGGCTGGTTCAACGTTGCTGCTGACCAGTCTCCGGAATCGCCACGCTGCGTCGAAACATCGCCATGGATCAAGCTGATGCGCGCCACGCCTTGATCGGTCGTGGCCGGCGCTTCCCCAGTCGGCCCGCCGGGCTGGGCCTCAGTTGGCTGAGCCTCGCTCTGTTGCGCGTCAGGAGATTGCGGATTGTACGACGGATCCGAAGGAGGCGGCGGCTGTTGCCCCACTTCCATGGGAGCGCTCGGCTGCTCGGTCGGTCCCGTACCTTCATCCGTCGTCTGCGCCAGCGCACTCAGTGAAAATCCGAAAACTAACGTCAAAACTAAGATCGCGTTACTTGCCAAAATTCTTTTCATATTCCACCCTGGAACTTCACTGCACACCAAGCTCTGCACGATTCCGCTATGTCTAAAAGCAACTGCCGTGCCAAAAACGAGTCCCCGGGGCTGTATATAAACCCATTGTTTTCATTGAGGAAAATCGTATTCCAAACCCTTACCGACCTGGTCCCGGCCAAGATCGGCTGCCTACGGCCACCAGTGGTGCTTTTCGGCCACTCCTTCGTTTATGCCGTCAAGGCCCTTAGCCGGCGTGGTTTTCACAGAGCGGAACGCCCGAGCTGAGCACTTTCGCCGGACCCTCTTTGGGAATAGAATCCGGGCGAATTCATTCCATAAGCCGAACTTGCATCCGGGAGCAGACCATGACCACTCATCCCCGCAGTGGTTTGTCGCGGCGCGATTTTTTGGCGAAGTCCGGCGCCGCCGCCGTTGGTTTTTCTATCGTTCCACGTCACGTGCTCGGAGGCGCGGGCTACGTTCCGCCGAGCGACAAAGTCACCATCGCATTCATCGGAGTTGGCGCCCAGGGATTGCGTGTCATGCTCCACTTCCTGCGCGAGGCCGATGTTCAAGGCGTCGCTGTTTGCGACGTGAACAAAGGCAGCGCCGGGTATCCGCAGTGGGACACGCACGAGTTCTGCAAGTCGGTCCGCAAGCTGCTCGGCGTCGACAGCGGTTGGGATTGGCTCAGCCCTGACGATCCCATTCGCTTGAGCCATTCGCTTCAGGTCACGAGCGGAGTAGCCGGACGCGAGCCCGCCCAGAAAATCGTCGAAGCCTATTACGCGACCCAGCAACGGTCGGGCCGCTATCACGGCTGCACCGCCTACGGCAATTTCCGCGAGCTTCTCGAGAAAGAAAAAGATCTGGACGCCGTCGTCGTCTGCACCGCCGACCACGCGCACGCCGCTGTCTCGGCCGCCGCCATGAAGAAAAAGAAAAACGTCTTCTGCCAGAAGCCTCTGACCCAGACGATCTACGAAGCACACCAGATCGCCGACATCGCCAGGAAGTCTGGCGTCGCAACCCAAATTGCGGTCGGCAACCAGGCTTCCGAAGACACGCGCCTGCTTTGCGAATGGATTTGGGACGGCGCCATCGGCCCGGTGCGCGAGGTTCATAACTGGTCGAGCCGTCCCTTCTGGCCGCAGGGTCTGGAACGTCCGAAGGAAACCGATCCGGTTCCCGACGGGTTGGATTGGGACATGTGGCTGGGCCCGGCACACGAGCGTCCGTTCAACCACGCCTATCTGCCGTTCGTGTGGCGCGGCTGGACCGACTTCGGATGCGGCTCTCTCGGCGACATGGGCTGCTACAGCTACGACACAATCTTCCGTGTGTTGAAACTCGAGTCTCCGGTCAGCGTCGAAGCCAGTACGACTGATCGCTATGACGACAGCTATCCGATGGCCTCGATCATCCGCTACGAGTTCGGGGCGCGCGGCGACATGCCTCCGGTGAAGTTCACCTGGTACGACGGTGGCCTGAAACCGGCACGGCCCGATGAACTCGAACCCGATCGCCCGTTCCAGGGCGAGCGCGACGAAGATGAGGGGCTACTGTTCGTAGGCGATCGCGGCAAGATTCTTTGCGGATTTAACGGCGCGCGCCCGCACCTGATTCCGCAGTCGAAGATGGACGCCTACAAGCAGCCCCCGAAAACTCTGCCGCGCTCTCCCGGAAACGAACGCGAATGGCTCGACGCCTGCAAAGGCGGCACGGTCAAGCCCGGCGGGAATTTCGAATTCGAGGGCATGATCACCGAAACTCTGCTGCTCGGCTGCATTGCATGCCGTCTCGGCCAGAGACTCACCTGGGATCGCGCCAGCCTGCGAGCGAACAACTCCGACGCGATGCAAAAGTACATCAGCCCGGAGCGCCGCAACGGCTGGGAACTATAAACAGTTGTCCACAGTCATTTTTTTGAATTCGGAGGCTTTATATGTCTTCCATGTCACGAAGAGAGTTTGCCCGGAACACCGCCGCGTATGCCGTGGCTGGCGGCTTGCTTTCGTCCAGCGTCTTCAAACTTCATGCCGACCCGCTCGGCTTGCCCATCGGATGCCAGACCTGGCCGGTGCGCGAGATGATTGCCAAGGACTTCCCTGGCACGATCAAGCAACTTGCCGCAGCCGGATTTCAATCGATCGAACTCTGCTCGCCCATGGGTTACGCCGAGTACGGCTTCGGCGGCCTGGCGAAATACAAAGGCGCGGAACTGAAACAAATCCTGAGCGAGTCCGGCGTAACCTGCGTGAGCTCGCATTTTGGCATCGAGGAACTGCGAAAGGATCAAGCGAAAAGCATCGCCTGGGCCAAAGACGTCGGACTCACGCAGATGCTGGTGGCAAGCCTCGGCGGCCCGAAAAATCCGACCATGGACGACGTCAAACGCGCTGCCGACGAATACAACAAGATCGGCGAGCAGGCCGCCAAAGCCGGCATCCAGCAGGGCCTGCACAATGAAGACTTCGAGCTGTCCAAGGTCGACGGCAAGCGCACCTATGACGTGCTGTTCGACCTGCTCGATCCCAAGCTGGTGAAATTCCAGTTCCAGGTCTCGACCATCAGCCAGGGCTACGATGCTGCCGAATATTTCACCAAGTATCCAGGCAGATTTATCTCGATGCACGTGCAGGGCTGGTCGGCCAGCGAGAAGAAAATCGCGCCCGTGGGACAGGACAGCCTCGACTGGAAAAAGATCTTCACGGCCGCGAAGACCGGCGGCATCCAGAACTATTTTGTCGAGATGAAACTCGAGATGATGAAAGCCAGCGTGCCGTATCTGAAGAGTCTGCAGGTGTAAGGAACAGTGACTCCGGATGCCGAGAATTCTAACCCGCACCGTTCTGCTCATTATTATTCTGTCTTCGTTTTTTCCACGCGTTCAGGCGCAGACCATCACCTGGGCCGGCCATTCCTGGAAGGTCACTGACGGAGGCATGGCTGGAGTCGCTCACGGAGATCCGGCTAACGTCACCATCGATGCGAATGGCTACCTGCATCTCAGCATCGTGAAGCGCGAGGGAAAGTGGACTGCAGCGGAGTTGTTCACGACTGACAACTTCGGCTTCGGAACTTACCAGTGGGTAGTCGAGGGCGAAGTGTACACGATGGATCCGACCACCGTCCTCGGCCTGTTCACCTACGGGGCGGTGCATCACATCGGCGTCGATGCGGAAAACGAAATCGATATCGAATTCTCGCAGTGGAACAAAAACTGCCACGGCTGCGACGCCGATTTCACCGTGTATCCATCGACGGGAAATCGCAAGCCGAAAGGAGTTTCGGCGTGGGAAGACAATTTCTTTGTCACCGGCACCACGCTGACCACCGCGCGCATGGAGTGGTTTCCCGACCACATTGTCTTCACGCTGATGAAAGGGGCGCAGCCAATCGGAACGACCACCGACGTTATCAAGACTGAAACCTACACCTCGACCGCGGTGAACATCCCACAGGTCGCATCGCCGGTGGGAATCAATTTGTGGTGCTTCAAGAAGACCCCGGAAAAAGAACAGTCCGCCGTGATCCGCGACTTCCGGTTCGCGGCGCATTAGGTTTCGCTACGAGCAGCCAACTGCCTGAATGATGTCATCCTGAGCGGCGGCGAAGCCGGCGCGAGGAATCTTACGAACGCGAGAGCTGCGATGCAGATGGCTGGAATGCCCATGGCGCATGCGCCCGTGGAGATCCTGTTTACTGCACCGGCGGACGATGGGTCTCGTACGGTCCCTCGGAGGGCTGGCGCGCCCTCCTCAGGATGACATCGTTCATGGGTATGACATCGCTGTTGCCGTTTGCTTTATCTCAACTCACATTCAACCGTGAATTGAGCTCAGAACCCCCACAATTTCAATTCACCGGAGACGGAAATCGACCTCCACGGCGATTTGCACGGGCACCGGCTTTCCGTCTTTCGTCCCCGGCTCAAATTTCCAGCTCTTCACGGCTTCCACAGCCTTCTCGTCAAGCCCCTTCCCCAGACTGCTAATGACGTGGACATTTGTCGGCAAACCATCGGTATCTACGATCAATCCGATCACGCAGGTACCCTGGTATTTCGCATCGCGGGCTTCCTTGGAATATTCGGGAGAAGGCATGGAAATAGGTCTGGGGGGCTTGACGCACGGCCCTGCCCCCTTGTCACTGCAGACCGGAGTGATCCCAGAAACACTTTGGCCGGGAGGCAATATCAGCGCCATAAGGTTTGTCTGCGCACGAGCGTTACCATGATCTGCAGCTTTCCGATACCAGGTCATCGCTTCGGAATTGCTCTGCGGCACTCCCAGACCGTTTTGATACGCCCAGCCTAAATTATTCTCCGCGTCTGCATTTCCCTGCGCCGCCGCTTTGCGGTAGCGGCTTATGGCTTCTGCGTAGTCTTGCTTCACTCCAAATCCGTTCTGATAGAGCCAGCCGATGTTCGTAATCGCGTCGGCATTCCCTTGCTCTGCGGACTCGGTGAACCAGTTCAACGCCTGCGCATAATCCTGCTTCACACCTTCTCCGTTCAAGTAGAGCTGGCCGAGATCGTTTTCGGCGTCCGCATTCCCCTGATCGGCGGCTTTCACATACCAATTCATCGCACTCTCGTAGTCTTGCGGGACATCCAACCCTTTCTCGTACATGAAGCCAATATTCGCCTCGGCCTGCGCATCGCCTTGTTTGGCCGCACGCGTGAACCACATCATTGCCTCGGAGTAATCCTGCGTGACACCAAGGCCCTTCCGATAGAGCCAGCCTAAATTGCATTGAGCCGCGGCCTCGCCCTGGTCCGCCGATTTGCGAAATAACGCTGCGGCTTCCGCGTAGTCCTGCTTCATGCCCCAACCCTGCCGGTAGAGCCATCCCAGATTGTTCTGGGCTTGCGCGTTGCCTTTGTCGGCTGCTTTCCGATACCACACCGCCGCCTCGGCATAATCTTGCTGCACACTCTGGCCCTTTTGATAAAGCCAGCCAACATTGTTCTGAGCCTGCGCGTTACCTTGATCCGCGGCCTGGAGGTACAAGTTCATGGCCCTCGCATTGTCCTGCGAGACGCCGCAACCGGTCGCGTAAAGCCATCCCAGTTCGAGCTGCGCCGCGGCAGCTCCACGCTTGGCCTGCTTCTCGTCCTCTTTCAAGTTATGGGCACGGCGCTGGCATTCGGCATCCGGTGCCGGCGTGCGCAGAGAAGACTTATCCTGGGCTTCAAATCTCAGGCAGGTCGCAATGAACAGAATGACGAGGCAGCAATGGGAGCGGCGCACAGGTTCCCTCGAAATCCCCGACAAGGGATTGCCAGCATTTTATGCCAGCAAGGGCAGTTGTGGATTCGTGGGTTCGTCTGAGTCTTCCGCCGCATCGGCGAACTTCCGCAATTCCGGATAGCGCTGCATCAACGACGGCGGAGCCACTACCCGCTTCCCGCTGACCATGGCTTTCAGTTCCAGCGCGTTCACTCCGGCCTTGCTTTCGAAGTGATTGTTGGTGATCACGTACGTGGTTTGCGCTCGTTCCGCGACGTTCACGATGCGCTCTTTCCAGTCGTCGAGCTCTTTTTCTTTGTAGAGATAGTTGTAGCGGTCGTTGCGGTTGTCGGAATCGAACCACTCGCTGTAGTTTCGTCCGTGCAGGCGCACGTAGGCGATGGGCGCGGTCACATGCTCGGTGGGCGCAAGCGAGCGCCCGATCACGGGTTGGTCAATATTGCAGAACGCGACGTTTTGCTGTGCGAATGAGGCCAAGGTCTCGGCGTTGTTCCAGCTGGAATCGCGCACCTCGACCACCCGGGGATACTCGATGAATTGCCGCAACAGGCGTTCCAGGTACTCTCGATTCAACGAAGTATTCTTGAACGAAACCGGAAACTGGACGAGCAGCGCTCCCAGCCGCCCTTCCGAGGCCAGTGCGTCGAGACCTTCACGCGTGCGGACTTCATCTTCGTCGGTTGGACGAATGGTGGCGGCTGAAGTTGGCTCCATGACTGCGATCGGGGAATGGGTGAAGGCGCGATAAAGCTTCGCCGTGAACAGAAACCGCGGATTCACTTCCGCAACTTTGCGGCACCATAGCTTGGCCAGTTCGGGCTTCAGCGGGCCGTAAAACGAAGTGTTGATTTCGGTAGTATCAAAAAAACGCGCCAGATATTCGAGTGGATGCACCTTGCGCGTCTGCATGCCCGGCGGGTAAAAGATTCCCTCCCAGTCCTTGTAAGACCAGCCGGCTGTTCCAATGCGAATGGAGCGCGATCCGGTTTGAGGCAAAGCTTGCGCCGAAGATTCCATGAGTGGAACCGGAGACGGAGGGCAGGCCAAGGTTAGCACAGTGTGGTCAGGGGGCAGGATCAGGGGCTAGTAGTCTGCTGGCCTCAGCGAGGCTGCTTTGGTGTGTCGGGTCACTGGCCAATCAGCGCCTGACCCTGAGAACTGATCACTGAGTACTGGCCACTGCCTTCTGCGCCAGCGCCTGGTTCAACTGACTGGCGAGCGCGTTGGCTTGCTCGTCGGAGATTTCCATTTGGCCGTCGAGCAGGATTCCGAGGTTGCCCACGCCGGCGTCTTCAAATTTCGCGCTTCGGATCGCGGCGGAATTTTGGATGGCGGCGGGCAGTGTGGTTTTGAGATTCGTTCCCGCGCTCACCGCAAACAGAACGACCTGCGAGATCTTATCGCGCAGATCGTCGCCCAGCGATCCGGAGCGCAGTTCGTCGCCCAGCATGCCCGTAGCATCCGTTCGTCCGAAAGTGACACCGACCTTGATTGCGTTTGCGTCGGCGGAGGCTGCTAGTTTCACCTCGACGGCGGTATCGCCCTCGGCGAGTTCGGTCGACGACGATTGGCCGAACGTGCGGCCGCAGGTCCAGCGTTCGTAATGCAGTTGGATCGTCATTTCGGCGGAACTTCCCTCGGGAATCAGCGTCGCGCGCCGAATCGCAACCCGCTCTCCGCAATTCTGGTAGCGGTCGAGTTGCGAGCGGAGAACTTCGGTGATGTTTTGCTGCAACTCCGATAAGTCCGCCGCGAACTCCATATGGAGAGTGCGTTTGCCATTCTGCGCCGCGATCTGTGAAAGCACGCCCGAAGCCGGAACCGTAATCGTCTCTCGCCCGATCGTGACCGACGGCCTCACTTGCGGCAGGGTAAAGGTGACATCCTGCCCCGTGGCGAGCACCATGCTCATTTCCGCGCCCAGGGCGAGTTGCTGGGTATGAAAATCGGCGAGAGCTTTCTCGAGTCCCTCCGCGTGAGCAGATAATTCGTTAGCGTTCGCCTTTGCATCAAGACTCTGCACCAGTCGCTTTTCCACGGCTTCAACGTCGGAGTCGGACTTCGCCAGTCGCTTCATCGCTTCTCTCAACCCCGACTTCTGCGCGGATGAAAATCCGTCCTGAAATTTGCGGGAACCGCTTAGCGCCAAATCGACGGATTGGGTCATCGCGGAAACGGCAGTCGATCCGGAATTTTCTTTACCCGGTGCCTGCGCGAAGGATTGCAGTGCGCTCTGCGCCGCTTCTGTATTCTTCAGCAGGGCTTGAAATTCGGTGATCTGAGGGCCGGTCGCCTGCGCGGCGATCACGCGATGGAAGTCCTTCAGCGTGTCGCGGTCGTCCACGCCGTCGGGACGACTGATCGAACCGAGTCCGCCGACAGCGCCGCCGCGGCCTCCACCATGGCGCTGCGCCACCGCTTGCGGAAGCGCGGCCAAGAGCGCGGCAACAATCAGAATCGGAGTGGCGGCGAAGGAAGCGGCTCCGCGAAACATGGTCCAAATCTCCAAAGTGACGGCATTTCTAGGGCTGGTAATTTCGAACGCGACCGTTGAACGAACAAGTTAGCTTGTCTTATCTGCATACGGAAGTTCCACCACTTTTACAGTTTTTTGCAAAGCGCAGGGCTAGAGGCCGTAGAAGACTTGAAAACAGAGGCTCTGCGCCGCAGTTTTTTCCAGAGCTGCTCAGCGTGTGAAATACCCACTGCCGGGCTTAAGGCGACATCAGAGATGAGTTCGAACAGTACACCGAAGCTCGGCATCCTGTCGCTTTCGCGGGCCAGGAATCGCTCGTTAAATCGATTTATCTTCCGTAGTTATCTTGTTTATTTGCAATGGTTTACAGGCATTAATTTACACAGGACTTCGACTCGAAAACTGCTTCAGAACCAGCCACTTCAAGATAAATGCTCCATTCCCGGTGCAACTCAGGGAGTCCAGAGGGCTTGACTTCCCTTGACCGCGGAAGCCTCATAAATTAGTGTCCCAGCCCGAAAGGTCCGTATCAGGGTATCGCTTTAGCGATGCCGCACCAGCTCCCACTCGGACGCGCCTTCAGGCGCTGCAATCTATCGAGGAGAAATCAGAACTCAATTCAGCGTCAGCACGACCCAATACATGCCCGTAGTATAAGTCTGGCTGCGACCGTAGCAAGCCCCGATCGAAAATGACTCGAGATTCTGGCCAGCTATGGCCTGATTGGCTCCATTCGGCAGAGTCTCCGGATGAAGGCTCGTGTAGGTGAGCACGGTGAAGCGTTCCGCGAGCTTATGCACCGCGGCAGTTCCGAGCTTGTCAGCCTGCAGCATGGAGCACGCGGCATCGTCAGCATTCAAGAGGTCCCGGCGTTTCAACGCCGGCTGGCTTGCCTGCTGCCGGCCGCGATTCACGGCAGACGCGATGCGGTCTTTCCACTGCGTCATGGAGTATCCCGGAACGGAATGGCCGAAATCTTCCACGATGTAGAGCCGATCGCCACTTCGGATCGCGCCCATGCCGACCACGTTGTACTCGGGGTTCAGCAGGTTGGCACGGTGCGGAGGCGACAACATGAGGTGCGCGTGACCTGCCGCGGCATCGGAATCGAAGGCCACATTTTCGCCATCCGCATCGAGTTGCAGAGTGGTCGCGGCTGCAAGGCGTTGAGGCAGGGAGGGCTCGCCGTCAAACTGGTGGGACAGCTGGTGCGCGCGAATCATGGCCTGGGCGTGAAGGCGTGCAGCCTGCGACAATCCTGCGTCCATTTTGAGCGGCGGTGCTCCGGCCTGTTGGCGGGATTGATTCGCCAAGGCCAGAAGTTGTTGTTCGCTGTCTGCCTCGTAGGAGGAAAATGGAATGTCCGCCGAAGCAGCCACGGGTTTCAGGGACGCGGCCTGGGTAGCCTGGCCGTCGGATGCTGCTTCGGTCGATGCGGCCATCACGTGGTCGTCGGGCCGCACGGTGGCGACCGAGGTGATCAGCAGAAACATCACTAAGCGGCAAGCAGTTGGCATTCGTTCGGCCTAGCTCAGAACTTGGCTCGGTGAGCGCCTAAAGATTCCATCGGCACTCGCGAGAGGGGGATCAACGCCCGTCCACAGGGCTTTCTGGTGCTAGGCTAGGGGTGGAAAACGGGAAGAAGTAGTTACCTGCGTCTATGGAACTAGGGATCAGTGGGGCCATTGGCCTGCTGTTTGGAGCTTTGCTTGCTTGGCTGGCGCTGCGTTCACGCACCGCAGCACTCGAAGCCCAGTTGTCATTGAGAGAGAAGGAATTAGCGGGCCAAAAGGCAGATCTGGCGCGGCTTTCGGAGAGTCAGCGGCAATTGGCGGAGGGCCGCGCAAGGCTCGAGTCGGCACTCGAATCGGAACGAAAGACCAGCACCGAAAAGATCGAATTGCTCACCCGCGCCGGCGAAGAACTGCAGAACGCATTCAAAGCGCTGGCGGCCGATGCCCTGAAGAGCAACAATGCGTCGTTTCTGCAGATTGCGCAAGAAACCCTCAAGCGTTTCCAGAGCGACGCCCGGAGCGATTTGCAGGCGCGCCAGAAAGCGGTTGAGGATCTGGTTGCGCCTGTCCGCGAATCGCTGGGCAAAGTCGACGAGCAGATTCACCAGATGGAGGTCGCACGCGGCGAAGCCTATGGCGACCTGCGGGCCCAGGTGCAGTCGCTGATCATCACGCAAAAAGAACTGCAGACCGAGACCGGCAATCTGGTGCGGGCGCTGCGCACGCCCAGCGTGCGCGGACGCTGGGGGGAGATTCAGCTGCGGCGAGTGGTTGAGATCGCCGGGATGCTTTCTTACTGCGATTTTGCCGAGCAGGAAACGGTAACCACAGAAGCGGGACGAATTCGTCCTGACCTGGTGGTCAAGCTGCCGGGCGGCAAGCAGGTTGTGGTGGACGCGAAGACTCCGCTGCAATCTTTCCTCGATGCATTTGAGACCACGGATGAAGAACAGCGGCGCGCCTGCCTGGCCAATCACGCGCGCCAGGTGCGCGAGCACATCAATACTCTAAGCGGCAAGAAATACTGGGAGCAGTTCGAATCCACGCCCGAGTTCGTGGTGATGTTCCTTCCCGGCGAGACTTTCTTTAGCGCCGCGCTCGAGCAAGACAGCGGGCTGATTGAGCACGGCGTCTTGAGCCGGGTGATTCCGGCATCGCCAACCACGCTCATTGCCCTGCTGAAGGCCATCAATTACGGATGGAACCAGGAGAAGCTGGCGCGCAACGCGCAGCAGATCAGCGAACTGGGAAAAGAACTTCACGAACGCCTGCGCAAGCTGGCGACTCACATCACGGCGGTGGGCACCAACCTCGACCGGGCAGTCGAGTCCTATAACCAGGCCGTCGGGTCACTGGAGAACCGGGTTCTGGTGTCGGCCCGCAGGTTCGCCGAACTAGGAGCATCGGTCGCGGAGGAGATTCCCGAAGTGGAGCCTATCGAGACCACAGCCCGCGCCCTGTCATTCGACTGGGACGATCCTCCGGAAAGTTCGAAGGCAACGAGCGCCAGATAACGCCTCACTTGTCATCCTGAGCGTAGCGGGTAGCGCGTCACGCGCGTCCCGCGGAGTCGAAGGATCCCTACCAGCTTGACGAGTCCCCGGGTATGCGCAGCTGGCCGGCTCATTTATGCCGGCTTTCAAGTGCTGGTCGCAGGGATCCTTCGATTGTGGTCTTGCTTCGCTACCGCGAAGCAAGCTCCTCGCTCAGGATGACGGATCGTTGAAATTTGGGGCGAGCGACAGTTCCGGTGAAGGGGTCTCGTCCCTGTCGTCCCGAGTGGGAGTCTGTTTTTCACTGTCATCCTGAGCGTAGCGGGAAGCGCGGCACGCGCTTCCCGCGGAGTCGAAGGATCCCTACCATCTTGACGAGTCCCCCGGGTATGCGCAGCTGGCCGGGTAATTCATGCCGGCTTTCAAGTGCTGCCAAGGTAGCAGCGATCCTTCGACTGTGGTCTTGCTTCGCTCACCGCGAAGCAAGATCCTCGCTCA
>Ga0335076_10005958_pt1 | contig 12303 bp, 9 predicted proteins | sample Lox_Sample_25_FD_206717 | JGI IMG/M metagenome (GOLD analysis project Ga0335076, IMG submission 206717) | Soil microbial communities from Loxahatchee National Wildlife Refuge, Florida, United States - Lox_Sample_2.5 | ecosystem: Environmental > Terrestrial > Soil > Wetlands | place: USA: Florida...
CCCGGGGCGGGGGGGCGGCCCGGGGGGGGGCGGGGGGTGCCCGGGGGGGGGGGGGGGGCGGGGCGGGGGGCGGGCGGCGGCGGGGGGGGGGGGCCGGGGGGGGGGGGGGGCCACGAATGGCCCGCCCTCACCCCGGGGGATTCCGTCCCTAAGCCTCCGCGCCCGGCCACGCACCCGCCACAGCGGTACCGAGCAGCGCGCCCGCGAGGACATCGCTCGGATAGTGCACGCCGAGGTACGGACGGCTCACGGCGAACGCGCCGGCGGCGAGATACAGCATCCACGCCGGCGCCAAACGGCGATATGCGCGCGCCGCGGCGAACGAGGTCGTGGCGTGCGCGCTCGGGAACGACAGCTGGGTGACAACCGGCGTCAACGGTTCGAGGCCGCCCACCTGGGGCCGTCGCCGCCGGACGGCGAACTTGACCGCCTGGTTAAGACCATAGGAGCCAGCGACCACCGCAGCACCCCGCAGCCAGCCTCGCCGGCGATCCGCCTCACGCGAGGCTGCCGCACCCGCCAGCCCGAGCGCGAGCCAACAGGCCGCGTGCTCGCCGGCGTGCGAGTACGCCGCGGCGGCCCGCTCGAGCCCAGGATTGTGGCCTCGAGTGCGCGCGAACACGAGGCCCGCCCGATCCATGTCGATCAGCCTCACGCCTGCGGACTCTAGGTTGCCCAGCGGATCGGGATGCCGTGGTCGTCGCACTCGGCGAGCACGACTGCGGGTGCGCCGACCGGGTCGTGAACCGTCAACCGCATCCGCGCGTGCGGGTTCCGCGCCGGCTCCATGCTGAGCCGGACGGCCTCAGGCCGGCTGTCGATCGCTCGCTCGATCGCCCTCCACTCCTCGGGGTCGACGTACTGGCGCATGACCGAATGCCACACCACGATCAGCTCGCCGTCGCCGGCGGCGTCCAGCGCCTCGGCCAGCCACTCCGAACCACGCCGCGCCAACACCGGAACCGGTTCCCGCTCAGCCACTGACAGAGCGGCGCGCATGCGATCGATTCGGTGCAACTCGTCCGGCCAGATGTAGGAGAGCAGCGTGAGCTGGTCGTCGACACGGGTCGGGTCGAGCGGAGAGAGATCGCAACCGGCCCGCGCCACGATGCGAAGCAAGGACGCGGCCATTGCGAGGTCGATAGGAGGCGGCGGTGCCCATGGCTCGAGGAAACGAAGCGGAGATGCCGGATCTCCAAGCTCGCGCCCGTCCATGATGTACGAGTAGCGGTCGGCCAGGAGGTTCAGGCCGGCGCTCGCTCCAACATCGAGAAGGCGAATCGGGCGCCGGTGGCGGTCGGTCAGCCACAGGAGGCCCGCGAACAGGACGGCGGAGCGACCCGGTTCGTTGGTCTGGACCGTACGGTGAAGCCGCGCGCGGACCTCGTCGAAGCGCTCCTCCATCGCCGCGTCGGCGACGGGCCAGACGCCGTCGACCGGCCGATCGCCACCCGCGCTAGGATAGAACTCGGCCAGGGCGGGCGCGTGTCCGGAGAGGACCAGGTAGTGGAGCGCGCCCATCAGGCGAAGCTGAGGCACCGAGCCGGGAGGCACCGAGATGCCGGCGAACAGGCGGGATACGACGCCGCCGGCGTCGATGTCGTCGGCCGCCGCCCGCATCAGACGGATGTAGAGCGGCGAGCGCTCTGAGTGCACGAGGGCGTCGGCGTGCCGGCGAAAGCGAGCGGACAGCCCGACGCTCCCGGCCTCGGAGTCGCCGGCGCCGCCGTAGGGAAGCTGTGGTGGCTCATTCACCGCAGTTAGTGTCCCGGACGTGGCTCCTCGGATCACGGTCGTCGGTTCGGCGAATATCGACTACGTGGCCCGCTGCAAGCGGCTCCCGCGCCCGGGTGAGACGTTGACCGATGCCGAGTTCGAGAGGGTCCCGGGCGGTAAGGGCGCCAACCAGGCCGTCGCGGCGGCGCGGCTCGGCGCCGAGGTGAAGTTCATTGGGCGGATTGGACGCGAGGACCTCGTGCTCGGATCTCTCGAGCGGGAGGGCGTCGACACCAGCGCGGTGGTGCGCGACGACGGCGAGACCGGCGTGGCGTTGATCCTGGTCGACGAGAGCGGCGAGAACGTGATCGTTGTCGCGCCCGGGGCCAACCGGCGACTCACCGCTGGCGACGTGGACGTGGGCGATGCCGACGCGGTCATCTCGCAGCTCGAGATCCCGTTCGAGGTGGTGGCGGCAGCGGCGGCCCAGGCACGATTCTTCTGCCTGAACGCCGCGCCGGCGCGCGCGGGGATCGTGTTCGATCGGCCCCCCGACCTGCTGATCGTCAACCGCTACGAGTATGAGCAGATATCGCCGGGAGGGGGCCTCGTTGCGCTCACGCTCGGAGCCGAGGGCGCGATCTTGCTCGAGAACGGACAGGAGGTGGCGCGGGCGGTCCCGCCGCCGGTTACCGCGGTGGACGGAACCGCTGCCGGCGACTCGTTCTGCGCCGCGCTGGTGGTGTCGTTGCTCGAAGGCCGGGAGCGCGGCGCGGCGCTCAAGCGAGCGTGCGTTGCCGGCGCGCTCGCCGCCTCGCGTCCCGGTGCGCAGCCGTCGCTGCCGACTTCCACCGAGGTGGACGCGCTGCTCGGTTGACGCTGGCCCCGTCCGTCGCGCTCTGGTTCTCGTCTGAACACCCGGCCTTCTCACTTCAGCGAGGTGAAGGCGAGGTCGGTGAGTGCAGTGAATTCGTTGACCACCGGAACGACGTTCGACGAGGCGACATTCGACTCGTAATCCCAATCCCACGGGATCGCCGCCGCTTGCGCCACGATCATGTCGTCGATCTTGCCGTAAGCCGCGGCGCGCGCGTTCGGGTCAGTGATAAGCCTCGCTTGATCCAGCGCATTGTTGATTGCCGGATTGTTCAGCTGCGGCCAGTTCGAGTTGTTCGACGGGCTGCCGGTGACGGTCGCGCCGTTGAAGGGAACGTCGATTATGGCCTGCCCGTCGTTGAAGTCCTTGATCCACCCGACGTTCGGGCACACGTTCGGTTCGTTGGCCACGACCGAGCAGAACTTTGTGTACACCGTGGCGCGGTCGAATGAATGCAGCTCCACGTTGAACCCGAGCGCGGTCAGCTGTGCTTTGACCACTTGCGCGGTATTGCTGTCCGGAGCCGCGTTGGCGCCGACCATCGTGATCGTGCAATGACCTGGCCCTTCCGTGTCCGTGCATTTGCCGCTCGAGTAACCGGCCTTCTTCATGTACGACTCCGCCAGCGCCATGTCCCCAGTGGGATGCTCGGTGAAGTCATAAGCCGCGCTTGTCGGACCCGCAGCACCGCCGGCCTGCTGGAACCCTGGGATGCCCGGCGGGATGAAGTGCGTCGCCACGATCCCGCTGAGCGCGCCACCTCGGGTGGCGAGGAGCGCGACACGATCCGATCCGGCGATCACCGCTTTGCGGACATCGATGTTGTTGAACGGTGGTTTGGCCGTGTCCAAAGCGACATACCGGTTGCCGCCGGCCGGCGTCAGCGTCAGCTGATGCGGATACTGGGTCGCCGCGAGCTTCAACGACTCACCAGTGGCGTCGAAGTCGAAGTTCACCATGCTCGTGCCGGTCAGGATCTTGTCCACCGCTGAGTTCGCATCGGAGAAACCTTCCTGGACGATGATCTTGTCCAGGTACGCCGGGCGGAAGTCCTCGCCTGGGCTCCAGTTCGGGTTGCGCAACATCGTGATCTGCTTGCCCGCTGAGTACTGCGAGATGTAGTACGGGCCCACATCGATCTGATGCTGGCCGTACGTCGAGGACGGCGTCTTCGAGTCGTACTTCGCCGCATACCCCTGCGGGACCGGCGAGGACAGCGGCAGCGACAACGCGTCGATCACCCCGATCGACGACGGCTTGCTCAGGTTGAACACGATCGTCGACGAGTTCGGGGTCGTGATCCCGCTGATGTTCGGAGCCTTCGTCGAGTCCTTCTTGACCGCCGCTTCAGCGGCGGAAAGGCCGTTCAAATCACCGAAATACAGGGTCAGATAGCCGTTCGGGACGCCCGGCAACAAACCGCGCTCGATCGCGTACTTCACGTCCTGCGAGACCACCGGTTTGTTCCAGCCGGGGCCGCCGCCCATCGGCGGGCTGTAATGGACGTTTGGCTTGATGTGGAACGTGATCGTCTTGCCGCCGTCGCTGATCACCGGCTGACCGGAGGCCAGCAGCGGAACCGGCGCCGCCGTGTCGTTCGGCGGCCACCCCATCAGCGGCGAATCGGCGGCCAAATCCAGCATGTACGTCGGCTGGTAGTAGGCCGCGCCCGGATCGATGTAATCGACATCACTGGCCGCGATAACGGTCAGTGTCCCCCCGCGCTTGGCGTCGGCGGGTGCGACTACGCGCGGCTGATACGTGGCCGACTGGCGACTGATAGTCGAAGTGCTAGTCGCGTTGGAGTGGCTCGACCCGCCGCAGGCGGTCAGCCCCATCGACGCCGTCGCCACGAACCCCGAAATGAACAGGCACAGCTGTCTGGACATGCGTTGGGCTCTCCTTCCCTCCCGGCCCGGCGCTTCGGCGCTGGGCTAGTGCAGCGATCAACTGTCCGCGGGAGCGCACGCCGAACTCCCGGTAGATCTTGGTGAGGTGCGACTCGACGCTGCGCGTGCTCATGTAGAGCGTGCTTGCGATCTCCTGGTTGCTCATACCAGCTGCCACCAGTTCGGCGACCCGCGTCTGCGCCGGCGTGAGACCATCGCTCGCCGCCGCGCGGCGCAATCCGATCCGGCTGAGCTCGTCCTGAGCGCGGCCGATCCACATCTGCGCACCCAGCGGTCGCAAAATCCCGAGTGCCTCCTCGAGCGTTCGCTTCGCGGCGCTCTTCCGCTTCGCGCGCCGCTCTAGCGCGCCCTTCTCGAGCATCGTCCTGCCGAACTCGAGCGGGACCGGACGCTCGGCGTGCGCGTCGAGGGCCGCGTCAATCGACTCCAGCGCGCCGGCAACGTCTCCGCGGGCGGCGCGCACCAGCGCCTCACAACGACGGGCGATCGCGACCGCGTGCGGATTGTCCGCGCGATCGGCGCGGCCGACGAGGTCGGCGAGCACCCGCTCGGCGTCGTCGAGCCGCCCCAGCGCGATCAGCGCCTCGATGTCCGTCGACCACATGCGCAATGTCTGCGAGCCCAGGAGTCGAAAGCCTCGCTCGAGCCGCTCATCGCGGAACGGATTGAGGCGGTTGTGCGCGAGGTCGGGTTTTCCCTGCCACAGCTCGAGGCCGGCGAGCACGATCGTGGCCAACGTGACGGACAGAACGTCGCCGCTGCTGATCGCCATGTCGAGCGACCGGTGTGTGCTCGTCCACGCGTGGTCGAGCTCGCCACGGTCGGCCGCAAACAGTCCGTCCAGATACGCCACCCAGGAATCGAGCTCTTGGTTGGCCTGCTGACGCGCGACCTCGGCGGACCCAGCCGCGTATCGCTCCGCCGTCGTCACGTTCCCCGCTTCCCATTCGAACAGGGCCGCGGCATGAAGCAGAAGCCCGATATCGCCCTCCTCCCCGAGGTCGATCGCGCGTTTCACCGCGCGCTCGACCAGAGGTCGGGCCGCATCGAAATCGTCGGCAAGGGCCAGACAGCCGCCGAGGCTAGTCGACGGAAGCACCCAGGTGATCGACCCCTCGAGGTACGGCTCGAGCTCGATCGCTCGCGCGTATTGGCCGCGGTCGATCCCGAGGCCGTTGAAGAACATGGCTGCCGCGTGACTGCCGAGCGCGCGCGCCAGCATCCCAGGATCCGCGGCTCGTTCGGCGCTGTCGACGCCCGATGTCGCATGCTCGAGCTGCCCGAGGAAGTCGCCGACGTTCGTGCACACCTCCGAGAGCACCAATTCGATCTCGGCGCGGAGGAGATGGTCATCGCCCGCTTCGGCGAGCGCCTCCCGGAGCAGCGCTGTGCCGAGCTCGAAGTCGTCGTTGCGAAGCCACCCGAGTCGCGCGAGCGCCCGGGCCCGGATCGGGCCGGAGGGGAGTTCTGGCAACAGCTCCTCGACCAGTTGACGCGCCTGGGCGTGTTGCCCGGCAGCGAAATGCTGCTCGGCCGCTGCGATGATCCTCGCCTGCCGCGCCTCGGGCGCGTCTATGGGAGTCAATCGACCCGCCTCCTCGAGGAGGTCGGCGGCCGTCTCGGGCGCGCCGCGTTGCACAGCGCGGTGGGCAGCCTGCTCGAGCGTCGCCGCGATCTGATGATCGGGCGCTTCGGCGCCCAACGCAAGATGACGCGCCCGGTCTTCTTCGCCCTCCACCACCTCCGCCAGCGCCCGATGAAGCTCGCGCCGCCGCGACGGCGCGACCGATTCCCGGTGCGCCGAGGCCAGAAGCGGGTGGGTGAAACGCACCTCGCGACCGGCGATCTCGATGACTCCCGCTCGCTCCGCGCCGTCGAGGTCGCTCAATGCAAAGCCGGGAATCACCGCTTGCAAGACCGTCAGCGTCGGGTAAGACGCCAGCGCTACGACGAGCAGAGCGTCGCTCGCGCGTCGATCCACGTGCCCGAGGCGTCGCCCGATCGCCTCGGTGAGCGTACGCGGGATCGGAATATTGCTCCTGCTCGCGGCATGCACGCCTCCCGCCTCAAGCTCATCCGCGATCGCCAGCGCATACAGCGGGTTCCCGCCCGATGCTTCATGGACCCGCCGAAGCAGCGCTCGCGAGATCGTCCCGCTCAAGCGCGATTCCAGCAGGCGATCGAACACGCCCACCTCGAGCGGCCGCAGAACCGCCGTGGACATCGTCGCGTGGCCGAATCCGCGAGCCAGCTCAGGCCAGAGGGCTCCGTTGCTGTCCGTACGCCTGGTCATGATCACGCCGATCCGTTCGTCGCGAAGTCGCCGGAGTGCGAAGCCGAGAACGCGGGCCGAGGGCCGATCGAGCCACTGCTCATCATCGATTGCGACCACCACGGGGTCTTCCTCCGACAGCCGGCGAAGCACAGCCAGCACCGCCCGCGGCAACGCCTCGAGATCAACGGGCATGTCTGGTGCAGGGCTCACGAGCAGTGCCGACTCCACCGCCCTTCGCTGAGTCGGTGACAACCCACGCAAGAGATCCTGTGGAAGCCGGTCGAACAGGTCGCCGATGGCGGTGAACCCAAGCTGTGCGTCCGGCTCGGCAGGCGCCGCCTCCAGAACGCGGTACCCACGCCGACGCGCGCTCCCGACCGCCTCCGACCAGACGGTCGTCTTGCCGATCCCCGGTTCCCCTTCCAGCATCAGGCCGACCGGACCGTCCGCGACCGCATCGAGCACCTGCTCAACGTACGCCCGGTCCGCGTCTCGCCCTAGCACTGGTTACGACTCCCCATCCGGCGGCCGCGTAGCGCCGTCGCCGGCAGCGCGACTGTAACCGACCCCGCGGGCCGCGGGCAAGCGCAGACGCACCACACCACGCCGATCAGATCAGACTCTGCGGTGCGGCGGGCCGTCATGCGGCTGGTAGGGAACCAACCTCACATATCTCCCCGTCGCCACGACCGGCGATTACACTCGTGCCCTGGTGGACCGGCAGCCGGCGTTCGGGGACGCGGCCGGGTCGTGGTTGGGCGCGTTCGATGACGAGGTGCGGATGACGCGCCCGCGCCGGCGCGCGCTGGTCGCCATCGGGTTGGGGGAGTTCGTCGACGCGTACGACCTGATCGTGATCAGCGGGCTGTTCTTCGCGCTTAAGTCGCATTTTCGGCTGAATAGCGGAGAGATCGCGTGGTTGCAGGCGGCGGCGTTTTTTGGGTCGGCGGTGGGTGCTCTGTTCTTCGGTGATCTTGCGGATCGGATCGGTCGCCGGCGGGTATTCGTGTTGAACCTGGTCGCGTTCGTGGGTCTAGCGCTGGTGTCCGCTGTGGTAACCGAGGTGTGGATGCTGTTCGTGGTCCGGGTCTTGATCGGGGTGGCGATCGGGGCGGACATAGCGGCGAGCATCTCGTTCCTGGCGGAGTTGTCGCCGCGGGGATCACGGGGCGGCTGGGCCGGGGCGATGCCGCAGATCACGTGGTCGCTGGGCGCGATGTGCTCGGTGCTGGTCGCTGCCGGGCTGTACGCGGTTATGGGGACGCAGTCGTGGCGGCTGGCGTTCGCGGTGGGTGCGCTACCGGCGGTTGCAGTTTTGTTGTTGCGGCGCGGGTTGCCCGACTCGCCGCGGTGGCTGTTGGCGCAGGGGCATGTCGATGACGCGGTGGCGGCATTTGAGCAGCTTGGCGTCAGGGTGCTGGATGAATCCCGTTTGATTACGCCGCAGACGCGACCAGTTGCGGTGGCCGGGGTGGGGGCCCGGGTCCGGGGCTGGCTCGAGCCGTACGCGAAGTTGTTCGCCGCCCCCCGCCGTATGGCGGTCGTGTTCGCGATTTTGATGATCGGGCTGATCCCGCTGAACGGGATCGGGCAGAGCGTGCTGGGCCCGCACGTTCTCAACGAATTCGGGAAGCTGAGCAGGGTCGGGTCGATCCTGGCTACCGGCGTGATTTGGATCGGCGCGCTGGCCGGCTCGTATCTGGCGTGGCGGACTCTCGACCGGATCGGGCGGACCTGGTCGATCGTGTCCGCGCTGATCGGCTTCGTGATCGTTTATGTACTGATGGCTACCGTGGCGTTCGGGACCGCCTGGCTGATCCCGCTGTTCTGCCTCTTGGGTGTGGTGACCTGGTGGGGAGCGGCGGCCTGCTGGCCGCTGCCTTCGGAGTTGGCGCCGACCGAGGTCCGTGGGCGAGCGCAGGGGCTCGGGAGCGGGCTCCAGCGCGTGAGCATCGGGGTCAACGTGCTGCTCGTTTCGCACATGCTGGCTTGGGTCGGGTTTCGCGACACGGTCCTCGTGGCGGCCGGGCTATCGGTGGCGTTCATCCCGCTGGCGCTGTCGGGCCGGCGGTTCGAGCCCGCGAGGAAGTCGCTGGAGGTCGCCAGCGACGACCAGCTCCTGGCTCAGCCGATAGTCCAGCTTGCCGACCCGGCCCTGGCGCCGGGAGCGGTCACTCCGGTCGGCTCTTAGCGCGGCGTGAGCGCGCACGCCGGTTGCCTTGCTGCGGCTCGGCCGCGTTTGGCTGCCTGTCCGCAAGGGGCGCGAGTGTTTGGTCTGGGACGTGGCTCATCGCGAGCGCGATCGCGCCCAGGACCTCGGCTTTGCCGCCGAGTTCGCCGAGCGCCACGGGGTAGTGTCCGGACGCGGGCGAGATCCAGCGCTCGAGCGAGTTGGTGATGCTGTCCAGTAGCGGGCGGCCGGCCGGGGCGAGCTCGCCGCCGATGATCACGAGCTCGGGGTCGAGCACGCCGCAAATGCCTGCCAGGACGCGGCCGACCGCTTCACCGGCGTCGGTGAGGAGCCTGGTTGCGCCTTGGTCCCCGGTCCCGGAAAGGGTGATGAGCTCATCGACGGTCATGTGGGGCCCGTGGATCTGGCGCAGCGCGGCGGTCAGCGCGGCGCCACCCGCGACGGTGGCCAGGCAGCCGCGATTGCCGCACCGGCAAATCTGTCCGTCGGGGTTGACGACGATGTGACCGAGCTCGCCGGCGGCTCCGGCGTGCCCGAGATAGATCCGCCCGTCGATGATGACGCCGCCGCCGATACCTTCGGACAGCATCACGTAGAACACGTCTCGGTGGGAGCGCCCGACGCCGAAGGTCGCTTCGGCCAGCGCGCCCAGGTTGGCGTCGTTGCCGACGTGGACTGGGACGCCGAGGCGCCCTCCGAAGAACTCCGCCACGTTGACCTCGGCCCAGCTCGGAAAGATCACGCCTGAGGCGAACTCGGGCGAGTCCGCGCGCACCGGCGCCGAGACGGCCACGCCTGCGCCGAGCACGCGGTCTGACTGGAGCTCGGTCTCATTCAGGGCTCTGGACACCATCGCCTCGGCAACCGCGAGCGCTCGCTCCGCTTGATGGGCGACCTCGAGCCGGTCGCTGCGGGCGTCGACCAGCAACTCGCCCGCGCGGTTGGCGATTGCGACTCGCACGATCTCGCGCCCGAAGTCGACGCCGATGAATCCACCGGAGGAGGGTTCGAGACTCAGGAGCGTCGCCGGGCGTCCGCCGCTGGGGGACGGTGCGGGGCGTGCCGAGTCGGCCCGCTCGACCACGATCCCCTCCTCCAGGAGCTCGGCCACGAGGCTCGACACGGTGGTCCGGGACAGGCCCGTCTCCCGCACGATGTCCGCCTGGCTCGCGGCGCCGCGCCGTTGGAGCACCGCCAGCGCCCGCGCGCGGTTCCGCGCCCGGAGAGATTCCAGAGAACCGGGTGCCTCCCTAGCCATCGGCCGGACTATATCAAGATCCCGGAAATACTAATCGGGCCGTTCGCGATGTTTGTACTTGACACGGAGGAAGTGGCGGCGTAGGCTTTCTCCTGAGATCGAACAAACCTGGATCTAAAGCGGAATGCTTTCCCTCTCCTCCAGGAGAAACATCCAGGTCATCGCAAAGCACCCTTCACCGGGGGAGGTGGGATTCCGTGCATTGCCGGAACATCGCGCGCGCACGCGCATCGAAGCCTGCCGAGCGCAGGGCCCGTGTCGACCGTCTACTGATGCTTCTGCTGGGGGCTGGGGTCCTCGCGGCGGCAGGCGCCCAGCCTGCCGCCGCTGCCGGCTGGGCGGTCCAGCCGGTCCCGCTGCCCCCGCGTCCAGCCGACACCTTCCTGTCCGGCGTGTCGTGCGCGTCGACGCGCGACTGCACCGCCGTCGGCGTCGCAAACGTGATCTCGACCGACAACCTCATTCCGTTAGTCGAGCATTGGAACGGCGTGACGTGGTCGATCGAGCGGACGCCGATCCCGCCACTCTCTGAAGGGGGCGGTGGGCTCTCGGGCGTGTCGTGCACCTCGAGCAGCGCATGCATAGCGGTCGGCTCCTTCGGCTCGGAGGAGGACCCGCTGGCAGAGCGATGGGACGGCTCATCCTGGTCGCTTCAGCGTCCCCCCGACCCGGATGACGCCTGGGACTTCGACGGCGTGTCGTGCGCGTCGAGCACCGACTGTGTCGCGGTCGGCGGCGGCGAGGAGCCAATTGCCGAGCGGTGGAACGGCCGTTGGTGGTCGGTTCAGACCACTCATTTCAGCGACGCACTCGCGAGCGGACTGCTTGGCGTTTCTTGCCCATCGCGCACCACGTGCGCCGCGGTCGGGGCTGACGACATCGGCTTCTGCTCGGACGAGTACGGATACGGATCCGGCTACAGCGACTACTACGTCGAGGTGTTTGGATTGTGGAGGTCCGGGCGCTGGTCGCTCCGCCCGCATCCCGACATCCCCTGCTCGCGGAGCGGCAAGGATGGCGGCGGAGACGGCCTGGCCGCGGTCTCGTGCACCTCGCCGACGGCGTGCACAGCGGTCGGCTCCGAGATATACCGATGGAACGGCAGCCGCTGGTCGATCCAGCCGGGGCGAATCGGCAGCGACGTACCCTCGGGCGTGTCGTGCGCCTCGTCGGATGCTTGCGCGGCGGTCGGCTCCCACATTTACATGTGGAACGGTGACGATTGGTCGAGCCTGGCGATCCCATGGCCGGCCCACGCCGCCGCCGCCAGGCTGAACGGCGTCTCCTGCGTGTCGCCTGACTTCTGCGTCGCGGTCGGCACCTACGCGAACCGCGCCGGCCGGAACTTCCCGCTGGTCGTGTCGCTTGGCATCGGCGCCACAGAGGAGCGATGAACATGACGACGCCAACTGACACCAGTCGGGCTCCGGCCGTCCGGTTCGGGATGGGCTATTACACCGCCACGACGTGCCCGGCTATCGTCGGCAACCTGCTCGTCTACCGGAACATCGCGCACATGGAACCGGCGTGGTCGCGCTTCATCTCACCGGTGCTGGCCGACGCGATCGTGCCGGTCATGCCCGGCGCGGGGTGATGACGTGACTCGGGTCGGGCCGGCGATCGCCGGTTGCCACGCTGTAGTCGCCAAATAGCGCGTCGCGCTCGTTGGTGGCGGCGCGGACGCCGGCGGTCGTAGCCCGCTCGACGAATGCCACCCCATCCGGCGTGTTCCGCATCAGCCCGTCGATGATCGGGCCGAGGGTCTGGGCGGCGCGCAGCCCCATGTTCTCGTAGGCCTGGTTGACGACCAGCTTCATCGCGGCGAGTTGCGAGGACGGGATGCTCGCGAGCTGCTCGGCCTGCTCGGCGACCGTCGCCTCGAGCGTCTCGAACGGAACCGCAGCGTTGATCAACTCGACGTCGGCCGCCTCGCGTCCGGACAGCGGCTTGCCGGTCAGCGCGTGTTCCTTGGCCTTGGTCAGTCCGAGCCGGTACAGCCACATACTCGACAGGTAGCACCCCCAGATCCGCGAGTACGGCGTCCCGATCTGGGCGTCATCCGACGCGATCACGAGG
>Ga0335076_10005959_pt1 | contig 12302 bp, 11 predicted proteins | sample Lox_Sample_25_FD_206717 | JGI IMG/M metagenome (GOLD analysis project Ga0335076, IMG submission 206717) | Soil microbial communities from Loxahatchee National Wildlife Refuge, Florida, United States - Lox_Sample_2.5 | ecosystem: Environmental > Terrestrial > Soil > Wetlands | place: USA...
CCGCGGCCAGGGACTCGCCCTCGGCGTTGATGATCTTGGCGCGCTTTTCCCGCTCGGCCTCGGCCTGGCGGGCCATGGCCCGCTTCATGCTGTCGGGCAGCTGGATGTCCTTGAGCTCCACCAGGGTCACCTCCACCCCCCATTCGGCCGTGGTGGCGTCGAGGATCTGGCGGATGTCCAGGTTGATCACGTCGGTCTCGGCCAGCGTCTGGTCCAGGGTGTGCTGGCCGACGACCTTGCGCAGCGTGGTCTGGGCGATCTGGTCGATCGCGGCGCGGACGTTCTCGATCGCCAGCACGGACTTGACCGCGTCCGCCACCCGGTAGTAGGCCACCGCGGACACGTCCACGCTGACGTTATCGCGAGTGATGATGCCTTGCGACTGGATCGGCGCGGTGACGATCCGCAGCGACACCTTGTGCATCACGTCGGCGAACGGGATGATCAGCCGCAGCCCCGGCGCCCGCGCCCCGTGCAGCCGTCCCAGCCGGAACACCACTCCCAGCTCGTACTGCCGCACGATCCGCACCGCCAGCGCGAGCGCCAGCAGCACCAGCACCGCCACCACGACGACGATTATGATCAGCGTGTTCATCGCAGGTCTCCCTTCCTCGGCCTTACCGGCCCGACCCGGCAGGCGACCTGTGCGCCATGAGGCCAGGATCGGCCCGCCTGACTGCGGTATCGAGGGGCGAAGGTCCTGGCTGGCCGAGCGATCGTCACCCGAGGTGGCGGTGCGGAAGCGTTGCCGGAACGTCGGGCCTGGCGGGTTCGTAGCCGGGTCATCCGGTGGGGGTGGCCGACAGCGTGGGATGAGCGCTCGCCAGCTCTGGGCCGGACTCCGGCCATCTCCGGCAACGCCAGATCCCCGCGGTGTCACCGGCCGGCTGGGACCAGCGAGGGCCGGCGTGGCCGGCTCCGACGCTGACCTGCTGGCTGCCGCCGTCGAGGAGGTCATCTACCACCTGGATGCCGATGGGACGATCCCGGCGGAGGTTGAGGTGAGGCGGGCCGCCGACGGCGGGATCGATATGACGTTGCGGGTTATGGACGCCGCTGCGGCGGAGATCATCGGCGCCGCGCCGAAGGCGGCCTCGCTGTCCGGTCTGACCTGCGCACCAGGTACGTCCGGGCAGTGGCTGGGCGCGGTGACCATCGACGTCTGATCGTCCCGCCGGCAATTCCGCCAAAGGCGGTGCGAGCCGCACGAGTGCCAGCCCTGGCGGTGCTCGGTTAGCCTTTGACCACGCCGAGTGGCACCAGCCGGGCGACCTCCCGGCACAGCCCGGCGGCTTCGGCGGCTTCCACGACCGCGTTCACGCCCTTGTAGGCCTCCGGCGTTTCCTCGGCCAGGCCGCGTGCCGATGCGCCGCGCACCGCGATGCCGGCCGCCTCCAGCCGCCGCCGCAACTGCGTGCCGCTGACCGTACGCGCCGCCTGGTGGCGGCTCATCACCCGGCCTGCGCCGTGGCAAGTGGAATAGAACGCGCCGCCGCCTTCGATGCCGGCCAGCACATAGGAGAACGTGCCCATCGAGCCGGGATCAGCACCGGCTGGCCAGCGGCGCGCAGGTCCGCTGGCAGGTCCGGATGACCAGGCGGAAGCGCGCGGGTGGCGCCCTAGCGGTAGTTTGTTAATTACGGATGTAGAGGTGCAGGCCGCAGCCTGCCGCGACCGAGTCGATCAGGGCTTGCAGCTGCTGGGGCGGGGGCGCCTTGGACCATGCGGCCCACCAGCGCTGCAGCACGGTCCAGGGGGAAAGCCAGGCGCGGACCGCGCGCAGCGCCTGCGGCCAGGACGGCGCCGGGGGCACGGCGGCGCGGGAGCCCCCTCTCTCCGCGGCCGGGCTCCGGCCGCGGCGCCGCAGCCTGGTGCGGTTCGGGATGGTCGCCGAACCAGGCGTCCCAGCAGAAGCTGAAGGCGCAGTTGACCAGGGCCTGGTGGCGGCGGATCGCGAGGTCGGAGCGGACCTGGAAGTCGGCCCAGCCCAGCTCGTCCTTGACCTGCTTGTAACTCTGCTCGATCCAGTGCCGGATTCCGTAGATCCGCACGATCTCGGCCAGGCTCGCGGCGGGGTGGTCGCTGTCAGCTTCTCGCGGGCCGCCGGGCCGGGGCAGGTTGGTGACCAGGTACCAGGTCGCCTTGTCCGGCAGGGTGCCCGGGTCGGCGGTCGCCACCACCAGCCGCCGGGCGCCGTCCGGCCCCCACCAGCCCAAGGTGGCGTCGGCGGCCCACCAGGTCTGGGTGTGCCCGTCGCGGAAGGTCCGGGTCACCGGGGTCCAGTCACCGGGATCATCCGGTCCGTCCCAGGCCAGCGCGCGGGCCGCGTCCACCGGGGTGTGCGCGTCCGGGCCGTAGGCCCAGACCCCGCGGCGCGGCTTGAGCGCCATCACGAACGGCAGCCCGGCCTCGGCCAGCTCGGCGCGGAACCCATCCTGGTCCCCGTACGCGCTGTCGGCGGCCACCGCGCGGAAGGTGAACCCCGCCGCCCTGGCCCGGGCCGCCAGGTCCGCGCCGATCGCCAGCTTGGTCCGGAACCCCGGGTCGTTCTTCCCCTTCGCGAAGTGCCTCGCCGGGGTGTACGGCACCGCATGCACCGGGTAATACAGCCGCTCGTCCGCCCAGACCGTGGTCACGGTGACCACGCCGTTGTCGGTCTTGCCGTACCGGCCCAGCCACTGGTGCCCCACGTGCGCCGTTTTCACCCCGTCCTTGCGGTCCCCGCTGTCATCGATCACCAGCACGCCCGCATCGTGCGGGGCGGTCGCCGGATCGGCCAGCAACAGCTCCAGCCGCCGGGCATTCACCTGGTCAGCGTCCCAGCGGGACTCGGAGAGGAAGAACTGCAGCCGCTGCACCGACCGGTGCTGCGCCCCGGTCACCGGCTCGGCCCCGGCCAGCGCGGTCAGCGTCTTGTTCCGGTCCCGCGGCGCCAGCAGCCCGGCCAGGTACTCCCGGAACCCCCGCCGCTGCGCCACCCGGGTAAACAGGTCATCGAACCGGGCCGCGTACTCCTCCAAAGGACCGGGAGCAGGCGGACACGGTACCGGCTTCGTCATCAGTCATCACCGGCTCCCGAACTCACGGAAACTACGACGACCCTACCGCCATCAGCCTTGACTCAACAAACTACCGCTAGTGTCGCGGTCTTGAGTTCCCTCGTCACCACGTGAGTCGTGTTTCGTTTCATGGTCCTGGCCAGGTGGTGACGGAGCCCCCGGCCCGCGGTCTGCTGATGGCATGGGTGATAACAGGCTGGAGCCGCTGGTGCTGTCTGAGGCCGAGCGGCAGATGCTGGAGAACTGGGCGAAGCGCCGCAAGACCGCGCAGGGGCTGGCGCTGCGGGCGCGGATCGTGCTGGCCTGCGCCGAGGGCCGCGGCAACGTCGCGGTCGCGGCGCGGCTGGGCATCAACCGGGGCACCGTGGGCAAGTGGCGGGCCCGGTTCCTGGCGCGGCGGCTGGACGGGCTGGGCGATGAGCCTCGCCCGGGGGTCCCGCGCACCATCACCGACGCCCAGGTGGAGGAGGTGGTGGTGCGGACGCTGGAGGAGACGCCCGAGGGCGCCACGCACTGGTCCAAGCGGGACCTGGCCCGCCAGGTGGGCATCTCGCCGACATCGGTGCACCGGATCTGGCGGGCGTTCGGGCTGCAGCCCTGGCGCACCGAGGACTTCAAGATCTCCCCGGACCCGCTGCTGACCGACAAGATCCGCGACGTGGTGGGGTTGTACCTGGCCCCGCCGGCGAACGCGGCGGTGTTCGCGGTCGATGAGAAGCCGCAGATCCAGGCGCTGCAGCGGACCGCGCCGGTGCTGCCGATGATCCCCGGTGTCCCCGAGCGGCGCAGCCATGACTACGTCCGGCACGGCACCATCGACCTGTTCGCCGCGCTGAACACCGCCACCGGCAAGGTGATCGGCCAGCTGTCCGCCCAGCACCGGGCGATCGACTTCCGCGACTTCCTCGACGAGATCGACCGGCAGACCGGTCCCGGCCTGGCCATCCACGTGATCTGCGACAACCTGGCCGCGCACAAGGCGCCCGCCGTCCAGAAATGGCTGCTGGCCCACCCCCGCGTCCAGCTGCATTTCACGCCGACGTATTCGTCCTGGATCAGCCAGGTGGAGCGGTGGTTCGCCGAACTGCAGCGGCGCTGCCTGGACCGTGGCACCTTCTGCTCCCTCGATGAACTCACCACCGCGCTGGAGGACTGGATCAAGTTCTGGAACGCGAACGCCCGGCCGTTCAAGTGGACCAAGACCGCCGACCAGATCATCGACCGCATCTGCCGCTACTGCTCACGCATCTCCGGACCGGGACACTAGCGGTGCACGCACAGCAGCACTGGCCTCCTGTCCACCTGGTGGGTTTCCATCTTGGCCAGGTTGTGGGATACGTCGTACACCAGGTCAAGCCGCGCGCCAGCCGCACGGGCGAAAATCGTGCGGGCCTTATCGGCAAGCACGTGCCGGTTGGCCCGTCCGTAGTTGGCGGCAGCAGCCATCGCGGCCAGGTAACGGCGGCCTTCGGGGAGCTGACCGGCGCGCAAGCCAGCTGACGGTCGGGCGCGGCGATGCCATACCCCGGCATGGCCGTGTCCACGCGGCCCTATCCCCAGCGCAGGGCCAGAAGGCAATCCCGCCCGGGTCCTTGGTCCCGAACCAGAGACGGGCGGCGAGCCCGGCCCGGAGCGGCGTCGGGCACGGCACAGGACGATTTCACGGTCCCAGGCGGCATGCCGGTCAGGTCGTGATCTGCTGGTAACTCAGGCCCTTCACGTCCGCCAGGTACACGGTGAGGCGGTAGCTGGCCGGCAGCGCCCAGATGGCCGCGATGATCTCGGCGCGGACGACGCTTCCCAGCACGCGCTCCTCGGCCAGCCTGGTGTCGGCGGAGCCCCTTGACCAGGCCAGGTCTGCCTGCCCGCTGGTCGGCCATCCACGGCTCCAGCATCTGCTCATACTGGGCAGCCGCGGCGGGGGCGCGGGACCAAGGTCCCGGCTCGAGAGTTCCGCAGGCGCCGCGAGGCCGGGCGTGTCTGCTGTGCGCAGGCGCCGGAGGTCCTGGCCGGGCCGGCCCATGGACCCTGCCGTGCCACCTGCTGGCGCGCCAAGACTGTTACCCAGGAGTGGTGCGAGATGACGGACCCGGAACCGCCGGTGGCGGGCTGGTCGCGAGACGAGCCGTGGGCTCAGGTGGCCGAGACCCATGCTGCCGCGGTGTTCCTCGCCGGTGGCCTGGCCTGGAAGCTGAAGAAGCCGGTCAATCTCGGTTTCCTGGACTTCAGCACACCGGAGGCCCGCGCGGCGGCCTGCGCCCGCGAGGCCGAGCTGAACCGGCAGTTCGCGCCCGATGTGTACCGGGGCGTGGCCGAGGTCCACGGCCCGGACGGCCAGGTCTGCGACCACCTGGTGGTCATGCGCCGCATGCCCGCATCCCGGCGGCTGTCCGCGCTGGTCCGCTCGCACGAGCCGGTGGCCCGGCCGCTGCGCCAGGTGGCGCGGGTCCTCGCCGCCGAGCACGCCAAGGCCGCCCGCGGCCCGCAGATCGCCGAGCAGGGCAGCCGGGATGCGCTGGCCCGCCGCTGGGCGGACAACATCGAGCAGACCCGGCAATTGCTGCGGCGGCTGGCACCGCGCGAGGTGCTCGACCCGGCGGTCATCGGCGAGACGGAGCGGCTGGCCTGCCGGTTCCTGGCCGGGCGCGCGCCGCTGTTCGACTCCCGTATCCGCGACGGCCGCGTCGTTGACGGGCACGGTGACCTGCTCGCCGAGGACATCTTCTGCCTCGACGACGGGCCGCGGGTCCTGGACTGCCTGGACTTCGATGACCGGCTCCGCTGGCTGGACGGGCTGGATGACGCCGCGTTCCTGGCCATGGACCTGGAGCGGCTCGGCGCCCCCGCACTCGCGGAGCAGTTCATGGCCGCCTACGCGGACTACTCCGGCGACCCGTCGCCGGCGTCGCTGCGCCATCACTACGTGGCCTACCGGGCCTTCGTCCGCGTCAAGATCGCCTGCCTGCGGGCCGCCCAGGGCGACCCGCAGGCCGGCTTCGAGGCGCGCTGGCTGGCCGAGGTGGGCCTGCGGCACCTGCGGGCGGGCGCGGTCACCCTGGTCGCGGCCGGCGGGCTGCCCGGCACCGGCAAGTCCGCGCTGGCCGGCGCGATCGCCGGCCAGCTCGGGTGCACGGTGCTGAACAGCGACCGGATCCGCAAGGAACTGGCCGGGCTGCCCGCCGAGACCAATGCCCGCGCCCCCTACGGCGGCGGTATCTACACCGCCGGATGGACCGAACGAACCTACCGCGAGCTGCTGCGCCGCGCCGCCGTCCTGCTGGCCCGGGGCGAGTCCGTGATCATCGACGCGTCCTTCGCCTCCGCGCGGCAGCGAGCCACGGCGGCGGCCGCGGCCGCCGAGGCCGACGCGGACCTGGTGCAGCTGCGCTGCACCGCCTCCACGGACCTGGCGGCCCGGCGGATAGGTGCCCGGACCGGCGGGGTCTCCGACGCGGACCAGGCGATCGCGAGCCAGATGGAGGCCGCCGCGGACCCATGGCCGGAGGCGACGGTGATCGACACCGAAAGCGGCGGCACCGCGGGGATGGCCGGTGAATCCGTGGCGGAGGCGCTGCAGGTGATCCGCCCGCACGGCGCCGGGCACGTCTGGCGCCCCACCCGGCCGTACATGCTCCCCGGGTGAGAGCCGGACCGTGCGGAAACCAGCACCGGTGCCGGTCACCATGAGCCCGGCGCTGGCCGGGTTGCGCCGTCGGCTGGCCCAGGAGCTGCGGAGACGCCGGCTGCGGCCGACCCGCTGCCCGTCACTGACTGGTTACGAGCTGGGTGCCGCAGCTGTCCCGGACAGTCTGGCAGCCTCTATCTGCCTGAGCATCTCAATCACAGGCCGCCGGTCGGTCCAGCAGGCTCGCGGACTCGACCGCAGCTCGTCTGCCGTGGTGCGACGGCGTTCCGCCGGGGTATGAGGTAGTGCGGCTCGCCGGCCAGCGCGTGACGGGCACCTGGTACCGGCTGGTACTGTTCACGTCGATCGACCCCGGAGACCGCCGAGGCCCGCGGGTACCGGGTCCGCGGCCTCGGCCTGGTGTTCCTGCTCGCGCTCGCCCACACCGTCCCTGGCGCCGCCCAGGTCGTCGGCACCCTGCTCGTGCTTAGCCTGGCCATCACACCGGGCGCCGTCGCGACCGACGGCGGACTGCTTGTCAGCTTCGAGGTGGGCGTCAAAGCACGCGTGTTCATCACCAGCATCAGCTTCGCCATCTACGCCCGCCTCGTCCCTCCCGCGCTGCGGGACCCCCGCGCTACGACCTCCGCGGGGGCAGGTGGACGGGCCGACGGTGGACAGCAGGACGTCGTGGCCGAGCGCGGTCGGGCCGCGCGAGGTTGTCGATGACCTCCTCGGTCCCGCCGTAGCCGGGCGGCGGGACCGGCATATGTGGTCATGACTTGAGCCCATCAGCGCGTCACGCGGGGTGGCAGGGCCGAAGGTCGGTAAATCGGCCGGCATCGGGACCAGCATCACCGGGACTTCCGCGTCCAGAACGGTCCGCCGCACGGCGGCGGCACGACCCGGATCGAGCCGCTGTGACCAGGCCAGCGCGATCATGTCCGCCTGCTCGGTTCCGGCTACCTTTGCGACATGCTCGGCCGCGGCCCCGCTGCGCAGTTCCAGCCGGGCGCCGGGCAGCGCGCAGTAGCGGGCCAGGAACTCCTGCTCCCACGCCTGGCCGGCGTGGGCATGCTGGTCCCAGAACTTCGGCACGGTCTTGGCGTCGAAGACGTGCAGCACCACCAGTTCGACGCCGCCGCGGGCGAACCGCTCCGCGGCCTCGGCGACGGCAGCCGCCGACCGGGCCGTCCCGTCCAGCGGCAGCAGGACGCGCCGTATCCGCCGTGGCAGCCGCCGCGCCCCGGCGGGCACCAGCACAATCGGCTTGGCCGATTGCTGCGCCACGGGCTGCCACACCGGCCGCGACATCTCATCGCCGGACAGCACACCGGTCACCGTGCCGGGCTGGTTCAGCGCCCGGATAACCTGCCTGGCCGCACGTTCCGGGCTGAGGTCAGCGGCCAGGCGCAACGGCCGAACCTCGCCGCCGGCCAGCCGGGCGATAACCTCCGCCGTCCGGGTCACCGCCTCGTCGCCGTGGCCCAGGACGGCGAGGACCTCCGCCGTGCCTGCTGCTTGTATCGTGGTCATGTCGCCCTCCTCAACCAGCCGGCCGGAAGGTGGCGGTGCCCGTCACCGTGCGTGGCGCCTGACCGGCCAGCGCCACGGCCAGCGGGGCGTCGGCCCACACCGAGGTCCGGTCACCTGTGATGTCCAGCCGCACCTTGCGGCCCAGGCAGCGGAACCGCAGGTGCAGGCCGTCCCAGGCGGCGGGGAGCCCGGGATCGACAGTCAGCACGCCGGCCCGGACACGAACCCCGGCCATGCCGGCCGCCACGGCCTGCCAGATGCCGCCAAGGTTGGCCATGTGCAGGCCCGCGCCGGCCATCCCGGTCAGGTCGTCCAGGTCCAGCTCCAGTGCCATCCGCAGCATCTGCAGTGCCTCATCCGGCCTGCCCGCCCGGGCCAGCAGCGAGGCGGTGATCGCGGGGGACAGCGAGGAGCCGTGCGCGGTCCGCGGACCGTAGTAGTCCAGGTTCGGCCCCAGCGAGCCCGGCTCGACCTGGTCCGGGACCAGGTGATGGGCCATGAGCACGTCCGGCTGCTTGATCAGCTGCGAGCGGGCCACCCGGTCCCGGCCCAGCAGCAAGTCTGCCGCCACCGGCGGGGCGGCCACGTCGCCGATCAGCAGCGGCTCCAGGCCGAAATACCCGGCGAACTGCTCATACCGTCCGGTTGCCGGGTCGTGCCCGTCGACCAGCCGGTCAGCCAGCTCGCGCCAACGGCCTGTTTCCGCCGACGGCATACCGCCTCGGTCTGCGGCGTCGGCGCCGGCCCGCAGGTTCCACCGGGCCATCACGTTGGTGAACGCGTTGTCATCGACCCGCTCGTGGTACTCATCGGGGCCGATCACGCCGTCGATATGGGCGCTGCCTGCCGCGTCCAGGCGGCAGCGCGAGGCCCAGTACCTGGCCGTCTCGGCCAGCAGCGGCGCCACCGCCGGGGTGCCGAGCCCGGTCCAGCTGGCATAGTGCGCGGCCGCCCAGGCCACGTCGGCGGTGATGTGCTCCTCGAGCTGGCCGGTCAGGATCGGCGTCCTGCGCCCGCCGAGCCGGCTGCTGCGCGGGGTGACGTCCTGGCCGCTGGCGGCGGACTCCCACGGGAACCGGGCACCGCGCCGCCCGGCCGCGCGGGCCAGCGCCCGGGCCGCATCCAGCCGCCGCAGCCGGTAGCGGATCATCGCGGCGCCGGCGGCGGGGTCCATGGCCACCACCGCGGGCAGCACGAACACGTCCGCGTCCCAGAACACGTGACCGGAGTACCCGGTGCCGGACAACCCCCGGGCGCCGAGCGCCAGCTCGCCGCCCGCCTTGATCGCGCACCACAGCTGGAACAGCGCGAACCGCAGCGCCAGCTGCGCCTCGGGGTCGCCGCGGACCTGGACGTCGACCGCATCCCACCGGTGCGCCCAGGCCGCGCGGTGATCGGCGAGCAGCCGGTCGAAGCCGAGCCGGCCCGCCGCCCCGAGCGCGTCCGCGGCCGTGCGCGGATCGGGCCGGCGACCCCCGCTGGCGGCGTAAGCGGCTACCCGCTGCACGGTACGGACCGTTCCGTCGCGGCGGGCCCGCTGGGCGGCGGCGGCGGCGATGCCGGCCCCGGTGTCCGCATCGACGCGCGCCCAGTGCACGCCGTCCTGGCAGCCCGCGGCCATCTCGGCACCCGCCGGGCGCCGCAGCGGACGGCCCGGCCGCAGCCGGGCGGACGGCCCCTCGGCGCGCATGGCGACCACGCCGGGGACGGTGATGCTGGCCAGCCGGACGGTCCGCAGCGGGCAGGCACCGGCCGTCAGCTCGGTGCGCTCCAGGACGCCGGTCCGCAGGTCCAGCACCCGGCGGTCACCGGCCGGGGCAGGCTCCACGGCCAGGCCGGTCCACACCGGGCCCGGCAGCAGGTGCTGGCCCGGCCCTGTCCCGTGATACACCCCGGCAGCCAGGACCATCGGCTGCCCGCCCGCCGCCGCCTCCTCCACCGACCCCCGGGTAGCCACGCCCCCGGCGCCCAGCGTGAACAGCGACTCGGTCACCCGCCGACGCAGCGGCCCGCCGGTCTCGGACACGACCCACGCCGGATCCTCATCGACCGCCGGCACCCGCTGGCGGGCGTGCCGCCGGACCTGCTCATCCAGCAGCGCCAGCAGCCCCCGGCAACCGCCGCCGACATGGATCACGCCGGCTGGCACCCCGCCCGGTTCCGGGCCGACCGACACGGCAATCACCCGCGCTGCGCCCGGCACCAGCAGTAGCGCGTCAGGCCCGGTCTCTCCGCCAGGCCCGCCGAACTGGGTGCCCACCAGCAGCAGCAGCCCCGGACCCACCCCCCGCCGGGCCAGCACCGCCAGGATGCCCCGCATCACCTCGGCCCCGTCGGTTTCCCCCGCGAGCCGGCACCCCGCCAGCAGCTCAGCCGGAACGATACCGTCGCAGCCGATCACGGTGATATCCACGCCGCACGCGCGCAACCCCGCAACACGGCGGCTCACAGCTGCCACCTGCTGGCGGCGGTGCGGCGCGACCGCCTCCCAGGCGAACGCCACGGCCGCGAAGGTACGGCCGCAAATCGCACCCATTCCGGTCACTCCCTATCTCAACGAAGGCGATCGTCGTGCTCAGCGGTAACGCCGGCCAGGGCCTAAAGGCCCGGGACGGCAGGCCAGGGGCAGTGTTCACGGCCCCTTGGCCAGCACAGCCACTGCCCGCCTGGCCATGCACCGGGCACCCGGCCGCATGCAGCCCATGGATGTTCCCGTTCCTGGCGCTGCAGGAGTTCCGCTCTAAGCTGTATGCCTGCCTGACCTCGCGGGCGGACGCGCAGTTCGAGCCGGCCGACGCGATCTTGTGCGCCGATCACGCCATGACCTCGCTGGTGCAGCTGTCGCTGGAGGCGGAGTTCACCCGCGGGCACGGCGCCTTGTACGACGCGCTGGCCGGCGGCCGGATCGATGAGGAAGCGCTCGCCGCGCTGCTGACCGGGACGCTGCCGCTGCCGGCCGGCGGCGAGCAGGAACGTGCCTGGATCGGCGGGCGCGACGTGATCGATGACGGGCTGCTGGAGTCCGCGCTGGCCGGGCTGCCTGGCGAGGATGCCGCGGCGGTGCGGCAGGCGTGTGCCCGGTGGCGCCGGCTGCGGTTCGCGATCGACGCCACCCCCTACCCGCGGCCGGACGCCGAATGCTCCCCGGGCCGGGAGCACGTCCATCACGAGCTTCAGCCGGTGGCCTGCGGTCGGCGGGCAGGCTAGCGGCCCCTCACCAGCCGCCGTGACCCGCTGAGCGTGTTCTTTGACGCCGACGTCGCGGCCGGCGTACGCAAGCTGCCTGATGACCTGCTGCCTGTCGCCCCTGCCAGCGTGTTAGCATCGCCCGCAACCCGCGTCGTGGTGCTGACCGGCGGCCCGCAGGCGCCGCAGAACCGGGAACTGATCCCGGTCGCGCTGCGGCTGGTCTGGGATGCCGACACAGTGGTCGGCGTCGATGACCGGCTCGGTGAGCGTACGCAGGAAACCCGGCGAGGCGAGGCAGCTCAGACCTCGGCGTGGTGCCGGCGGGCGTCTTCCAGGAGCGCCGCCTCTGCGGCATCGGCCTTCCCGGGCAGGCAGAGCACGGATGCGCCCGCTTTGGCCAGGGCTTTGCGGGAGACCCGGTAATGATGACCGCACAACAGCAGGTCCACCGAATGGGGCCGCCCGGCCGCAGGCGGCATGATGACCCGTACCACGGGCTGAGCCGGGCAGCAACACGCCCGGTCCTCACGACAGGCAGGTGAATCCGGCAGGAACGGGTCCGGCGATAGCGCGCTGCCCGATTCCGGCGCGCTCCCGTCGGCGCCTCTATACAGGAATCCCGGCTTCATGATCCAAGCGTCTCCGCGCTGCGCTGGCCCCCGTAGGGGCAGAATGCCCACGGCACAGAACCAAAGGTCCTGCACGGTGACGGTACGCGTCTTCACCCTCGAATCTCGTCACGTAGCCCGGTCTTGGCGGCCGCCCGGGCCGCGTGCCGGGTCAGCGACCCGCAGCTGGCCCGGATTTTCGATGCCGATGATGGCGCGGAGCCCCGCTCATCGTCACCGGGACTGGTGGTATACCGCTACGACGCGCCGCTGTTCTTCGCCAAC
>Ga0335076_10005963_pt1 | contig 12297 bp, 11 predicted proteins | sample Lox_Sample_25_FD_206717 | JGI IMG/M metagenome (GOLD analysis project Ga0335076, IMG submission 206717) | Soil microbial communities from Loxahatchee National Wildlife Refuge, Florida, United States - Lox_Sample_2.5 | ecosystem: Environmental > Terrestrial > Soil > Wetlands | place: USA...
GACTCGACCAGGGGATTCGAGTCCCTATGCAGAGCATGGAGCTCGGTGTCCCGGCAGGCCCCTGACATGCAGCTCGTCGTCTTCGACCTCGACGGCACGCTCGTCGACTCGGCCCGCGACATCGCCGCCTCGGTGAACGCGGCGCTCGAGCAGCTCGCGCCCGCTAGCGCGCCCGTCCCGCTCGAGCGTGTGGTGAGCTTCGTCGGCGAGGGCGCGCGGGTGCTGATCGAGCGCGTGCTGCTTTACCAGGGCCTCGGGCTCGAGGCCGACGCGGTGCTGCCCGTGTACCTCCAGTGCTATCGCGAGCGGGCGCTCGAGACGACACGGCTCTACGCCGGGATCGAGGACGCGCTGGCGGCGGTCGCCGCTGCCGGCTGGAAGCTCGCCGTCCTCACCAACAAGCCGGGCGACCTGAGCCGTTCCATCCTCGAGGGCCTCGGCATAGCGCCTCGCTTCGCGCGCATCTGGGGCGCGGACGACGCTCCCGCGCGCAAGCCCGACCCGGCGGGCCTGCTTGCGCTGCTCCGTGAGCTCGAGGCCCCGGCGGCCGAGGCCTGGGTCGTCGGCGACTCGCCGACCGACGTCGAGACGGCGCGCGCAGCGCGCGTGCGGATCGCGGGGGTTCTCTGGGGCTTCGACGCCCCCGGCGTGCGGGCGGCCGCTCCGGACCGGCTGCTGGAGAACCCACGGGAGCTCGTCCGTCTGATCGTCGGATGAGCTCCGCGAGCGCCCGCCTGTGCTAACCTTACGGTCTCCCTCACCGACAAGCCCATGGCGCATCTGATCATTTGGGGTGATCCGCGAACCGTTCTGGCGGGGGGGCCGCACGCGGGCGCCGAAGAGGTCCGCTCGCTCGCGGGGCTCGAGGCGGCGCTCGACAGCAGGGGCGCGGCGCTCGTGCTCGCAGGCCCCGACCAGCTCGCGGCCGAGCGTGAAGAGGTCGAGGCCTGGCTCAAGAACGGCGGCGCGAACCGCGCCGTCCTGGTCGCGGTCGCTCCGCAGGGCGACGGCGACGAGCTGCTGCAGCGCTTCCCGTTCGTCGACGACGTGATCACGCGACCGGTGACCCGGCAGCGCCTGCAGCTGAAGCTGGAGCGCGCAACCGAGGCGGTGCACTCGCGGCGCCTGATCCGCCAGCTCGAGAAGGCGCTCGACCGCAAGGACGACGACCTCAACGAGCTCAACGAGATCGGCAAGCAGCTCAGCTCCCAGCGCGACATCGACCAGCTGCTCGAGCTGATCCTGCGCAAGAGCCGCGAGATCACCGACGCCGACGCGGGCAGCCTCTACCTGGTCGAGGAAGGCAAGGAGGGCAACCCCGACCAGCTGCGCTTCGAGCTCGCCCAGAACGACACGGTTCCGGTGTCGTTCCGGAAGTCCTACGTGCCGCTCGACGACTCGTCGATCGCCGGCTACGTGGCGCGCAGCAAGAAGGTCGTCAACGTGGCCGACGCCTACCGACTGCCCGAGGGCTCGTCGTTCCACATCAGCCGCTCCTTCGACGAGAAGTCGGGCTACCGCACCAAGTCGATGCTCGTGGTCCCGATGCTCGACCACGAGGACAAGGTGATCGGCGTCGTGCAGCTCATCAACAAGAAGCGCGAGCGCGGCAGCGTGCTGCAGCGCGCGCTGATCGACGAACAGGTGATCCCGTTCACGACGAACGACGAGCAGCTCGCGAGCTCGCTCGCGAGCCAGGCCGCGGTCGCGTTCGAGAACACCGACCTCTTGAAGCAGATCCGCGAGCTGTTCGAGACCTTCGTGCACGCCGCGGTGAAGGCGATCGAGCAGCGCGACCCGGTGACCTCGGGCCACTCCGAGCGCGTGGCGATCCTGACCGTGGGCTTGATGGAGAAGGTCGACCAGATTTCGAGCGGCCCGCTCAAGGACCTGCGCTACTCGAAGGACCAGGTCGAGGAAGTGCGCTACGCGTCGCTGCTCCACGACTTCGGCAAGGTGGCGGTGCAGGAGAAGTACCTGCGCAAGGGAAAGAAGCTCTACGCCAGCCAGTTGATCGCGCTGCGCCAGCGCTTCGCCTACATCCTGCGGTCGATCGAGGCCGACTACCTGCGCGCGAAGCTCGCGGCGCTCGAGAAGGGCGGCGTCTCGGCGCAGGAGCTGGCCGCGATCGAGGACGCCTATCAGCGCCGGCGCGCCGAGGCGTTGCGCGTCCAGGACATGGTCGAGAAGGCGAACCAGCCGACCGTGGTCGAAGAAGAGCGCTTCCGCGCCCTGATGAGCCTCCCCGCCCGCCGCTTCGAGTCGTTCGAGGAGCTGCAGCAGTTCCCTGTGGAGGCGTGGGCCGACGGTCCCTACCTCAGCACCGAAGAAGTCGAGGTGCTCTCGATCCGCAAAGGCAGCCTGTCCGAGGTCGAGCGCAAGGAGATCCAGAGACACGTCACGGAGACCTACAACTTCCTGCAGAAGCTGCCCTGGACCGGGGAGCTCGAGCGCGTGCCCGCGATCGCCTACGCGCATCACGAGAAGCTCGACGGCTCGGGTTACCCGCGCCAGCTCCGGGGCGCGGAGATCCCCCGCCAGTCGCGCATGATGACGATCTCGGACATCTACGACGCGCTCGTGGCCACCGACCGGCCCTACAAGAAGGCCGTTCCGGAGGAGAAGGCGCGCCAGATCCTGCGCGACGAGGCTCGGGACGGCATGATCGACCAAGAGCTGCTCGACGTCTTCCTCGAGGCCGAGCTTTGGCAACTGCCGAGGTTCAGAGAGCTGCTGCAGAGAAAGGCTTAGACGCGTTGACTGCTGCTCCGCTCGTGATCGCCCACCGCGGCGACTCCGCCCACCGCCCCGAGAACACGATCGCCGCCTACGTCTCCGCGCTCGAGCTCGGCGCGAGCGCGGTCGAGATCGACGTGCAGCTCACGCGCGACGGGCACGTGGTCGTGATCCACGACCCGACGCTCGACCGCACCACCAGCGGGAGGGGCGACGTACGAAAGCTCACGCTCGCCGAGGTGCGGGCGGTGTCGGCCGGCTACCCGAGCCGCTTCGGCAGCGACTTCCAGGGCGAGCACGTCCCGACGCTCGCCGAGGTGCTGACGCTGCTGCGCGACCGGGCGCGCACCATGATCGAGATCAAGAAGGAGTCCGTCACGGACGACGAGGCAGGCGGGATCGAGGCGCTCACCGTCGCCGAGGTGCGGCGGCTCGGAGTCGCCGACAAGGTGGCGCTCATCTCCTTCGACCAGCGCGCGATCGTGCGGCTGCGCAAGCTCGCCCCGGAGATCAGCCGCGGCCGCATCTTCAGCCGCACGACGCCGCAGGCGCTGCTCGCCGAGGCGCAGGCCTCGGGCTCCGAGGTCGTGCTGCCGCACAAGAGCCAGCTCAGCGACGAGCTCGTGGCCGGCGCGAAGGCCGCCGGCATCAAGGTCGCGACCTGGGTGGTGGACGAGCCCGAAGAGCTCAAGCAGCTCGCCCGCTTCAACCTGTACGGCGTCGGGTCGAACCGCCCCGGGGTCCTGCTCGACGCAATCGCGGACGGAATACTGGGCTAGGCCAGGTTCGTCGAGCTCGCGCGCCGCATGCCGGCGGCGGCGAAGCGGGCGTAGGCGGCTTCCGCCTCGTCCGTGAAGTCGACGACGCCGGGCACCACGACGGCCGAGGCGCAGTCGTCGAGCAGGACCACCCGGCGCGCGAGCGCTTCGTCGCGCGCCCGGATCTCCGCGAGCAGGTCCTCGAGCGTCCAGGCGACGCAGTGGCTCTTCGCCTCGCCGGCCACCCAGATCTCGTCGAAGCCGAGCAGGTGCTCGACGAGCTCGCGATTCGGCGGCACGAGCGGCTGGCCGCGGTCGTCCTCGCCCACCTCCGGCCGCAGGGCCGAGTAGTTCTCGGTGAGCGGGTGGCGGCCCTTGATCTCGAGCCGCGTCGGGGCCAGGCGCGCGACCGAGTGGAAGAAGACCGCCTCCTCGACGAGCGCGACCATCGCGTGGCCGATCCCGCCGAGCATCGAGTGGTACGGCCAGACCACGAGCGGGTACTTGCCGCCCTCGGCCAGCCGGCGCGCGTAGCGCCGGCCCCACTCGGCGAGGTCGAAGTCCTTCCGTGGAACCACGAGCGGCGCGAGCCTCGGGTTGACCCGAAAACGGCCGCTCTCGACGTCTTCGAACCGGATCACGGTGTGGGGCGCGGGGTGGCGGCCGTTCGCGTCGAGCCAGAACAGCGGATGGAAGATCTGCGCGGCCGCATGCGTGTCGAGCGTGGCGACGACCTGCGTGACGCTGTCGAGCCGCCGGTAGAGGAGCTCCGCGATCCGTGCGGCGTCCTCGACGGCGCCGCGGCCGGAACGGCCCGCCACGAACAGCTCGAACTCCGGCAAGCAGAAGGTGTTCTGCACGTCGATCAGCAGCAATACGACGCGCTTCTCGTCCTCCGCCGCGGGCCGGATCCCGTGCGCCTCGGCCCACGCGCTCGCCGCTCCGGCGCGCTCTTGATACGGCACGCGGTAGACGCTCGCCGCTCGCGCGGGGTCGAAGAAGCGCGGCAGCGGGAGGCCCATGGTCGGGCGTCAGACCACGAGTGGGTGGATCACGAGGCCGGACGGCAGCTTCGGGTGGAAGAACGTGCTCTTGGCCGGCATCGACTCGCTCGCCTCGGCGACGTCCACGATCTGCTGGACCGGCGTCGCCCGCATCAGCAGCGCGAGGCGGCAGCTCCCGCTCGCGGCCGCCTCCTCGGCCTCCTGGAGCGAGTGCACGTAGCTCACGGCGCCGTCTCGAACTCCGAGGATCGGCCCGAGCACGGCGTGGTGCAGGAAGTAGGTGTCGAGCGCGCGCAGGCTCGGCGGAGCCGCAGCGTCGATCCGCTTCTCGGCGCCAGGCTCGGCTTCGACCACGAGCGCGCCCTTGCCCGGCTCGGCCAGCGCGAAGGCGTAGGGCGCGCGCGAGGCCGCGACGAGCGAGGCCGCCTGAGCGACGTCGCCCGCGCGCTTCGTTCGGAAGCCGGCAGCCGCGAGCTTGGGCTCTGCCGCGTCGAGCGACGGCCCTTCGGCCAGGATCCGGTGGTACGGCTGCACCAGCAGGCCGGGCACGCCCATCGGCGTGAAGTAGCCGAGCGTCCAGGCGCCGTCGGGGCCGTTCGCGTCGCGATAGCGCAGCGCCGTCGCGTGGCGGTGGTGGCCGTCGGCGATGTAGGACTTGACGCTCCCCAGCAGCTCCTGGAAGCCGCGCACGGCGTCCTCCGCCGCGACGCGCCAGAGCCGGTGCGCGACACCACCGTCGTCGGTGTAGCTGGCCGCCGGAGCCTCGGTCATGGCTGCCTGGGCGAGCGTGCCGAAGCGGCGCTCGGGGTCGGGGAACATCAGGAAGATCGGGCTGAAGTTGGCGCGCGTGGCGTTGAGCACGCGCCAGCGGTCCTCCTTCGCGGCGGCGCGCGTGTGCTCGTGCGGCAGGATCACGCGCTTGTCGGGGTCCTCGGCCCGAAACCGGGCGAGCAGCCCGAAGCGGCGCAGCGGACCCTTGCCGTCCGGGGCGAACGTCTGCTCGAGCACGTAGAGCGCCGGCGTCTCGTCCGGCCGCAGCACGCCCTCGGAGAGCCAGCGCGCGTAGGTCTGGCCAGCCTCTTCGTAGCCGGCGTCGCCCGGCGTTCGGTTCAGGATCACGCGCACGATGTTGTGCGGGTCGCGCGCGTAGAGCGCGGCCTGATGGTCGGGCGGGATCACGTCATAGGGCGGCGCCAGGACGCGTCCCAGGTCCGCCGCGCGGTAGTGGATGCCTTTGAAGGGGCGAATCTCGGCCAAGCTCAGGCTCCTCCCGAAACCCCGATCGTACCTATAATCCGGTCGTTCACCGAGGAGGCTCGATGCCCACCCCCCGCCGACGGTTCCTCACGACGCTCGCCGCCTCGTTCGCGGCCCCTGCGATCCTGCGCGCCGAGGCCCGCGCGAAGCGCTTCCCGATCGCGTTCTCGACGCTCGGCTGCCCGCAGTGGAGCTGGAAGGCGATCCTCGAGTCGGCCGCCGCGAACGGCTACTCGGGCATGGAGCTGCGCGGCATCGCGGGCGAGATGGACCTCACGAAGGTGCCCGAGCTCTCGGGCACGCGCCTCGCCGAGAGCAAACAGGACCTGGCATCGCTCGGGCTCGTCGTCACCGACCTCGGCGCCTCGGCGCGGATGCACGAGAAGGACCCGGCGACGCGCGAGAAGCAGCTCGACGAAGGCCGGCGCTTCCTCGACCTCGCGCACGCGATGGGCGTGCCGTACGTGCGGATGTTCGGCGACAAGCTGCCGCCCGAAGAGCCGAAGGAAGAGGTGTTGAAGCGCGTGGTGGACGGCTTCCAGCAGATGGCGAGCCACGCCAAGGCCGCCGGCGTCACGGTCCTGATCGAGTCGCACGGCGACTTCACGCACTCGCCCGACCTGCAGACGATCCTCACGCGCGTCGGCTCGAGCGCTTTCGCGCTGCTCTGGGACGCTCACCACACGTTCGTCGCGGGCAAGGAGTCCCCCGCCGACACCTGGAAGAGCCTCGGCACGTACGTCCGGCACACCCATCTCAAGGACTCGGTGCCGCAGGGGGACGACCGCCGCTACGTGCTCACCGGCACGGGCCAGGTGCCCGTGAAGGAGCAGGTGCAGGTGCTGGTCAAGGGCGGCTACAAGGGCTACTACTGCTTCGAGTGGGAGAAGAAGTGGCATCCCGAGATCGAGGAGCCCGAGATCGCGTTCCCTCACTACGCGAAGACGATGCGCGAGTACCTGGCCGAGGCCGGGATGAAGGCGGCGTAGACGATTCCCGGGCCTAGTCGCTCGACGGACTATGCGAGCTCGTCGGTCGGCGGGATTCCCTCGAACAGGTCCGTCTCGCGCCTTCGTCCGCCGTTGACCGTGCTGAAAGCCCGATAGAAGGACTGGCGGCCCCAGAGCGTCCTGTGGTGCTCGGGCGGCAGCGCGCGGAGCCGCTCGTAGCCGGCGAGCTGCGATTCGTGGCATGCGACCGCGCGGCTGACCACGGGACACACGTCGCTCGTGTCGACGACGGTGGTGATCGTCCAGTCCGGCCACGGCGTCGCGCGCCGCTCGACGCCGTCGACGGTCGCGGATAGCGTCTGCACCGCCGCCTGGTAGGCGCTCCAGGTCTCCGCCGGCCAGGCCACGTAGTAGAGCTTCGACACCGAGTGGGCCGGCCGGTCGTTGGGCGGCTTCGAGGCGAACGCGCCGTCGGCGGCCGTCACCACCGCCGCTGTCGTGAGCTGGGAGATGGCGACGTGATCGGGATGCCCGTATGCGCCGTCGGGCCCGAACGTCACGACGACGTCGGGGCGAAAGCGCCGGAGCTCGGCGACGATGCGCCCGACGACCTCCCGCGGGTCGGCGAGGTCGAGCTGCTGATCCGGATAGCCGAGGAGCACGACCTCGCGCACGCCGAGCACCGCGGCAGCCGCCCGCAGCTCGGCCTCCCGGATCGCCGCCAGCGCCTCGCGGCCGGGATGCTGCTCGCTGCCGGGACGATGGCCGCGGAACCGGCCGGCGTCCCCGCGCGTGGCGGTGACCAGGAATACCTCCACGCCTCGCGACGCGTACCAGGCGAGCGTGCCGCCCACGCCCAGCGATTCGTCGTCGGGGTGGGCCAGCACGGCCACCAGGCGACGGGGCGATCCCGGTCTCATGGCGCGCCGCCTCTCACTTCGTGATCACGGTTTCGAGGTACTCGCCGGGCACCACGAGCCCTTCCCCGCCCAGGCTCTGCGCTCGCAGGAGCGCCAGGATCTCGCCCTCGAGCGCCGCCTGCCGGTCTCCGTCGAGCGCACGGAACGCAGTGTAGGTCGGACCGTAGAAGCGCCGGAACACGTCGACCCAATGCTCGGGCGACCGGTAGCGGAACGCGAAGTGGCGGCGCACGTGCTCGATCTTCGCCGCGCCCGGGAACAGCTCGCGGACGTGGGCCTCGGTGCCCCAGAGCAGCGGAGACGCGACACCTGGCGGCGGCGCCACGTACCGGGCGACCAGGCGGAACAGCTCTCCGATGAAGCCCGCGGGCGTCCAGCTCGCGAGCCCGATCCGGCCTCCGGGCCGGAGTACGCGCGTCATCTCGACGGCGGCGCGCTCGTGATCCGGCGCGAACATCACGCCGAAGGTCGAGAGCACGACGTCGAAGCACGCGTCCGGGTACGGCAGCGCCTCGGCGTCCGCCACCTCGAAGCGCACGCTCGCGTAGCCTTCGGCCTCCGCGCGTTGCCGCCCACGCTCGAGCAGGGCCGGCACGTAGTCGGTGGAGACGACGGTCGCGAAACGGCGGGCCGCCGCCAGCGTCGCGTTCCCGTTGCCCGCAGCCACGTCGAGCACGCGATGCACCGAGCGCACGTCGGCGGCCTCGGCGAGCTGCTCACCCACGATCTGCAGCGTCGTGCCGATCACCGCGAAATCACCGGACGACCACATCGCCTGCTGCCGCGCCTTGAGCGCGTGGAGCTGACCCGTGCTTCCCGCGGCTTCGTGCGGGACCATCGTCGTCGTCATGTGTGCCTCCCTCGCCGACGCCCCCCCGCAAGTAGAAGCTACGTGAGGTAAGGTGGTGCGGGCCATGTGCGGGCGTCCGATTCGCCTGGCAGGCCGTCCAGATGCGCGATCCCCTTGCCGCGCCGTCCAAACGGGATGCTCGAGCGTCCGGCGCGCCGGCCGCGGCCGGATCCGCCGACGTGCTGTCGGACGTGCTGCGCTCGGTTCGCCTCACCGGCGCCGTCTACTTCGACTTCGAGCTGAGCTCGCCGTGGGTGGCGGAGTCGCCGCCGGCGCGCCAGATCCCGGCCAGCGTCATGCCGGGCGCCCAGCGCGTGATCCAGTACCACCTGGTCGCGCGCGGCGCCTGCTTTGGGTGCCTCGTCGGCGAGAAGCCGTTCCGGCTCAGCGCGGGCGACTTGATCCTGTTCCCGCAGGGCGACCCGCACGTGCTGTCGAGCGAGCCGGGCCTGCGGGCCGCACCCGACCTTTCGCTGTTCGTGCGGCGGCCGACGCCGTTGCCGCTGGTCTACGAGCGCGGCGGCGGCGGCGCGGATCGCGCGCGCATCGTCTGCTGCTTCCTCGGGTGCGACGAGCGTCCGTTCAATCCGCTGCTCGCCGCGCTCCCGCGCGCGATCCACCTGTCGGGAGCGGGCGACGAGGCGACGAGCGGCTGGCTCGCCACGCTCCTCCGCATCGCGATGGGGGAATCCAACACCGCGCGGGCGGGCCGCGACAACATCCTCGAGCGCCTCTCGGAGCTGATGTTCGTGGAGGCGATCCGCCGCTACATCGAGACGCTTCCTGCGGCCGAGACGGGGTGGCTCGCGGGGCTGCGCGATCCCGTCGTCGGCCAGGCGCTCGCCGCCCTGCACGCCGAGCCCGCCCTGGCCTGGACGGTCGAGCGTCTGGCCAGGGCCGTGGGCGTCTCCCGCTCGCTGCTCGCCGACCGCTTCACCGAGATGGTCGGCCAGCCGCCGATGCAGTACCTCGCACTCTGGCGCATGCAGCGCGCTTCCCGGCTGCTGCTCGAGGGGGCCTCGGTGGCGGAGGCGGCGGCGGTCGTGGGCTACGAATCGGACGCGGCCTTCAGCCGCGCCTTCAAGAAGCTCGTCGGCGAGGCGCCGGGCACGTGGCGTCGCGCCAACCTGGCGCGCAGTTAACGCCCCTTTGCCTTGCCGGGGGCCTTCGGCTTGCGCGAGCGGCCGCCCGCGGCTCGCCCGGCGTGGCCGAAGAACGCGAGAACGAGCGCGGCGGCCAGCACGACCAGCTCCCACGCCGACAGCCATAACCCGCCCACGGCGCCGCGATACCAGGCCGAAGCCCCGAGCCCGGCGAGAGCGAGCGCCGGCAGCAGCGCGAGAAGCGCCGCCCACCACTTCCGCGCGACCGGCAGCAGCAGCAGCGGGACGAACAGCACCCAGAGCGCCGGCACCGGCTGACGCCAGAGCAGGAGCAGCGTCAGCAAGGCCTGCACCACTCTCACGCCGACCGCGACGCCGCCGGCTCGCCGGCACCGCAGGAGCCCGGGCACGAGCGCCAGGGCTCCGAGCGCGAGCAGCAACGGCAGTCCGAGGACGTAGCCGAACGCCGCGAACCAGTGCGGCTCCCGCGGGCTGCCGCGCGGGACGCGCTCGAGCGCACGCACCACGCCGAGCGCGGCCTGCCCCTGGCGCTCGAGCGCCCCGGCGTCGAGCTTGTCGGCGGTGTCCGAGGGTTTGTGGTAGTCCGGGTAGAAGGCGGAGAACGACGAGTCGGAGGTGAAGAGCGCCGAGTGCCCGGCCTGCAGGAACGACAGGTCGTCGGCGTAGAGCCGCACGCGGAACGTCCGCACGCCCGGCTGGTACAGCCAGGACAGCCAGGGATCGCCCACGCCGTAGGCCGCTCCGGCCTCGCGTGAACCTGCGAGCGCGGCGCGGACGAGCCACGCGGGCGCGATCACGCTCGTGTCGGCCTCGTGCGGATCGGCATAAGCGATCGGGTGCAGCATCGGGCTGCCGCCGCGCCAGCCCGACATGTCGATCGCGAACGCCGCCACGAGCGAACGAGCGCGCGGCCCGAGCCGCTCGACGAACGCGCGCGAGCCGCTGGCCGAGCCCTTCCCGACGGACTCGGCCTCCTCGCCGTCGAACGAGGCGAACACGAGCGTCCGCGAGCGCTGCCGCTCCTGCGCGAGCACGCGCGCGAGCTCGATCAGCACGCCGACGCCGCCGCCGTCGTCGTAGGCGCCGGGCGCCTGGGGCACGGTGTCGTGGTGCGCGCCGACCACGACGAACTCGTCGCCGGGAGCGCGCAGCGCGCCGACGACGTTCGCTCCCTGCACGCCGTGGCGCTCGAACGGCTGCAGCTCGACCGCCTCGAGGCCGGCCTCCCGGAACTGCGCCGCCACGTACTCGGCGGCCGCCTGGTTGCGCGGCGAACCCCAGGGGTGCGGGCCGAGAGCCGCGAGCGCCGAGGCGTGCCGCAGCGCGGCCTGGCCGTCCACGGAGGCGGCGAGCACGAGTGCGAGCAGCGGCGTCATCGGGGGCGCGATTATAGCGATACCATCTCGCGGGGACATCACCCGTAGATCGCGTGGAGCATTCCGCCGGCTCTGGGCTCGGGCCGTACGAGCTCCTGTCGCCGCTCGGCGCCGGGGGCATGGGGGTCGTGTACCGGGCCCGTGACACGCGCGGCCTCCTCGCTCAGGCCGAGGCGCCGGAGAGTTCCCGCCGACGCGATGCTACACTCGCCCGAACCGTCGGAGGCGAGCGCGTGCGCAAGAGGCTCGGGATCGTCGTGGCGTTGGCGTGCGCCGCCGCTCCTGCCGGCGCCGGGACCGTGCGCGGCAGGGTCGAGGTGCTCGAGAAGGACGGCAGGAGGGCCCAGGACGCCGCGGACGCGGTGGTCTGGGTCGAAGGGCCGACGGCGCGCGTGAAGCCGGCGCCGGCAACCGTGACGATGAAGAACAAGGCCTTCGAGCCGCGCATCGTCGTGGTCGGCGTCGGCTCGAGCGTCGAGTTCCCGAACCAGGACGGGATCTTCCACAACGTGTTCTCGGTCTCCGGCGACAACCGCTTCGACCTCGAGCTCTACAAGAAGCCGAAGAGCGCGTCGAAGGTCTTCGAGCACCCCGGGATCGTCCGCATCTACTGCAACATCCACCCGCAGATGAGCGGCTTCGTGCTGGTGCGCGACAACCCCTATTGGGCGCGGGTCGCGGCCGACGGCAGCTTCTCGATCGCGAGCGTGCCGGCCGGCAGCTGGGTGGTCAAGGCGTGGCACGAGCGCGCGGGCGAGTCGGCGCAGACCGTGCAGGTGGGCGAGGCCGGCGCCGTCGAAGCCGCGTTCCAGCTCGACGCCTCGAAGTACAAGCGCGCCCCGCACAAGAACAAGTTCGGCAAGGACTACGAGGTCGGCGAGAAGTACTGAAGGAGCGCGGCTTCGCCATGGGACTGACGGGCAAGATCCTGCTGTTCATCGCCAGCCTCGTGGTGCTGCTCGTGGGCGGCACGTTGGCATTCACCACCGTCCAGGCCGACCGCCTGGCCCGCTCGACGATCGACGCGGGGCTCAAGGAGACGAGCGACGTCTGGCACACGATCCAGACGGACCGCTTCAACAAGCTCCGGCTCGGCGTGCGCGTGCTGGCGAACGACCCGTACTTCAAGGCGGCGATCGCCGAGCGCGACCAGAACACGGCGCTCGACTCGCTCGGCGAGCGCGGCCAGGACCTGGCCGCGGACTTCATGATGGCGACCGATCCCGCCGGCAAGCTGCTCGCGCGCACGGACCGTCCCTCGGACACCGGCGACGACCTGTCGAAGGACCCGATCGTCAAGCGCGCGCTCGACGGCGACGACG
>Ga0335076_10005964_pt1 | contig 12294 bp, 13 predicted proteins | sample Lox_Sample_25_FD_206717 | JGI IMG/M metagenome (GOLD analysis project Ga0335076, IMG submission 206717) | Soil microbial communities from Loxahatchee National Wildlife Refuge, Florida, United States - Lox_Sample_2.5 | ecosystem: Environmental > Terrestrial > Soil > Wetlands | place: USA...
GTCCGCCAAACAATTTCGCCATTACCGTAATCTTCCCGTCCTCCAGCGACATCAGCCGCAGCATCACGTCCTGGTTCGCCGGATGCCCTTTCACTCCCGGCTCGTACGTCAGGATCACCATCTGCTTTCCATCGGGCGAAAGATGCGGAAACCAGTCGTTGTAAATATCGTGCGTGATTTGCGTCTGATTGCTTCCATCGGCGTTCATCCGCCAGATCTGCATGTGCCCGGTCCGCACGGAGTTGAAATAGATGTACTTCCCGTCCGGCGAATATTCCGGCCCGTCGTCCAGTCCCGGCGCCGTCGTCAATCGCGTCTCTTCGCCGCCCGCCGCCGGAATCGCGTAAATATCGAAATCCCCGTTTCGTTCTCCAACGAACGCCAGCGTCTTTCCGTCCGGCGACCATCCATGCCAGTAGGACGGTGCGCGTTCCGTGATTCTCCGCGGCGTTCCTCCCGCGAACGGCACGAGGTACACGCGCGACTCGTGATCCCCCTGCGAATTGTCGCTGATCGCCAGCTCCGTTCCGTCCGGCGAAATTCCGTGGTCGTTGTTGCACTGCGTCGCGAATCCTGTGTCCATCGTTTCCGGCGTGCCGCCTTCCGCGGGAATTTTCTCGATCCGCCCGGCGCGGTTGAAGAGCAGCTTCTTTCCGTCATGTGTCCAGTTTGGTGCTTCGATCCGTCCTTCCGTGGCATAAATCACCCGCCGGTCCGTCGAGGCAACCGTCACATTTTCCAGCGAGCTATAGAGCGTCATTCCCGCTTCGCTGTTTTCTGCTGCCATCGGCGCGGCCTTCAGCGGCTCGATCAGCACATTGGAAAAGACCGCGGTTTCCACGCGGTCCTTGTCGTGCGAGCAGACTCCGATCCCCACGTAGAAATCTCCGCCGATCTGCACGCGCACGGAACCGCCGGCGAATTTCGGCTCGCCCTCGGCATCTCCCAGCCACATCGAAAAGTAGTCGCCGTGCTTTTCGATGCGCAGCCGCTCCGGCGCGGAAATATTCGCCTGCACTTCATGCGCGTCCCCGCCCTTTGCATCGCGGTATTGCAGCGAAGTCAGTCCCACTCCGTGCAGCGCCACATCCGCGTACAGAGAGTCCGCATCCAGATTCTGCCGGACCATCAGCACCGCTTTGCGGTGCGGATTTCCGCCGGTGCCAAGAAAATGAATGTCCGCGGTGATGGCCACGTCGCCGGAAGCTTTCTTCCACGCAAACTGGAATTCATCTTTCCCAAACCACATGTTTTCGCCGCTGCCGCTGACCGAATACGTTTTGTTCGCGCCGTCGTAAACGGCAGAGCCGGCGTGCAGGACCGCTCCCACGTCGCCGTGCCCCTCAAAGATCCCCATGGACTCGGCTGGCTGCCGCGTAGCAGCGCGGTCGGCCCGCGGAAATGCGGCGCACAGAATGCAGATCGCGAAAGACAGCAGCGGCAAGCGCATTATTTTCACGGGGATTCCTCCAACGGCCGGCTACGCCGGGAAATTAGGCCGCGGACGGTGCGTTGTCAACGTGTTTCGGCGCGCGCTTTCTCCGGAACCCGCGAGCACTTTTCTCGTCTGCGCTGCGCGGGCATGCAAGCAGCTTGCGGATCGGCGATGGGATTTACGCGTTTTCCGGAAACGCCAGGGGAGAAAAATTGGCTGTCTCGGCGCCCGCGGCGATCAGATCGCAATACGTGCGGTAGTTTTCGTACCACACGCGAGTAAAGCGCGTGATCAGTTCTTCCGGAGAGTTTCCGGCGAGATTGCCGGCGCTGTGCAGCAGATCGCCCCACGTATGCACCCGGGTGCCCCCGGAGGAGTCATCCTCGAACATCACCCACTGCGCCAGTACCGCCCCCATGGTGGTGTCAATCCAGCCGACGCGCCTCGCGGGCGCGCAACTGGTAATGATGTGGTCAATCACCGCGTGGATGGGCTGCAGGATTTCCAGTTCCATGCGCGAGCTGGGATGCCAGGGAAGCCCCTGACGCCAGCTGATTTTGCCGTAAATTTTGGCGAAGGAATTCCATTTGGTGAAATCGGTAAAAATCTCCCACGCCGGGCCCCGCTGGGCCCGGGTAACAATCGAGTATTGGAATCGAAACATAAGTCCGGTTCAAGCTCCTTGCAAATAAATCGGCCGAAAAATGACAAAAAGCAGTAGAATGTGCGGCATAAATTATACGGCGTTACTTATACGCTGTAAAGATTATTATTCCCCTCTGCCTGGGAGGTCGGATGCCCCGCAAGCCCGATGCGAACGTAGAGTCTCGTATCCTGGATGCCGCTTTCCGCCTGTGGAGCGAGCGCGGCGAACGTGCCTTGACCATGCGCGCCGTGGCGCGCGCCGCCCGCACCACCACGCCAACGCTTTATCAGCGCTTCCACGACAAAAACGATTTGCGCAATTTCCTCGTGGAACGGGCGCGTCAGAACCTGTTCAACGCGGTCCAGCCCGCGGATTCCTCTCTCGAGCTTCTGCGCCGCGCGCTCGAATTCATCTCCGGGCACGGCAACGAATACCGCCTGTTGACTTACGGATGGGCACAGCGGCTGGCCAGCGGCGCGCCGATGCTTTCGCTGGAGTTTCTGCAGAAACTGCTCGCGGAGGAATTGGGCGGCTCTGCCGCGAGCCACAAGCAGCTCGCGTTGCAGCTCGTCGCGCTCGTGCACGGGACGGCGCTGCTGCTTCCTCCCTCCGACGAGAAGAGCAAAATCGTCGAGGGGTTTCACAAGTTGTGCCTCGAAGCCTGTTCCCAATTAATCGCAAACGCGCGTTCGCGACCCAATTCGCGGCCGGCAAAAAGCGCTTGATAACAACCCGCCCGCGATCCCATGCCGCATCAGCGCCGGGGTGCGGAAAGAGCCGCCCCGTGCAGATTGGAACCCGGTTTTTGCATTCGGTTCGACACTTGAATCAGTTCCGCCTTGCAATGCGCCAAAACCTCCGCCGTGTTCCGCGTGGAAATCTGCGGGCCGCCGGGAACGCCGGCGTCGAGAGGAAGCAGATCAATGACGTGTCCCAGTTCGTGCAGCAATGTGAGTTCTCGCGCGCGCAACGTCCCTCCTGTGTACCCTCCCACTTCCAGCAGCTCCGAGGATCTGAGCTGCGACGGACCCCCTTCTGCCCGTGTCTCCAGAATCATTGCGCTGTTCGCGAAAAAGGCCCCGTGCGCATTCAAAGTAATCGTGGAGCCCGGCGCCACGTTCTGCCGCGACCACGCAACATATGGCTGCACAATCCGCCAGTCGTCGAGAAATACGGTCTTCCGAACGTAGACCGGGCCCCCTAAGTCCACCTTAAACTCGAGGGAACGGAAAATTTCCTCCGCATCCTGCTGCTTCGCGCGGTACCAAGCCGAGCATGAATTAGTTCTCTCGAGAATATCCAACACCGCATCGCGCGCTTCCGCAATCGCCGCTCCCGCAGCCCCGGAAGCGAAAAGCTCCTGCTCAACCGGATCCTTTGGCGTTTCGGGCGGCACAGGAAAAAGCGGTGGAGCAGAATCGTGATGATCGTCGACCGCGGATTCGCTACAGGAGCGAGGCGGCTCGGAAAGTTCCCATCTGGGAGAGTGGTCTCCGGCGAATCGAGGTTCATCGGGCACGCTTTCCGCGCACTCGCCCGGCGGTTTATTGCCACGAGGCGTCGCGAGATTGAAGTTTTGCGAGCGGGCTCCCGGGGAGGACAAACTCAAACAAATGGAAGCGGACAAAAAACAAGCTGCAGAGCGAACGGCGCAGCGCATGGTAGCCTCCCCGCGCGGACTGCTTCGCCACCACAGTCCGTTTGCGCGGCGGCTATCCGCCCAGACCGCCCACTCGATGCGGTCGCGCCAACGGCCGATTCATCATCCGGCATTTTTCAAGACGGAAGTGCTCAGGGAGATGTTTAGCGGGCGAACGGGAATTGACTATGATTTGACAGCGGCGTGAGAGCAGAGTTCTAAGCGCTCATCTAACGCTTACGTTTTTAAGATTTTAGCACCACGTTTGTGTTGCCTCCGCTTCTATCACCACGCGCGCATCGTGTATGATCCGGGCGCGAGCCGCGGCATCCTCCCCACAGGACCCGCGAAGGGAAGATGTGAACTTCAAGGCCAGCTTTTTTCTGATTGTTCCGATCGTTGTACTCATCGGAGTGATCTATGCATTCGCGCGGCCCCCGTGGTCGGCGGTCAGGGTGGCGGGCCTGGTGATTGGGATCGTTTCCTTTGGTCTGCTGACGGTGGCGCGGATTCAACTTGGAAACGCATTCAGCATCACGCCGCAGGCCACAAAGCTCGTGACCGCAGGGATTTACTCGCGCATTCGAAATCCGATTTACGTATTTTCCGCGCTCGGCATTGCGGGCCTGCTTCTCTTCATCGAACGGCCTTATTATCTTCTGCTTTTTATCATTGTGATTCCGCTGCAGATATTCCGCGCGGGGCGGGAGGCGCGAGTCCTCGAAGAGCGCTTCGGAGAGGACTACCGGAAGTACAGAGCGGCAACGTGGTTTAGAGCCCCAGGGGACGCGGCCTGCGGCTGGACATTCATGTGGCTATCCGAAAATAGCCGGCCATCAATTCCTTCGCCCAGGAAGGCTCGCGTACCTCGCCTTTTGGCGCAAATCCGGACAGGTAGGGTTTCACATCCAAAACGGGAGTGCCGTCGATGGCATCGAGTTCACGGACTCTAATATGAAGACCCTCCACACTCTCCAGCCTGCAAATTGTAATACCCATGCGATTCGGTCTGTTTTTGGCGCGCTGGGCGAAGATTCCCACCAGCGGCCAATCGGCGCGCTCGCGGGGATGCTTTGCGCCGGTAAGGATTTTCTCGAGAGGAATCTTATCCAGGAGAAAAATGACTTCGACGTGGGAAAACTCGGCGAGGCCGGCCGTGCATTCCGGCGAGAATAAGGAGGAATCCAGCTCGATCGTGGCGGAGACCCCACCCCAACAGTCATCGGCTATTTTTCTTACGGGCGAGCGCACCACGCCCACGGGCTGGAGCAAAAAAACGTTCTTCTGATCGAGCGGATCTTCGTCAGTGACCATATCGAACCCCTATCGCAGTTTATGCCGCGCTCATTCTAGCTGCTCCTATGGGCGTCTGAACAGAATCTGCAGCGGTGCGGGTGGCAGGCTCGCGGAGCTAAGATGAAAGAAGAGGGACGAGATGAAGGCTTGCGTTTTGCGAACTCCCGGTGCCGTAGAAACGAATCCGCTAACAATCTGCGATATGCCGAAGCCGGAACCTGCGGCGAACCAGGTGCTAGTGCGCGTGCGGGCGTGCGGTGTTTGCCGGACGGATCTGCACGTGGTGGAAGGCGAGCTTCCACCACGAAAATCGCCGATCATTCCCGGGCACCAAATTGTGGGCATCGTGGAAAAAACTGGGGATGCTGCGCAGCGTTTCCGCCAGGGAGACCGAGTCGGAATTGCGTGGCTGCAAAGCACGTGCGGAAAGTGCGAGTTCTGCCGTTCGGGCCGGGAGAATCTTTGCGAATTCGCGGGGTTCACGGGCTACACGGCGGATGGCGGCTATGCGGAATATGCGGCTGCGCCGGAGCAATTCGTTTACCCACTGCCGGAGGGATTTGCGGATGAACAAGCGGCGCCGCTGCTATGCGCGGGGATCATCGGATTCCGCTGCTTGCGGATCGCGGGAGTGCAACGCGGGCAACGGATTGCGTTTTATGGATTTGGCGCGGCGGCACATGTGGCGATTCAAGTAGCGCGGCATTGGGGGGCGGAAGTCTATGCGTGCACGCGCGAAGAAAAACACCGGCGACTGGCGCGCGAGCTGGGAGCGGTGTGGGCTGGAGGAGCGGCGGAACAGCCGCCGGAATTATTGGACAGCGCGATCCTGTTCGCGCCCGCTGGAGAGCTGGTTCCACCGGCGCTGAAGGCGCTGAAAAAGGGCGGCGTGCTGGTGCTGGGGGGAATTCATATGAGCGCGATTCCGGCGCTCGATTACAACCTGCTTTACCACGAAAGGGTGATCCGAAGCGTGGCGAATAATACGCGGGAAGATGGAGAGCAGTTCCTGAAGATTGCGGCGGAAATTCCGATCCGAACACAGGTGCAAGTTTTTCCGCTAGCCGAGGCGAACCGGGCGCTGAACGCGCTGAAGCACGATGGAGTGCGCGGGGCGGCGGTGTTGCGGTGCGCGGAGTGAGGCGGGCAAGAAGACAAGGGGAATAGCTAGTGCGGAAGCATGAACTTCGCTGAGGCCCGTGGAGAAAGGCGCACGAAGCGCTCAGTGAAGCAGGCGGGGGAGGATGACGCTGATGAAGTCCACAAAGAAGTGGGCGAACATGTTGCCAAGGAGATCGCGGCGCCAAAGATAGAAGGCAGCGAGGACGGCTCCGATGACGAAGGCAATGACGACGTTGGCCCAGCCGTTGGTCCAGTGGGCTGTCGCAAAAATCATAAGCGGAACGAAAGCAGCCCAAAACTTCGGCAGGCCGGCCTGCTGAAGACGTTCGATCGAATAGCCGCGATAGCAAAGCTCCTCGACGATTCCGGCGCGCACCACGATCATCACGACCAGCCACAGCGGAAGCTTCGAAAGGACCTTACCCGTTTGGCCGCCGTTGAAATGGGTCAGAAATCCGGCCATGCCGCCCGCCAGCAGGCACAGTAACCCAAGGAGAAGACCACGAAGGAGAGTTTTCGCTACGGTGGACGTGCCGATGCCGATGGAAGTGAGCGGGCGGCCTTCGACGAACCGCACGAAAAGAAGGATGGCAGCCGCGAACAAATAAAATACGATTTCACGAACGAATACGGAGTGAGGGGCGACGGGATCGGGCGCGAGGCGATCATAGAGGCTGCGAATGATAAGCATTCCGAAAAGAGCGAGGAAAAGGCCGATCCAGCCGGAGAGCGGCAGACGCTTGGAGCTCTGGTGCGGAGATTCGTTTATCATTGCTTTTCCTTCTTCCGACCCGGACGAAGGCGGCGCAATTCGAGAGCGCACACGAGGCGCTTTGCAGCGAATTCTATAGAAGTGAACGATGAGATTCCAAAAAAAGTTCCGATGTCAGCTTGACGGACGGAGAGGCGAGGACCTACGATGCGCGGTTCCAAAGAAGGGAAGAGACCGATCATGAAGATTTCCATCGTTCGCAGGCATGCACTGCTGATTGCTGCAATTGGAGGTGCAGCGCTGATTGCGGCGGCACCGAGCCGCACACGGGCGCAGGCTCCCGCTGCCACGACGGCCCAGAAATACGATGTGACCGTCGAGCGGGATGTCGCCGCAAAGATGCGCGACGGAGTGACATTGCGAGCGGACATCTACCGACCGAAAGCCGATGGGAAATTTCCGGTGCTGCTGGAACGAACACCATATAACAAGAATGGCGATTACTCGTTCGGAATGAGGGCGGCTGCGCGAGGATACGTGGTGGTCATCCAGGACACGCGGGGGCGCTACCACAGCGACGGGGAATGGTACACATTCAAGAACGAACCGAACGACGGGTACGACACGGTGGAATGGGCGGCGGCGCTGCCGTACTCGGATGGAAAAGTGGGGATGTTCGGCGGATCGTACGTGGGCGCGACGCAATTTCTGGCAGCAATCGCGCACCCGCCGCATCTGGCGGGAATTGCGCCGTACGTGACGGCTTCGAATTATCACGATGGATGGACGTACCAAGGCGGAGCGTTCGAACAATGGTTCAACCAGTCGTGGACTACAGTTCTTGCGCAGAACACTTTGCTGCGGAAGGCCACGGGCGAAAGCAATGCACTTGAATTGGCAAACGTGGTGCCTCTGACGGAATACCCCATCTTCAAGGCGATCGATTTCAAGTCATTGGCGCCTTACTACCGGGACTGGCTGGCGCACCCGAATTATGACGACTACTGGAAACAAATTTCGATCGAGGAGCACTACTCGGAGATCAAGGTTCCGGTGTTCAATATTGGCGCGTGGTACGACATTTTTCAGGGAGGCACGCTGCACAACTATGAGTCGCTGAAGACTCAGGCGGGGACCGAAGAGGCGCGAAAAGGCCAGAGGCTGTTCATAGGGCTCGGAGGGCATTCCGGCGGGTGGGAACAGGAAAAGATCGGCGACGTGGATTTTGGAAAAAATGCGCCGTTCGATGGCGATGAAATCACGCTCGAATGGTACGACCATTTGCTGAAAGGCGAGGATAACGCGCTTTCGAGGAGCAAGCCGGTACGGATTTTCGTGATGGGAAGAAATGAATGGCGCGACGAGGATGATTGGCCACCGGCGCGCGCGAAGTACACGAAGTATTTCCTGGGATCCGGCGGCGGGGCCAATTCGGCAGAAGGAAACGGAACACTCGGAACGAAAGAAGAAGGAAGCGCGGCGAAGGATTCGTTTGTGTACGATCCGGCGGACCCGGTGCCGACGGTGGGAGGGCCGCTGTGTTGCGACTCGACACACCTGGAGCCGGGGCCGCGCGACCAGAAGAAGGTGGAGGACCGCAAGGACGTTCTGGTGTACTCGACCGCGCCGATGGGGAAGGACACGGAAGTGACCGGGCCGGTGATGCTGGATCTCTACGTGAGCACGTCCGCGGTGGACACGGATTTTACGGGGAAGCTGGTGGATGTGTGGCCGAACGGCTTCGCGCAGAATCTGACCGAGGGAATTTTGCGTCTGCGCTACCGGGAGTCGCAGGAGAAGCCGGAACTGGCAAAGCCGGGAGAGATTTACCACGTCCGAGCCAATCTTTGGTCTACGAGCGACGTCTTTTTGAAGGGCCACCGCATCCGGCTGGAGATATCGAGCAGCAACTTTCCGAGGTTCGACCGCAATCTAAATACGGGCGAGGTGCAGGCCACGGCGACGCGGATGGTGAAAGCGGCGAACGTGATTTATCACGACAAGGAGCATCCATCCGCGCTGATTTTACCGGTCATGCCGGAGTGAAAAGTTGCCGCGAAAGCGCGCGGGGCGATTGCTGTTCCCCTGCTCGACTTGACACTCCTGGAAAGCCAGCCTACACTACGTAGTTTTTAGATGCCCTCTCAGACGTGACAGGAGGGCGGGACTCCCATGGACAAGAAACGGCTCGAATACTACAAGAAGAAATTGCAAACCAGGCGCGAAGAACTACTGAGGACGATTGCACGGACGGCGGAGGAGGGACGCGCGGCGGACGACGATCCGACGGTGGACCTCGCGGACAAAGCGGCAAACTCCTACACCAAGGAGTTTCTGTTCGGCATGACCAATACGGACCGCACGATCCTGAACATGATTGACGGGGCTCTGAAACGCATTCAGGACGAGGAGTACGGGGTCTGCGCGAACTGCCAGGAAGAGATGCAGCAGAAGAGGCTGGAAGCGGTACCCTGGGCGAAGCATTGCGTGAATTGCCAGGAAAAGGCCGAAAAAGGGCTGCTCTAAATCTGCCCGCCCGATCGTTACTCTAGCGTACATTCTCTCTTTGTTTATGTTCGCGGGCGTAGTAGTCTAGCGCCGGCGTGGCTGAACGCTTCACTATTCGGAACGGCGGTTTGCGGTGGCTGTCTGCCGCAGGCGATGCACTGACGAGCGTTTTGCTTGGGGGGGAATGCCGCATCTGCAAGCGCGTGTTGCTGCACTCCTCGAGAGTGCCTTTGTGCGAGGGGTGCTTGCAATCGTTCGCACTCATGCCGAGAGACGTCTGCACAACATGCGGGCTGCCAAGAGAAACCTGGACAGCAGAAAGTGCAGGACAGACCGAAGAAGAGGCACGCTGCCCCGCCTGCCGCGCGGAAATGTTTGCGTTTAACCGGGCGAGAAGTTTTGCGATTTACGAGAACGCCGTGGTGCGTGCCATTCTGCTGCTGAAGTTCGAGCGGATCGAGCCATTGGGCTGGTGGTTTGCGAGGCGCCTTGCGCAGATTGTAGCCGAGCAGGGCGAATCGTTCGCGGCGGATGTTGTCGTGCCGGTGCCACTGCACCGTGACCGGGAACGGGAGCGCGGGTACAACCAGGCGGAAATGCTCTCAAAGCCACTTGCCAAGATCCTTGGATTGCCGCACCGGGGGGTTCTGCTGATGCGGACTAAACCCCGGCCGAACAAGCACATCCTGACACTCGAGGAGCGCTGGGAGGCGGTGCGTGGCGCTTTTGCCACCCGTCCGGGCAGCCAAGTTGACAACCAACGCGTCTTACTGGTAGATGATGTAATGACAACTGGAGCGACGCTAGATGCCTGTGCGAAGGCGTTGCGCGAAGCGGGAGCCAAAGCGGTACTAGGGCTGACCGTGGCGCGGGCGGTGCGAACTCCGCAGCCGGTTGCAAAAGAAAGTTAACCCAAGGGAAGCGCGATGAGCGCAACGCGGCATGAAGCGGCCACGAATTTTGGTGACCGCAGGGCGGCCAACACCAGGGGAAGTTTTTCCCCCGAGGAGGCGGGCGTGCCTGTGCCTGCTTCCGAGGGTCCTTCCGGCAGTAGAATCCACAACATGCTCGCTCCTCGGCGCGGATCGCTGATGCAAGAACCCGTGCTGGTGCTGAATGCGACCTATGAGCCAATTAACGTCACGGCGGTGAGGCGCGCGATGGTGCTGATGCTGAAGGGCGTGGCGCAGGCGGAAGAGTTGCACAGCGCGGAAGTGCATTCGGCGGCGCACGCGCACCGAGTTCCTTCGGTGATTCGCCTGCTGGCGTACCGGCATATTCCGCAGCAGAGCCGCGCGCTCTCAAGGAAGAACATTTTGTTGCGGGACCGGAATACCTGCCAATTCTGCGGGAGAATCTTTCCGAGTTCGGAATTGACGCTGGATCACGTGGTGCCGAGGTCGCGTGGAGGCCGATCTTCGTGGGAAAACCTGGTGGCTTGCTGCTACCGGTGCAATAACACGAAAGGGGACCGGACGCCAGAAGAAGCGGGGCTGAAACTGGCGAGGCGACCAAGGCCCTTTACGCTGCACACCTCGCGGCAATTGATGCGAATGATCGGGCACCGCGACGAACGGTGGCGTAAGTACTTGTTTTACTAACAATTTCCGGCCTATACAAAACATTTACAAAAATTTTCGGTGGCGGGGAAACCATTTTCCCTGCCGTGCATCTAATTTTACAAAACCACTTCGAGGACACACCCCGGGAAGCAGTCAGGGCAAACGCCCTGGCTGCTTCTCTCCTTTTGGAGCCGATTTTTCCCGCAAGCAGCTAAACGGTTTTAGTAGGGGTTGAATCGCTAGTTGTGCGGGGTGCGCAGCGGCGGCTCAGGAAAGCTGCGCAGCGCAGCATCTTCGTCCGGGAATTCCGGAAAAACTTTATAAAGCTGGGTGATTTTGAGGATCTCCTCGATTTTTGAAGAAAGTCCCACCACTTTCATTTCCCCGCCGGACTTGATCACCGTCAAATAATTACGCACGAGTTCGCCGACGCCGGAACTGTCCAGATAGTCGAGCCCGCTCAGATTGAGGAGAATGCAGTTGCGTTTTTCCTTCACGAGCGATTCGATGGCGCTGCGGAGCGCGCCGGATTCGAACGAAGTGAAATGGCCGGAGACGTCCACCAGGGAAACGGCACCCGACTGACGGATGGAAACGGAAAAATTTATTTTGCGCGGCTTGATCGGCATGAGGCGCGCATTGTACCGCGCTGTGGACAAATTGCGAAGCGCGGGGAAAATGTGATTATTGGCGGAGAACGACGCGGAGGCCGCGGCGCCAGTTCTCCGCCAAGCCTACGCGGATGACTTCGCGCTTTGGAGTGAGATATCGGAGCAACGTGTCGGTGGCCGGATGAAAACGCAAAGCGGGAGCGACCAGATACACCAGCGGGGCCTGCGCCTGAAGTTGGATTCCCGGGAAATAGCCGTAGCGCGAGAAATCGCTCTGTTCGAGATGGCGGCGGATGCGCAGCCAGTAATTCGCGGCTTGCAACGGCAAATGGATGTGCTCGGTGGCTTTCAATTCGATGATGGCCAGGCGGCCCGAACGAGTCACTCCGACGAGATCGAGAATTCCGTGTTCGGCCGAAGTGCCTGCAAAGACCTGGGAATAGAGAAAGCGCGGATCGAGCGCCGCATCCACGCGAGAAATATCCTCGCGAACCAGGGATTCAAGCCAACGCTCGGGATGCGCGCGGTAAAGCGCATGGCGCGTATCGGAGGCGAGGGGATTACGGTAGAACTCCAGATTGTGCAGCAATCGCTTGAAGGTTGAGAGAGACGAGGAATTGAATTCTTTTTCTGGATCCGGAATCCCGAAACAAACTTTTTGGTCTTGCCAGCGGACAAAGGGCAATCCGCGGAAGCGAAGCCAGACTTCGCGGGAGTGGACCGCAGGATGGATGGTTACGGCGCGCGAAGCGCGGGAGGTAAT
>Ga0335076_10005965_pt1 | contig 12294 bp, 9 predicted proteins | sample Lox_Sample_25_FD_206717 | JGI IMG/M metagenome (GOLD analysis project Ga0335076, IMG submission 206717) | Soil microbial communities from Loxahatchee National Wildlife Refuge, Florida, United States - Lox_Sample_2.5 | ecosystem: Environmental > Terrestrial > Soil > Wetlands | place: USA: Florida...
CCTCTTCGAGCGTTTGATCGGTGCGGCGGGCGACGGCGCCGCGGTGGCGGAAACCGCAGACGGCCGCCAGCCGCTCTGCTCGGTGTGGCCCGTGACCGCGTTGCCCGTGGTAACCGCGGCGCTCGCGGGCGGTTCGCACCCGCCGACCTGGCGCGTGCTGGACAGTCTCGGCGCGGCGCGAGTCGTGTTTGCGGATAGCGCGGCGTTCGCGAACATCAACACCCGCGCGGACCTAGCCGAGGCCGCAGCCGCGTTCGGCTACCAGCGATAGTCCTTCGCGGCGTGGCCGCGACCCGCGGCCGAGATCGTCGTGACCTAGCACGAGCGGGACGAAGTGCGGGCCGGGCGCGGCCCCGGTTGCGGCCGCGGTCTGTATAATAGGCGACCCCGCCCGATCCTCGGACGTAGACCGTTGTAGCAGCCAATGACCGCCGACTCGCAAAGGGATGCCGATATTCGCCGGCTCGCCGAGGCCCGGGCTACCGAGCCGGGGGCCCTCTTGCCGATCTTGCACGCGATTCAGGACGAGCTCGGATTCGTCCCGGAGTCCGCGGTCGGCATCGTCGCCGAGGTGCTGAACCTCTCGCGCGCCGAGATTCACGGCGTCGTGACCTTCTATCACTTCTTCCGGACGCAACCTACCGGTAAGCACACGCTGTACCTGTGCAGGGCCGAGGCTTGCCAGTCGATGGGCGCGCGCGCCCTCGAGGCGCATGCGCGCAAAAGGCTCGGCGTCGATTTCCATGGGACGACGGCCGATGGCCGGTTCACGCTCGAGCCGGTGTACTGCCTCGGCAATTGCGCATGCTCCCCCGCGGTCATGGTCGACGAGACCGTGTATGGCCGCGTGACGCCCGAGCGCTTCGACGAGATCGTGAGCTGAGATGTCGACCCCAACCGTGAAGGTATTCGTCCCGTCGGACACCACGGCGCGCTCGCTCGGCGCGGACGCGGTCGCGGCCGCGATCGCCGCGGAGGCTCGCAAGCGCGGCACGCCGGTGGACATCGTCCGCAACGGCTCGCGGGGGCTCTATTGGCTGGAGCCGCTCGTCGAGGTGGACGTCGCCGGCGTTCGCCACGCGTATGGTCCCGTCGGCACGGCCGATGTCGGGGGGCTGTTCGCCGCGAATTTTCTCGCGGGCGGCAAGCACGCGCTCGCGCTCGGTCCTACCGAGAAGATCGAATACCTCGCCAGGCAGACGCGGCTCACGTTCGCGCGTGTCGGCGTCATCGACCCGTTGTCGCTCGACGACTACCGCGCGCACGGTGGGTTTCGGGGTCTGACGAACGCGCTGAAGATGACCGGCGAGCAGATCGTCGCGGCCGTCACGGACTCGGGCCTGCGCGGCCGCGGCGGCGCCGCATTTCCGACCGGCATCAAGTGGAAAACCGTGCTCGGCGCGCCATCCGATCAGAAGTACGTCGTCTGCAACGCCGACGAGGGCGACTCGGGCACGTTCGCGGATCGCATGATCATGGAGAGCGATCCGTACGTGCTGATCGAGGGCATGACGATCGCCGGGCTCGCGGTCGGCGCGACGCGCGGCTTCGTCTACATCCGTTGCGAATATCCGCAAGCGATCGCGACGATGCGCGCCGCGATCGAGCGCGCGACGGCCGCCGGGTTCCTCGGCGAGCGGATCCAGGGCGGAGACCGCGGCTTCAGGCTCGAGGTTCGCGAGGCGGCGGGCGCCTACATCTGCGGCGAGGAGACTTCGCTGCTCGAAAGCCTCGAGGGCAAGCGCGGGATGGTCCGCTATCGGCCGCCGCTGCCCGCGATCAAGGGCCTGTTCGGCAAGCCGACCGCGCTGAACAACGTGCTGTCGTTCGCGAGCGTGCCGATCGTGCTCGACAAGGGCGCCGAGTTCTACAAGAACTACGGCGTCGGGCGGTCGCGCGGCACGGTCACGATCCAGTTGGCCGGCAACGTGAAGCGCGGGGGCCTCATCGAGGTCCCGTTCGGGCCGCCGCTGCGGGAAATCCTTTACGACTTCGGCGGCGGCACCGCGAGCGGTCGGCCGATCCGGGCCGTTCAGGCCGGCGGGCCGCTCGGGGCTTATGTTCACCCGTCTCAGTTCGACATCGCGTTCGACTACGAGCAGTTTGCAGCCGCAGGCGCGATGGTCGGCCACGGCGGGCTGGTCGTGTTCGACGACACGGTGGACATGGGGGAGCAGGCCCGGTTCGCAATGGAGTTCTGCGCCGTCGAGTCTTGCGGCAAGTGCACGCCCTGCCGCATCGGGGCCGTGCGCGGCGTCGAAGTGATCGATAGAATTCGCAGTGGCGTAAATGAGACCGCCAACCTGGTGCTCTTGAAGGAATTGTGCGAAACGATGGTCGTCGGTTCGCTGTGCGCTCTAGGCGGAATGGCGCCATTCCCGGTCTTGAGCGTTTTGAAGCATTTTCCTGAGGATTTGAGGTCCTCGACCGTGTCTAACGACAGTGTGGCAGTGGAACGCCGCGCCTGATGGAGCAAAAGCCCATGAGTACCGTATTCGAGACCTACCGCCGCGCCCCCGACTTGGGTACGCCCCCGAGCGAGTCCACGAAAGAGATCACGCTGACGATCGACGGCGTCGACGTGACCGTCCCCGAAGGTACGACCGTGCTGCGCGCCGCGGCGCTCGCCGGCATCAACATTCCTAAGCTCTGCGCGACCGATAACCTGACCCCGTTCGGCTCGTGCCGGCTGTGTCTTGTCGAGATCGCGGGTGCGAAGGGCTTGCCGGCCTCGTGCACGACCGAGGCGCGTCAGGGCATGAAGGTCACGACGCAGAACAAGAAAGTCGCCGACGTCCGTCGCAACGTGATGGAGCTCTACATCTCCGATCACCCGCTCGATTGCCTCACGTGCCCGACCAACGGCGACTGCGAGCTCCAAGACATGGCGGGCGCGGTGGGACTGCGCGACGTGCGTTACGGCTATGCGGGCGAGAACCACCTCGACGCGCCGAAGGACAAGAGCAACCCGTATTTCACGTTCGACCCGAGCAAGTGCATCGTCTGCTCGCGCTGCGTGCGAGCGTGCGAGGAGGTGCAGGGCACCTTCGCGCTCACGATCCAGGGCCGCGGCTTCGAATCGAAGGTGAGCCCGAGCCAGAACCAGCCGTTCCTCGACTCCGAGTGTGTGTCGTGCGGCGCGTGCGTCCAAGCGTGCCCCACCGCGACCCTGACCGAGAACACGATCATCGATGCCGGCAAGCCCGAGCACTTCGTCGTCACGACCTGCGCGTACTGCGGCGTCGGCTGCTCTTTCCGTGCCGAGATGAAGGGCCAGGAAGTCGTCCGCATGATGCCGAACAAGGACGGACAGGCGAACCACGGCCACTCGTGCGTGAAAGGCCGGTTCGCGTTCGGCTACGCGACTCACAAGGACCGAATCACGAAGCCGATGATCCGCGAGACGATCCACGAGCCGTGGCGCGAAGTCTCGTGGGACGAGGCGTTCAGCTACACGGCGAACAAGATCAGGTCGATTCAGGCGAAGTACGGCAAGGGCGCGGTGGGCGGCATCACCTCGTCGCGCTGCACGAACGAAGAGACCTATCTCGTCCAGAAGCTTGTCCGCGCCGCGTTCGGCAACAACAACGTCGACACCTGCGCGCGCGTCTGCCACTCACCCACCGGCTACGGCCTGAAGACCACGCTCGGCGAATCGGCTGGCACGCAGGCGTTCGACTCCGTCATGAAGTCCGACGTGATCATCTTGATCGGCGCGAACCCGACCGACGCGCATCCCGTGTTCGCGTCGCAGATGAAGCGCCGCCTGCGCGAGGGGGCCAAGCTCATCGTGATCGACCCGCGCGAGATCGACCTCGTGCGCTCCGCGCACGTCGAGGCCACGTATCACTTGCCGCTGCGCCCCGGCACGAACGTCGCCGTGCTGAACGCGCTCGCGCACGTGATCGTGACCGAGGGGCTCGAGAAGAAGGATTACATCGCCGAACGGTGCGATCCCGAAGGCTACAAGGCCTGGCGCGAATTCGCCGTCGACCCGCGCAACTCGCCCGAGAACGTCGCCGAAGAAACCGGCGTCGATCCGGAAATGATTCGCGGCGCGGCGCGGCTCTATGCGTCCGCGGGCAACGGCGCGATCTACTACGGCCTCGGCGTCACCGAGCACAGCCAGGGCTCGACCACGGTGATCGGCATCGCGAACCTCGCGATGTGCACCGGCAACGTGGGCCGCGAGGGCGTCGGCGTGAACCCGCTGCGCGGCCAGAACAACGTGCAGGGCAGCTGCGACATGGGCTCGTTCCCGCACGAGCTGCCGGGCTACCGGCACGTCTCGAACGCGGCGGTGCGCGGTCAGTTCGAGAAGGAGTGGGGCGTGCCGATCTTGGCCGAGCCTGGGATGCGGATTCCGAACATGTTCGACGCCGCCGTCTCGGGCCAGTTCAAGGCCCTCTACGTTCAGGGCGAGGACGTGGCGCAGTCCGATCCCGACACGCATCACGTCACGAACGCGCTGTCGTCGCTCGAGTGCATGATCGTGCAGGACCTCTTCCTGAACGAGACGGCGAAGTTCGCGACCGTGTTCCTGCCGGGCTCGTCGTTCCTCGAGAAGAACGGCACCTTCACGAACGCGGAGCGCCGCATCTCGCCGGTCCGCAAGGTGATGGAGCCGCTCGCGGGCCTCGAGGACTGGGAAGTCACTCAGGAGCTTTCGAACGCACTCGGCTACCCAATGAAATACAAGCACCCGAGCGAGATCATGGACGAGATCGCGCGGCTCACGCCAACGTTCGAGGGCGTCACGTACGAGAAGATCGACCGGCTCGGCAGCATCCAGTGGCCCTGCAACGAGCAGGCCGAAAACGGCACGCCGACGATGCACATCGGCGAGTTCGTGCGCGGCAAGGGCATGTTCAAACCCACGCCGTACGTGCCGACCGACGAGGTCACGACGCGGATGTATCCTCTGCTGCTCACCACGGGCCGCATCTTGAGCCAGTACAACGTCGGCGCGCAGACGCGGCGCACCGAGAACGAGAAGTGGCACGACGAGGACGTGCTCGAGATCCACCCGCACGATGCCGAGCAACGCGGGATCGAGCACGGCGACTGGGTCGGCCTCAAGAGCCGCGCCGGCGAGACCGTGCTCCGCGCCGTGATCAGCGAGCGGATGCAACCGGGCGTCGTCTACACGACGTTCCATCATCCGTTCTCGGGCGCGAACGTCGTGACGACGGACAATTCCGACTGGGCGACCAACTGCCCCGAGTACAAGGTCACCGCGGTCCAGGCGTTCAAGGTCACCGGCATGTCGGATTGGCAGAAGAAGTTCACGGAGTTCAATGACGAGCAGCTCGAGTTCCTGAAAAAGGCGCGTACACCCGCCGCGGTGAGCTGACCTAGGCCCCGATGGACATCGAAAAGCTCGTCAGGATGGCGAATCAAATCGCCGCGAACAGCGACTACGGCCCGGACAGGGAAAAGCTCGCAGCGACCGTCGCCGATCACCTCACTCGCTTCTGGACGCCGGAGATGCGCGCGGCGATCATCGAAGGCCACCGTCGCAAGATTCTCGACCTCTCGCCGCTCGCCGCTCGCGCGGTCGAGAAGCTGGTTCCGCCGAAGATCAACGCCGCCTGACGGCGGGCGAGCGAAGGGGCCTCATGCGCGTCGAGCGCTGCTACAACATCGCGGAGCTCCGCAAGCTCGCGCGCAAGAACATGCCGGCGCCCATGTTCCACTACATCGACGGCGCGGCCGACGACGAGTGGACGCTCAAGCGCAACACCGCCGCGTTCGACGCGTACGAGTTCATGCCGCGCGCGCTCGTGGACGTCTCCAAGATCGACATGTCGACGACGCTGTTCGGGCAGCGCATCGATTGGCCGTACTTTTGCTCGCCGACCGCGCTGCAGCGGATGTTCCATCACGAGGGCGAGGGCGCGACCGCGCGTGCCGCGCACGCGAGCGGCACGATCTTCTCGCTGTCGAGCCTCTCGTCGACGAACATCGAGGAAGCCGCAAAGCTGAGTCCCGGTCCGAAGGTCTTCCAGGTCTATGTGTTCAAGGACCGGAGCTTGAGCCGCGAGTTCGTGCAGCGGGCGAAAGCGAGCGGCTACGTCGCGCTTCAACTGACGGTGGACGTCACGGTGTCCGGCAACCGCGAGCGCGACGTCGTGACCGGCATGACGGTGCCCCCGAAGCTCGCGCTCATGAGCCTCGTGGACATCGCGATGAAACCGAGGTGGGTTTACAAGCACCTCACGACTCCGAAGATCGAGGTCGCGAACGTTGCTCATCGCCCACCGCCCGGCGGTGAGAGCCTCGGCGGCGTCATTCAATACTTGAACGCGCAGATCGACCGGAGCGTCACTTGGAAGGACGCCGAGTGGATGATCAAGGAATGGGGCGGCCCGTTCGCGATCAAAGGCATCATGACGGCAGCTGACGCGAAGCGCGCGGCTGACATCGGCGCGACGGCCGTGATGGTCTCGAACCACGGCGGCCGGCAGCTCGACTTCTCGCCGGCGCCGTTCGACGTGCTCGACGAGATCGTGCAAGCGGCCGGCGACCGCCTCGAGGTGATCCTCGACGGCGGCGTGCGTCGCGGCACACACATCTTGAAGGCGCTCGCGCTCGGCGCGCGCGCCTGCTCGGCCGGACGGCCGCACCTCTTCGGCCTCGGCGCGGGCGGAGAGGTCGGCGTCACGAAAGCGCTCGGGATACTCAAGACCGAGCTCGCGCGCGACATGGCGCTCGCCGGCGTCGCGAGCTTGCGCCAGATCGATTCGACCCTGATTCGGCGCGTCGGCGGCGCGCGATGAGCGCGGATCCGGAAGGCGGCCGCACGCACAGCGTGAGGCGCGTAGAGATTCGGCGCGTGGGCGATGCGGCCGGTGCGGCCTCGTTGCCGTCGGACCTCGTCGCGGTCGAGGAGCCGCTCGGCATCCGTCTCGGCTACTCGCGCCCGGACGGCAGCCGCGCCGAGGAGGACGTCTCGATCACGATGCGCACTCCGGGGCACGATGCCGATCTCGCGGTCGGCTTCCTGTTCACCGAGGGCATCGTCCATTCACGGGCCGAGGTCCAAGGCGTGGTGCCGCGCGGCCAGCCGGACGAGAACGGGCTCGTCAACTCCGTGCGCGTCGATCTCGCGCCGGGCGTCAAGGTCGACTTCAAGCGCCTCGAACGGCATTTCTATACCTCGTCGAGCTGCGGCATTTGCGGCAAGGCTTCGCTCGATCTCGTGGCGGTACAGGGCCGCTTCGACTTGCACGGCGCGACTTTTCGCATCGAGTCCGCAACGCTCGAGCGTTTACCCGCGGCCCTTTCGTCGGTCCAGGAAGTCTTCGAGCAGACCGGCGGTCTGCACGCGTCCGGCTTGTTCGACTCGAGCGGTGCGATAGTCGCGGTGCGCGAGGACGTGGGCCGGCACAACGCGCTGGACAAGCTGGTCGGCGACGCGTTGTTGCACGATCGCGTGCCGTTGACCGACTTCGGCATCGTCGTCAGCGGCCGGGCGAGCTTCGAGCTGATGCAGAAGGCGAAGATGGCGGGCTGCGCGCTCGTCGCGGCCGTCGGCGCGCCATCGTCGCTCGCCGTCGAGCTCGCGGTTCAGTTCGGCATCACGCTCGTCGGCTTCTTGAAAACGAAACGATTCAACGTCTACAGCCGGCCCGATCGCATCTTCTGAGAGGTGCCGCGACTCAAGGCTCGTCTTGGACCGTGTTGCGCGATCGCGCGGACGCGTTGCAGCGCACCAGCGTCCCGCCGCCCGCGCGCGGGACGACGCTGAGGTCTCCGCCGACCGCGCGCGCTCGATAGCTCATGATGTGCAACCCCAGGCCGCCGCGCTCGGTTGCGTCGGCCGGGATCCCTATGCCGTTATCGGCGATCGTGAGCTCGATGCGTCCCTGCATGGTCGAGCAGTTGATCTCGATCTGCGTCGCCTTGCCGTGCTTGACCGCGTTGGTGATCGCTTCCTGTGTGATTCGATAGAGGTGTGTCGCCGTCGTCTCGCTCAACGTCGGCGGTAGCCCGGCGCAAAGACACGACACGTCGCACCGCACGCCGAACAGCCCCTCGGACTGTTGACCGAGTTGACGCAGCGCGTCGCTGAGCCTGCCGCGCTTCGGTATTGGGCTCAAGCCGTGTGCGAGCTCCGACGTTTGCGTGATCGCGCGGCTGACGAGGTCGACCGCGCTATCGGCGTCGTCGCTGTGTGGCGAGCCGGATAGCGCCAGCTTTTCACGCAATGCGGTCAGCAACAGCCGCACGCCGATCAGCAGCTGCGCGAGCCCGTCGTGAAGGTCTTGGCCGATGCGCGTACGCTCCCGTTCGCTGCTCGCGATCACCTCGCGCTCGAGCTCCACTCGCTCCGTGAAATCGCGCACCGTCACGACGACTTCGTCGTCGCCGCTCTTCACAAAGCGTGCCTCGATGTGGCGAGAGCTACCCCACGGGTCCTTCCGCACATATTCCCAGCGCTGCATTTGATTGGTCGCTAAGGCCGCTTCCCGGTATCGCTGATGCTCGCGCGCGAACTCGGGCTCGAACATCTCGCTTACGTTGCGGCCGATGAAATCGGTCATCGTCAGCGGCAGGTGATAGTTGACGCGCGGATCCGTCGAGTGCACGTCGAGATAGGTTCCATCGCGCGAGAGTCGCACGATCAAGTCGGGGTTTGCGTCGAGGAGCGCGCGCATTCTGCTTTCGGACTCTCGCAGGGCCTGCTCCGCACGTCTGCGCTCCGTGATGTCGACGATCATGTAGATGAGGCCGGTCAGCTTGCCCGTCGGGTCGCGCAGCTGCGAGACGGCGGCGCTGGTCCAAATCTCGGCGCCCGAACGGTGGCGCAGGCAGAACTCGCCTCGCGACCGCTCGCCGCGCCGAAAGGCGTCGCGCATGCCGATGGCGTCGCCGACCCGAGCCGGGTCGCAGAATTCGAGTGAGCTGTGGCCCACCATCTCGTCCGGGGTGTAGCCGAGGATCTCTGCAGACCGCCGGTTCGCGTAAGTGATGACGCTGTCGAGATTGGCGGCAATGATCCCTTCGTGGGCCGTGTCGACGATCGTGCGGTACTTCGTTTCGCTGTCGCGGAGCTTTTGTTCCGACTGCCGGCGCTCGGTAATGTCTTCGGTATGCAGCACGACGATGTCGTCGGACAGCGGCACCATCGTGATCTCGAGGTTGCGCTGCATGCCGGTCGCGATGTACCTGAACTCCGCCTCGCGCTTCAGGATCACGCGCTCCCGCGCGCAGTGCTCGAGGTCGCCAAAGAGGTTGTGCGAGCTCTCGGCCCGCAAGTCGCTCGCCGTCTTGCCCAACAGGGACGCGACGTCGCTATACGGAACCTCGCTCGCGGCGCGGTTGTACGCGACGAGCGCGAAGTCGTCGCCGTTCCGGCGCCAGATGTACGCGGGCCGCGGCAGGTTCTCGAAGTGCACCCGAAACAGATCTTGGTCGGTCAGCGCGGCAAGACCGCCCGACGAGCGGCCGATCTCGATAGTCTCGAACATTCGACGGTCCCCTTACGAGGTCCCCGAACCCCGCGCTCGAATCGTAGCAGCAACGGCGTCGGCGTACTCGCTTCGCGACCGTGCCCGGCGCACGTGTCCGCATAGGGACCTTGTGTGATACTTAGCCCGCTTTCGGGGAGGACCGGTTTACGCGCAGCAAGCTCTATTACGTCCTGAGCGAACTCAAGCGCCGCAAGGTCCTTCGCGTCCTCGCCGGTTACGCCGTCGTCTGCTACGGCGTGCTTCAGGTCGGCCCGCAGGTGGTCGACTCGATGGAATGGCCGCACGCCATCAGCTTTTGGATGATCGTCGGCGTCATCGGGGGCGGCCCGATCGTTTTCGCATTGAGCTGGTTCTACGACATCACCCCGCTCGGCGTGCGGTTGACTGCGGCGTTCCGAGGGCAGGACCCGGCGGAGTCCGTCGAGCCGACGCGCCCCCACGTCGATTCCGCGGTCGCGTCCGTCGCCGTGCTGCCGTTCGAGAACCTCACGCCGAACACGCCGCACGCGTACCTCGCCGACGCGATCCCTATCGAGCTGCAGTCGCTCCTGTCGCGCGTGCACGATCTGCGCGTCGTCTCGCGCCAGTCCGCCGTCGCCCGCTCGGCTGCACGAACGGACCTGCGGACGATCGCCCGCAACTTGACGGTGCAGTACGTGATCTCGGGCAGCGTCGCCGATCTCGGCGAGCGGCTGCAGATCAACATCCAGCTCGACGATGCCGTGGACGATACGCTGCTTTGGTCGGAGCGTTACGACGTCGCCGCAAAGGACGTCGAGCGCTTGCAGCGCGAAATCAGCGAGAAGGTCGTCGCGACTTTCGGCGGCGAGCGCATGCGTGTCGACATCCGGCGCGCGAACGAGGCGGCGACGGCCGATGCGACGGCATGGCAGCTCGTTCAGAAGGCGCGCTCGTATCTCCTCGACCCGAGCTCGATCGACACGTCTATAGAGATGCTCCAGCGCGCCATCGAGCTGGACCCTAATTACGCGGTTGCGTACGCGGAGCTCGGGAAGGTCAAGGCCGAGAAGACATTGAACGCGCTCAGTACCGATGTCGCAGCGGATCGGCGGCAGGCCATCGACACCGTCGCGCGCGCCGAGCAGCTCGCGCCGCGCGATCCGGTCGTGCTGCGCGCCGCGGGCTGCGTCTACGCCTATACCGGCTCGTACCGCCGCTCGCTCGAGCTTCTTCGGCGCGCCGTGAAACTCGCGCCGTACGACCTCGGCACGTGGGGCTACCTCGGTTGGCCGCTCGTCGCCACGGGCGACGCCCGCGACCTCAAGGAGCTGCACGAGATCGTCGAGCGACTGCTCGCGAACTCCTCGGCGCAACATATGGGTCGGGCTTACTGGCTGTTCCACAAATCGGTCGCGCATACCTGCGCGGGCGAGTGCGAGCGGGCGTTAGCGCCAGCCGAGGAGTGCACGACCGAGCTGCCGCGCTTCTCGATCGGCTGGATGCATTACGCGAACGTCCTTGGCCGGCTCGGGCGCAAGGACGCTGCGCGTGCTGTCCTCGAGCAATGCCTCGGTCACAACCCGCTCATGAGGCCCGCTTACTATGTGGAGCTGATGGGCGTGCTGACGGACCAGGCGGCCGTCGTGCAAAGCCGCACCGTCGGTCTCTATGCCGCCGGATTGATCGAGACGGCGCTTAGCGCATGACGTCGACGCCTACGGGGGATTTGGCCATGACTGAGCAAACGGTGCAGCTCGTACCCACCGGGGCGCCGGAGCTCGTGCCCGAAGACGCACGTCCGGTCGCGACCGCCGTGCCGGACGAGCCCAAGAAGGAGAAGGACAAGGACAAGAAGAAAAAGAAGAAGGAGCGGAGCCGGGGCATCGAGACGATGTTCCGCGTGACCTATGCGAACCACATCTCCTTGAGCCGGCTCGCCGACAGCAAGATCAGCATGCTGATCGCCGCTAACGGCGGCATCATTTCCCTCGTGATCACGCTGGTGGCCAAAACGGCCACGGTTTCGTGGCATTTCGCCCCCGTGCTCGTGCTGCTCGCCGGCTGCCTCGTTTCCTTGACGTTCACCGTGATGGCCGCGCGTCCGCGCGTCCGTCGCTCTCATGTCGACGTCGACGACATCCGTAACAACACGGGCAATCTGCTGTTCTTCGCGCAGTTCACGAGCATGTCGCTACCACAATTCCAAGAGTCCGTGCACGTCCTGATGAAAGAGCCGGAACTGCTCTACGACCACCTCGCGCGGCAGCTCTATCACATGGGCGAGTCGCTGAACCGAAAATATCGCTATCTCCAGATCGCATATTCGGCATTCCTGATCGGGCTCGGTTTGGCGACCGTGTTGTTCGCCATCGTGTATGTCACCGGTGGGCTCAGCACGGCCGTCGCGTGGCCGATCGAGGGCAGCACGCTTCCACCGGTCCGAGGCTAGAGATCGCGCCGTCTTCGGCGCGATGAGGGGCGCAGATGTTCGTACCGTCACGGCGTGACTTTCTGAAGCGCGGGTCCCTGCTCGCGCTGTCCGGCGGCGTGCTCGCGAGCGCGATGCTGCGGCCGGCGCTCTCGCAGCCCCGCTTCGTCGAAGCCGAGACGTCGTTCGGCCGCGTGCGTGGCAGCGACGTCGACGGCGTCAAGACGTTCAAGGGCATTCCGTACGGTGCGAGCACCGCGGGGCCGAACCGCTTCAAGCCGCCAGCCGATCCCGCGCATTGGAGCGGCGTTCGCGATGCGCTCGACTATGGCGCGAGCGCGCCGCAGCGCGATCCCGGCGCTACGCCTTCCGCCGGCTCCGGCCTTTCCGTCGCGAGCGCGGGCTTGCCGCCCGAGGGCGAGGACTGCC
>Ga0335076_10005966_pt1 | contig 12294 bp, 12 predicted proteins | sample Lox_Sample_25_FD_206717 | JGI IMG/M metagenome (GOLD analysis project Ga0335076, IMG submission 206717) | Soil microbial communities from Loxahatchee National Wildlife Refuge, Florida, United States - Lox_Sample_2.5 | ecosystem: Environmental > Terrestrial > Soil > Wetlands | place: USA...
GCGGCCGATGATCGGCCACCAGCGCCTGCGCCAGCCGCAGGCGATAGAGATCATCGTCGCGGGAGTAGGCGAGCGCGTTGCGGAAGTCTTCCACTGCCTCGCCCGGACGCGCGCGCTCGAGCGCCTGCTCGCCGCGCCGATACCAGCGCTCGGCAAACTGCTCCTGTTTGCGATGGTAGGCGTGCGCGGCCACGGTGGTCAGCGCGAAAAATGCCGCGATCACCACCACCAGCCCCGCCAGCAGCAAGTGTTCGCGTTGGATTATGCTCAGGCGCCTTGCCATTCCCGCACCGCTCCGCGAAACATCCTAACGACCGCGCACGGCAGCGGCAAGTCCGTGCGCTGGCTCAATTGCTGCTGACGTTCACAATCACGGTCACTGTTCTGGTAATTCCTCCACCGGTTGCCGTGAAGGTCAGGGTCGAAGCTCCGACGCTTGCGGACGGCGTCCTAGTCAGCGTCAACGTGCTGGCGCCGTTGCCCGGCGCGGAGATCGTCGACACACTTAGGCCTTGAGTAACGCCTTTGGGGACCGCCGCCGACAACGCCAGCGCCGAATTGAATCCCGCGATGGCCTGCGAGTTGAAGGTAACGCTGCCGGTGCCTCCCGGTCTCAGGGTAACGGTGCCAACGGTCGGCGAAATTGCGAAGCCTGGCACATTCACCGTGATCTTCGCGCTCTGCGTGATGCCGCCTCCACTGGCAGTGACCGTCAGCGGATAGCTTCCCGGAGTGACGCCGGTGGTCGCAGAAAGCGTCAGCGTGCTGGTGCCCGAACCTGGCGCGGCGATGGTGGCGGGCGCAAAGCTCGCGCTCATGCCGGTGGGCAGTCCGCTTACAGAGAAGCTGACGGCCGAGCTGAAGGTGGCGTTGGCCGCGGTGGTCAAGGTCACGCTGTTGTGTCCGCCGAGGGTTACCGTCACGGCGGCGCTGACGCCCAGGCTGAAATTGGGCGCAATCAGCACGGTCACCGTGCTGCTCGCCGTTTTGATGACTCCGCCGCCGGTGGCGGTGATCGTGATCAAGTACGCCTTGGGAACGACGCTGGTCGCAGCGTTAAGCGTCAGCGTGCTCGTCCCCGAGCCTGGCGCGGCGATTCCCCCTGGCGAAAAGCTGGCAGTCATGCCGCTGGGCAGTCCGCTCACCGCCAGGCTGATGGCGCTGCTGAAGGTGCTGTTCGCGCTGGTCGTCAGCGTCAGGCTGCCGCTCTTCCCTGCCGCGAACGTGAGCGAGCCGGAGTTGACGCTAAAGTTAAAGTTGGGCGCCGCCAGGACCGTTACGGTGCAGCTCGCGGTCTTGGTAACTCCGCCTCCCGTGGCGGTGATGGTGAGCGCGTAAGAGTTCGCCGCCAAAGCGCTGCTGGTGGAAATTGTCAGGGTGCTCATGCCCGAGCCCGGCGCGGCAATGCTGGCGGGCGCGAAGCTGGCGGTCATCCCGCTGGGCAACCCACTCACCGAGAGGGCTAGGGCTGAGCTGAAGGCCGTGTTGGCATTTGCGGTCACCAACACGGTGCCACTTTTTCCGGCCGCAAGAGAAAGCGAGCTGGCGTTCGTGGACAGGGTGAACGAGGCCGGAGCGAGGATGGTGAGCGTGCTGTTCGCGGTCTTGGTGAGTCCGCCGCCGATCGCGCTGATGGTGAGGTTGTAATTGCCGGACGCGGTGTTCCCTGCCGCGGTCAGCCTCAGCGTGCTGCTTCCCGAGCCGGGCGCCGCAATTTGCGCCGGAGTGAACGCTGCCGTGACTCCCGTCGGCAACCCGCTCACGGAAAGTGCGACGGACGAATTAAATCCTCCGCTGACGCTGGTGGAGAGGCTCAACGTACCGCTGCTGCCGGCGGCGAAGGCGATGGAGCTCGCAACCCCGCTCAACTGCAGGCCAGGAACAATGCTGGCATCGCTCCAGTGGTAAACCAGTTGATAGGCATCGACCGATCCCAGGCCGGTCGCCTCGTCGTATCCTGTGCCGGCGCTGAAGCCGGTCAGGCCCGGAACACCGTTGTTCCCGCTGGTAATGTCATGGAATACCGGCGCGCCGCCATAAAGATCCTGCCGGTTAGCCAGCGCGTAGAAGCTGGGGTTAGCGTTGCCGACGCGCGCGCCCGCCTGTTGCAGAACCAGCGCCATGATGCTGGCCAGCGAGGGCGAGGCTGCCGAAGTGCCTCCGACGGTGATCAAGCTGCCGTTCAGGTAGACCAAATATCCATCGTGGCCGGCAGCCGTCAGCGAAACATCCGGGACATCGCGATGGCCGTCGGCCGGAACGCCCGGCCCCGTCTGCCAGGAAGGCTTGGTGTAGACAGTGCTTGCGCCGCCGCCGCTGGCCCACAGGCCGGAGCTGCCGCTCTCATTCCACACTACCTCGGGAATGTAGCTTTTGGCCGAGGCTTGCGTGCCCGAAGCATTCGAGGACGCCCAATACGTGCTGGGATTCGAACTGTCATTGAACTCGGTCCCGCCCACGCAAACGCTGTACGGGCTTGAGCACAGGCCGTTGACGCCGCGGCCCGCGCTGGCAGTCGTGGCTGAGGAGCTGTCACAACCCGCCGCTCCGCTGTCTCCCGAAGAGACAAAGACGGTAATTCCCTGGGCCGCTGCCTGCTGCCACAGGCTGTTGATAAAGGCGTTGCCGGAGGATCCCAACGAGGCTTCGCAGAGGCCGAAGCTGGTGGTCATCACCGGCGCGACGTTGTGGTTCACGATGTACTGCGCGGAAAGATAAACGCCGTCGCTCGAGTTGGTGGAAGCCGAGACCACGAACTTCACCGTGGCGCTGGGCGCAAGAGCGCCTGACCATTGCACGTCGAGATCGGCCTCGACTTCTTCGCCGACGTCATAGATGCCGGGGTCGGTGCCGTTGACGATGATCTGCGGATCATTGGCCGGCAAGCCGAAGGCGCTGCGAAACTGCCGCACGTCGGACAAATTAATGTTGCTGCGCGCCACCACCGCGACCGCCTGACCTGAGCCCTTGATGTTTTGCTGATAGAGCGGCGCCAGATCGTAGATGGTCGCGTAGTCGGCAGGCGTCAGGTAGTGAGCGCTTCCGCTGGTGAACTGCGGCAAGGGCCGGTTCACCACGCCGAGCTGCGACTGGCTGCGAAAGTCGTGCAGCGAGACCACCCCGCCCACCACTTGCGCCAGCGCCTGCGGAATCTCAGGATCGCTCGCGTTGGCGTGGTGCAGTTGGCCGCCGACCATGTAGGTATGAATCGGTGTGTGGAAGGCCTCTTCCACCTGTGCGGCGCTTCCGCTGAAGACGATTGCCGAACGGCCGGCGCTCACCTCTTCCACCGTCATGCCGTGCCACTGCAGCCAGTTCACGATTTGCGCCAGGTCAGCCGCGGAAACTCCGAAGCGCTGGCCGTAGTCCGCCGGGGTGAGCCATTGATGGTAGGCGGGAGATTGCGGGTCGCGCTGCGCCGCCAGCAACTGCTCGAGCGCGCTTTGCTGCACGCTCGTAGGCTTCAGCGTCAGGACCATGCGCTGCATGGGAAAATCGGCAGCCGCCGCTCCCACTTCATATTCCTGCCGGGCAAGCGGGTGGCGATGGCCCGCCAGCACTACCCGCCGATTGTCATCTACATACTGCTGAATTCGGTTTTGCGATTCGGCTGAGACCTGCTCCCAAGCCGCGCTCGCATTCTGGGCTTGCATCGAAGAATTAAGGAAAAGGACAGGCAGAAAAGCTAGGAATAAAGAAAAAGACTTCGGACGAAGCATGTACACCTCTGCGTAGCAACGCCGGAAAATGCGTCCCTCGGCCAATTCAGGCCGGAGGAAAGCTGCATCGTCTATCGGTCGCGGAGGTGAAGAGCGTTAGCGCGCGCCGTCGGAAGAAGGCGTGTTTCTCATGACCGAAGTAACTCAATCTGGTAAGAAAAAAGCGGGCGCCGTGAAGCGCCCGCGTGAGACACGGAGGAAGAAGAGGCAGTCAGGTTTAGAAGCGCAGAAGGTTGTTGATGCCTCCGCCGAGATGGGCGGCGCCGGCTCCGACGAGCGGCATCTTCCACAGCTTGTCGTGGCCGCCGCGCTTCAGGCGATAAGCCAGGTAGGCAAAGCCGGCGTCGGCCACGCCCACGGTGGCATAGAAGCGGGCACGATCGGGATGCGAGCCCAGGAAAGGATTCATCTCGCGCAGGCCCTTGTTCTGCAGGCCGTGCATGGTGGTCTCGCCGTCGAAGATGGCGCTGGCGGCGGTGAAGCCCACCAGGCTCCAGTAGGTGCGGTCGGCAACGGGTCCCTGGCCGGCGCCCATGGGGACGATACGCAGGCTGTTGCGATTCGAAAGCAGCGGGCTGGCGGCGGACACAATGGGCGCGGCCACCACCGGCTCGGGCGCGGAGATCATCGGTTCAGGCGCAGAGACGGACGCGGTCAATACCGGTGTCTGCTGCGCGCGCGCGGCGGAAACCACCAGCGCCAGAATGATTGCTGCGAAAATTTGCGATTGCTTGGTCATTGTTCCTCTCCCCCTGTCTTATCGGCCCCCGCACAACGTGCTCGGAAGTTGCAAACCTGAAGCGCAAGATTTCGACCATCGCAAAACCTTGAATTCATTGGGATTGACAGGAAGAGACAAATTGGCTTGTGCAAAACTTTGCAGCTTTTCGCCGCCCAGACATTCCCTTTCGTAACTTCGGTTTTCAGGCAGGGTACTGGCGGGCTGCGTGGATTACCGGGCGTTTTCGGCGGGAGGGGTGCGTCAGCACACAGGGCTGTGACGCAAATCACCGCTCGCGGGGATTCGTGCTCGTACTCTCAGGTTGGCAATATTTTTTTTGCGAGGAGATCCTGATGGCCTACGTGATTACTGATACTTGCATCAAGGACGCGCTTTGCATCGACGTCTGTCCGGTGGAGTGCATTCACCCCAAGAAGGACGAAGAGCAGTTCGAAAGCGCGACCCAGATGTACGTGAACCCAGCGGAGTGCATCGATTGCGGCGCTTGCGTGCCGGTGTGCACCTCCGAATCGATCCATCCAGCGGATGAGCTGCCGGAAGAGAAAAAGGAGTTCATCGAGAAGAACGCCGCGTTCTTCAACTAAGAGTTCCGCTTGGACTGCAGCAATCACTGAGGCGCAGAGTCACAGAGACCAGCCTCTCCGGGTCCCTGTGACTCTTTGTCTCCGTGTTCCTCCCCGTGAACGCCGCTCCCCGAACAGAAGGCCGCCTAGGCAAGGCGGCCTTTTGAATTGTCCTGCGCCGGTTGGCCACAGAGACACAGAGGTGTGCGATGTTTCCGAATTCCTTTCCGCAAAAAAAAAGGACGCCTTTGCAAGCGGCCTTCTGAATTATTCCAAAATCTCTGTGACGCTGTGCCTCTGTGGCTAACTCGCTACTTCCTCCAGCTGCTTCAGGTCCACATCGAAATTCGAGTAAACGTGCTGCACGTCGTCGTGCTCTTCGAGCGCTTCGACCAGGCGAATCATCTGCGTGGCCTGCTGCCCCTCGAGCTTGATGTAGTTCTGCGGCAGCATGGCAACTTCCGAGGTTGTAACCGGGTAATTGCCCTTCTTAACGGCTTCGAGCACGGCCTCGTAGCCATGGGGATCGGTAATGATCTCCCAGTTCTCGCCGTCGTCGCGTAGGTCTTCGCCGCCGTTCTCCAGCACCACGTTCATCAGGTCGTCTTCTTTAGCGGACGCCTTGGGTACAACGATCGAACCTTTCTTGTGGAACATCCAGGCGACCGAGCCGGCCTCGCCGAGGTTGCCGCCGTGTTTGCCGAAGGCGTGGCGAATCTCGCTGACGGTGCGGTTGCGATTGTCGGTGGAGAGCTCGACTAGCACGGCGACTCCGCCCGGCCCGTAGCCTTCGAGCTGAAACTCTTCGTAGCTCACGCCCGGCAGCTCGCCGGTGCCGCGCTGGACGGCGCGCTTGATGTTGTCGGCCGGCATGTTCTCCGCCTTGGCGGCTTGTATGGCGGTGCGCAGGCGCGGGTTCTTGTCGGGATCACCGCCGCTCTTGGCGGCCATGGATATTTCTTTGATCAGCCGGGTGAAGATCTTACCGCGCTTGGCGTCCAGTGCGCCCTTTTTGTGCTTGATTGTGGCCCATTTGGAGTGGCCAGACATAGCAGAACCTCAGAAAAGGAAGTCGGGTTTTGCGGCCTTGGAAGCGGCCGAATGACGCAAAAAACTATGAAGGCGAGGCGAATTATAGCATGGCCCGCGCGCAGCCTGGGGCAGAACCGGGTAGTCGGAGATTGGGTCACTTCAGCGTTTCCGCTTTGTCGAAGGCTTCTTTGCGTTGCGGGCGTTCACCAACTCCAAGCTCTTCTCGAAGTCTTTGAGAGCGGTCCACGGTGCGCTTCACTTTTCCGACAGCTGGAGAGTCTCCTGCTGGCGGCTACTGCACGCGCCTGCGCAGCGCCCGCCGCAGAGCAGCCAGCAGCGCCGTCGGCCCGTCGTCGGCAATCACGACCTCATCGGGCGCAATCCTGCGATCGACCGTGCCGGTCTGAGAAATCGCGATCAGCGGACACCCCGGCGACTTCTGCTTGAGAAGTTCGGCCATCTCCTCCACCGTTTCACTGGAAAGCGTATAACTCAGGATGACGGCGCCCAGTCCGCCACCCTCAATGGCGGCTACTGCTTCTCCACGCGTCGTGGGAGTAAGCACGTGGTATCCGTTCTGGTGCAAAACTTCCGCGCGATAAAGCGCCAACTCGCGTAGGCGGCCAAAAAGCAAGACCTTCCGGTTGTTGACTCCGGCGCCGCCTTGCTTTTTGGCCCTGCGGCCGCTGGTGCGCGGTTTGCGGGCGGACTGCCGCTTTCCAGCCAAACCAACCGAAGGGGTTGAATTTTCCGGGCGCAACATGTAGAGGTTTACGGTTAAGTGACGTCCGGTATAGTAACACCAAACGGCAGGAATCTAACGCTAAAGTTAACTATGAGATGCGCGTGCTCTGGCCTGAGACCGCGCGCCACCGGCCGCGCTGGCGCACGTAGACGCGGGTATTGCGGTATTCGCCGCTGATTCCGTCATTTTCTTCCTCGCCTTGGATGGTGACTCGTGAAGTCAGCACCGCGGTTTCGCCGTAGACTCGCACCTGCAGCTCGTCGAGCGTGAGCCGTTGGTAGTGCGGCCAACTGAAGTTGCGCACCGCTGCTCTTGTCCGCACCTGGCCATTGGCGGCGATAAACAGATAATCGGCGTCGAGGATGCGGTCCAGCCCCTGCGCGTCCCGCTGCTGGTACGCCGCAAACAGCTCGCGCTCCAGCTTCTCCACCTCGAACCCGTGAAACGACTTTGCCTCTGCTGCCATGACCCCACCTCCGAAACCAGCATTGTACGAGTTCTTTCTTTGCCGTGGGCATCCGGAAGCTCACCGCGGGCCGCCACGCCCGGCTGCTACAATTCCGCGCGAGCGTTGAACTTCTGCCTCCATATATCCGTAATCATGCGCAGCCGTCGCGAGTCGGGGTTCTAAGGAGCGCTGGTTGGAAGACACCCAAGCGGTCGCGGCCCTGGTAGAACGCTGCCTCGGCGGCGACGCCTCCGCCTGGGAAGAGATTGTGAACCTCTACCATCGCCGCATCTATAACGTCTGTTACCGCTTCGCCGGCGCCTCTGAGGACGCCGAAGACCTCACCCAGGAAGTTTTCATCAAGATGTACCGCACGCTCAAAAGCTATGATGCCTCGAAAGGCGCTCTGATTACCTGGGTCACCACCATCACTCGCAACCTGCTGGTGGACCACTTCCGCCGCAGCAAGCAGGAGCGCCTGACCGACTCGCTGGAGTCGGCGCCCGCCGGCGATCAGGATGCCCCCACCCTGGGCGAGCAGCTTCCCGATCTGGGTCCCAGCCCGGACGCCGGCGTCCAGACCCAGGAAGCCCAGCGCATGGTCCACCAGGCCCTGCAGAAGCTCTCTCCCGAGCTGCGGGAAGCGGTGATTTTGCGCGACCTGCAGGACATGGACTATCGGGAAATCGCCCAGGCTCTCAGGGTTCCGGAAGGCACTGTAAAGTCACGAATTAACCGCGGACGCGCGGAACTTGCGCGCCACCTTTCTCGTACCTATAAACAGGTGAACTGATGGACGGCCAACACCAAGTCGATTGCACCCAGTTCGAGGCACTGCTCTCCGAAGCACTGGACGGCACGCTCAGCCAGCCGACCCTGGCTGAGTTCCGCAAACATGCCGCCGCCTGCGCCGATTGCGGCCCGATGTTCTCCGCGGCCGAAGCCGGCATGCACTGGCTGAAGGCGCTGCCCGAGGTCGAGCCTCCGCGCAACCTGGTGCGCAATATTCTGATCGCCACCAGCGGCGCAGAAGCGGCCGTCCCGGCTCGCCAGGCCGCCACCAGCCCGTGGAAGGAACGCGTGCTCGACTGGGCGCGGCCGCTGGCGCCGGTGTTCGCTACCATCCGCCAGCCCCGGTTTGCGCTTTCCCTGGGGATGGCATTCTTCTCCATCACCGTGCTGCTCAATGCCGCCGGCCTGCACGTTACGAGTTTGCGCGCCTCGGACCTGCGCCCCAGCTCGATCCAGGACAATCTGGCGCGCACCTACAACGAAACCACGGGCCGTGCGGTGAAGTATTACGAGAACCTGCGCTTCGTCTACGAGATTGAATCGCGCGTGCGCGAGATCCGCAACGCCACCCGCGAGGAAGACCGCCACGAAGAGCGCCGGCAGCCGGAGAAGAATGACCAGAAGTATCGCGACGACAATCGCAGCGGAAAGCCCGACCCCAGCGAGGAGCGTTACAGCCGCCGCGACGAGCCCATGGTGCTGGCCGGAGGCTCACTCGAAGAACATGCCTTTGAACCTGCGACTCCCGTTATCCCAAGGAGGGCCGCATGAACTGCGCCGTCCATAGCGAGGTACCCGCGGTCGCCTACTGCCGCACCTGCGGCAAAGCAGTCTGCGAGCAGTGCAAGCGCGACGTTCGCGGAGTGATCTATTGCGAAGACTGCCTGGCATCGCGCGTGGCCGGCACGCTGCCGCCGGGTGTTGCCGCCGCTGTGCCGCCGGGCGCGATTTCGGCGGCGGGCGCGCCCACAGGCGGCGGTTCCAATCCCGTGGTCGCCACGCTGCTCGGATTCATCCCCGGCGTGGGCGCCATTTACAACGGGCAGGTGATTAAGGGCCTGATCCACGTCCTGATTTTTGCCGGCCTTATCTCGCTCGCCGAGCGGGCAGAGTTCTTCGGCGTCCTGATCGCATTTTTCTACTTTTACATGGTCTGGGACGCTTACGCGACCGCCAAGGCCATTCAGGAGCGCCGCCCGCTGCCTGATCCCTTTGGCCTGGGCGCGCATTTGCCGGCCGCGGAAACGAATCCGCCGGCCGGCCCGGCCGGTCCTGCTCCCGCGAATGCTGCGGTCGCTGGCGATATCGTTCAGCCCGCTAGCCAGATCGGCGTTCGCCAGGGGCCGCCCATCCCCACGGCCGCCATTGTGCTCATCGGCCTCGGCGTGCTCTTCCTGCTGGATAACATCGGTATTCTTCGCTGGCACTGGTTTGGGCACCTGTGGCCGGTGATTCTGATTGTGCTCGGAGTGTGGCTATTTGCCCGCCGCACCGGGAGGCTGCCGTGAACGGCTACCGTCGCAATCGCGCCTGCTCCTGCACCCGCTGCCGCTGCAGCGGATTCGTGGGCCCAATCGTCCTCGTCACCCTCGGAGTGCTGTTCCTGATCGACCAATACTCGGTATACAGCATCGGCAGAACCTGGCCGATCATTCTCATCGTTATCGGAATCATCAAGCTGGTGCAGTGGAATGCGCCTGCCAGCGGGCACGTAGACGTTTCTCAGATCGGTCCCGGAGGGCCTCCGCCCGGCGGATCCCCTGCGGCTGGGCCCACGGCCGGCGCCGGTTCACAACCTCCGTCTGACCAGGTGACTCATGGCTAGTCCAACTACATCCGCGCCGCCTCCTCCGCCGCCGGTGATTTATCGTCCGCGACGATCCTTTGCCGGCCCGGTGATCCTCATTGTCCTGGGCGTGCTGTTTCTGCTCGGAAACTTCGGCTACGTGCGCTGGGGACAGCTCGGCCATCTCTTCGCCCGCTACTGGCCGCTGCTGATCATCCTGTGGGGCCTCATCAAGCTCGTTGAATACTACGATGCCCAGCGCCAGGGATACCGCCCGCGCGGCCTCGGCGCCGGCGGCGTGGTGCTGCTGATTTTTTTGGTGGTGCTCGGAATCGGCGCCCGCACGGCCGTTCGCTACGGCCCGGCTATTGGCGACGAAATCCAGATCGACGACGGCCCCAACTTCAGCTTCAGCTTCGGTACGCCCTACAACTACACCGACGAACTGCAGCAGCCCTTCCCTGCCAACGGCAGCCTGCGCGTGGTTTCCGATCGCGGCGACGTGCGCCTGATTGCCTGGGACCAGAACACCATCAAGGTTGAGGTGCAGAAGAAGGTCAATGCCGACTCCCAGAGCGAGGCCGATAAGATAAACGCCGCTACCAAGCCCACCATTGTCGTCAGCGGCGACCAGGTCACGGTGAACGCCAATACCGCCGGCTCGGGCAACCATCGCGTGGAGACCGGTCTGGAGATCTACCTGCCGCGCAAGGCCGCGGTGGAGATATCAACCACTCACGGCAAGGTCGATGTGCACGACCGCACCGGAGATGTGAAGATCAGCAACAGCCACGGCGACGTGGAGCTGGGCGGGGTCCAGGGCAACATCAACGCGACCATGCACAGCGGTGCTCTGCGCGCCGACAACCTGCAGGGCAACTTCACCCTGGATGGCCGCCTGGGCGATGTCACGGTGGAGAACGTTCAGGGCAGCGTGCGTATGACCGGCGATTACTTCGGCACCACGCGCATCTCGAAAATTTCCAGCACCGTGCATTTCATCTCGTCGCGCACCGACATGGAGATGGCCAAGCTCGATGGCGACCTGGTGCTCGATTCCGGCGACCTGCGCGTCACCTCGCTTGCCGGACCGACTCGCGTGAACACCCGCTCCAAAGATATTCGCCTGAGCGACTTCACCGGCAGCGTCCACATCGAAGACAACAACTCCGATATCGAACTCATGCCGGGCAAGCTTCCCCTGGGCAACATCCAGATCACCAACCGCCGCGGCCGCATTCACCTGGTGCTGCCGGCCAACTCCGCCTTTCAACTCGAGGCCCACGCCACGCGGGGCGATATCTCCTCCGACTTCTCCAGCTTGAACATCCAGAACCACGAACACGACGCGCAAGCTACGGGCACGGTCGGCAGCGGCGGGCCGCAGATTCAGCTCTCCACCGAGCGCGGGGACATTGAGATAAGAAAGGGCTGAGAAGTCTCAAGAGCCTCAGGTGAAGGTAAGCTCAGGTGAAGGGGCACGCCTTTTAGGCGTGCCGTTAAGATTCGCCAATGACTCGGCTTTAGCCGCTGGCGAAAGGTACTCACAGGGCCTAAAGGCCCATTGAATTGTGAGGTTGGCGGCACGGCTGAAGCCGTGCCCCTTCACTCTCCGTTTCGGATTTGGTCTATGACCGACGGCCGCTCTTAGCCTGCCCCGAGCTTGTCGAGGGGGCCGACGACCTCTCCGCGATGATGGCCTCCGCCCGCGCAATCACTTCCTCGATCGTCATGCCGGTGGAATCGATGATCACCGCGTCCGGCGCTGCTTCCAGGGGCGACGCCGCCCGCGTGCGGTCGCGCCGGTCGCGCTCGCGCAACTCGGCGATCACCGTGTCCGAGGGGAGCGTCGGTTTCTGGCGAAAGCGGCGGTCGCCGCGCACTTCCGGCGCGGCATCGAGAAAAATCTTGACCTCGGCATCGGGAAAAACCTTGGTCCCGATGTCCCGGCCTTCCATGATGATGCCGCCGCGCGCTCCCATCGCGCGCTGGTGCGCCACCATCCACTCACGCACTCGGGGATGCACGGAGATCCTGGAAGCGGCGTCGGTCACATCCTGCTCGCGAATGCGCTCGGAGACGTCGCGCCCATCGAGCAGCACGCGGTTTCCGTCCCCCTCGGGCGCGAGCTCGATGCGCGATGATTCGGCGAGCCGAGTCAGGGCCGCTTCGTCCTCGAGCGCAACCTTCGTCGCCAGCGCCTTCAGCGCCAGCGCGCGATACATCGCCCCGCTTTCGAGATTGATGTAGCCGAGCTTCTGCGCCAGCCGCGCCGCCAGCGTGCTCTTCCCTGCCCCTGCCGGGCCGTCGATGGCAATGACGAATTTCATGCGTGACGCCGCGAGCTGCGCGGCCTTTCCGTCGAGCGCACCGGCGCGAGTTGAACCAGCGTGCGCTTGCCGGAGTGCACGAATTCCAGCTCCCGCGACGCCAGCAGGGCGTTCAGCGCCTCTTTGACCTTCGAGCG
>Ga0335076_10005969_pt1 | contig 12290 bp, 9 predicted proteins | sample Lox_Sample_25_FD_206717 | JGI IMG/M metagenome (GOLD analysis project Ga0335076, IMG submission 206717) | Soil microbial communities from Loxahatchee National Wildlife Refuge, Florida, United States - Lox_Sample_2.5 | ecosystem: Environmental > Terrestrial > Soil > Wetlands | place: USA: Florida...
CGCGGCCCTACGGCTCGTACTTCGACGACATCGCCGATGCGCTCGGCAGCTCGCTGGAGCAGTCGGATCTGAGCTTCGGTGACGCGGTGGAGCGGGTGGTCGTCGACCGCGGCGAGCTCACGTTCCATGTCCGCCGCGAGCACCTGCCCGCGGTGGCGCGGCGGCTGCGCAACGACCCCACGCTGGCCTTCGAGCTGTGCACCGGGGTCTCCGGCGTGCACTACCCGCTCGAGGCCGGCCGCGAGCTGCGCGCCGTCTACCACATGGTGTCGATCACCCGCAACCGGCGGCTGCGGGTCGAGGTGTCGGCGCCCGACCACGACCCGCACATCCCCTCGCTGGTCGACGTGTACCCGGCCAACGACTGGCACGAGCGGGAGACCTGGGATTTCTTCGGGATCGTCTTCGACGGGCACCCGGCGCTGACCAGGATCGAGATGCCGGACGACTGGAAGGGCCACCCGCAGCGGAAGGACTACCCGCTAGGCGGCATCCCGGTCGAGTACCGGGGGGCCACGGTGCCGCCGCCGGACGAGAGAAGAGGTTACGAATGACCGCCCCCTCTCACCCGGCCGGCGGGGCGTCCGCCCCCGACGGCGCCGAAGGCCGCGTCTACAACGTCGGCGGGGCGGACTGGGACGAGATCGTCGCGGCGGTCGGCGAGCCGAGCGACGACTCCCACGGCGAGGAGCGCATCGTCGTCAACATGGGTCCCCAGCACCCGTCCACGCACGGGGTGCTGCGGATGATCCTCACGCTGGACGGCGAGACCGTGACCGAGCTGCGGCCGGTCATCGGCTACCTGCACACCGGCATCGAGAAGAACATGGAGTTCCGCACCTGGACGCAGGGCGTGACGTTCATCACCCGGGCCGACTACCTGATGCCGTTCTTCAACGAGACCGCGTACTGCCTGGCGGTGGAGCGGCTGCTCGGCATCGAGGACCGGATCCCGGAGCGGGCGAACGTGATCCGGGTGCTGATGATGGAGCTGAACCGGATCTCCTCGCACCTGACCGGGGTCGGGCCGTTCGGCCTGGAGGTCGGCGCCAGCACCGTGTTCATCTACGCGGTCCGGGAGCGGGAGCGGACGCTCGACCTGTTCGAGCTGATCACCGGCCTGCGGATGAATCACGCCTACATCCGGCCCGGCGGAGTGTCGCAGGACCTGCCGTCCGGCGCGATCGAGAAGCTCCGCGAGTACGTGCGCATGATGCCCAAGCAGTTCGGCGAGATACGCGCGCTGTTTGACCACAGCCCGGTCTTCCTGGCCCGGACCAAGAACATCGCGTACCTGGACCTGGCCGGGTGCATGGCGCTCGGCGTCACCGGCCCGATGCTCCGCACCGCGGGGCTGCCCTGGGACCTGCGCAAGAGCCAGCCCTACTGCGGCTACGAGACCTACGAGTTCGACGTGCCGGTGCGGCAGTCCTGCGACGCGTACGGGCGGTACCTGGTCCGGATGGACGAGATGGACCAGTCGCTGCGGATCATCGAGCAGTGCCTGGACCGGCTGGAGGGCCCGCGGCCCGCGAACGACCCGGTGATGATCGAGGACGCCAAGATCGGCTGGCCGGCCCGGCTGGCCCTCGGCCCCGACGGCCTGGGCCCGGCGCCCGACCACATCGCGCACATCATGGGCCAGTCGATGGAGGCGCTGATCCACCACTTCAAGCTGGTGACCGAGGGATTCCGGGTGCCGGCCGGCCAGGCGTACGCGGCGCTCGAATCGCCCCGCGGCGAGCTGGGCTGCCACGTGGTCAGCGACGGCGGAACGCGGCCGTACCGGGTGCATCTGCGTGATCCCTCGTTCAACAACCTGCAGTCGCTGCCGGCCATGGCCGAGGGCGGACTGGTGGCCGACGTCATCCCCGCCGTGGCCAGCGTGGATCCGGTGATGGGAGGGGTGGACAGGTAAATGGCGCCGCTGGACGAGCTGCGGTCCGTGCTGGGCGCGGAGGCGGCCGAGATCATCGGCCGCTACCCGGACCCGCGCTCAGCCCTGCTGCCGCTGCTGCACCTGGTGCAGTCCGAGCAGGGATACGTCTCCGAGGACGGCATCGCGTTCTGCGCCGAGCAGGTCGGGCTGAGCAAGGCCGAGGTCGGCGCGGTGACCTCGTTCTACACCATGTACAAGCGCGAGCCGGTGGGCGAGTATCACGTCGGCGTCTGCACCAACTCGCTGTGCGCGGTGATGGGCGGCGACGTCATCTTCGCCGGCCTGCAGGAGCACCTCGGCATCGGCAACGACGAGACCACCGGCGACGGCAAGGTCAGCCTGGAGCACCTGGAGTGTAACGCGGGCTGCGACTACGCGCCCGTGGTCATGGTGAACTGGGAGTTCTTCGACAACATGACCCCGCAGTCCGCGCGTGACCTGGTCGACGGGCTGCGCTCGGGCGCCGACGTGGCGCCGGTCCGCGGCGCGCCCCGGCTGTGCACCTGGAAGCAGGCGTCGCGCATCCTGGCCGGCTTCCCCGACGACCAGGCCACCGGCGGCCACACCGCGGGCGACCCGACCCTGGCCGGCCTGCGCATCGCCAGGGAGCAGCAGGGCTGGCGGCCGGACTACGGCGAGCCAGGCGATGCCCACGGCGGCGATCAGAGCGACGCGGGAAGCGAGGTGCAGCGGTGACCGCGGATACGCCCGAGGCGGCGGCTGGCCAGTTCGGCCCGGGGGTCAAGCTCACGCCCGCGCTCAGCGCGTACTGGGACCAGCCCGACTCGTTCACGCTGGCCGGCTACCGGCGCGACGGCGGTTACCGGGCCCTGCCGATGGCCCTGGCCATGCCGCCGGACCAGGTCATCCAGGTCGTCAAGGACTCGGTGCTGCGCGGCCGCGGCGGGGCCGGCTTCCCCACCGGGGTGAAGTGGGGCTTCATCCCGCAGGGCGACGGCAAGCCGCACTACCTCGTGGTGAACGCCGACGAGTCGGAGCCGGGCGCCTGCAAGGACGTGCCGACGATGCTGGGCAACCCCCAGGCGCTGATCGAGGGCATCGTGATCGCCGCGTACGCGATCCGGGCGGAGCTCGCCTTCATCTACGTCCGGGGCGAGGTCCTGCACGTGATCCGCAGGCTGCACCTGGCCGTGGCCGAGGCCCGCGAGGCCGGTTACGTCGGCCGCAACATCCTGGGCTCGGGCTTCGACCTGGAGATCGTGGTGCACGCGGGCGCCGGAGCCTATATCTGCGGCGAGGAGACGGCGCTGCTGGATTCGCTGGAGGGCAAGCGGGGCCAGCCGCGGCTGAAGCCGCCGTTCCCGGCGACATCGGGGCTGTACGCCTGCCCCACGGACGTCAACAACGTCGAGTCGATCGCCTCGGTGCCCTGGATCCTGCTGCACGGGGCCCGGGACTTCGCCTCGCTCGGGACGCAGAAATCCACCGGGTTCGGGCTCTTCCAGCTCTCCGGCCACGTCGCGACGCCTGGCCAGTACGAGGCGCCGCTCGGCACCACCCTGCGCGAGCTGCTCGACCTGGCCGGCGGGATGCGCGCCGGGCACCGGCTGAAGTTCTGGACGCCGGGCGGGTCGTCCACGCCGCTGTTCACCGAGCAGCACCTGGACGTGCCGCTGGACTACGAGGACGTGGCCGCCGCGGGGTCGCTGCTCGGCACCCGGTCGATCCAGCTCTTCGACGAGACCACGTGCGTGGTCCGGGTCGTGCTGCGGTGGATCGAGTTCTACCAGCACGAGTCGTGCGGCAAGTGCACGCCGTGCCGGGAGGGCAGCTTCTGGGTGGTCCAGCTGCTGGAGCGGCTGGAGCGCGGCGGGGGGACCGAGGCCGACCTGGACAAGCTGCTGGACATCTGCACGAACATCACCGGCCGGGCGTTCTGCGCCCTGGGCGACTCGATCGAGCCCTCGGTGAAGTCGTCGATCACATTCTTCCGGGACGAGTATCTGGAGCACCAGCGCTACGGCGGCTGCCCGTTCGACCCCGCGGCTTCTACCCTGTTCACCCTGGAGTCCGCCCGATGACCGTGCAGGCGAGCCAGCAGCCCGGCGGCGAGGTCGCCCGCCCGGCCGACGTCGTGAGAGTGACCATCGACGGGTTCGAGATCACCGTGCCCAAGGGGACCTTGGTGATCCGCGCCGCCGAGCAGCTCGGCATCGAGATCCCCCGGTTCTGCGAGCATCCGCTGCTGGACCCGGTCGGCGCCTGCCGGCAGTGCCTGGTGCACATCGAGGGCCAGCCGAAGCCGCCCGCGTCCTGCACCACGGCCTGCACCGACGGCATGGTGGTGCACACCCAGCTCACCTCGCCGGTCGCCGAGAAGGCGCAGCGCGGCGTGATGGAGCAGCTGCTGGTCAACCACCCGCTCGACTGTCCCATGTGCGACAAGGGCGGGGAGTGCCCGCTGCAGAACCAGGCCATGACCGCCGGGCAGGGTGAGACCCGGTTCGACGGCGTCAAGCGCACCTTCGCCAAGCCGATCCCGCTGTCCGCGCAGGTGCTGCTGGACCGGGAGCGGTGCATCCAGTGCACGCGCTGCACCCGGTTCACCGAGCAGATCGCGGGCGACGTGCTGATCGAGCTGTTCGAGCGCGGCCCCCACGAGCAGATCGGGACCGCGGACGGCGTTCCGTTCAACTCTTATTTCTCCGGCAACACCGTGCAGATCTGCCCGGTCGGGGCGCTCACCGGCGCCTCGTACCGGTTCCGGGCCCGCCCGTTCGACCTGGTCTCCACGCCGAGCGTGTGCGAGCACTGCGCCTCGGGCTGCCGGCAGCGCACCGACCACCGGCGCGGCGCGGTGACCCGCCGGCTGGCGGGCAACGACCCGCAGGTCAACGAGGAGTGGAACTGCGACAAGGGCCGGTGGGCGTTCACCTACGCCACGCAGCCCGACCGCCTGGCCGCTCCGCTGGTCCGGGACTCCGGCGGGGTGCTCCGGCCGGCCTCGTGGCCGGTGGCCATCGCGGCGGCCGCGGCGGGCCTGCTCGCCGAGCGGGGACGCGCGGGCGTGCTCACCGGCGGGCGCCTCACCCTGGAGGACTCCTACGCCTACGCGAAGTTCGCGAGGCTCGCGCTGGCCAGCAACGACATCGACATGCGGGCCCGCCCGCACTCGTCCGAGGAGACCGAGTTCCTGGCCTCCCGGGTCGCGGGCCGCTCGTCTGGCGTCACCTACCAGGGCCTGGAGCAGGCCAGCGCGGTGCTGCTGGCCGGGTTCGAGCCCCAGGACGAGTCACCGATCGTCTTCCTCCGGCTGCGCAAGGCGGTCCGGGCCGGGCGCCTGGCCGTGTACTCGCTCGCCGCGCTGGCCGGCCCCGGGCTGAGCCGGATGTCCGGCACGCTGCTGCCGACCCGGCCCGGCGAGGAGGCCGAGGCGCTCGACCGGCTGGCCAGCGCGACCGAGCTGGGCCTCGACGAGGCCGGCCGCGCCGCGGCGCAGGCCCTGCGGGAGCCCGGCGCGGTGATCCTGGCCGGAGAGCGGCTGGCCGAGGTGCCGGGCGCGCTGACCGCGGCGGCGCGGCTGGCCCAGGCGACCGGCGCGCGGCTGGCCTGGATACCTCGCCGCGCCGGCGAGCGCGGCGCGATCGAGGCCGGCGCGCTGCCCATCGTGCTGCCCGGTGGCCGGCCGGTCACCGACCAGGCCGCGCGGGCCGAGGTCGCGCGGGCCTGGGGGGTCGCGTCGCTGCCCCGCGATCCCGGCCGGGATACGGCGCAGATCCTGGCCGCCGCGGCCGCGGGGGACATCGGCGCCCTGGTCGTCGCCGGCGTGGACCCGGGCGACCTGCCCGACCCGGCGGCGGCGCTGGAGGCGCTCGAGGCGACCGGGTTCGTGGTCAGCCTGGAGCTGCGGGTCAGCGCCGTGACCGACCGCGCGGACGTGGTGCTGCCGGTCGCCGCCGTGGCCGAGAAGGCGGGGACGTTCGTCAACTGGGAGGGCAGGCCGGGCTCATTCCGCCCCGCGCTCGCCGTTCCGGAGGTCCGGACTGACCTGCAAGTGCTCGGTGCGCTCGCCGACGAGATGGACGTACATCTCGGGCTGCCCGACCCGGCCGCGGCCCGGCGCGAGCTCAACACCCTGGTCCCCGACATCACATCGGCGTTCCCCGACCTCCCGTCCGCCATCCCGCACGGCAGCGGGGGAGGCAGCGCGGAGGCGGCAGGAATGTCACGCAGCGCGGAGGCGGCGGAAATGCCAGCCGCGACGGCCGGCTCGCCGGCCCGAGCGGTTGGCGGGGGGGCTCCGGGGGACGAAGCCCCCCGGTCTGGGGGTCCGGGGGTTACCCCCCGGGTAATCCTGGCCACCTGGCATAATCTCCTCGACGCGGGCCGGATGCAGGACGGAGAGCCGAACCTGGCGGGCACCGCGCGCGTGGCCGTGGCGAAGATGTCCGCGGCGACCGCCGAGCAGGCCGGCGCCGAGGACGGCGGTAAGGTCACCGTGGCCACCGACCGCGGGGCCGTCACCGTCCCCGTCGAGGTCGCGGACATGCCGGACCGGGTGGTCTGGCTACCCACGAACTCGGCCGGGTGCGCGGTCCGGGCCACGCTCGGCGCGGGTCACGGAAGCCTGGTCACCCTGAGGAGCGCGCCATGACAGCCCTGGGCGCCGCGGCGCCGGGAACCACCACCGCGACGTATCCCACCCTGGCCGACTTCGGGCACGACCCCTGGTGGCTGGTCATCATCAAGGTGCTGTTCATCTTCGTGTTCCTGCTGGTCGGCGTGATCATCGCGATCTGGGCCGAGCGCCGGCTGCTCGGGCGGATGCAGCAGCGCCTCGGGCCGAACCGGGCCGGGAAGTTCGGCCTGCTGCAGACCCTGATGGACGGCATCAAGCTGGCGCTCAAGGAGGACATCGTCCCCCGCGGCGTGGACAAGGTCCTATTCTGGCTGGCCCCCGCGATCTCGGTAATCTGCGCGTTTACCGCCTTCTCGGTGATCCCGCTGGGGCCGATGGTCTCGATCTTCGGGGTGCGGACCCCGCTGCAGCTCGCCGACCTGCCGGTGGCGGTGCTGCTCATACTCGCGATGAGCTCGCTGGGCGTGTACGGGATCGTGCTGGCCGGCTGGTCCGCGTCCTCGCCCTACTCACTGCTGGGCGGCCTGCGGTCCTCGGCCCAGGTGATCAGCTACGAGATCGCGATGGGGCTGGCCTTCGTCCCGGTGTTCCTCTACTCCGGATCGCTGTCCACCACCGCGATCGTGGCCGCGCAGGCGCACGGCGGCGAGTTCCACTTGTTCGGGGCCGGGCTGCACTACCCGTCCTGGTTCGCCGTGCTGCTGCTGCCGTCGTTCGTGATCTACCTGATCACGATGGTCGGCGAGACCAACCGGCTGCCGTTCGACCTGCCCGAAGGCGAGGGCGAGCTGGTGGGCGGCTACCACACCGAGTACTCCTCACTGAAGTTCGCGCTGCTCCAGATGGCCGAGTACGTCAGTGTGATCACCGTGTCCGCCCTGGCCACCACGCTGTTCCTGGGCGGCTGGCAGGCTCCGTGGCCGATCTCGGTGTGGTCGGGCGCCAACACCGGCTGGTGGCCGCTGCTGTGGTTCCTGGCCAAGGTGATCATCTTCGTGTTCGTGTTCTTCTGGCTGCGCGGCTCGCTGCCCAGGATCCGCTACGACCAGCTGATGCGGCTGGGCTGGAAGGTGCTGATCCCGAGCGCGCTGGTGTGGACCCTGATGATCGCGACCATCCGGGTCTGGCGGCGCCAGGGCGGCAGCACCGGCGTCTACATCGTGGCCGGCCTGATCGCGGCGGCGCTGATCGCGCTCGCGTGGGGCTGGGACGTCGCGGCGGCCCGCCGCGACCGGGAAGCCGCCGAGGTTGACGCGGCCCAGGCCGAGGCCGAGGCCGAGGCCGGGGCGTTCCCCGTCCCGCCCCTGGACCTGCCGCACTATCACGGGATCGGCGTCTTCGCGGGAGAGGTCCCGGCCGGTGTGGCCGAGACCGCCCACGGCGCAGGGAACGAGGTGACCGGTGCCTGATTTCCTCAACTCGATCAAGGGGTTCGGCGTCACGTTCCGGACGATGTTCCACAAGGTCGACACCGTCCAGTACCCGGAGGAACGCAAGCCGACCGCTCCGCGGTTCCACGGCCGGCACCAGCTGAACCGCTGGCCGGACGGCCTGGAGAAGTGCATCGGCTGCGAGCTGTGCGCCTGGGCCTGCCCGGCCGATGCCATCTACGTGGAGGGCGGCGACAACACCGAGGAGGAGCGGTACTCCCCCGGGGAGCGGTACGGGCGCGTCTACCAGATCAACTACCTGCGCTGCATCCTGTGCGGGCTGTGCATCGAGGCGTGCCCGACCCGGGCGCTGACCATGACCAACGAGTACGAGATCGCCGACGACAACCGGGAAAGCCTGATCTGGACCAAGGAGCAGCTGGTCGCGCCGCTAGAGCCGGGCATGGAGGCGCCGCCGCACCCGATGCGGCTCGGCGAGACCGAGCGCGACTACTATCTGCTCGGCACCTCCGGGATCGCGGGTAACCCGCACATCGCCGAAGAGGGCCACCTCGGAACGGACGACCGATGAGCCACGGCATGGTCCTCGCCTCGGGCATGGCGGCCGAGACGCAGAGCCTCACGTTCTGGATCCTGGCCGTGGTCTCGGTAGCCGCCGCCCTGGCCATGGTGCTGGCCCCGCGGGCGGTGCACTGCGCGCTGCTGCTCGCGGTCGTGATGCTGTCGCTGGCCGTGCTGTACGCGCTGCTGGGCGCGCCGTTCCTGGCCTTCGTGCAGGTCATCGTCTACACCGGCGCGGTGCTGATGCTGTTCCTGTTCGTGCTCATGATCGTCGGCGTCAGCTCCCGGGACTCGCTGGTGGAGACCATCAGGGGGCAGCGGCTCGCCGCCGGCCTGGTCGGGATCGGGCTGCTGGTCCTGCTCAGCCTGATCGTCGGGCACGCGGCGATCGGCCCGGCCGCCCCGGTAGGGCCGAACTACTCGGCCACGAACGTGGACGGCCTCGCCCGGCTCATCTTCACCACGTACGTGTTCCCATTCGAAGTGACCAGCGCCCTGCTGATCACGGCGGCTCTCGGGGCCATGGTGCTCGCGCACCTCGAGCGCACCGGCCCCAAGCCGACCCAGCGGCAGCTGTCCCGGCTCCGGATCGCCAGCGGGCACTCCGCCCCGCTGCCCGGCCCGGGCACCTACGCGCGGCACAACGCCGTGGACATGCCCGCGCTGCTGCCCGACGGCTCGCAGTCCGAGCTGTCGGTCAGCCCGGTACTGTCCGGCCGGCCGGACCCCCGGCTCGGCGAGCTCGGCGCAGCCCCGCCGGCGGACCCGCAGGCGCCCGGCGGGGTGCTCGCCCCGGACAGTGACGCCAGCGAGGCGGCCGGCGGCGACGGCGAGCACGAGGAGGCACGATGGTAAGCCCGGCGCACTTCGTGGCGCTGGCGGTGATCCTGTTCGTCATCGGCGGCGTGGGCGTCCTGGTCCGCAGGAACGCGATCGTCATCTTCATGTGCGTGGAACTCATGCTGAACGCGGTCAACCTGGCTTTCGTCGCGTTCTCGCGGATGCACGGCAACCTGGACGGGCAGGTGATCGCCTTCTTCGTGATGGTGGTCGCCGCCGCCGAGGTGGTGGTCGGCCTGGCCATCCTGACCGCGATCTTCCGTGCCCGCAGGTCCGCCTCGGTGGACGACGCGAACCTGCTGAAGTATTGACCCTCCCCTGGGGAACGGCGTTTCCCGGGGCCAACGCAGAAGGGTTAGGTAGCCAGTGACGGGCTCTGTCGCGGGCGCGCCGTCGGCGGCGGTCATGAACACGGTGGCCGCGATCGGCGTCCAGCGTGCCGCATGGCTGCTGCTGGTCCTCCCCATCGCGGGAGCGGTGATCCTGCTGCTGGGCGGGAAGCGCACGAACTCGTGGGGCCACCTGCTCGGCGTGGCCCTGCCGGTCGCGGCCTTCGTGTACGCGGTATTCGCGTTCTTCGCGATGCTCAGCTACCCGGCCAGCCAGCGCAGCCGGGACCTGCACCTGTACTCCTGGATCCCGGTCGGCCGGTTCCAGGTCAGCGTCGGCCTGCTGCTCGACCCGCTGTCGATCTGCTTCGTGCTGCTGATCACCGGGGTCGGCTCGCTGATCCTCATCTTCGCGCTCGGCTACATGGCGGAAGACCCGGAGCGGCGGCGGTTCTTCGCGTACATGAACCTGTTCATGGCGGCGATGCTGCTGCTCGTGCTGGGCGACAACTACCTGGTCCTGTACGCGGGCTGGGAGGGCGTGGGCCTCGCCTCGTACCTGCTGATCGGGTTCTGGCAGTACAAGCCCGCCGCGGCGACCGCGGCCAAGAAGGCCTTCATCGCCAACCGGGTCGGTGACGCCGGGCTGTCGCTGGGCATCATGCTGATGTTCGCCCAGTTCGGAACCGTGACGTTCAACGGCGTGTTCCACGCGGTGGGCGGGGCGAGTAGCGGGGTGACGACCGCGCTCGGGCTGCTGCTGCTGCTGGGCGCGTGCGGCAAGTCGGCGCAGTTGCCGCTGCAGTCCTGGCTGCTGGACGCGATGGAGGGCCCGACCCCGGTGTCGGCGCTGATCCACGCGGCCACCATGGTGACCGCGGGCGTCTACCTGATCGTCCGGTCCAACCCGATCTTCGACCTGACCCCGGACGCCCAGATCGCCGTGGCCATCGTCGGCGCGGCCACGCTGTTGTGGGGCGCGATCATCGGGTGTGCCAAGGACGACATCAAGAAGGCCCTGGCCGGGTCCACGATGAGCCAGATCGGCTACATGATGCTCGCGGCCGGGCTCGGGCCGCCCGGGTACGCGCTGGCGATCGCGCACCTGCTGGCGCACGGGTTCTTCAAGGCCGGCCTGTTCCTCGGCGCAGGCTCGGTGAAACACGAGATGAACGACGAGGTGGACATGCGCCGCTTCGGCGGCCTGCGCGCGGTCATGCCCATCACCTTCGTCACGTTCGGGCTCGGCTATCTCGCGATCATCGGCATCCCGCCGTTCTCCGGCTTCTACACCAAGGACGCGATCATCGAGACCACGTTCGCCAGGGGCGGCGTGTCCGGGGCCATCCTCGGCACGTGCGCCGTGCTCGGGGCCGCGATCACGGGCTTCTACATGACGCGGGTCATGTTCATGACCTTCTTCGGGGAGCGGCGCTGGGACGCGACCGTGCACCCGCACGAGGCACCGCCGGTGATGACCTCGCCGATGGTCGTGCTGGCCATCGGCTCCGTCGGCGCCGGAGGGTTCCTGATCATCAACAACCGGCTGGTGGACTTCCTGGCCCCGGTGGTGGGCACGCCGCCGCTCACGCACGGGTTCTTCACCCTGACCGGCGGGATCACGCTGCTCGTGGTCCTGGCCGGGGCCGGGCTCGCCTGGGCCATCTACGGGCGCCGCGAGGTCCCGGTCACCGCGCCGGCCGGAAGCCCGTTGACCGTGGCGGCGCGCAAGGACCTCTACGGCGACGCCATCAACGAGTCGTTGCTGATGCGGCCGGGCCAGTGGCTGACCCGGCTCTCGGTGTACTTCGACAACCGGGGCATCGACGGCCTGGTGAACACCCTGGCCGCCGCCATGGGCGGCACGTCCGGGCGGGTCCGCCGGGTCGAGAACGGGTTCGTCCGTTCCTACGCGCTGCTGATGTTCTTCGGTGCGCTGCTGCTGGTGGGCGCGCTGCTCCTGGTGAAGGTGTAGGGGATAGCGGATGAGCACATTTCCCTGGCTGACCGTGGCGGGCGCGATCCCGCTCGTCGGCGCGGTGGTGGTCTCGCTGACACCGGGCCAGTCCGCGCCGGGCGCCGACGCGGACCGCCGCGCCCGCGCCCGGCTGGTGAAGCAGCTGACCCTGGGCTTCACGCTGGTCACGCTCGCGGTGACGATCGCGATGGCGGTGGCGTTCAAGACCGGCCCGGGCGCGCCCGATTTCCAGTTCACGCAGGTCTACCAGTGGATCCCGCAGTTCGGCGTGCACTACGCGGTCGGCGTGGACGGGATCGCGCTGGTCCTGATCTTGATGAGCACGGTCCTGATGCCGGTGGTCGTGCTGGCGTCGTGGAACGACGTCGAGGGCGAGTCGAACCCGGCGGGCGAGCCGCCGCCGCGGCGCAGCGCGAAGACCTACTTCGCCCTGATGCTGGTGCTCGAGACCATGATGATCGGCGTCTTCGCCGCCACCGACGTGTTCCTGTTCTACGTGTTCTTCGAGGCCATGCTGATCCCGATGTACTTCATGATCGGCAGTTACGGCGTCGGGCAGCGCCAGTACGCGGCGGTCAAGTTCCTGCTGTACAGCCTGCTCGGCGGGCTGCTCATGCTGGTCGCCGTGATCGCGCTGTACGTGTACTCGGCC
>Ga0335076_10005971_pt1 | contig 12289 bp, 13 predicted proteins | sample Lox_Sample_25_FD_206717 | JGI IMG/M metagenome (GOLD analysis project Ga0335076, IMG submission 206717) | Soil microbial communities from Loxahatchee National Wildlife Refuge, Florida, United States - Lox_Sample_2.5 | ecosystem: Environmental > Terrestrial > Soil > Wetlands | place: USA...
CGTGATACCCGTCCTTGATGACAGTGACATCGATATTCACGATATCGCCCGGCTTCAGTCGCTTTGGCCCAGGCACACCGTGACATACGACGTGATTGACCGAAGTACAAATCGACTTTGGATACGGAAGGTAGCCCGGCGGGGCGTAGTTCAGCGGCGCTGGTGTGGTGTTCTGCACCTTCAGCATGTACTCGTGGCACAGGGCGTCAAGATCGTCCGTGGTAACGCCGGCCTGAACGCGATCTGCGATGAAATCGAGCACCTCGCTGGCCAATCGGCCGGCGACGCGCATGCATTCCACTTCTTCGGGCGTTTTGAGATGTACAGACATAGGAACCGAACTCACGGCCGCCAGCTTAGGGCGGCGTCAAATTGCCGGCAATCCCACTGCGGCCATACCGTCTTAAATGGCGGCGCGGCGCGCGGATTGCGAGGGGTTGTGTCGGAGCAGCCGGGAGATCGTTGGCTCCCCGACCTGGGCTCGAACCAGGGACCTGCGGATTAACAGTGCGGAATCGCACTCCAGTGGACTCCATTTTACACGACGAAACACCAAGTTGCGATGAGAGGTGGCGGATTCTACCTCAGCACGATGCCAGGGCGCTCTCAACCGGAGGACCGCAAGTGAAGCTCAGGCGGTGAAGTCGTATGCTACGCTGAGGTGAAGCGACAACTCTCCCGGCACTTGGGGCCAGAATGATGTGTTACCCCTCTCTCGGGAAGGGCACAAGGGCTTGGAGAGATCCAAGCCATTTCGCATTTTGGACCTACTATGCGGGTGCTATGGGTATAGGGACTATGGGTATAGCGACATCACTCCGCACGGATTGCCGCGCGACTCACAAACAATGGCTCAGGTGACAGGACCCAGCCGTCTTTTTCAACTGGGGGAGTTTAATTTCTTTTATCAGCGTATTGTTGAAGAGGTTTTTTTCATCGATGATCGGTGCCAAGGCATCTCGGATTGTCACGATCTGCTCGCGTTGATCAGTGAACCGTCATACCGCAGCCGCACTTCCGAGACCTTCGCCTGCGACGCACACCTTATTGCGGAGGATTGAACTGGGAGGTTCCTAAAAGGCGCGGTCTATCTAGGCGTCGCAGAGCTTGACGCACGTGCCTGGAAGTCAAAAGGACTAGATAGTCTTGCACGCGCGCCCCGCTCTGGAGCTTGGACAACTCGCGCACGTAGAGGTGCGCGACCTCCTCTACAGGGCGTTTCGTCTCCTCAACGAGCGCGTCAATTGCGTCGATGTGCCGCGTCGCCATTGGGGACTGTTCGAGGGTGATCATCCCACTTACCTGAAACTGAAGCGCTGGACCGAAATATGATAACAGTGGGCTGAGGTTCCGAGGCTTATTTTGGAGGGAATTCAGCGGGACAAGGAAGAGCATGACCACGAACCGTCACGCCGAACAGCTCGGATTCAGGTCGAGATAGTCCCGCTAAAATTCTGCATGCCGTCCTCCTACCGTATTGCGCTACTCGGGGCAGCTTTGCTTACGGTCGTTGCGCCAACCAGGGCCGCTACCCTGATCACCTGGGTGCAACTGGGACCCGCGGGGTCAGGTAAGCGCCCGCGCAGTTTCCGACGGTGACATCTGCCCGGTGCTCCAAGCGGACGACACTCGTCATGAGAACGCGCTCGGAAACCGGGCGCTCCGTTTGGCAATGTGGAGTGAGCCCCCTTATCCGTGCGCAGCTGCGAAGTGGATGTGCCGCCCGGCATCGCATACTTGCGCCTTGACCACAAGTTGCTCCCACTTCCGCCAAAGCTTCTGCGGCGAATCGCGGTATTGGGTGACACGGGATGCCGTCTTAGGATAACCGACAACGGGACCCATGAGGTGCAGGATTGCAACGACGCAAAAGCGTGGCCTTACGCCAACCTTGCGGTGCGCATCGCGCAAGCGCGACCCGGCCTGGTGATCCACCCCGGCGACTATCATTACCGCGAGAGTGCCTGCCCAAGCGGGCGGGCGGGATGCGAGGGTACGCCGTTCGGCTACGGCTGGGACGTCTGGAACCTCGACTTTTTCCTGCCTTCCGCGCGTCTATTCGCGGCGGCACCATGGTTAATGGTGCGCGGCAACCACGAGGACTGCGATCGCGCTAAAGAGAGTTGGTACCGCTTTCCTCGACACTGCGCCCTTTGCTGAAAGCTGTCGCGATCTCTCCGGCTTCTTCGTGACCCATGCCGGGAATATGGCCTTTGAAGTGACGGACGCCGCCAAGACGCACGACCCCGTGGAGGACGCCCCGACATTGATAGACACGCTGACGCGACAGTTCGCAGAGGTGCGCGATTGCATCCCGGCCGAAGCATGGCTACTCACGCACCGACTGATGAATGCTCTACGTGCGAACACCGAAGGCAACAAGAATGTAGTCGAGAACAGCGTTCAACAAGTGGCCATCGGGGAGGAACCTGCCGGCCGGGTACGCATGGTGGTCTCCGGTCACAGGCCTTGGACTTCGGTGGGGTTCGCCCTCCACAACTTGTCGTGGGCACGGGCGGCGACAAACTAACGCCTCTGCCCCGAAGCCCGTTGTCGGCAAGTATGTCAACGGTGCTAAGGTGGAGGCGGGAATGGCGTGGACAGGCTTCGCCCATATGGTCTGGGACAGAGTGGGCGAGATCTGGGTTGGAACGCAGTTCGACGACAATGGAAAATCGATTGTGCGTTGGGATTGGTAGACCGCTCGCTAGACTGTGCCCAATGAGCAGAGTGCGCATGACGCTGCAACGCCGCTTGCTTCATACCAAGACGATTTCTTTGGCTAGCCCGCGAGGATCTCCAGTAAGAATGGTTTACCACGCCAGAGAACGCCCTGCGGATCTAAACCGCTAAGATGTAGCGCAGCAACCGGTTGGCTCTTGGCGAACAGTCCATGGAGCCTTTCGGCTTCCCTGGCGACAACCCGCAGAGGCCCGACCCTCTTTCCCGCTTAGCAGGCGTTGCTAACGCGTTTGCTGAGGTAAGCAAATTCACGTATCCACTGCTCGGCCGGTAGGTGGGTTCCATAAAACAAGAGCAATGCAAGTCCTGCCAAGGCAAGCAGAAGACTCACCTTAATCGTCCCGGCGCGTTCTCGCAGATATTGGACTGCGAAGAGGGCCAGTGCAATTATGCCAACGAGCATGCCGACTGCGACCTCAGCCGCCGAGTGGGCGCCAATCGCTATGCGAGAGGCGGCGATGCACGCGATCAATATCGAAGTTAACGCGATAATCATGGGCAGCCGGGAACGCGCCGTATGCCGGACCGCGACCAGCGCTATGGCTCCATATACTGCCGTGCTAAAGCTGGTGTGCCCGCTCGGACTTACGATGCTCATACGCCAGACCGGCGAGCACGCAATCAATCCGATCTTCAAAAACAGAGTGACTATCACGCAGAAGCCCAAGGCGGTGAGGAGAGTGAGCGCCGCTGACCGAGATTGGCCGTGCCAAATAACTAGGACAAGACCGATCGAGAGTGGAACCAGGAGGGCGCTATCGCCGAGATCCGAGATTGCCTGCATGTTGCCGAGGTGACGCGAAATGATTCCAGGGACCTTTTGTCGCGTTGAGCTTAGAGCGCCAGAGCTGGCCCGGACATCAATCCATCAAACGCTCTTAAATCGCGGCTGCCCCCGCTTGTTTCAAGAGGATCAGCAATCGCGAAGAAGTACACTTTTCACTCCCTGACATCAACACCCCCCGCCACCTCCAAAATGGTCGGCATCGAAGATCAATAGGCTCTCTTGTCGCCAAAGAGGACCAAGATTGTTTTCAGGATGATCACCAAGTCCAGGCGCAAAGACCAGTTGCGAAGGTACGCAAGATCATACTCTACCCGTCGCTCCATTTTTTCGACGGTATCCGTTTCTCCTCGTAGCCCGCTCACTTGCGCCCAACCCGTCACGCCTGGCTTTACTTTGTGTCTGACCATATACCCGTCAATCAGCTTGCGGTAAATCTCATTGTGAGCGACCGCATGGGGCCGAGGTCCGACCACACTCATTCGCCCTTGCAGTACATTGATGAACTGAGGCAGCTCGTCCAATGATGTCCGGCGCAGGATCTGCCCGATACGTGTAACTCGCTCATCTACTTTGGTCGCTTGCCGTATCTTCGGGCCGTCCTCCAGCACCGTCATGGTCCGAAACTTGTAGATCACGATCTTCTTCCCATCCAATCCATAGCGGTGCTGGCGAAACAGGGCCGGCCCCGGAGAACTTGCTCTTACGCCGATGGCGATGAGAATCATCAGCGGCGAGAGCAGAATCAGCGCCAGTGTGGCTAGGATGTAGTCGCTGATGGTCTTGACGAATCCGTTGAAGCCAAAGTAGGGCGTCTCGCAGACAGCCACTACTGGGATGCCATTGAGCGTGTCCACGCGCGCCTGGATCAGGTCGAACATGAAGATATCCGGCACGAAATAGATCGAGGCAGTGGTATCACGCAACTGATTCAGCAGATTGATGATGCGAGGCTGCGAACCCATCGGAAGGGCGATATAGATCAAGTCCACCCTATTGGACCTTGCGTATTCTGGTAATGCTGCGAGGTTTCCCAACGTAGCGACGCCTTCCAGCTTCGTACGGCGCTCAGGTCCTCGATCGTCGAACATGCCAGCCAGACGAATTCCCAGCACTGGCGCCGAGCGCAGTTCCATCGCGAGCTTCGCACCCAGGGCGTTTTCGCCGGCAATCACGGCGATTCGATGCAAGCCCTCCATCGCCATGACTTTCGGCAGGAGCAGAGGAAGCGTCGCGTGAGTAACGATCATCAGCGCCGGCACCGTGATGCCCCACAACAGGGCAACTCTTGGCGGGAATAGCGATAGGTAGCCGCTGACATATCCGAACAAGAGCAGGAGTACCAGCACCACGAGCCAATTCAAGATGATCTCGCGGGACAAGTCCCGCATTCTGCGCGCGGTGTAAACCGTACCGGGGAAGGTCAGAGAAAACACGATGAGTGCCAATACCAGGTAAGGACCTTCGACCGCCTGTCCAAACCAAGCCGCTATTGATAGTAGCGTGCTGACGGCAATGAGCGCGTCCAGAGAGATGCGCAGAATCCCGGCCGCCGACAGCTGGCGCCGGATCGTCAGCGGTGCAGCATCGCTTGCAAGCACGAACGGAGTGAGATGAGTTGAAACGCGTAAAGCAGGTTAGACGGATGTTGTTGCTGGCTTGTTACCAGACCATAGTTCGAACTGACTACGTACGTGGGTCACTTCGTGTCGAATCGAAGACGTCGCAACATAAACTAAATCTCTTGGACACATTACGCCGCCATTATTGACAAAACCGACACTGGAACGCGACGAATCATGTCGCATGCGCGGTTCTGGCAATTTAGAGACCAATGTATCCGCGACTGCGAACTCCTCGGGTATGAACGAAGACGAGACCCTGGTTCGCAGCAGAGCTGAGCTCGATATCCTGCTGGCAAATATCGAGAGTGCAATCAAGGTCAGGCAGCGATCCGATTTCTTTTCCTGGGTTCAGGGCGTATTTCAAGGGCTCATTCGTCACGAGGTGCTCATAAGTGCGTTGGCTGGATCGACCGAGCGTTCGTACCGTGTCGAATGCACGTCCAGCATCCCGATCGGAGACGAGCTTCTTATCCGATTGTCACGACCACCTGCGGCCTTTCTATCGCGCCTTGTCTCCGAGTGGGAGATTCGGGGGCGGCAACCGCTGGTGGTCGACCCGAGGCTTCCTCCGTTCGAGCACGACACCTTGGTGCGCGCGACGATGAATGAGCTGGGCTCTGACGCCATGCTTGCACACGGCATCCTCGACATTGAGGGCGCGACAGCGATCCTCTTCTGCTTTACCCGAATAGGCGAACGCCTCCAGCCAGCGCACTCCCGCGCGCTTGCTTTGATCACTCCTTATCTATATACGGCTTGGACCCGCGTCAGAGCGGGAGAACATGGAACGCAGAGCGCGAACAGTTCCGTTCCACGGCTGATCTTGACAGCGCGCCAAATCGAAATCCTGAACTGGGTGGAGCAGGGCAAGAGTAATGGCGAGATTGGCCAGATCCTTAACATCAGTCAGTTAACCGTGAAGAACCACATGCAGAAAATCCTTCGGAGACTGGGCGTTCAAAACCGGGCACAAGCTGTAGCGACAGGAATGATGATGAACCTCACCAGACGCGTGGTCAGCAATCGCAGTGCTGAGGAATAGGAGCGAACCTCAGACGTTTTGCGCGCAGAAAGGACCGAGGCGCATCCTCGATTTAATCACCAAGGCCTAGCGAATGTCGATGGCTGAAACTGGCTCGCCACCTGCGACAATCGGCGACGTCCTTCTAAGGGCGATCGAACGCCACAAGGCGGGCGATGCCGCGTCCGCCATTGGCATTTATGACGCGGTTCTCGAGCTCGATCCGGAGAACGGCGAATTGACTTACCTGCTCGCGGTCGCGCAGCACCAGCTTGGTCGTTACGATCAGGCGGAAAGCTCGTTCCGTCGCGCGATCGAACGGGACTCGGGTGATCCCCGTTTTCTCATCGGCCTAGGACGCAACTACAAGGCGCAAGCGCGCTATGCGGAGGCCGAGCTCAGCTATCGCCAAGCCTTGGAGCTCAACCCGGGCTCAATGGAAGCCCTCGTTAGCCTGGCAGTGGTGTTATCACGAAGCGAGCGGGCGCAGGAAGCTATCCGAATGCTAGAGACAGCTCTCGAGCGAGACCCGAACTCTTTTGAGGTCTTGATAAATCTCGGCAATGCGCTGCTCCGAACCGAGCGCTACGACGAAGCGATCGATGCGTACAGGCGCGCGCTGGGCATCCGTCCGGGTAACGCCGAGACGAACAACAATCTAGGGAAGGTTTTGACCATCTTGGGCCGCGCGGACGAAGCGCGAGTGTACTTCGAAGAGGCGCTTGCCGTTGAGCCCGCTTTTCCCGAAGCGCTACTCAATCTCGGCGAATTGCTGTACGCGGAAGGTCGCCAATCGGAGGCGGAGGCGCTTTGCGCGCAAGCGGTCGCCGCGCGACCCGCTTCCCCCGAGGGGTACGTGGCTCTCGGTCGACTCCTGTTCGACGCGAGTGAGTCGGAGAGAGCACTGCAATGTTTCGAAGCAATGGCAAGGGTGCTGCCCAATTCGCCTCTTGCCCATATCTGGCGCGGAACGGTTCTGCGCGAACAGGGCCACGCCACGTTGGCGATAGAAGCCTTCGAGAGGGCGGTCGACCTAAGTGACGGGGCGGACGAACCGCGTCTCGAGATCGCCCAGACGTTCTGGCGCATCGGGGAAAACCGACAAGCCGACGCTCTTGCGACCCGTGTATTGGAGAGCAAACCGGACTTTGCGCCTGCCCTCAACATGAAGGGTAACGTGGCCTTGTTCAGTGGGCGCGTTGCGGAGGCGATCTCCTTTTACGACCAAGCCGCGACGGCGCAGCGCCACGTGAGCGTCTGGGCACAGAACGCTCTGTTCGTTCGGAATTACTCCGATGAGATCGATGCCAGGACGTTGTTCGCTGCTCATCATGAATGGGGCTTGAAGCAGCCAGGCGTGCTGCCCGTCACTCAGAGCCGTGGTCGTCGCGACCGTCTGAGAATTGGCTTCATGTCACCGGATTTGAGACAGCACTCGGTGGCGCACTTCGTAACGCCGATATTGGGGTACGTAGATTCATTGCGCTTCGAGTTGATCTGCTACTACGCCCACCGCAGCTCCGACGTCGTTACCAATGTGCTGCGCAAGCTTGCGGACAAGTGGCGCAACGTCTTTGGAAAGCCCGCCCGAATGGTGGCGGAGCTGATCGCTCGCGACGAAGTGGACATTCTCATCGACCTTGCAGGCCACAGCGCTGAGAACCGCCTTGATGTATTTGCATACGCACCCGCTCCAATGCAAGTGACCTATTTGGGCTACCCGACCACGACAGGCCTGCGCGCTATGCACTACCGGCTAACCGACTGGGTAGTTGATCCCGAAAATGCCGAAACGCTGAGCACCGAATCGTTGCTGCGACTGCCGGACAGCTATTTTTGCTATATGGCGCCCGAGGAGGCGCCGGAGGTGTCCAACCTGCCAGCGCTTTCGCGGACCTGCGTGACGTTCGGGTCCTTTAACAACATGGCCAAGATTACGCCGACCACGTTCCGAGTTTGGGCGCGGGTGCTTCGCGCGGTGCCGGAGTCCAGGCTCAGACTGAAGAACAGATCCCTCGAGGATGCGATGGTGAGGAGTGATGTGCTGCAGCAGATGATCCGGAACGGTGTGGATCCGGACCGCGTAGAGCTGAGAGGATGGGAGTCGGGCCGCACGTCGCATTTCGCACTCTATAACGACATCGATATTGCGCTGGATACGCTGCCTTACAACGGCGCGACCACGACCTGCGAGGCCATGTGGATGGGAGTTCCGGTGGTGACGCTGCGCGGACCGACCCATGCCTCGAGAATGGCGGCGAGCATTTTGTCCGCCGCAGGTACGGTGGAGCATATAGCCGAAAACGAGGAGGGGTACGTCAACATCTGTCGAATGCTCGCTTCCGACCGGGCCAAGCTTTCGGCAATGCGTGCGAGCCTGCGCTCTCGCTTGGCAAGCTCGCCACTGATGAACCACACTCGGTTTGCCCGGAATTTCGAGCGCACTCTCCTGACTGCATTGGAGCAACGTTAAGGCGCTTGAACCGATGTCCAGCCGGGCACAGCAAGGCTTTACGTACATATTCGTTTTGTTGTTGGTCGCGCTCTTATCCCTCGGACTGGCAGCGATCGGACAGGTTTGGCACACGACGCAGATGCGCGAAAAGGAGGCTGAGCTGTTATTCGTTGGAGATCAGTTTCGCCAGGCTATCGTCGCGTATCACAAACAGAATTCGAATGTCGGCGACGGTTTTCCGAAGACCTTGGATGAACTCCTGCAAGACACGCATCAGCCCACGGTTCAGCGCTATCTACGGAAGATCTATGCCGACCCGTTTTCAAACACTACGGAATGGGGTCTGGTGAAGACGCCTGCCGGCGGCATTGTCGCAGTCTATAGCCAGGCCAAGGGCGTACCTCTAAAGCAGGCGGGCTTTCGCTCAGAGTATGCCGAGTTCGCTGGCGCCGAGAGTTACGCGATGTGGCGATTCGGCGCTCCGCAAACCGCAGCTAACGCTGGCCCGCCTAGCGCGGGCCAACCCGGTATGCAGGTCGCGATTGCTACAGCCACGTTGTCGGAGAGTCCCGCACCCGCGTTACCTAGCATCCCCGTGCGGAAGCCCGGCCAGCCACCCGATTGCAACTATGTTGCAGCTCTGGACGCGCGGGCTTGCGCCCTCGAGCAGGTCAAGTGGGGCAACTCCAGTTCCTGCATCGAGTCGGCTCGAGTAAGGGCGGACGCGTGCGCGCAAGGAGTAGCGCCGCCAGACCTTCCCTCACTTCAGATGCGGATGGGCGGCGTCCAATAATGAGCTTCCGGGGCACACTCGAATCCAGCAACTGCCTTTGCTTTAAAGCCGAGCAGTTGTCGCAAAGGCGCGACAGTTTGTATGCCCGACGACTAGTCGAACTCAGGCAGCGAGCCAATCGCTGTTTGGAGTTCGCTGTAGGCATATAGAACTAGCCGCGGTCTCCGCCGTCCCCGATCTACCGTAAACCAACGTTGCTAGCCTTTCGAGCGGGTGTAGATCAGTCCGTTTTCTGGACCCAGTGCGATAGGTTCAGCAGTCAGAAAGTGCTTTCCAACTCCTACAGGAGATCTTGTTCATGAAGCTTAACCCGACTTTATTCATCGCGATCGCGGCGCTAGGCGTTGGCGGCGAAGCGTCCGCTGCCTACACGCTCGGGAATGTAAGCGGCGGCTCGTCGTTCATTCTCAGCGTGTATAACACGAACCCGGCGGCGCCGAATTCGTTCTCGGAGCTACTGGACCTGACTTTCAGCACTTTTGATCCTACGCAGTCGCAAGCGTTTGCTCTGAGCGGCAGCAACCTTACTACCTTCCAGAATCTATTCAATGGCGCAAGTGCTTCAGATGTCCATTGGAGCGTTTTCGCAGTGAGTAACCAAGCGGGCAGCCCAAGCAGCACCACACCGTCTCTGCAGATGTTGACTGCTCCCGTCGATCCTCAGACTCAGCTCGGTACTGCTTTCTATCAAGGCAATCAGCTGGTACCTGCGACGACGAAGTTCAACAGCTACATCACAAACTTGAGCAACAACAATAACGGCGCAGGCGTGAGCAGCACCTCGACGCTCACCGACGTCATCAATATGGCACCTGGTGGCGGTGCTCCTTTCCAAGGAGATCGAGGGGGCCAGTCCATTCCATTCGACATCTTTGGGACGCTCGGCGGCAATTTGAACTTTTACAACGCGTCCGTTACCGGTCAATTCTCCAGCAGCCACGCCACTTTCTCTCAAGACGCTGGTTTCTGGACTTTGGCCAATAACGGAACCTTGACCTGGACTGTTGCGGCGGTTCCTGAACCGACGACGGCGGTGTTCTTTTCTCTCGGTTTGATGGGAGTGCTGGGGCTCGTAAAGCTTCGCAATAGAGGCCAGCTCTAAGAATCGCCAATTTTAGCGGCGTCGAACCTCGTTGGACCCACCGAACACTTGCTCAACAATTAGGAGTAACGGATGAAAGTCAAGAAGATCTGTCTCGCTCTGGCCTCCGCCTTTGCGGTAGGCGCCGCATCTCAGGCGTCCGCCCTGTCGCTGTCGGCATACAGCACACTCAATACCCTGGATGTCTTTACCGCGGGTTCGACGGCGATGGAAGGGCCGATCCGCGCTTATGTCCGCAGCGTATGCACGAACGTCGACGAATATCAGTTCCAAAATATTCCGCAGACCGGGGCCGGTGTGTACGTTCCAAGCCCAAGCAATCAGAAGCAACTCTATTTTCTGTGCACCCTTAACACATCGATCAATGGGAAAACCCAGCTTGCCCTTCGCAAATCGAGTGGCGACTCCGGGGAGGGGGTGTCTTCCGCGACGGGAAAGTATTCGGTCAACTTTGTCCCCGGCAACGCAGCCGCTGGCGCTTACAGCTGCGGCGCTGTCAGCACGCTTGCCGCCGATCCCCCTCTGGTCTCGATGAACCAGCAGACCTGCAACTTCGTTACCACGGTCGGCACTCTGATAACCGGGCCAAATGGGCCGACCGGCACGGGGCTCATCGGAATCGCCGACGTCGAGGCGCCGCTCCTGAACGTTCAGTTAGGCGGCATCATCAGCAGTGCCCAATTGGGCAGCGTCAACCCCACTGCGATCGTTGGCAACGTGTGGGGGGTTGCGGTGACGAAAGTGTTGCGCGACAAGTTGCAATCGGTGCAAGGACTGGGAACCACGGAGAACGAAGCCGACATTCCGACACTGTCGAGCGCGACCTTGTATGCGATTTTCGCTAACCAGTTGCCGAGCTTCGCCAGCCTGACCAATGCGAGCAATGTCAGCATCACGACCACCGGAGCCCTGCCTGCTGGGGATGGACTGTATTTCCTTCGCCGTCCCGACAGTTCCGGCACGATGACTTCCTTCAAGGTCATGTTCGGCAACACACCTTGCGCATCCGGCGTAGCGCCTTGGGCGGGGGACGGCCAGAATGCCCAGGCTTGCGACGCCACGGTTGTCAATGGTTCACCAGTCACCCAAGTTTTCCAAAGCACCGGCAACCTTTTAGGTTGTCTCAATACCCTGAATCAGGTCCCAAATGGCGGCTTATACGCGGTAGGTATAGCTGCGACCACCAGCAACCCGATTCCCGCCAACGACACGACGAAGGATGCGCATTGGCGCTGGATCAAGATCAACGGCTACACTCCGTCGTTAGTCAACGCCGCCACCGGCCGCTATCCGTACTACACCGAGGCCACCTGGCTCACGCCCAAGGCAGGGCCACTCGCACCCTCCGCCGACTCGGCCACTTTCCTGAACGGCCTGCTCGGAGGTCTGCAGAGCCCGACTATCATTGCCAAGATCAATGGCGACAACTCGGGCGCAGACCAGACCTACAGCAACTTCCAGGCTGGTTTGGTCCTTACGAATGCGATTACGCAGAAGAATGGCGCCGTGGCACCCACCTATCCACTTAGCGCCGCGAACATGAGGAACAACCCGGTGATCCCTAGCACGCGCAACACCGCCAATGCGAACAGCTGTCAGCCGGTGATCGACTTCGGGAACACGAACATACCGGTGGAGAACAAGTTCTAGAAACCGCTGAGTCGCCTTTCTTTGATAGCGTAGGCCACTCCCGGCGCGTCATGCCGGGGGTGCTCAGGGGCCGTCTCGCAGGCCCCTTTTTTCTATTTGGTTGTCACTCCGACCTTG
>Ga0335076_10005973_pt1 | contig 12288 bp, 13 predicted proteins | sample Lox_Sample_25_FD_206717 | JGI IMG/M metagenome (GOLD analysis project Ga0335076, IMG submission 206717) | Soil microbial communities from Loxahatchee National Wildlife Refuge, Florida, United States - Lox_Sample_2.5 | ecosystem: Environmental > Terrestrial > Soil > Wetlands | place: USA...
TCTGTGAGCCAAATCATCCAATGCAAATTTAGCCATCGCCCACTCCGCTGATGCCTCACGCGAAGAATCTGCCGCGGCCGCGATCCAGTTACTGTGAAGCGTGGCTTGAGCAGGTGAAACCGGAGGGAATATGGGGCCGCCTTCGTAAAAGGGAACCCCCAGGAGAGCTTCCATCCTTTACAATTAGTGCGAGTTGGGGCCAACCAGCGAATACCTATATGCACTCCTCCAAATCAACATAAGCAGAGCCGAGACTCCTCCAAACCCACCGGTGGACTCGCGCACATTATGTTGGACTTGCTGAAGCACCTGATAAAGACCTCGGAGGTGTTGTGTCGCCGACATCGCAGAGCCGGAATTTGTATCTAGCCAGAGAAGGAGGAATATTGAAATTGCATCGTTCTCAGTTAGATCCCGAGGCGAGCCACCCAAAGAAGCCCGGAGCAATTGAAGTGCTTTTTGCTTGTGGTAATAATGGCGGGATGGCAGGACATCGAGAGGTTGGTTTCCGGTGGCCAACAAAGTCGATATGGTAAGAATGGAATGCCGAAGCGCGGCATGATCGATAGATCTTTGGAACACATCTCCGACGAGGGACGGGAATAGGTCGACGAAGGACATGAGTTGGGGCATGCGCTGCAGGAAATAATCAAAGTACGGTAAGTCCATGTCATCGACTATCTGAGTTTCGGCGACGGGCTCTCGCAGAGCTAAAGTGGAGCTAAAGTACTCGGCGATGTCACTTTGGTCAGCACCTTCAAGGACCTCAAACCGAGCCGATGCATAGTCTACGTCGCTGGCATCTTCGGATGGAACGTAGGATGATCGATTGCTTCGAGGGGATACGGAGCCAGCTGTTCGGGGCGAGGTTTGAGAAGTGTCGGACAAGGACGAGATCGACTGGTTCGACCGTCTTCGAATTTCCTTTGCCTTCGCAGCGGTCTTCGCTGAAACAGGTCAGTTCAATGCTCATAAACACAGAGCGAGCCAAACCTTCAGCTTTCCGTCGTTGCACAACAGGAACGGGAGATGTCTCTTTTTTGGTTGCAGGTGTCGGGTCGAATTGTTCAAAACGAAAGAGGGAATCGATATCGTACTAGGTGCACATGAGCGCGGGGGTGGGGGATGAGGGGCTTGATACCTTGCACTCCATATTGTTCTTGACACAGAACGAACAGGCTGGTTGTTCTACAGCGCATTGTTAGAGACATTGGGCCAAGCTGTGTGGGCAAATGGATGCACACCTTCTGTACATTTCCGCTTTGCTGTCCTGGGACAAGTGGTCAGCTGTGGATGGAGGGCAGAAAGGAAGAAGGAGGCTCATTACTTGCAGGAGGTGCAGCCTCTGTGACTCCGTGGTCTGCGCGTGCGTGGCTTCTTGGCAGGAGCTGCTTCGGTTTTCATGATACTCGCTGTGTTTGGGGAGACAAACGGTCGTCGTAATCCACCGAGCCAATCGGCGCAGCAAGTTGGACAGAACCGGGGGGGAAACGGCGGATGCAGATGTGGACAGCGAACTGTCAAGGGAGCGGCGTGACGTGGTCGTCGCTGTTTTTATTGTTGGTGTGACGCTGCTTGCTGCTTGAGACCCGGCAGCGGAGGGGCGACGGACGGGTTGAGTCGACAGTCCGGAGAAGCCACTGAAGGCGCCGCTCGCTTGTTCGGCCCACAACCCAATAAGGGGGGCCCGTGGGTGACCTGCAAGCGCCCGGGGCGGAGCAACTGCACGAAACTGGGGGCCCCCAAAAAATGACCAAGCTCGTCCTCAAAACGAGAAAATTATATAAAGTGACCTATTTGTCATGAAAGAAGCTTGGCGTTAAGGAATATGCCATAGAAGGCTTCTTGTCCTGATCCGAGCATAATCTGATACAAATTACAGTATTATATGCAAATAATCCCTCGAGAGAAATCCTCCGAAGCAGTCAGACGGATGCATGCACGTTCGCAAATGTCTGTCACCGTGTGATTTGTGTGATTTGACACTTCACACATTCTTCTGTGAGAGGAACAATAACCACAACGAAACGCGTAGCTTGTGCAATAGAACAAGGTTCCTTCTCAGACATCTCCTGTTCGTCGATTTACATTTTACGAAAACGTAAATCGTGGCCGTCGGTAAGCCGTAAATCCCCAGGCATCAACGGACACTTGCCCTTGTGATGGCATCTCTGATTCCTGCCGCTTTTCGTCCCTTCCGGTTGGCTCTGATTCAGCTTGCCACATCTGCCGACAAGTGGAGCAATCTCCGTCGTGCTCGCCAACTTGTCGAGGAGGCCTGCTCGAACGGAGCAAATGTAGTCGTTCTACCGGTACGATCTTCCGTGCTGCCTCTGTTAACCGCCTAAGGAGTGCTTTAACAGCCCCGTATGTCTGTTCTAGTGGTCCACCGCTGACTTCATTTCGATCAGTATGGAACCCAATACTTTGCGCAATATTCCGAAACCATCGACCCTCCCCAGGAAAGTTTTCATGAGCTTTCAGCCATTGCCAGGGTCCCTCCTAATGCTATCCTTAAAATAATTACTGAGCCTGTTACTAGGAAAATTCAGTATACCTCGTAGGAGGATCCATCCCAGAGCGCAAAAGCACTCAAATATTTAACACTTCTCTGACATTTTCTCCAACTGGCACCCTGTTGGCAATTCATCGAAAGGTCCATCTCTTCGACATTGATGTGCCCGGAAAGATCAAGTTTCAGGAATCAGAAGTTCTCACCGGAGGCTCGTGTCTGACGGACTTTGACACCGAATATGGGAAGGTAGGCGTTGCAATATGCTACGATGTCCGATTTCCAGAGATGGCCATGATTGCCGCAAGGAGAGGTGCTGTCGCCATGATTTACCCAGGTGCATTCAACCTAACGTGACTTGTCCTCTCTCTGAAAGCGCTAACTTTATCAAGGACGGGACCTCTCCATTGGGAGCTGCTTGCACGCGCCAGGGCCGTGGACAATCAAATTTATGTGGCGATGTGCTCCCCCGCTCGCGATATGAAAGCATCGTATCATGCTTGGGGGCATTCCACAATCGTGGATCCCAATGGACAAATACTGGCTAAAGCTGGAGAGGGCGAGGAAATCGTTTATGCTAATTTGGGTGAGGATGGTGCCAATGACTCAAATCTCATCGTTTAGATCCCCAGCGAATGCAAGAGGCGCGACAAGGAATTCCGGTCACCACTCAACGAAGGTAGCTCGTTTCTGATGGATGTATTGACAGCAGATTTGACGTATATGAGGATGTTTGCGAGAAGTCAAATAGCCAAGCCAAATAGAATCCGCCATCATACCAAACTCAATTGCATGCCCACTTCGTGGCCCTTTTGCGTGCACACGTCTCATGCTGTCGTCACTTAGCCAGGCAAAAGATAGCCTTACAATCAAGAAAATCGGCAGCTAGTAGTAGCTCTAGTGCCATTTCCACCGGAAACTTGAATTCCCCAGGATTCGGATTTTCTTTGTTCGCTACATTGAAGTACCAATACTCGCAACACTTGTCTAAATGTACCGCTCTTTCATTAGTTTGAACCGGTTTACACAAGCGATTACTTGATAGACTGTAGCCATGCTGCATTCTTCTCCGTCTCCTCAAACCGCCCCTCTACCACGCGTTGAGCACAAAGTTTTTGAGGTATTACCGTCAAACATGTCCTTAATCGTGCGCGACACTGAAGTCGCGACACTTCGCTGCACAATAAACTTGTGGTTTTGCTGTCTGCTTTCTTCATCGTCACCTGCAAACAAGGTTGTATACTACCATGTCAGCAAGGACTACGGCAGCCCAAGACCTTTTTGGTGCGGTCGGTGGATTGTGCTTGTGTCGCCATCATCGATGAAATTTTTGGTAAAATCGATTTTCAAATTTACGTGGACAAATTCCCAGCCCCTATTTACGTTTATCTTCCGCTATCATGAAGGACTTTTTGACCCCCCGCTTTTCCAATGCCTCAACTGCAGCATTCGTCTGTGGCCCTTGCACGAGAACTTCCATAAGAGCTTGCTTGGACGTTGACGTAGGTAAGGCTATCCGTCAGCGTGACAAAGAACGGGAAAATCGACCTCCCACCGATGCGGATGTTGCACAGACGTTGCGGAGCTCGTCTGCCAATTCGTTTGGATCAATGAAAAAGGATTCCAGACCCCATATCCGCGTGACAGTCTTTCGACCTTGTCGTTTCTCAAGAACGATATGGATCTTGGGAATCTTTCCCTTTCTGTTCTCAATTCAAAGCGTTTCAACATCGTCCTACCTGACTTGGCTCTCTTTTCCATTGGTAATTTTGTAATGTGGCTGACAAGAATCCAATAACCGATCCAATATCTTGTCTCGAGACAGATATTTAACGTTTTCCTCTTCGCTTGACAAAAGAGCGGCTAGGTTGTCGTCTATTTTGATCAATCTATTGAGACATTAGAACATGGGGCGAAATTCGAATGCCTTGGATTCTGCTCATTCACAAGGTCCTTTTCATTTGTTCGTATGTATTCTGTAAGGACTTGTTTGATCTGTGATGCCGTATACAGGTCGTCTTTTCTGCACATCAGCATGTTCTATAGCGACGAGACTTTTTAGATCGCAGTTCCAACAGAATTTTCAATGTCTTTCCCGAAGGTCTGTATAATTCCTGGATATTAACGAGCGACGATGATTCCAATGTTGCAGTTTGTTTCGGCGCTTTCTCAGATTGCTTTTTTGCGAGATCGTACGGTTGAAATTCAGTGATGAGCTTGCTGTCCCAGTTGATGGACAATATCACGGTGTCACCTCCCCTATCTTTTGTCTTGACGACGCCTTCTTTCTCCAAATATTTCTTAAGGAAAGTAGCTGCCTTCTTCCACGATGTTTTCTTGAAGGTGTACTGCTCGAATCCTTCCGGGAGATATGGATTCAAATGCGATGAGACCAGTGTGGAAGACAACAGAGGGAATGACATGGCGTTTTGAGAATTGGATGACTTGATCTGATAAAGGCCGTAGATTGCAGCCGATTTGAATGCCTCGTCAATTTCTGTGATTAGCGACGTCGTGAATGGAGAAACCAGATGTTGAAGCCTCTTGAATATGCTTCTCTTCAGGTTCCACTGACGGCTTGTTGGCAGGCAGTTCCTTGATTTCCAGCAAGTCGATTGTTGTTTCGCTTTCATCTAGGGACAAGTTCTGGGTAGCCACTTCAAGGGGCTTGATTGTTGGATCATTCGGAGGAGGCGATGGAGGGTTTGCTTTGTTGCCCAGACCCCAGAGCTCGTCGTGATAGCAATGTATAAGATATATCGCTTTGCCTTTGCCTCCTTTGGACTGGGCGAGATGTCCGACATCAAACGCGGCGACCCCCACAGCTACGGGGACCCTGTCTTCCAATGTGATTGCGCTTATATCGCCTGCCCGTATCTCAGGGTCCCACGACGTTAAGCCAGGTGTCATGAGGTCGGCTCCGGTTTGTAGCTTCTCTAAAACATGGTCCCATGTGCGCACTGAGCGAAGAACTAGCGGACTGCTCCACAACGTATAAACTTGTGCCTCAGCCAATATCGCTAGAAAAATGTACCAGTTGGAATGAGGGCTTCATGCTGGAGGGAGCGTGGGATGATTTTGATCCACAATGGATTTGCGCCTTCAGGGTCAAAGTAGAGAACGCCAGGCTCTTCGAGATTAGTGACGAACTTGGCCGTCTATGGAGAATGCAACGGTCAGCGCCTGGACGACGATGAAGTTGGCCATTCCATACCTGCGTGCCATCTGGGAGGAGACTGTTTTTGGCGTCCTGGTCTAGATGGTCGAGGCCAAAGTTACGGATGATTTGGTGGAGGACCTTTTTGCGGTCGGAGGAGCGCAGCACGGACAGACTCTTGACGCTGGGCGGCCTCTTGAACATTTCTCCTCAACTGGCCGCTCTCAGGCCGGCCTGCCACCACTCACTCACCGAGCACGTATGTACCTGCTGCACAGTGGCCGTGGCGCCGCGGTGCGGGAGTTCCCCCATAAAGCCGGGCGTCTGCGGCTCCGCCTGGCCTCGACTGGTCTGCAGTTTTCTTCGATTAAAGTTAGCAGGAGATAACGATACGGCGATTCAGGGAGGACGCAAACGAGATTAAACGGACCAGCCGCAGCTCCCGACGGTCGCCCTGCCTCCCCCCCCTCCCCCACCTACCCGACATCAGCCCTGCTCGTCGGCCGACTTATGGCTGATGCAACCTGCAAGAACGAGTTAACTTCGCCCACCAACGGGGGCACTGTAACAGCCACAAGGCTGCTCGCCCGTGTACCAGGCCCTCCCCTCAGTGTCAATGGAACCGCAGGAGCTGCCCCGCCCACGCTTCCAAAGACGAGCGGCCAGTCCCTTGGCAAGCAGGCTCTTTTCTCAAGGACCGGCCTTTGTCGAACAGAGGGCTTTGTGCGGATCATATCAGACACCCCTCCGACCGCCCCTGGTTCCCCCCGAATTGGACCGTACGTCCCTCTGCTCCTTATCTCTGGGCTAACATTGCGTGATCAGAATGAAAGCCACCACTCTGGTCTGGTCCCTCCCACAGTCGTGGATACTTTGCTGTGCTTATCTTGTCTAGGACATCCCCGGATTGACATCTTCCAAAATATCCCCCGACGGAAAGATTGCCGAGGTCGACGTCGGCTCAAAGCTTGTGATTGTATCCTTCATTCTCAATAAGTCTAACTCGCGAAGGTCATGGTCGGCGTCCCTGCTAGAGGCAAGAGTTATATTACCAAAAAGTTGAGCCCCCCGCAAATCTATCTCTAACGTCAAGGCTTGCCCGATACTTGAACTGGTTGATTCGCGGCTGTCCTCTTGATTGATATAACTAGGCGCCAGCAAAAGACCCGTATCTTCAACGTCGGGAATCGACGGCGGCTTGCGCATGCCAACGATGACCCAGAGCATCACACAGACCACGACGCTAATTTCTTCAATCCCGACAACCCCGAGTATAGCGCTATGCGAGACGAGCTGGCGATGGATACACTTGAAGAGCTCCTGCGCTGGCTGATAAATGAGAATGGTTCCGTTGGAATTCTTGGTATTTTCGTGTTCCTCTTTTTCCTGATATCTCAAGATGCCACCAACTCCACTCGTGCCAGAAGAAAACTGATTCTGGACCGGGTGAACGAAATAGAAGATCTCAACGTCTTATTTCTCGAGAGCCTTTGTACTGATAAGAAGGTATAAGCACTTGCATCATATAACTAATATAGATTTTGGAAGCGAATATGAGGCTGAAGCTAAGCGGCCCAGACTATAAGGGTAGTGAGTGTCACGTCTTTCATATCTAATCATAGACATGGACCCTGTTCTTGCGCTGGAAGACTTCAGGAAACGAGTTGCAAACTATGAAAAGGCGTACGAGCCAATCGGGGAAGAAGAGGAGACTGAAAATATCCAATACTGCAAGGTACCGCCCCCACTACACGGCAAATTGACATCAGATGATCAATGTCGGAAAGAAACTCGTGGCGTACAACATCCAGGGATTCATCGCTGGCCAGGCCATTTTCTTCCTTCTCAACTTCAATCTCGCGGAAAGGCAGATCTGGATCACTCGCCACGGTAGTATCCTGTCCTGGCATCGGTAACAATAGGTGAAAGCACCGACAACCTGGAGGGCAGGTTGGGTGGAAGTATGGGTTGCTTTAGTCCGTTACTGATACGTTAGACGCTCATCTCACGGAGAGAGGAAGAAAATTTGCGCAGGCACTTGCGAAATTCATCGACTGTTCAAGACTCTATCCACTTCCGCTGACTGTCAGTTCAACGGCAAGAGTTTCGCAGGCATGAAGTAGAGAAATTTTATGAAGAGCGATTTGCCCAACCAGCCATAAAACTTTCCTGTTCTACCCCTGGAACCCCTGTCGGTGCTATGACTCGTGGACGGCTGGGACTGACGTATCCAGATCTTCTACCGCCTGAGAAAAGCTTTAGTGTACCTCTAACATATGTTCCTTGACTTATCTTTAGGTGTGGACCAGCATGCTTCATCGGACTAGAGAGACCGCCGAGTATTTCGATGAAAATATCTATGCAATCAAACACATGAAACTGCTTGACGAAATCGTCTCTTCTTGTTTCGGCCGGAGCTGACTGAAGAACCCCGGAGAATGCGACGGTCTAACCCCCGCTGAAATCCATGAACGATATCCCGAAGAATTTGAACTTCGGCGGAAAGACAAGCTACATTATCGTTATCGTGGAAATGGGGGCGAGAGTTATCTTGACGTTATCTTTCGGCTACAGGGCGTGATCATCGAGATTGAGCGACTCCAGTCCCATGTCCTGTTAATCGCTCACCGAGTCGTTGCCCGTATCCTTCTTGCGTACTACCTTAATCTGCCTCACCAGGTTTCCGGACTTTCTTGATGTTACCTCTGACCCGCCAGGAAATTTCGCATCTTGAAACGCCTGTCAACACATTGTTCTGCCTCGAACCCAAGCCTTACGGAACTCAAGTTCGGAAGTTTGAGTATGATGAGGAGTCCGCTTGGTTTATCGAGTGTGATATTTCGCCTGGTGCCATGTGATACATTGCATGATAGCTCAAGTTTTGGAGTTTTGGAATCCAATGCAACAATGGATGTCATCGACATCATTGGGAACGCTTTCTCATAGTTTTAGATAGCTGTGTTCAGGTTGGAATTGGCATCTGTTAATAATTCTGCTCTTCGACACATTTCCAAGAGGTGAAAGACATTTGGAGAAGAAGTACAGAAAAAAAAAAAAGAAACGACAGCCAGTGCACGAAACTACTGCATGCGACTCGGCGACTTCCAACGTAATCATCTGAAATTTCGTTCATAAGCCATCATGAGACAACTTTTTTTTGCTTCAGCTTGGCTCCGGTGCGGGCTTAACAATGGTAGTCCCAATATCAAAAGAGGAGGGATCTTACAAATGATACTTCATGTAACGACGACTGCAATGATCGTCCGACGAATAATGGCCGATTTAGGGGGGAGCCCGGCGATGTCAGGAAGCACTTTGCCCATTATGGACGACAAGGAATTCTTTGGGTTGAATCCTCAAGTGCATGCTTCTCCGGTAGGGGTCCTTTTGCGCAATGAACGCAGTTTTGATATCGACACAAAAGTCGGAAATCGAAGCAAGGAAAATGAACGGAAGGCAGTGATATTCAGATCCTCCTGTAACCAGAGCTCACATCCAGACATGATATCGAGACAATCGGCATCCACAACCGTGACTCGCACGGCGATTTCACCTGCTTGGGGTTGGTGGAATTCAAGTTCCGAAATCGTTAAGTGTTGCTGGATTTCATGGATACGGGCGTGGCATTCCTCCAATGTCCGGGGCATTTCCGCAGTCCCCGTTGCAGTCCTTGTCGTTGGCATTGTTGTAGCTAAAGCCGGAGCTGTCGCTGTCACGGTAATTGTAGCGTCGTGGACCGTGGAGGCTGTTGTCGTCATGGTAGCTGTCGGAGTGATGGGCGCCGTTGTATCGGGCGTTTCGGCCGACGGGTTGCTTTCTGGAGGCAAAAGGGGTGAAAGGGCCGAAAGCCAATAACCATGCCACGGTTCCCATCCATGTTGCCCGTGGTGGACGCCTCAGGTTCTGCCGGAGGCGGGAGAGGGAGAGCCTGATGCGGGGAGAGCGACGGGAAGGGGACCGAAGGGTGTCGATACCGCTGGCGTTTGTGGAGTTTAACAGCGACATCAAGCCCTACCCTAAGTCCCCGCATCCACACTCACTTGCCCTAGTCCTCACACAATTCATCCCTCACGTAGCTAAGTAAGTGCGGGCCTATGTCTTCCCGCGCAAAACTTAGGCAACATGACAAACTTGCTTGCAAACTGAAACCCTACATCCAATGCGAAACGTTTTTTATTTTTATTTTTTTTTTTTATCTCTGATGCAAATAGATGTTCAATGCAATTTGATAGTTTCGAGAGACCTGGAACCAGGTCAAGACAGAACAAGTACGATTAGTCAGATCAATGGAACGGACTAGTTACACAGGGACGCTTCCGCATGTCGCACCTGATCCCTACGTGTACCCAACGCCAGTACCCAAACAAAGATAAAGGAGTGGTGATTGAAACATAATACCACGCATTTCCAATACGCTTTTCGGCTCCAGTTTCTGGTTGACCTGGTAAACCCTTCCCTCCACGCGGATCGAACAAAGAGCCTAACGGTCCTGTTCTTTCGGTTTCTTTGATGAGCCATTCTTCTTTTGACTCTTCGCGATTAAGTGGCCTTCCTTATCAATCTTCCCCTCAGCTCGCATCTGGTCTTCCGCTGCGGCGACTTGAGACATCCTAACGGTGTCAGGAATTAAATTCACACTTGCGAGATAGTACCATTGACTTTCGCCTGGATATTTCTCTTCCACGAGAACCGTCTTTGTTGGGTCATGGGGGTCCGCGAATTCGATTTTAGCTTCGTCGCTTCGTTGGGTCGCCAGTGATGCGGACACAAGGAGAAGAATGACGGTGACTGCGATGAATATCAACATTGAAAGAAGTAGGGGGTTTATACTCCCTTGGGCAATCATACGAGCTTGTACACCCTTTTGTGCAACGGTCTGATTATTACTCTCCCGTCAAGGGAACCAAGTTGTACCATATATTTGTTCTTGTTGATGATATACCAGCTTCCTGCCATAGTTCCAGCCCACGTTCCGGCAATCAATGTCCTAGTGCTTTAGATCACCAATTTCGAGATGAATGCAATACCATCGATTTTTACTCATCCACAGAGCTGTCTATTGTATAAATCAGTTATATTTTACAAACAAAAGAAGCACCGTACTTTGTGCTTCCAATCCGAATCATGGGGTAATATCAATTTCTCCCCAGATGGTCCATATCCATACCGGTCTCGTTCAAATTTCAGGGAAGCTCTATCGGCGACTGTCACGCCAACCCCGGCGGTTGCCCCCGTGACGAGGAAAGCCTTGAACGGTAGCGGCATTTGTCGAAAGGCTGGCCATCGTTTTCCGGCAGCCCATACTCCTGCCAGTCCAACGCCAAGCCCAACAAGAGCGCCCTTTGTACTTTGCACAATCACATAGCGGCTGTTGACGAAAAATGAAGTCAGCATGATGCACAAGCAAAATTGAGGGGTTGCTATAATACTAGTGAGCGCGGGCTTCGTCCTGTGAAATGATTTTCATCGTGAATGGGGAGAATCGATTGAGGTAAGCCCGCTGTGTTGAAGAATGCGGTCGATTGCTGTACTTCGGCGTGCAAGTCCTCGAGCGCTGACTCTGGCCCCCGTGTGACCCGCTCTGCTCTGCTCTGCTCAGCTCTGCGTGCCCGCTCTGCTCTGCGTTGCGTGCACGGTTGATCAACCCCATGCGGCCGCGGGAAGAATATTAGTCAGCAATGCGCAGGGTGCGTAAGATTTGATGATTAACTAAGATATGCTTGGTTAAAAAGGGATTATTAAGCCTGCTGTGGATTTGAAATAAGGCAGGCGCCAGGTGCGAAATGAACCAACTTTGAACAGTCAAATTTTAAATTGAATGTTTGAAATAATATTTAAATATAGCAGTAGTTCATTTCGTAATTTAGTTAATTTCGCATTTAGCTTAAATAAGCTGATTATATCTAAATTATTCTTGAAGTTCTGTTTGACTTTTTTTCTATTTTAAATATTTTAAAATTATTTTTTAGTTAAAATGAATTAAGTAATATATATTATTATATTTAATGCAGTTAAAACTAAAATTAAAGATTTGATAGTTCTATTTAATAGATATAAGTAGAATGTATAACTCAAATCAATTACTATTAATAAAATGAAAGAGAATATACTATTTATTCAATATATGAAAATGAAAAATAAAATGTTACTGATCTTAATACTTGATTCAAATATATTGATCATCTATATAAAAGTAATATATACTATCAGTGATGTCTGCCGGTCGAGCCAAACCGATGAGTTGACTGGAGACCGACTGGCTTTTTGGGATTTCGGATCGGGTTCGAGTTACAATTCCTAAAAGCGAACCGGATCCCAGATCACCACAGTTACATTGTCGATCGAGTTAATTTAAATATCGATCGGGCCCGGTTTTCATATTTCACCGTATCGGTCGAGTCCGGTTGGGCCGTCATGGCGATCCGAAATCACATGATTCTATGTAATGGGTAATTAATCACAAATTGTATGGCGATCAATATTCCCGTTACATTGTAGCTCAAATCGGTCGGGTCGGGTTTGATAATATTTAAACCCGATCCTAAATCGGTCAGATCGGGCTGATGTTGTAACCCGACTGATCTCAAAATCGGTCAAGTGACAACCCCGCTGTAACTCG
>Ga0335076_10005975_pt1 | contig 12283 bp, 10 predicted proteins | sample Lox_Sample_25_FD_206717 | JGI IMG/M metagenome (GOLD analysis project Ga0335076, IMG submission 206717) | Soil microbial communities from Loxahatchee National Wildlife Refuge, Florida, United States - Lox_Sample_2.5 | ecosystem: Environmental > Terrestrial > Soil > Wetlands | place: USA...
CAAGGACCGTCGGTGGCACCGACTACTTCAGAGAGGTCTTTGCCGATTTTTGCGGGATCGGAATCGATGGCGCCAACGATGTCGATGGATTCTTTTTCGCGAAGTAGTTTCACGATGGAGGCACCAATAGGACCAATTCCATATTGAATGGCACGAATTTTCTTTTTCACCGTAGTCTCCGATCCAGCAGCGAGTAGAAGAGCGTACAGAGCGGAATTTCGCCAGGAGCGAACTATCAAGCGTACTGGATTTCGCGAGGGCAGGCAATCGCGGGGCGTCAAAGCGGCGAGTGTCTGTTGCTGCTGGTGGGTGGAGCACGCATAATGGTGCTGCCCGGCTGAGGTGGTGGAGGTAACAGAATGCGCGCCGAAAAGATGACTGACGCGGATATACAGAAAAACCTGCACAACGTGAGCGGGTGGAGCGTAGTAGACGGGAAATTGCACAAGGAGTTCGAGTGCAAGGACTTCGTGACGGCGTTCGGGAAAATGACGCAAGTGGCGCTGGTGGCGGAGTGGATGAATCACCACCCGGAATGGTTCAACGTGTGGAATAAAGTCGTGATTGATCTGAATACACATAGCGTGCAGGGCATCAGCAATCTGGATTTCCAGTTGGCAGAGAAGATCAATGAAATTTTCGGCGGGTAGAGGCTGCCCTGCGGGATGATTGGCCCTCACCAGGCGGAGAAGCGGTCACGGGGTTGGATTGTAGTTGCGCTGCGCTGGGTTGCAGCGTTGGCGGTTCTGGGGATTCTTTTTCATTTTTTGCCGTTAGACCTGCTGCGCCAAGCGATCCGGCGCGTGCCGTTGACCCGTTTCGTGGCAATCTTGATCGGCTATCTGCTTGCTCATACCGTAGGAATCGCCAAATGGAGGATGGTGGTGAATGCCGCAGGTGCGAAGCTGGATTTCGCGACCAGCGCGCAGTGTTACACAAGCGGATTGTTTGCGACTCTGTTTTTGCCTTCCATCATTGGTGGGGACGTGGTGCGGCTGGCGGTGGGGTTGCGACGGAGCCCAAACCCGGCAGCGGTGCTCGCGGGAAACGTGTTGGACCGCTTCCTGGATATGTGCGCCCAAGCGGGGCTACTGCTGTTGGGAGTGATGCTTTTGCCGGGTTCACTGCCAGTTTCGTTTACCGCAGAGACGTGGCGCGATCTGGTCATTTTGGTGGCCATTATGGCGGGTATCGTGTTCGTCGGAGGGATGCTGATGCGCCCGTTGCTGAGGGGACGCTCGGTTAGCTTTCGAAGAAAATTAGCGCGTCTTCGCCACGCTCTCCGGGAGGGTTGGAAAAAACCGCATATTTTGTTATTTGGTTGGGCGCTTGGAACTGGAATTCAGTTCGCGTTTCTGTTTTTGACGGCGTTGCTGGCGATTTCCTGCGGATTGCTTTTGCCCTTGCGCGTGTGGTTATTCGCGTGGCCGTTGGCAAAATTGGCCGCACTGCTGCCGCTGACGCAGGGAGGGATTGGCGTGCGGGAAGCTGCGCTGGTCGGATTACTGTCCCCATTTGGAGCACCCGGACATCTCGTGCTGGCCGCCGGTCTGGTGTGGGAAGGCGTTGTCATTGCGGGGGGATTAGTCGCCGGGTCAACGGCGTTTCTGCTGAGTCGAAAAGGCGGGGAATAAATCTTTTAAAAGACAAACGCTGTGCGGAAAGGTCTTGACAGGGCTTTTTCCCGGGCCCACACTACAGTCCCCTTCCGTACTAGTTTACTTATCCGACATTATGGATCGGAAGTTATTGTAATAGGTCCTTTACGACTTCCGCTGAGCTCATTCGCTCCGAAGAGGTTTGAGGATGATAGCGGGCCGTTTACGGTTACTTTTGGCGGAAAAGCGGCTGACCGAGGCCGGGATTATTCTGCGTTCGGTTTGCGCCGAGACGGGGTGGGCGCTGGAATGGATTTACGCAGAGACGGTGGAAGACATACGGGACAAACTGAAAGAACACAACCCCGATTTGGCACTTTTGGATCTGTCGCTGCTCCAACCTGACCCTGCGATTCAAGTGGGCCTTTTAAGCATAGCGAATCCCGCTGTGCCGTTGTTCCTTTTTGCTGAGCCAGGGGAGAAAAGTCGTGCGGTGGAGTGTCTATCCACGGGAGCACGCGATTTCTTGTTGGAAGGATTTCTGGACGAGAGAACGGTAGAGCGCGTGCTGCGAGAAGTGATTGGTAACACGGACGCGAAGTGGCCGCAAGGAGCGGCAGAATCGATGAGTGCGGGGCAACGCAACTGGGGTAGCGATGAGGAAATGGCTGAAAGGCGAGGGGTTCCGCTGCGATGTCGAGCGGAAGGGTGCGTGCCCTTAGAAATGTTGCAGAAGCTGAAGCGGAACATTCGCTCGGGCGACGTGGTTGTGCCACGACGGTGCGGTCAAATTGATCTGGTACTGGCGCAAGGAACCGCGAAGAGCACGAAGGCGGTTGAAGAACGGTTAAAGGGGCAGCTATGTTCGCACGTGAGCATGGGGAGCATGTCCAACGTGGTTCGCGTCCGACTGGAGCGAGGAACGACTGGCACGCCAGCGATATTGAGTGAAGCGGGCGCTTGTGAGTTCGGGAACGAGGATTGTGAAGTGAAGTAGTACCAGTCCGAGGAACGGTTATGAGAGCGATGGGAGTAGGGAGAACCGCAACGGTGACCGAGGAGGTGCCGCTACGGCTACTGCTGCTGGAAGAGTCGTTATCCGATACACAAGACTTGCTGGAGGAGTTGCGGGTGGCTGGCATGGCGGTCGAGCCGACAGTCGCGGCAACCAGGCAAGAGTTTCTGGATGCGATCACGACGCAAGAATTCTCGATTGTCTTGTCGGCGTACCGACTGACCGGATGGAACGGGATAGAGGCGTTCGAAGAGCTGAAGAAACTGGGGAAGACGACGCCATTCGTTCTGGTCAGCGGAAGCATCTGCGAAGAACGTGCAGCAGAGTGTTTGCAGGGTGGGATCAGCGACTACGTATTGAAGGATCACTTAGTACGACTACCTATTGTGGTAAGGCATGCGCTGGAACAAAGGCAACTGCGGGAAGCGAACACGGAAGCGACGCGGGCCCTAAGAGAAAGCGAAGCCAGGAATAAGCAGTTGGTCGAAAACTCAGTGTACGGAGTGTTCCGCGTGGCGTTGGATGGCTCGTTCCTGTTTGCAAATGGTGCGTTGCTGGAAATTCTAGCCTGTTCCTCGCTTGCCGTTTTGCAAACCATGAATTTCCTGGCTGACATTTTCCGTTATCCGGAACAGTGCGCGAAACTTGTGAGTTCCTGCCGGAAGGACGGGATCGTGCACAGTGCGGAGACAGAATGGCGGAGGAAAGATGGGGGACTGGTGTCGGCGAAGTTGCACCTGCGGTATCTGAGTGTGCCCGGCACGACAGATGAGATCGAGGGGATTGTCGAAGATGTGACGGAACTGCGCTCTCTGGAGCAGCAACTTTTGCAGGCGCAAAAATTCGAGACGATCGGCCAATTGGCTGGGGGGGTGGCGCACGATTTTAACAATGTAGTCGGAGCCATCCTGGGATGGGCGGAGTTGGGCTATGAGGAAAGCCTGGCGTTCCCGCGAATTGCGGAGAGATTTACGCGCATTCGCGAGCAAGCGGATCGAGCAGCGAGCCTGACACGAGAGTTGTTGGCATTTGCGCGGTGCCAGGAGCTGCAGCAGCGCCCGGTGGATCTGAACACGATTATTCAGAACTTAACGAGTTTCCTGGACAAAGTGATCGGCCGCGATATCGAGATGAAGGTGGCTCGCGGGAAGCTCCAGCCGATTCAGGCCGACCCGGTGCAAATCGAGCAGGTGTTGATGAACCTATGTCTCAATGCCCGGGATGCGATGCCGGAAGGTGGCCGAATGGTGATTGAAACGGAGATGGAGGCGATTGACGAGTCCTTTTGCCGTTACTACCCTGCAGCGACACCGGGGATCTACGCGGTGCTTTCGGTATCGGACACCGGCATAGGAATGACGAACGAAATTCGCGAGCGAATTTTCGAACCATTTTTCACCACAAAAGAACGAGGAACCGGGAGTGGAATGGGGCTGGCAACGGCTTATGGAATCGTGAAGCAACACGGAGGGTTCATTCACGTGTACAGTGAGCCCTGGCAAGGAAGTCTGTTCCGGGTATACTTGCCGGCAATTGATACCCGCGACTCCGAAGTCAGGTCGCCAGTGCAGGTGGCGGAATTCTCGCGAGCCGCGAGCCTGGACGGAACCGAAACGATCCTGCTCGCGGAAGATCATGATTCCGTAAGGGAAATGGTGCGGCAATGGCTCGTGAATCTGGGATATCGGGTGCTATCTGCGGGGAATGGAGAAGAGGCAACGCAGCTCTGCCAAGAAGCAACCCCTGAGCTGGCGATTCTGGATCTGGTAATGCCGCGGTTGGGAGGAACGGCAACGGCCACGCGTTTGCGGAACCGATATCCAACACTGCCGGTACTGTTCACCAGTGGGTATTCGGAGTCCACCGGGGCGGCTGCTGCGATGCTCTCGAACTCATGGTTCCTGCAGAAGCCGTACAGCCCAACGTCATTGGTGCGGGTCATCCGAAGGATGTTGGATGGCGGGGACAACGAAGATTGGTCGCGTCAGGGCGTTGTGGACCGCTGAGCTGCCGTAGAGAAATCAGTGAAATCAGGGAGTTAGGTTACGCCTGGGTGAACAGAATTCCGATTGACAGCGAGCAGACGGGGTGTTAGAAAGCGAGAAAGGCAAGTCTCATCGGTGCGTCTCTGAAAACGGCAGCGCAATGCACCCGAAGGAAGAGGCTGGAGGTCCGCCTTACGGTTGGACTCTTAGACCGTTGAGGGCTTGCTAGCAACACCCCACCCCACCCCGGGAGGCGGAAATCGCTTGGTTTTCGCCTCCTATTTATTTCATTTGTTATCAATGGTTTGGTCGCTTTCACTGGAAACGATCCGCCTTAGAGGGCGAAGCCTGTAACGAATCGGACCGTCCGCTTGGCAACAAGGGATGGGCCGAGGCCTGCGCTACCTAGTTCAGGTAAGCTTCCCACATGGCCAAAAACGAAGGAACTCCCCTGCTGCAAATGAAGAACGTTTCGGTGATGCGAGGCGACAACCTGGCCTTGGACCAAGTTTCACTGCGCATCGATGTAGGGGAGCACGTGTGCATCCTCGGACCAAACGGATGCGGAAAGTCGACGCTGATTCGAACGATCACGCGGGAGAACTATCCGCTGGCACGAGAAGGTACATCAATGAGCATCCTGGGGCGCGACCTGTGCAACGTGTCCGAGTTGCGTAGCCTGTTGGGAATTGTGTCACCGGACTTGCTGGCCGCGTGCACGAGCGATGCCACAGGAATGGATGTGGTACTTTCTGGTTTTTTCAGCAGCACGCGGATTTTTCCACACCATGCGCCGCAGCCGGAGCAAGTGGTGCGGGTTCAAAATGCGTTAGAGCGGTTGGGCATCTCGTATCTGGCGAAGCGAGCGGTAGTCGAGATGTCGTCGGGCGAGGCGAAGCGGACACTGATCGCGCGGGCGTTGGTCCATAATCCGAAGACCCTGCTGTTCGATGAGCCCAGCAACGCCTTAGATATTGCGGGGCAGTTGGGTCTGCGACACACGATGGGTGAGTTGGCGCGGAGTGGATTGGGGATTCTACTGGTGACACACCACGTTTCCGAGATTATTCCGGAGATTGAGCGGGTGGTGCTGCTGCGAGGAGGCAAAGTTCTCGCTGATGGACCGAAAGAGCGAGTCCTGACGAGCGAAATGCTGAGCGAGTTATTTGCCGTTCCGGTGAAGCTAATGCGCGAGGACGGGTGCTTCCACTTGCATGCCTAGGCTGCTTTGGCCTGCCCGCCGGCGATGCTGTCGGCGATGGAGGCGGCGATAGGCACGCGGAATGTTTGGTGTTGGTACGCTTTCACCATCAAGAATATCCAAAGGACGAGCGTAAGAAGGCCGATGAGTAGGCCTAGCATTCCCAGAACGCCCCAGCCCACCACTCCTCCACCCACCATACCGCCCATGAAAAGCAGGCCGATGCGGAGAATCATCAAACCTCCAAATACCACGATGGACTGCGCGGCGTGGAACTTCACGAAGGGGCGCTTGTCGATCAACAGGAAAATAATCCCAGTGAGCCAGCCGAGTACATAGCAGAGAAGGCCCGCGACATTTTCCTGAAGGCCCTCGGTTGGAGAAGCGGCCGCAGCGGCCGGGGCGGTAGGAACGGCAGAAGCAGTTTGACTAGCACCACACTTAGGACAAAACGTAGCTGTACCGATTTCTTGACCACACGCTTTGCAGAATGCCATGAATGTTCCTCCAAGGAGCACACACTGCGGGCGAGGTTAGCAGAGCGGCAGGGGAGGCGCAACGTTTTTCAACTACAGGAAGGAAAGGGGCTTAGATTCATGTGAGGAGGAAATGAACTGGTGTAGTCAAGGAGATGCCATTCGTCGTCAAGACGGGAAACCTTCGACGGCGGAGGCAGTATTCGGATAAATCTCCAGCACCTTGTGAAGCTGGGTGAGCTTTATGCTGGCTTCAATCATACCGCTGCAACCCGCGAGACGAAGGTGCCCTCCGGAATTCTTCAGACGAGAGAAGCAACGAACAATCGAACCAATCGCCGCACTGTCGATGTGGGTGACGTCACTAAGATCAAAGATGACGGACGTTTCTTTTGCGCCTATCAGGGCTTCCGTTTCTTGCTCAATGCGCCGACAATCCGGCCCGGAATGGATGCTGCCTTTGATGTGAAGAACCGCAACACCCTGCCTGGGGTTGACCTTGGTGCAATGAAGGATCACGGTTTTACTCCTTCGGTGAAGCTCAAGAAAGGTTCAGGAGGATAGTGGCGCATCGTCGCCTTCATACGGAAATTGACGAATCAGGCGAGTGCAATCACCGAGCGCGTTGAATAGCGTGTTGCCCCAGCCACAGGGAATGAAGGAGGCGGTTTTCTGATTGACAGCTTTGTCGGCTTCCGCGAAGAAGCGGACTCGCTGACCAGGCGGTGGGGCGGCAAACTCCTTGACGGTGATTCGAAAAAGAACGTCTCCGGAGGGTTGACGTTTGACCAGCGAAAAATGATGCAGCTGAGCGAGTTGCTCCGCCGGATTTTCTTGAATGTACATCCAGTCGGTCATGTTACAGGCTCCCTGACCTTCAACACCCGAACCCGTAAAGGCAAAGTAGGGGCATGGTAGGTCAGGCGCAACGGGAAGTCAACGCAAGCACTGGAGTATGGGAGTTTAAGGAGCGGTAGTGGTGGCAAAAGCCAAAGTGATGAGAGTCTTCTGCTCGAGGTCGTGGGCCTTTGCGGAACCGGTAGCAGGGCTGGCACTGGCGGAACGCTTTACGGTACGCACGCGGATGTCATGTGCCTGGGCAATGCGCTCAAGGCGCGGAAGAACATAAAATAGCGGCCCCATGTTGGCAGGTTCCTCTTGCACCCAGACGATCTCACGAACATTGGGGTACGCAGCGATGGCGGCGGCGATTTCATCCTTCGGCAGCGGGTAGAGTTGATCAAGGAAGAAGACCGCGGTGGTGGTGTCTTTGCGGCGACGGCGCTCCGCACGAAGTTCATGGCCCACTTTGCCGCTGGCGATCAGGATGGTCTGTGCATCGGTGATTTCTTTGTCGGGAACCAGAGTCAGGAAACGCGGACGTTCGAAATCTTCGATTGGGGAGCTGGCGTCGGGATGGCGCAGCATGCTCTTTGGCGTGAAGACCACAAGCGGCTTGCGCCACAGTCGCCGAGCCTGCCGGCGCAGTAAATGGAAATATTGCGCGGCGGTAGACGGCTGGCAGATGTTCATGTTGCCTTCGGCGGCGAGTTGCATGAATCGCTCGATGCGTGCGCTGGAGTGTTCTGGCCCCTGGCCTTCGTAGCCGTGAGGAAGGAGCAGAACCAGGCCTGTGGGCAGGCCCCACTTGTCTTCGCTGGCGCTGATGAACTGATCGATGATGACCTGCGCGCCGTTGACGAAGTCTCCGAACTGGGCCTCCCAGAGGACGAGGCCTTCGGGGTAGTCTCGCGAGAAGCCGTACTCGAAGCCGAGGCACGCGGCTTCTGAGAGAGAAGAATTGTAGATTTCGCAAAAAGCCTGCTGCGGAGACAGGTGCGCCAGGGGGAGGTATTCCTGCTCGTTCTGATTGTCGACGAGGACGGCGTGCCGCTGGTTGAAGGTGCCGCGCTGCGAATCCTGTCCGGTGAGGCGAACGGGATTGCCCTCGAGCACAAGGGAGCCGTAGGCGAGGAGTTCGGCGAAACCATAGTCGAAGGGACGTCGCCCCTGGCCCATTTCAGCGCGCTGCTCGAGAAGTTTCACTATTTTGGGATGAACGTGAAACCCCGGTGGAGTACGAACTAGGCCCGTGGTGATTTCTGCGATTTTTTCACGGGTCAAACCGGTGTCGACTTCGAAGGACGGATTGTATTTTCCGTAATTGTACGGTGACCAGTAGTCCGGAAGCTTGCGCAGAGCGGGAATCTTGGTAAGCTTCGCCGCTTTCCGTTGCGCTTCCTCGTATTCTTTGCGGACCGCTTCGGCGATGGGCGCGGCGTCGACGCCGATGCGTTCGGCGTAAATCTTCCAAAGTTGCGGGTGGTTCTTGATGCGGTCGTAGAGGAGTGGTTGGGTGATGGTGGGATCGTCAACTTCGCTGTGGCCGTGACGACGATAACCGATCAAATCGATGACTACGTCCGAATTGAAGGTGGCACGGTATTCCGCGGCCAGGCGGCCAACGCGGGCGACAGCATCGGTGTCTTCGGAATTGACGTGGAAAATGGGCACACTTTGTCTGCGCGCGATGCTTGAGGCGTAGCGCGAAGAATGTTCTTGCGAGGGCCGCGTGGTGAAGCCAATAAGATTGTTGACGATGATGTGGATGGAACCACCAACGGTGTAAGCGGCGAGATCGGCAAGGTTGAGCGTTTCGGCCCAAATGCCCTGACCGGCGAAGGCGGCATCACCGTGCATGACGATGGCCCAAACCTTGTTGAGAATTTCAGGAGAGCGATCGATCACAGCGCCGTGCGCGCCATGGCGGGTCTGTTTAGCGCGGGCACGACCCATGGCTACGGGGTCGACGGCTTCCAGGTGGCTGGGATTTGAAACCAGGTGGATGTTTAGTTTTTTGCCAGCAGAAGTGGTGTATACGCCGGTGGCGCCGACGTGGTATTTCACGTCACCGGCACCGAGCACGCTGCGTGGATCGACATCTTCGAAACCCGAGACAACTTCGTGGATGGGCTTGCAGGCGATATGCGCCATCACGTTCAGGCGGCCACGATGGCTCATAGCCATTACGGAGTCTACGCCACCCAGGTCGCCAGCGGCGTTCAGAACGGAGTCGAGAAGAGGGATCAGTGCGGTGTTGCCCTCGAGGGAGAAGCGCTTGCTGCCGAGGTAGCGGCTTTGCAAGATCTGTTCGAACAGATCGGCCCGAACCAGGCGCTCGAGGATCTTACGCTGGGCAACAGGCGCTGCGGGACTCTCCATACGCTCGGCAATCCAGTTGCGGCGTTTCGGTTCGGGGATATGGAGAAACTCGACACCGACGGCTCCGCAATAGATTTTGCGGGCCTCCTCAGCGTATTCGCCGGAGAGTTCTTCCAGATCGACGCATTTCAGCGGAGGGAAGTAGCCAAGCGGGTCGAGGTCCGCTTCGTAGAATCCCCAACGGCGGAAGAGATAGAAGATGCGTTCACGTTCGGCGCTGTCAGCACCGTTGCGGGAAGTATTTTTTTTGACGGGCTTCGCGGATTTTGGCGGAGCGAGAGTTACACGGTTTGCCATGGCGTCAGTCTACAGACCTACTATTTTGCCACAAGGGCACCGGAGAGTCCGAATCGGGCGAATGAAAATGAAAGGCGGCTGTCGACAGAGTACACAGGCCGCGGGCTTGGTTCGGTTTCTGGACTTTACGATGGGCTATTGAAGAGACTGGAGGCGTTCTTTGTTCAGTTTTAACACGATGCCCGCATTGCGATCGGCCGCTTCGCTGACTTTATACTCGGCGGCGGTGCCCAAGACTTGGGCGGTCTCGGAAGGGCTCAGCTTGTAATCGTCTGCTAGCCAGTCCGCCATATTTGAGGTGGCATCGCGGAAGGCGTCATCGAGGGAGCCGTCGAGGCCAACCGCAATAATGTGAGTTGGCGTGACCACGCGCGGGCCTGGGACACTTTTACCGGAGATGAGGTCGATGGCGAACGTAACGTCCATAGAAGTTTCGAGAGCGTTGCCGTTCAGTTCTCCGTCGCCTTGCAGGGCATGGCCGTCGCCGACGTAAAGGAATGCACCAGGGACTCGAACGGGAAGGTAAACGGTGGAGCCCTCGGTGATCTCGTTGAAGTCCATGTTCCCGCCCCAATTTCCCGAATCTTGCGTTGCAGGAGGAGCAGTGGCCAGACCGGGAGAGACCGCCACGCAGCCGAGCATGGGCTTCACAGGGACAGCATAGTGTTTGAGGTGGTCGGCGGGATTTTCGGGAGTAGCCATTCCCTGGGCAAGATCGAGATGCCAGCGAATCGTCTTCCCTCCGTCTTTCATTTTGACGGCGAGGCTGCTGTCGAGAGCACGGGGAACGACGAAATCGTCGCTCAGGGCCCAATCACGGTTGAGGCGAAGGCGAGTGATATGGACGACGAGGGTGTCGCCGGGCTGGGCGGAGTTGACGTAGAACGGGCCGGTTTGAGGGTTGCCGCCGAGGCTGCGTGGGACCCCTTTTTCGTCGACACCACCGGCATCGACGGTGGTGGTGTGCACGGTGTCCCCGGGGTTGAGGGTGAGGACGGGCTTGTTGTGCGGGGAGAACTGACGGTAAAACACCGTCGGGACGAACTCATGCATTTGGGGATTGCTGCTTGGCATAGGTTCACGCCGGCGGGCCGTGAACGCAACAGTGGCGGGGTGGGAAGGATTCGCGCCATCCGTCCAGATGATCGTGCCGGTCATAGTGTTGTTCGGCTGAAGTTGGGCGCTCACTTGTTCCGAGCCGCCTTGGTCGTCTTTCGCAAGGAAGCGCAGGGAGTGTCCGGTTACTGTGCCTTCGAGCTTGTCACCCTGGAAATGGCCCGTTAGTTTATCGCCTTGCTGATTGAGTTCCATCGTGGTGTTGACGAAGGTGCCGAGGTAATCGGCGGTGACAATCCAGGGCCCGGTGAGAGAAGCAGCAGAGAGATCCGTCGGTTGAGCAGGTTGCTGGGGCGCCGAAGGAAAACACAAAGTCAGGAGCAGAAAGAGAGATGAGAGCAGGCAGTACATGGGCCTCCGAAGACGATTCTTTAGACTCAGTGGCTGCGCACAGAGATCCTGAAAGGTTAGTTCAGTCAGGAAAAAAGTCCAAGCGCGCCCGAACGGCAAAACGTGACCACTGGGTGGCACCTAAGCACCTTTCGATGCATCAAATTAAGGAACAGGGCGAATAGAAGGTAGAATCTAGAGGTTCCGCGAGAGGTTACTTGTCGAGTACACTAGAGATTCGGGGGCTGGGGCTTCCGCGTTAGCGTAGGGCCAAGACGGACACGAAGAGTCATTAGGGGAAGGAATGCCTGTACCTGTATCGCAAGCATGGACGGTGGCGAGTTACGTCCTGAAGCAGAAATTGAAGGGTCGGAAGCGGTATCCATTGGTGCTGATGCTGGAGCCGCTGTACCGCTGTAATCTAGCCTGCGCAGGCTGCGGGAAGATTCAGTATCCGGCGCACGTGCTGAAGCGCGAATTGACGCCGGAGGAGTGTTTCAAGGCGGTGAATGAATGCGGAACGCCGATGGTGTCGATACCCGGCGGCGAGCCGTTGATGCATTCGCAGATTGACGAAATTGTGGAAGGGTTGGTGGCGCGGAAGAAATACATCTATCTCTGCACCAACGCGCTGCTGCTGAAAGAAAAGCTGCACCTGTTTCAACCGAGCAAATATCTGACGTTCTCCGTGCACCTGGATGGTCAGAAAGAGCACCATGATTTTTCGGTGTGCCGCGAAGGTGGCTACGAACTGGCTGTCGAAGGAATTCGCGAGGCCTTGAAACGGGGATTCCGGGTCACGACCAATACGACTTTGTTTGACGGGGCAGACCCAAAGAGTGTGCGGGCGTTTTTCGATGAGATGATGGAATTGGGCGTCGAAGGCATGATGCTGTCGCCTGGCTATTCGTACGATAAAGCCCCGGACCAGAAACACTTTTTGGGGCGCGCGAGAACACGACGGTTATTTCGGGCGATCCTGTCGAATCGCAGAGGTTCGTGGCAATTCAACCAATCGATGTTGTTTCTGGAATTTTTGATGG
>Ga0335076_10005976_pt1 | contig 12283 bp, 8 predicted proteins | sample Lox_Sample_25_FD_206717 | JGI IMG/M metagenome (GOLD analysis project Ga0335076, IMG submission 206717) | Soil microbial communities from Loxahatchee National Wildlife Refuge, Florida, United States - Lox_Sample_2.5 | ecosystem: Environmental > Terrestrial > Soil > Wetlands | place: USA: Florida...
GGGATCAATGGTTCCTTTGGGACGCAGCAACAGCACCAGCAGGAAAATCGGCGCGCTGATGATCCCTACCATCAGGGAATGTGCGGCGATCGATAACGATTGAGAATACCTCGCGCCGGCACCCCCCAAAAGGTTGTAAGCCAGCATCATGACTCCGCCAACCACCACAGAAAACAGAATGGATCCGAGAACACCAATCCCATACACAACGTACGTCGTGATCTTTGTCGAGATTTCCAGTTGCTTGGCTTTTTGTTCAGGGGACAGCTGCGCAGCCTGCGGATTTTTCTCGATCTGTTGCGAGATGTACTCTCGCCAGTCGACGCGCTGGTTCATGACTGTCACGATCACCAGACTGATGATGGTGGAAATCACCACTGGCAAGATCCAGTTCGGCTTTCTGGCGATGTCTTCAAATGTGGGCTTGGGCGAAAAAAGCACACCGAAAATCCGCCCGATTGGCGAAATCCTGCCTTCGGGTTCGATGGTGGACGTAGAAGTTGGCATAGGTTCCGTGGCCATTTGGACACTCCTTCACCACAGGATTGCTGGGACCTGCTTCTGGGGGATAGTACGCAAAAGCTGCTCAGAAAATATCACACTTGCCGCGCGCGTGGTATCTCCGGCACCGCCGCCAGCAATTCTCTTGTGTACGCGTGCGATGGCCGCTGGAGAATCAGATTGCTAGGACCATACTCGATGAGCTGTCCGGAGCGCATCACCCCAATATGCGTGGCGAGCTGCGCCACCACCGGGAGGCTGTGCGATATCAACAGGTACGTCAGGTGAAACTCCCTCTGTAACTCCTGCAGCAAAAGCAACACCTGCGCGCCCACCGATACATCGAGCGCGGACACCGGTTCGTCGGCCACTACCAGCTTGGGCCGCAGAATCAAGGCTCGCGCTATCCCAATGCGTTGGCGCTGCCCGCCAGAGAATTCGTGTGGATAGCGTGTGAGTGCCGACGAATCCAGACCAACCCTCTCCAGCATCTTTTTCGCGCGCTCCTCGCGTTCCGCGGCAGCACAGCGCGGGTGGTGAATGGCCAGGGGTTCCGCGACAATTTCGCCAACGCGCATTCGGGGATTCAGCGACGCAAACGGATCCTGAAAAATCATCTGCATCTGGCGGCGTTGCGCCCGCAGTTCTTCGCCCGTAAGGCGCAGAAGGTCCCGTTCTTCGAACAAGAGCGCGCCGCTGTCCGGCTCGATCAACCGCAGGATCATGCGTGCTAGCGTGGTCTTGCCGCTCCCGCTTTCGCCCACGATGGCAAACGTCTCGCCCGGTGCCACCTCAAAACTCACATCGTCAACCGCAACGAACCGTTCCGCTTTTCGGCCCTCATCGAACATGTCGCCGCCACGCACATACGTTTTCCTTAAGTTGCGCACTTCCAGCACGTAGCTCATAGCAGGATGCACCGCGCGCCGTGGTCTGGTTCGGGCCCGCGAAACTCGGGCACGCCTTCGTCGCATTTGTCGCGCCGGAATCCGCAACGTGGCGCGAACGCGCAGCCGGGCGGCAGATGCGTCAATTGCGGAACCACGCCCGGAATCGGCGTCAGCGCTTTTCGCTCCAGCGTCGGAGAAGCAGCCAGCAGTCCTTGCGTGTACGGATGCTGCGGCGACGTAAGCACCTTTTCCGCGGATCCCCACTCGACAATCCGGCCCGCATACATAACCGCGATGCGATCCGCCACTTGCGCGACCACACCCAAATCATGCGTGATGAACAGGAGCGAGAGTTCCAGTTCCCGGCGCAAACGATCCAGCAGCGCCAGGATCTGCTGTTGCACGGTCACGTCCAGCGCGGTCGTGGGTTCGTCGGCGATAAGCAGCTTAGGACGCGGCGCGAGCGCCATAGCGATCATGGCGCGCTGTCGCAATCCCCCGGAAAGCTGGTGCGGAAATTGTTGCAGCCGAACTTCCGGCTCGGGAATTGAGGCATGTTCCATCGCGTTCAGGAGCCGGCGGTGAAGCAGGTCTTTTCTCAAATTGGGCTCGTGCGCCAAGATCGCTTCTTCAATCTGTTCGCCAATCCGCATGACGGGGTTCAGCGATGTCATGGGTTCCTGAAAAATCATCGCAATCTCAGAACCGCGCACGCGCCGCCACTCATCTTCCTTCAGCGAACTAAGCAATGTGGCATTACCATTCGCGGAGGAAATCTTCGCTTGCCCGCTGACCCGGGCGCCCGCTGGCAGCAGTCCCATCAGCGAGAGGGAAAGCATGGTTTTCCCGCTGCCGGATTCGCCTACAAGACCCAGCGCTTCACCTCGCGCAATTTCCAGGGAAATTCCGTTGACCGGTTTCACCCACCCCGCTGGAGTGGGCAGCTGAACCGTCAACTCCTCTAGCTCTAATAGCGCGTTCATTCCACGATGATATCCGGAACGAATCACCGCCTAGAAACAATTCCCCTAATGTGTGTCTTGAGATTCTCCGAAGTGGTAATACCGCCGATCACCAGGCTGAGCTGATGCCAGGCCTTGGCGAACCTGGAGTGATTCGCAGCCAATAATCAGAACCCCAGATCGACGTGCCCGGATTTCGCAGCTCGAGTCCGGGCATCCTTTGGACCTGCTGCATAGCGAGAAACGTCCTCGCACTGATCAGACCGGCTACCCGCAGCAATGTTTTGACAGCGCGCGCCATTCCCCATATCCTCGTAGGCTGGTTCAGCCGTTCGCAAGCATGATTGGCCAGACGATCTCGCACTATCAGGTCCTCCAGAGGCTTGGCGGCGGAGGCATGGGTGTCGTGTATTCCGCCCGCGATACTGTCCTCGACCGCTGTGTGGCTCTCAAGTTTCTTTCCGCGGAAGCTCTGCAAGACAAACTCTCTCTGGACCGCTTCCTTCGTGAAGCTCGCGCCGCGGCTTCTCTGAATCATTCGAGTATCTGCACCGTTCACGAGGTTGGCCAAACTCTCGATGGCCATCCCTTCATTGTTATGGAATTTCTGGAAGGCGAGACCCTCAAGCATCTCATTTCCGACAAAGCGCTAAGGACCGATCGCCTGCTGGACATCGCCGCACAAGTAGCCGATGGATTGGACCACGCTCATGCCCGCGGCATCATTCATCGAGACGTCAAGCCCGCCAATATCTTTGTCACTCGCGCAGGTCACGCCAAGGTTCTCGACTTCGGCCTTGCCAAGCTTTCCCCAGTTCTTACCGTGTCTAGCGAGACTGAACCCTCCGATTCCACGAACAAAAGCCGTCCAGTTCGCGAAGAAACTCTCACCAATGCCGGGACTTCCATGGGCACTATCGCCTACATGTCTCCCGAACAAGCTCGCGGTGACGTTCTAGATGCGCGTTCCGACCTGTTTTCGTTTGGAACTGTGCTCTATGAGATGGCCACCGGCCACCAGCCGTTTCGAGGACCGACCTCCGCGGTCATTTTCAACGCCATCTTCAACAGTAATCCGGTGCCCCCAAGTTCATTGAATCTCGATGTTCCCGAGTCTCTGGATGCCATCGTCTTCAAAGCGCTCGAGAAAGACCGCGACTTGCGCTATCAATCTGCCGCGGAAATCCGCGCAGATCTCAAGCGCTTGAAACGTGACCTCGATTCCGGACGCAATATCTCGGGTCGGTCGGCTTCGTACATCGCACCGGCAACTCCAGCAGGCGAGCGCACGCAAAACTCCGTGGCCGTCCTTTATTTCGAAAATCTCAGCAGTGCCAAGGAAGATGAGTATCTCCGCGATGGCATGACCGAAGACATCATCACCGAACTGGCGAATATCAAAAATCTAAAAGTATTTCCGCGTCCTGCGCTCCTTCCCTACCGCGATAAGCCGGTCACTGCTCCCCAGGTTGGACGCGAGTTGAATGCTTCTTATGTCCTGGGCGGAAGTTTGCGGCGCTCCGGAAATCGCCTGCGCATCACTGCGCAATTGGTGGAGACGCGAACAGGCCACGCCCTTTGGGCGCAACGCTTCGATCGCCAGATGGATGACGTGTTTGAAGTTCAGGATGAAATCGCCAGAAGTATAGCGCAGGCCTTTCGCATTAATCTCTCCCCGCAAGAAGAGGAAAAAATCGCCTCAAAGCCGACGCAAAACTCCGTCGCCTACGATTATTACCTTCGTGGGCGCAGTTACGCGCGCCGCGAAAGTTTGGAATTCGCGCTCCAGATGTATGAGCAGGCCATCAAGCTGGACCCCAGCTTTGCCTTGGCGCACGCGGGCATCGCTTACATCTGCGGCTTTATCTACGAGCTGCGAGAACACCATGCGAAATGGGTAGAGCGAGGCGACGCCGCCTGCAACCGCGCCCTGGAACTGGATCCCAACCTGGCTGAAGCGCTGGTTGCCCGTGCGCGAATTTCCTATTCCCAGCACAAACACGAGGAAGCCATCCAGTTTGCCCGCCGCGCCATCGAGTTGAAACCGGATTGCGAAGGGGTTTACAACGTGCTCGGCCGCGCCTATTTCGCATCGGGGCGTTTCCAGGAGGCGGCGATCATTACCGAGAAAGCCATCGAAGCCAACGGCGACGATTACAACGTTTTTATTCCCTTTGTGAATGCATTGGAGCGCCTCGGCTATACAGACGAGCTCACCCGCTACCGCGAAATGGAAATGCACACACTCGAACGCCAGCTCGAGCTTGTTCCCGAGGATGTTCGGGCGCGCAGTCTTTTGGCCGCTGACTACGCGAACATGGGCCGCAGCGACGACGCCGCCCGCCACTTGGAAATGGCCGTGGCTCTCCGCCCCCATGATTCGAATGTCCTTTATAACGCGGCGTGTACCTATGCAGTTCTCGGAAAAAAAACAGAAACTTTGGAGTTGCTTCGTCGAGCTCTGGCCTCTGGCTATTCAAATGCCGATTGGCCTCGACAGGATCCTGATTTGCGATTGGTCCATAGTGACCCGGAATTTGTGAAGTTGTTCCCGCCTACGTAAGTTCGTAATTCCCGGAAATCAATTCTTCCCTTGTGATGCGCGCCACAGTGGTTTGCGTCAACTCGCACTATACTGGATTGTTCGTGTGGCCAATCCGACGCTAAGTTCTGATTAGGTCCCCTTCGCTCCCGCCGCCTCGGTCACTGCTCGCATCCGCGATGAGCACGCTGGCCCAAACCGAAACTCTCTCCGCAAGCGACTTTACCCGCCCCGGAATGAACCCTTGGCTTATCGCCTTCACCGTAATGCTCGCGACATTCATGGAAGTGCTGGACACCAGCATTGCGAACGTCGCCCTTCCCCATATCGCTGGCAGTCTCTCCGCTGGAGTGGATGAAAGCACCTGGGTACTAACCTCCTATCTGGTTTCAAATGCGATTGTGTTGCCGCTGACCGGATGGTTCTCAAAACTCTTCGGCCGCAAAAGCTTCTACATGGCATGCGTGGTCATTTTCATTGCCAGCTCCTTGCTTTGCGGTGTTGCCACCAGCCTCCCGCTACTGGTGTTCTTTCGCGTGCTGCAAGGCGCCGGTGGCGGTGGGCTGCAACCAGTATCCCAGGCCATTCTTGTAGAAAGCTTCCCTCGCGCGAAACAGGGCATGGCTATGGCTGTGTACGGCATGGGCGTCGTCGTCGCACCCATTGTCGGGCCTACCCTTGGCGGGTGGCTTACCGATAACTATTCCTGGCGATGGATTTTCTTCATCAATATTCCCGTCGGACTTTTATCGATCTTTATGACCTCTGCACTGATACACGATCCGCCGCACGTGGCGCGCGGCGGCAATGGACAGCGGGTACGCATTGATTACATCGGCCTTGGGCTGCTGAGCGTGGGCTTGGGTTTCCTGCAGGTGGTTTTGGACAAGGGCCAGCGCGATGATTGGTTCGGTTCGCATTTCATTGTCTGGTGCACTGTCCTGTGCGTGGTGGGCTTGGTTGGCGCGATTTTCTGGGAATTGCAGCAGAAGAATCCAGTCGTTGAGCTGCATCTGTTCAAGGACCGCAACTACGCTACCGCCACGTTCCTGATGTTCTTATTGGGCTTGGTGTTGTATGGAAGCACAGTGCTGCTCCCCGTAATGCTGCAAACGCTGGTGGGCTACACAGCACAACTCAGCGGATTAGTGCTTTCACCTGGCGCCATTGTCACCCTTGTGTCCCTGCCCTTGGTGGGATGGCTCTTGGCCCGTTATCAGGCACGTTGGCTGGTTATTTTTGGATTGACCGTTCTCTCCGCCGGAATGTTCCAACTTGCTTATATCAATCTGACCACCGGTTTCTGGACGTTTGTCTATCTGTGGATGATCTCCCGTGGCGGACTCGGTTTCCTGTTTGTGCCCATCAATGTAGTGGCTTTTTCCTTTGTTCCCAAAGAGCGCATGAATAACGCCACTGGCCTAATCAACTTGGCGCGCAATATCGGCGGCAGCGTGGGCATTTCGCTAGTAACCACCATTCAAGCTCGCTTGATGCAAAAGCATCAAAGCGATCTGGTGAGCCACATGACTCCGCTGAACCCCAATTACATGGCGGCCGTCCATGGCTTGGCGGCTCAGCTTCAAGCCAAAGGTTCCGACGCGGTGAGCGCTGCGCATCAGGCCGGCGCGATTTTGTATGGAGAATTGCAGCGGCAGGCGGCTATGCTGGCCTTCATCGACGTGTTCTGGATTTTGGGTGCGGTTTGTTTGTGGATGATTCCTTGCATGTTCCTCATCAAAACAGGTCATCACCACGACGGCGAAAATATTCCCGCCCACTAGAAGTCATCCCATAAATAGGGGCACCAAAATCATTGCGATTGTCATCCTGAGCGCGCGCTGTTAGCGTGCGAGGGATCTCAACGAAAACGCGCTCTGGTATGGGACCCGGGCCCACCAGTAAGAACCAATTTCCGTTCAGGGCAGTTCCACGTAGGCAGGATACGAGTGAGGGGCCGGCACAACCTCGCCACATTCGCGAAGACTCTCCAGATGGCACACCAGCGCATGTCGCAACTTGTTTTCCGCTTCGTTGCGTGTGACCCCACACGAAACACAGCCGGGCATGTCAGGAGAGTAAGCCAGGTAGCCGGAGCCAGTTTCCTCAATCACAATCAGATATTTCTTCATACTGTTTATCACCAATAACCAATCGATATTTGCACGAACGCAAAGTTCTACTCACACCAAGTTAGAGGTCGGCCAGTCACGGAGAGGGTGATTCGACAGTGGCTGAGTCGCGGTCCGGAGCGGAACCAAGAGGAGCTGTCTTTTACACTAATCCTCGGAGTCCGCGGCGTCAACAATTTCACAGTTGCTCCTTCATTTTGGTTGCGAGGCGCTTTCGGAAGCGGGCACATCGCGAAAGTGATAAACCAGGTGGACCACCCACAAAATGCAGAACAGCAAAAATCCGATCATGACGTACAACATTCCTTGTGAGTCAAAGTGCCGCGCCGTCGGCAGGTTCGCATTAATGGCTTGCCCGGCAGCGTAGAGCAGAACAAACAACAACGCGCAGCCGAACCACGCCATCTGCGCGCGAAAGAACTGCCACGTTCCGTCTCGACGCTCCGGCGCCAGCCAATAGGTCTTGTTCGGCAGATTGATCTTGCTCGCCGGCAGCGAGGGAAGCAGGCGAGGCACGATGAAGGCCGGAATAGTCGAAGCCACTACAGCAAGGGTCATCAGCAGGAAGAACACTGGTTTCGGCTGCCAATTGTTCGGAGCGCCTTGCCCGGTAAAATGCGATGCCATGACCTCCGGCAGCTGGGGATAGACACCGACCCCTTGCAGCACGCCCAGAATCAACAGGAAGCAATACAGAAAAGTAGGAACGCGTGCGTCCTTCATGATCTGACCACCTTCTTCTTAAAGCATACCTGCGGTCTCGCGTCTATGAGCATTCCTGTATCGGGTTTGTGGTAAGGAAGTGCTTGCGTTTTGCGAACGAATCGCCCAGATTTGGGGGCATTCCCAGCCAATCTGACGATAGGATGAGAAGCGGTAACTTGCTATGAAACGCAGACAACAAATCGCCTTGCTCGTTATCGTGTTGCTGGCTGGAATCACGATCTATGCGTTTTGGGCCACACGCCAACCTCCCGCGCCGTCTTCCGGTGAGGAGCAGCCTGCCACAACACAACAGCAGCCCTTGGTGGACCAAAGCCCATTGAAGACGGCACAGCAACTGGCTCAGCTGGCCACCACCCATGAAGAACGGGTTCTCGCGCAGGAGGCTTTGCGTTTGGCCGATTTTGATGTCGACCAGGCTTTTGACAACGCCTTGCGGCGGGCTCGATTGCATCCGCCCGCATTATCGCCGGAAGGCAAGGGAGCTCAAGCACAGCTGCAGAAGGCGGAGAAGTTGCTCGAGACGGATCAGGGCCGGGTAAAGCAACTGACCGGCGATGTTGCCAAGGCAACTGAGAGCAAGAAAGACGCTCTACAAGCAGACCTCATTCAAGCGCAAGCCGACGTGGAACTCGATCAAGACGAACTCGAGGACGCCAAGCAGGATTTGATTCGCGCCGGCGGTGATCTGACCGATCGTATCGAGGCGTTGAAAAAAGAACACGAAGAAACCTCGCACAACACCACGAACGCTGTCCCCAGTGGGCCTGAACCGGTCGAACAAGTCGGTCTGGTTCACCGGATCATGCAATGGCGGCTGCTTCATCAGAAACAGCTGCAATTATGGAAAGCGAAAGCAGACACCGAGACTGCCATTGCCGCCTTGACGATGAAACACAACGCGCTGGAGGCACAACTCGAGGCCGAAAAGGCCGCGGTGCCCGAACTTGCGCATCATGCCAAGGGAGCGGACGCGAAAAACGCCCTGTCCCAGGTTTCCGCCGCCCATAAAAGCCAGCAGCAAGCTGCGGATCTGCTAAACCAGACGCAACGGTTGGCCCGCACGCAGAGGATCCTCTCTGCCTATGACCAACGCATTGAAACCAAGAAGGATCTGGTGGACGTTTATGCCCAATGGATTGGCGTCGTAGCGGCTCACCAACGCGCGGTGGTGCACCAGGCCACCATGGGCATCGCTATCATTCTCGCAATCGCCTTGATCGGATTGTTTTTCACCTCCTGGATGGACACGCTGGTCAAAAACCTCAACATGGATCGTCGACAGATCGAATCACTGCGCACGGTCACCCGCGTATCTCTTCAGATTCTCGGGCTGTTCCTGATTCTGTTGGTGTTTTTCGGACTGCCAAGCCAGCTGGGAACGTTCCTGGGACTTGCGGGCGCCGGTCTAACGGTAGCTCTCAAAGATTTTATCGTCGGCTTCATTGGCTGGTTCGTGCTCATGGGCAAGAATGGAATGCGTCTCGGCGACTGGGTGGAAATCAACGGAGTCACCGGCGAGGTCGTTGAAATCGGCCCATTTCACACCGTGCTCCTGGAAACCGGCAATTGGACCGACAGCGGGCACCCCACAGGCCGCCGCGTGACCTTCACCAATAGTTTTGCGATTGAAGGGCACTACTTCAATTTCTCCACAACCGGCCAGTGGTTGTGGGATGAACTGCAGGTGGTGTTGCCCGCAGGGCAGGATCCCTATCCTATGGTCGACGCGATCCACAAGAAAGTGTTGGAGGCCACGCGCGAAACCGTGCAACAGGCTGAGCAGGAATGGAAAACGGCAACCTCATCGCGGGAACTCAGCGCTTTGTCCGCCGCTCCGGCCATCAGTGTGAAACCGGTGATTGGCGGAATTGAGGTGGCGGTCCGCTACGTCACTCGAGCCAACGACCGCTACATGCTTCGGAACAAACTCAATCAAGCCGCCGTGGAACTCCTGGGACATAAGGCGGAGCCGGTCGCTAGCTGACGCAAGTGGCAACCGCGGATTGAATAGACTAGACCGCGGTGGCGCCCAGGAGTTTGCGCGCGCGGCTGGCCGTGAGTGTCGCCCCACAGTACATCGCAGCCAGCAGAAAAAATCCAATCGCAATCGTGAAGCGTTCCGCAATCCAGCCAAGCGAAAAGCTCATGGCGAGTTGAAGAACGGTTGCGAAAATAGCGATCGACGATTGCGTGCGTCCCATAAATTCCTTCGGGACAATGCTCATCAGCGAAGATTGCGCGACAATGCCCGCCAGCGCGCGGAAAAATCCGAAGCACGTTTGTAACAGAACTGCACCCACCAGAAACGCGACAAATGGAACGGCAACGTGACCCAAGGCCATGCCCCCGACACACAGCACGTAAAGCGGCAGGCGCAAGCGTTGCGGCAATTGGCTGGTGATGATTCCACCGATGATCGCGCCAATCGCCCAACCTGCCTCGATGAAACCAAAACCACGAGCGCCCGAATGTAAAATTTGATCCGCGAGAGCCACCACAACCACATTGGAACTGACGATACTGGCCATCAGCATGGCGTGCGTGATACCCAGCGCCACAACCACGGGTTGTGTTCGCAAATATCCGAATCCCTGCTTCATGTCCGCAAAAATTTCGAGGGACAATCCCGCTTCGGCAATTTCCGGATTTTCCCCGCTTTCCAGTGCCTGTGCGGTTCCTTCCGCGGACTCCGAAAACTCCCGAGGGTACTGGCGATGCATCAGCGGAGAGACGTAACCGGTGCGCAGCGAGTACAAACAAAACGCCGACACAAAATAGGTGAGCCCGTCGATGCACAAAATTCCCGCGATTCCCACATGATCGTAGATGAACCCGACGAACGTGCCTGCCAACAACATGCCGGTCTGCACGCCCACAAGTACGGTGGCATTCGCGCCGGTGAACTGGCTCGGTGGAATCACTTCCTGCACCAGGGCGTTCACGTTAGCCCAATACATCGCCGAGCCAGTGCCAGTGATGAAGGTCATTACATAGAGGTGCCAGAGATGAAGGTCGCGCCGCCAGGCGATGTAGGAAATCACCAGCACCGCAACGCCGCGCGCCAGATCGAGCAAGACGCCAAGATAGCGCCGGTCATACCGGTCAATCAGCACGCCGCCGAGAAACGGAACCACCAAACCGGGCAGCGTCACCACGATCACTTGCCAGCTCACCGCCACGGTGGAGTGCGTAGCGGACATGATGTACCAGCTCACGCCGATGAAGTTCATCCCGCTGCCAAACAGCGAGACGAACATCGCGGTGAAGAAGAATCGGAAGGCACGCTGCCCGAGGAGCATGCGCCAATCCACACGATGAGTTGTCGCGCTCGCCATGGAGCCATCGATTTTACTATCGACTGGCGATCCGATTGCCGATAGCTGGCTCCCGGCGACGAAAAAGCTACAGCAGAGGGGCGTGGCCGTTGAATCTGGCGGCGTGACCCAATTCCTCTTCGATGCGGAGAAGCTGGTTGTACTTGGCGATACGGTCGGTGCGCGAGGCCGAACCGGTTTTGATCTGTCCGGCAGCGGTAGCCACGGCGAGATCGGCGATAAAGGTATCTTCGGATTCCCCGGAGCGGTGGGAAATAACGGATTTGTATCCCGCTTTGCGAGCCAACTCGATGGCATCGATGGTTTCCGTCACCGTGCCAATCTGATTGAGCTTGATGAGAATCGCGTTGGCGATGCCCTCGTTAATTCCTCGCGACAAACGCTCGGTATTGGTTACGAAAAGATCGTCGCCCACCAACTGAATTCGTTTCTTCGAGGATTTGGAACCGACGGATTGCGTGAGGGCTTTCCATCCGGACCAATCATCTTCGGCCATGCCATCTTCCAGCGAGACGATGGGATACTTCTCGACCCACTTGGTCCAGTAATCGGACATTTCCAGGGAAGAATGCGTGGACTTATCGGATTTCTTGAATACGTATTTGCCGCTGGCCTTATCGAAGAATTCGCTGGCCGCGGGATCGAGCGCGATCGAAACCTGCTCGCCCGGCTTGTAACCTGCGGCGCTGATGGCTTCCAAAACAATCTGGATGGCTTCTTCATTGGATTTGCAGCTTGGGGCAAAGCCGCCCTCGTCGCCCACCGAAGTGGAATAGCCGTGCTTCTTCAGCGCGGATTTCAAGGAATGGAACACTTCGACACCCCAGCGCAGCGCCTCCGAAAATGTAGGAGCGCCTATGGGCATAGCCATAAATTCCTGGAAGTCCACGGAACTGTCGGCATGTGCGCCACCGTTGAGAATGTTCATCATGGGGACGGGGAGCAGATTCGCGGAATGGTCGGTGGAATAGCGCGCCAGGTATTTGTACAGCGGTTCTTTGGCAGCGACGGCGGCGGCGCGGGCGGCGGCCATGGACACAGCGAGAATCGCATTGGCGCCCAGGCGGGACTTGGTGGGCGTGCCATCCAAGGAAATCATTTTCTGGTCGAGAGCCCGCTGATCTCCCGCGTCGGAACCGATCACCGCCTTGGCGAGTTCCGAGTTGGCGTTGGCGACGGCTTTCAGTGTGCCTTT
>Ga0335076_10005977_pt1 | contig 12283 bp, 10 predicted proteins | sample Lox_Sample_25_FD_206717 | JGI IMG/M metagenome (GOLD analysis project Ga0335076, IMG submission 206717) | Soil microbial communities from Loxahatchee National Wildlife Refuge, Florida, United States - Lox_Sample_2.5 | ecosystem: Environmental > Terrestrial > Soil > Wetlands | place: USA...
GAGTAACACGTCGAAACCTTCGCTCTCCAGGCGGCGAGTGATTTCCAGGGCGCTGCTTAGCAGGCTCTCATCCTTGACGTTGACAGGCGTAACGACGATCTCAAACGGCGCAATCTGCGGCGGCAGCCAAAAGCCGTTCTCGTCGTTGCTCTGCTCAATCGCCGCAGTCAGAATGCGCTCGATACCGATCCCGTAACTGCCCATGATGACCGTCACTTCCTTACCGTTGCGGTCAAGTACCCGCGCTCCCATCGACTCGGAGTATTTGTAGCCGAGCTTAAAAATATGGCCGATCTCTACCGCGGTATCGATGCGCAGCGGGCCGCTGCAGTTCGGGCAGGCCTCGCCGGCGGCAACGCTACGCAAATCGGCGTAGGCCGTCGCCTGAAACTCCTTGCCCGGGGTCAGATTCTTCAGGTGATAGTCCTCTTTATTCGCTCCAGCGATCAAATTCTTTCGACCCTCCAGCGCTCGGTCGACCAGCAAGACAGGACGCGACGTCTCCTTGATCTCGGATGCCCACTCGATGCCGGCGGGCCCCAGAAATCCTGCAGGAGAACCAAAAAGCTGCCTGATCTCGCCTTCCTCCATGGGGCGCGTCGGTCTTCCGCCAAGAGCTGCGGCGAACTTGGCTTCATTCAGTTGATGATCGCCGCGCATCAGCACGACCACGCCGCGCAACCCAGGCTTGCCCGTCTTCGGATCTTTCTCCTCCGCCATGTAAGCCAGGGTCTTGATCTTGTTCTTCGGCGAGACACCTAGGAACCGCGCCACCTCTTCAATCGTCTTCTGGCCCGGCGTGTGAACCAGCAAAGGCTTGCCATCGCCCTCGGCCCCCAGGTCTTGCACCGCTTCCAGCTTTGAAGTGGCCTTTTCCAGATTCGCCGCGTAGTTGCAGCCATCGCAGCTCACGATCTGGTCTTCGCCGGCCGGCGTGCGCACCATGAACTCGTGCGATTCCTTGCCGCCCATCGCACCCGAATCCGCCTCGACCACCATGTACTTCAGCCCGCAGCGGTCAAAGATCCGGCAATACGCGTCGTAATGTTTTTTGTAAGACACATCGAGGCCCGCGGCGTCGATGTCGAAGGAGTACGCATCCTTCATCATGAACTGCCGCACCCGCAGCAAACCGGACTTGGGCCGCGGCTCATCGCGAAACTTGGGCGCAATCTGATACCAGATTTGCGGCAGCTGCTTGTAGCTGCGCAGCTCTTTCCGGGCAATCTCGGTCATGACCTCTTCTTCCGTAAAGCCCAGGCAAAGATCAGCCCCCTTGCGGTCTTTCAGGCGAAACATGGTGTCGCCCATGGTCGACCAGCGCCCGCTGGCCTCCCAGATCTCCCGCGGATGCAGCGCCGGCAGAAAGAATTCCTGCCCGATCTTGTCCATTTCCTGGCGGACGATGGCCATGATCTTGATGAACGACCGGTTTCCCAGGAAAAGATAGGAATAGATCCCAGCCGCCAGTTGGCGGATATAGCCAGCCCGCACCAGAAATTTGTGGCTGGCGACCTCGGCGTCCGCCGGAGCCTCGCGCAGCGTAGGAATAAACAGTTCAGACCAGCGATGCATATGGTTAGGATCTCAATGAAAAGAAGAATTCTCGATTGTAAATGATTCACGTGGGGACAGCCGCCCCCGGTTGTCCAAGTCGCCGAACGCGACGGGGTTCGATTCTTAGATTCAGCCGGAAGAGAACTGGGGACGTTGCCTGCCCGGACAGCCGGGGGGGGAGGTTTTCTCCACGCGAAAATCACCCCGCCAGCTGCTTGAGAATCTCTTTTCCCAGCTTTTGCGTCTCGCCGAAAAACTTCTGATACTCGACGAACAGCCGGTTCAGTTCGAGCGACCGGTCGGCCGACAGCCGCTTGCGCAGAATCATGTCGCGCACATGAACCGGATTGGGCAGAGTCGCGTCTTCCGTCAGTTCTTCCAGCGCCGTGTTGGGATCATAGTGATACATAAAACTTCTTTCATTGAGTAATTTGGTAATCGGGCAATTTTGCAATGTGGTTTTCAAATTACCAAATTACCCGATTGCTAAATTACCAATTTCCTACATCATCTCCGTCCCCCACAAATCATGCAGATGCACGATGCCTTCTAACTTTCCGTCGCCATCCACCACCGCCAGTGACGTGATCTTCTTCTCTTCCATCATCGCCAGCGCCGTGGCCGCAAATTCCCGGGCGGCGATGGTCTTGGCATTCCTGGTCATGCACTCTCCCGCCGTCAGATCGAGCGCATCCTTGCCACGTTTTTCAAGCAGCCGCCGCAGGTCGCCGTCGCTGATCACTCCCAGCAGTTTGTCTCCTTGGACCACCGCCGTAACCCCCAGCTTCTTGCGCGACATCTCATAAATCACATCCGGCATCTTCGTCTTTGCGGTCACTCGCGGCACGGCATCACCACGATGCATCAGCGATTCTACCCGCGCCAGGCGTTTGCCAAGTTTGCCGCCGGGATGCAAATTGGCGAAATCTTCTTCTTTGAAACCGCGCTTGTCGGCCACTGTCATGGCCAGCGCATCACCCAGTGCGAGCATGGTCGTAGTCGAAGCCGTTGGCGCCAACCCCAGCGAGCAGGCTTCTTTGGCCACGGAACAGTCGAGCGCTACATCGGCCGCCGCCGCAAGGGTGGAAGCCTGTGTGGCGCGGGCACTCTTGCCCGCTGCCTTCATTGGAATCTCATCGCACGTCAGCGCAATCAGTGGCACCTGCAGCCGCTTCAGGGTCGCCAGCAAACGCAGAATCTCCTCAGTCTCGCCGCTCGCCGAGAGCGCTACCACCACATCTCCCCGGACCACCATGCCCAGGTCGCCGTGCACCGCCTCAACGGGATGCAGAAACAGCGCCGGCGTTCCCGTAGAACTCAACGTTGCCGCGATCTTGCGCGCGATGATTCCGCTCTTGCCCATCCCGGTCACTACCACGCGTCCGCTGCAACCATGAATCAATTCCACCGCGCGTTGAAATGCCTTCGACATGGGCCCGGCAATGCGATCGGCCAGCGCGCGCAAGGCCTCGGCTTCAATGCGAACCACGTTTTCTCCCATGGATTTCATAGGAACCCGAATCTTAGCAGGAGATGCATGTTGAGAACCGCGTGAACATCCGATTCAGAAATGATCGTCCGCGCGCCGGCGCAAATCGGCCCCGCCACCGAGCCCGGCGAGGCTCTTTGCCTGTATCGCCCGATCCCACGGACCAGCTTGCCAGTTGTCTCTTTTCTTCTCGGGATGTATCCACGGCGGCAAGGTGATCAACAAATTGCGCGCGCTGGAGAACGAATACGGTTCATAGAGGGAGCGCAGGTGCGCTAGCTTTTCTTCGAAAGCCGCCCCCTCTTTCAAGAGTAGCCCGCGCTCACTCAAGCTCTGCCGTAAACGGGCCATCTCCTCCGCCGGCAAGCGGTCGGGAAAATCTGGATCGTAGCGGGCATTGACCAGTTGGGCGATATCCACCACCGCGTGGCGCGCCATGGCGAAGGTTAGCTTGGCCTGCTCGTTTCGGATGCCCTCGACACCCGCGATCACCAGGGCGCTGGTGTCGAGAATCGTGGTCAACGCCCCCAGCCAGGACTGGTTTCCATGCTGAGAGCGGAAAAAGCTCAGCGCAGGGTATGAAATATGTGTCTCCAGCACTTCCGCCGCCCAGCGTTCGGAGTCACGAAAGACCTGGTCGAGCGCGCTTTGCTGGTGCCCCAGTCGGCCTAGGAACTCGGCCGCCGTGGGTGGCGACCCGGCCCGCGCGTCGAGCAGCGAAATCTGCACCTCGCGCCGCGAGAACGAGGAATAAATCGTCGGCAGATAGCCGATCACCGTACCCAGAAAACCGAATCCCATTCCCGCTTCGAGCACGGCAAGCGCCCGCGCCACCCCCGACGTTGGGGTAATGTCTCCGTAACCAAGAGTGAAAAAAGTCTCCCCGCTGTGGTAAAGCAGGTCGCCGAAAGTGATCCGTTCATTCCCCAACTGCACGTGCTCCCCAGCGCCGTATTGAATCAAGGCAAAGCCAAAGATCAATCCCGTCGCCCAAAAAGCCAGCAGCAGAATCAGCGACACCGGACCGAAATATCCCAGAACATTCTCCCGCCGGCTCGGAGTCTCGATGCGGCCCGCCGCTCTCCGCCAGGGAATCCAGGTTCGCCGATAAAACCAGGCTGTGATGCGAAATTTTCGCTGCACCCGCCGGGGAAGCACTACCGTTTCGAACGCATCCAGCAAAACCGCGAGAATGATCAGGATGCCGGCAATGTCGGCAAAAATGTGCATGGCGAAATCGGAGATTTCTTAGATGAGGAGGGATGTTAGCAGATTCACGGGGTTGAATGGATTTCCACCAACGGGCGTCACCGCCGACGTGACCATTATCACAGCGTGTTTAATCTCCCATCCACTAACCTCGACCGGCGTTAATGGATTCGGTGCCATAATGCAGTCCCGCAGGGACGAACCAGCTTAGCCCAGCGCGACAGCGCTGGGTGGGCGTGGTCAAAGGACTGAAGTCCCGGAGGGGACGGCCCATGTCACACTCATACTCCAGCAATCGCATTCATCTGATCTTTAGCACGAAGAATCGGGAGAAGCGCCTCTCCTCGAAGCTGCAACTGAAGCTATGGCCGTACATGGCCGGAATCGCAAGTAATCATGGTTTCCAGGCAATCAAAATCGGAGGAGTCGAAGACCACGTGCACTCCCTACTGCTCTTGCCGCCTACCATCCCCTTGGCGAAAGCTATACAAATCTTGAAAGCATGTTCCTCGAAATGGCTCAATGATACCGTGCAGGGCAGAGATTTCGCATGGCAAGAGGGCTATGGGGCTTTTAGTGTCGGAGCTTCTCACACAGAGTCAGTGATTCGGTATATCGAAAACCAAGCCGCGCACCACGCCAAGAGAAGCTTCGAAGATGAATTTGTCGCCCTGCTCAGGAAATATAGTATTTCCTACGATCGCGCGCATGTTGTGGGCTAGTATCGGTCGTCCCTATAGGACTTGGTCGTTTTTCGGCCGTTCGCCCAGCGCTCCCGCGCTGGGCTAAGTTGGTTCGTCCCTGCGGGACTAGTTTGTGCAACGCAAAAGGCGATCGACGGTGAGCCCCGCCTCGCCATCAGGGTTTCCCGTGCGCCTCCGCTAGAGCCCTTTGCACTGCCAGCAATTCCTTCAACAAACCGCGCAGCTTGGTGGATTCCAGGGCATTGGCTCCGTCCGACTTCGCCTCTTTCGGATTGTCATGTACTTCCAGAAAAATTCCGTCGACTCCCGCCGCGGCCGCAGCCCGGGCCAGCACCGGAATAAATTCCGGTTGGCCGCCGCTGGATGCGGGCTGCTCGCCATCCCCGTGTGAGGCGGAAGGCTGCTGCACTGAGTGGGTCGCGTCGAAGACCACAGGCGCGAACTTCCGCATAATCGGCAGCGACCGCATATCTACAACCAGGTTGTTGTATCCGAAACTCGATCCGCGCTCGGTGACGAAAATCTTGTCGTTGCCCGCAGCCCGGCACTTGTCGACCGCGTGCTTCATATCCCAGGGAGAGACAAACTGGCCTTTTTTTATGTTGACCGCGCGCTCGGTCATGGCCGCCGCAACCACCAGGTCGGTTTGGCGGCAAAGGAAAGCAGGGATTTGCAGGACATCGGCGACCTCCGCCACTTGGCCCACGTCCGCGGTCTCGTGCACATCGGTAAGCACCGGAATATGAACTTCGTCTTTCACTTTTTTCAGGATGCGCAGGCCTTCGGTCAATCCCGGACCGCGAAAGCTGCGGATCGAAGTGCGATTCGCCTTGTCGTACGAAGCCTTGAAAATGAACGGAATGTTCAGCGAGCGGGTAACGCCTTTGATGACCTCCGCCATGAACAGCGCATGCTTTTCGCTCTCGATAACGCACGGTCCGGCGATCAGGAACAGATTTCCGGAACCGATGCGAACCCCCTCGACCTGAAATGAAACGGTCATAAACCAGCAGAATACGAACGGGCACGAAGGTCCTTCGTGATTATCGGTTCGCTACCCTCTCCGGCCGATGAAACATCTCCAATTCCAACGTCCGTTTCTCGGTCTGCCGTTTCAGCCGATGCTCATAGGATGCGCCGATAAACGTCCTGAACAGCGGATGCGGCTCCAGCGGCTTCGACTTGAACTCGGGATGGAACTGGCAGCCAATGAAATGGGGATGATCCGGCAGTTCGATCATCTCTACGTAAGTGCCATCGGGTGTAGAACCTGAGATTCTCAGGCCGCCCGCGGTCAGCGTTCCCTCATATTCACGGTTGAATTCGTAGCGATGGCGGTGGCGCTCGCTGATCTCCAGCTGTCCGTAAATCCGATGCGCCAGTGTTCCCGGCTCGATCTTGCACGTCCAGGCTCCCAGCCGCATGGTTCCGCCCAGTTCCTCGACTCCTCTCAATTCCCGCAACTTGTAGATCACGCGATGCGGCGTTGCCGGATCGAATTCGCTGGAGTTGGCGTCGGCTAATCCGCACACGTTGCGCGCGAATTCCACGCACGCCGTCTGCATGCCCAGGCAGATCCCAAAGTACGGGACCTTATTCTCTCGCGCATACCGAATTGCATTGAGCATGCCTTCAATGCCGCGCTTTCCGAACCCTCCCGGCACCAGCAAGCCGTCATAGTCCTGCAATTGCTCTTCGTAGCTGCGATCTTTGGTCTCCAAGCCCTCGGCCTCGACCCAATTCACATTCAGCTTCAAATTGTGAGCCAGCGCGCCGTGCGTCAAGGCTTCCTTCAATGACTTGTAGGAATCCTCATATTCCACGTATTTGCCCACGATCCCGATCGTGAGTTCGTCTTTGGGGTTGTAAATGCGATGAACGATATCTTCCCATTTCGAGAGATCGCGATCCTTCGCCTCCAGCCGCAGATAACGCAGCACCAGCGTGTCCACACCCTCTCGCGAGAACACCAGCGGCACCTCGTAGATGGAAGCCACGTCCTTCGCCGTGATGACCGCCTCCTCTTCCACGTTGCAAAACAGAGCGATCTTCGACTTGATCTCCTTCGATAGAAAGCGGTCAGTGCGGCAAAGCAGAATATCGGGCTGGATTCCGATGCTGAGCAGCTCTTTCACCGAGTGTTGCGTAGGCTTGGTCTTCAACTCCTGAGCGGCAGCAATAAACGGCACCAGGGTCACATGCATGAACAAGGTGTGCTCGCGCCCGAGTTCCTGGCGCATCTGGCGAATCGCTTCCATGAACGGCAATGACTCAATGTCGCCCACCGTGCCGCCAATTTCCACGATGGCGACATCCACGTCCTGCGCCACTTTTTTCATGGCCGCTTTGATTTCGTTGGTGACGTGCGGGATTACCTGCACCGTCTTGCCGAGATAATCTCCGCGCCGCTCCTTGGCGATGATTTGTTCGTAAATTCTGCCTGTCGTCCAGTTGTTATCGCGCGACAGCTTAGCGTGGGTGAAGCGTTCGTAGTGGCCGAGGTCGAGGTCGGTCTCGGCGCCGTCGTCGGTAACAAAAACTTCGCCGTGCTGGAAGGGTGACATCGTACCCGGGTCGACGTTGAGGTACGGATCGAACTTCATCAGGTTGACCTTCAGGCCACGGCTCTCCAGCAGGCAGCCAATCGAAGCCGCCGCCAGCCCTTTACCCAGAGAAGACACCACGCCGCCGGTCACAAAGATGTACTTTGCCGACATCGCTTCCTCGCCTTAAATTGTGTTTGGAATTTTGTGCAGATGGGGTGCACGATCAATTATGCCAGAAAGGGAGGCGAAAAGGAATGGGCAAACTCCGGGTGGTGTCAGTCGGATTTTCCACAGATCAGGGTTCATTAGCGATGGAAAAAACAGGAGCGCAAAGCCGGCGATCTGCCCGCGGGAAAACGAAACGCAGCCAGCGGGACACCGTTAATAGTCGATCTTATTTCCATCACCCAAGTCACAGCCGTCGTCCACCCGGACCTTTTCACACGAAGAATCTATGCTGAGAAGTTTTCCCTCCGGGGCGCGACCCTCGATAAGTGTCAGTTGCATCAGTGAATGTCACTTTGTTTATCTTATGTCATAAATTGCAGTTCATGTCATATAATGGAGTAAGCCATGGGACAAGAAGCCCGCACGCGTGTCAACCAGAATGGACGGGTCGTAATCCCCGCTTCGTTTCGCAAAGCCCTGGGCATCAGTGTCGGGGATGAAGTCGTTTTGCGGATCGAGGACGATGAGTTGCGTATCTCTACCATGAAACGGCGTATTGAGCGTGCGCAACGCCTGGTCCGGCAGCACGTGAAACCGGGTACGTCGCTGGCCGACGAATTGATTGCCGAACGGCGCCAGGCGGCGCGGCGTGAGTAGGATTGTCCTGGACGCCTCGGCACTGCTCGCGGTGCTGAATGGCGAGCCCGGCGCGGAGCAGTTGACCCCCGACTTGTTGAGTATAGCGACCAGTAGCACCGTCAACTTAGCCGAAGTCCAGAGCAAGCTGGTGAGCCGTGGAATCGACCCGGAAGATGCGTGGGCAGCGGCTTCGAGCCCCATTCTGGAAGCCATGGTGTTTACCACCGAGCAGGCGAAGATTACGGGCAGCCTGGTAGCCCAAACCAGTAAGCTCGGTTTGTCCTTGGGAGACCGGGCTTGCTTGGCTTTGGGAATTTCTCTGAAGGCTCCAGTTTATACCGCAGACAGACTGTGGAAGAATTTGAAGCTGGGTATCCAAATTCATGTTGTTCGCTAGACAACCAGGTCATGGGATCGCCCCGTTAAGATTCAACTTCCTGCATCCGAACTGTTACGCGGCATGGATCTTGGCATTCGCCGCTCTCCTGTCAGGATCCGGCCTTTCCGCCCAGCACCTCGCCAAACGCCTCATCCTCAAGGACGGCACCTACCAGCTGGCCACGCAATGGGAGGTAAAGGGAGACCGCGTCCGCTACCTGAGCGCGGAGCGCAACGAATGGGAGGAAGTGCCCAACTCACTGGTCGATTGGGCCGCCACCGATAAATGGGAGAAAGACCGCGAGGCTGGCGCCTCCAGCCCGGAGGCAGTTGAGCTTGACAAGGAGATAGAAGCCGAGCGCCGTGCCGAGGAGGCCAAAACTCCCCAGGTCGCTCCCGGCCTGCGCCTGCCCGAGGGCGGCTCGGTTGTGCTGCTCGATACCTTCCAGAACCAGCCACAGCTCGTGGAGTTGCTGCAGAGCGGCGGCGAACTCAATCGCAACCGCAAGGAAAACATCCTTCGCGCCACCATCGATCCCATCGCCAGCAGCAAGCAGACGATCGAACTCGACGGCTTACACGCCAAGGTTCAAGCCCACATCGCCTCGCCATCGATCTATGTGAACCTGAGTCTGCCCGAGGGAGGGACCGCCGGGCCGCAACAATCGCAACAACCCCAGCAGGCCGAACTGCCGTGGGACCGCTACCACATCGTTCGCATGCAGCTGAAGAAAGACAAGCGTATCGTCGGAGATCTGAAGATCAGCCCCATTGGAAGAGTCAGCCAGGAACAGAACCTGATTTCCACCACCGCCCAACGCCTCACCGGCGGGTGGGTAATGGTGACGCCTACCACGGCGCTCGAACCTGGCGAGTACGCTGTAGTCGAACTCATGGGAACCGAAGGCATGAACACCTTCGTCTGGGATTTCGGAATCAACCCCTCCGCGCCAGCCAATTCGGGAGTTCTCAAGCCCGAGCCACAAAGCCAGAAGCCGGAACCGCAAACCGGGAAGCCATAGGCCACAATCAAAGATTGATCATCCCGACTGGAGCAGAGAAATCTGCTTCCCCGCCATAATCGCTGAAACTCCGGAAGCTCAACCACTCACGCCCGCTTGCGCTCGCCTCGCTCGGCTTCCTCCTGGATTCTATTCCACGCCCGCTGGACATGACGCGCCTGAGTGTTGGTCTGGCCAACGCACAACCGCAGTGTCATGCGGTCATGCAATCGCGTATGGGTCAGGTGAAGATCCCCGCTCTGGTTCAGGCTGTCCAGGAGCGCCTGATTGGCGGCATCTCCGCCGCGATGGCGGAAGCAAACCAGATTAAGCGGCGCCGGCGCCGCCAGCTCGAAGCGGCTGTCTTTCCTCACCCATCCGGCGAATTGCTGCGCCAGTTCGACATGCCGCCGGATGTGGTACTGCAAACCTTCAATGCCGTAGTGGCGAATCACGAACCACAACTTCAACGCCCGAAATCGCCTGCCCAGCGGAATCTGCCAATCGCGATAGTCGAAGACTGCCCCCGATTCTGTCGCTTTATTGCGCAGATACTCCGGCACAACCGTCAGCGCCTGAATCAATGCTTTCCGATCGGCTACATAGAAGCAGTTGCAGTCGAAGTTGGTAAACATCCATTTGTGAGGGTTGAAAGCATAGCTGTCTGCCAGTTCCATCCCCTCATGCATGTGCCGGAACTCCGGGCACAAGGCGGCTGTCCCCGACATGGCTGCGTCCACATGAAACCAGATGCTGTTTTCGCGGCAGATGCGCCCAATCGCCGGTAAAGGATCCATGCCATTCGACGACGTCGTGCCAACCGTAGCGCACACGTAGCAGGGAGTGAGTCCAGACTGGCGATCCTGCGCAACCTGCCGGGCCAGTGCTTCCGGGCGCATGGCGAAATTCTCGTCCACTTCGATCAATCGAAGGTTGTCCACGCCCAGCCCGGCAATTTTTACGTCCTTTTCAATCGAGGAATGGGCCTGCGAGGAGGTGTACACCACCAGCTTGCCGCCACAGCCACGCTGGTTACTCGCGAAATTAGTCGCGCGCTCCCGCGCCGCCAGCAATGCGCACAACGAGGCGCTGGACGCTGTATCCTGCAGTACCCCACCTCCCGTGCTGGTCGAGAGAAACTTCCGCGGCAGCGCCAGCATCTCCACCAGCCAGTCGAGCACCTGCGTCTCCAGTTCCGTACACGCCGGACTCGTAGCCCACAACATGCCCTGCACGCCCAGCCCCGAGGAGAGCAGGTCTCCGAGGATCGCTGGCCCCGAGGCATTCGCCGGAAAATAGGCAAAGAAATTCGGCGATTGCCAGTGCGTGATGCCGGGCAGGATGAGCTTTTCGATATCCGCCAGAATGGTGGCAAAAGGCTCGCCTTTCTCCGGCGGAGCCGCCGGCAGCGAGGCTCGAATTTCTCCCGGCGTAACCCGCGAAAGCACCGGATAAGATTCAATACGAGTGTAATAGTCTGCGATCCAGTCCACGACCGCATGGCCATTGCGCCGGAACTCCTCCGGCGTCATGTGGAAGCTCTTCTCTTCGGGCATGAATTCTCCGGAATGTCATTGTAACTGGCGAGCGATGACAAAACCGGGCTAAGGCAGCGGGATCCGGGCCGTCCTGCGGCACTCCATTCTCCTCTGCTACATTGTTGAAACCATGAAACCTGCCCGCAGCTTTGCCAGCGACAACAACGCCGGTATCCATCCCCAGATCCTGCAAGCCATCTCCTCCGCGAATCACGGCCACGTGGTCGGCTATGGCAATGATCCCTACACAGCGGCCGCGGTCCGCAAATTCAAGCAGCACTTCGGTCCCGATATTGGCGTGTTCATGGTCTTCAACGGCACTGCCGCCAACACTCTTGGCCTCAAAGCCGTCACTAACAGTTATCAGGCGGTGATTTGCAGTGACGCGGCCCACATCTACACCGACGAGTGCGGCGCTCCGGAACGATTCACCGGTTGCAAACTCATTCCCATCGCCACCACCGACGGCAAACTCACCGTCGATTCCGTTCGCCACGCTTACCATGGAATCGGCGACCAGCACCACGTCCAGCCGCGGGTGATCTCCATCACTCAGGTTACAGAGACGGGAACGGTCTACCAGCCCAAAGAAATTCGCGATCTGGCCCGCTTTGCCCACCAGCGCAACATGCTGCTGCACATGGACGGAGCCCGCATCGCCAACGCCGCCGCCAGCCTGCGGCTTACCTTGCGCCAAGCCACGCGGGATCAGGGAGTCGACCTGCTCTCCTTCGGAGGCACCAAGAATGGCGCCATGGGCGCCGAGGCGGTGGTTTTCTTTGACCCGAAGCTCTGCCGCGATTTTCTCTATGTGCGCAAACAGGGCATGCAGCTGGCCTCCAAGATGCGCTTTGTTGCTGCCCAGTTTGACGCGCTGCTCACCGGTGACTTGTGGAGGAAGAATGCGGAACATGCCAACCGCATGGCGCAGCTGCTCAAGAGGGAAGTGCGCAAAATCCGGCACGTCCGCATCGTCTATAAAGTCGAGGCCAACGGCGTCTTCGCGCAGATTCCCCACAAGGCCATCGCCAGGCTGCAGAAACGCTACTTTTTC
>Ga0335076_10005978_pt1 | contig 12280 bp, 16 predicted proteins | sample Lox_Sample_25_FD_206717 | JGI IMG/M metagenome (GOLD analysis project Ga0335076, IMG submission 206717) | Soil microbial communities from Loxahatchee National Wildlife Refuge, Florida, United States - Lox_Sample_2.5 | ecosystem: Environmental > Terrestrial > Soil > Wetlands | place: USA...
ATTGACCCTGCGGGCGCGAGTGGCGGGAGTGGGTGCGCGTCCCGCGCGAGGCGGCGATTCCCGCATTCAATCCTTTTGCGGGAGCGATTGCGGTTTACCTGCTTGTCGCAGAAGTCCTTGACGTCCTGTTCGGACATCCGGGGCTGAGCGCCGTGCACCTGCGTCATGCAGTGCTTCATCAGCAGCGCCTGCCTATTGGTCTTGCTGTCTTCGTCACTCGTGGCCGCGCTCGGCTGGGAAGTAGGCATTCTCGGGTCTTGCATCTGCGGCGTGGCGCCTGGCGGGGGCGCCCGACGGCCGGCAGCACCCATCAGAGCTGACCTACGTCCAGTCCGTGCTCTGGTTGCGAGCGCCTTCGCGCGGTTCGGCGCATACCCTGCAGCTCGGCACCAGTCCAGGAACGGCTGGCGGCGATTCCGGCAACCTTCCCTTAGGGGCAAGTGTCCCGGGAGGACTGAATTGCTAAGCTCGGCGGGAAATGACGTCTTGACGCCAGCGTCGCCGCTGCAACGTTGCCAGACGGGACCTGAGCGGGGAGCCGACCATGATGCGATCGATGGGTAACGTCCTTGCCCTGCTGGTCTTTGCCACCCTGGGGACTGTCCATAGCAGCAGTGCGGTGGCGCAGTACTACTCCAGCGGTCAAGGACGCGCGCAGACCTGGGAGTGGTGGGGCGAGGCCCGCTTCATCTTCGGCAAGGACGTCAGCTTCAATCACGGTTCCTCGATCAGCACGTCGGACGATGCCGGGTTTGGCCTCGGCTTCGGCTACAACATCGACGAGCACTGGCTGGCTAGCTTTGAGTTTCAGTACAACGAGCTTCAATACAAAGCGACTATCGCCTCCGCGGACACCCCGCCGAAGGCGAGCGCCAGTCTAACGGGCACCGCCCAGGTGAGTCGCATCGGCGGCAGCATCGCCTACAACCTCCTCGCGGGACCGCTCACCCCATACGTCGTGGGTACACTTGGGTGGTCGTGGGTCGACAGCAACATCCCAACCGGGCCGCCTCAGACCGGTTGCTGGTGGGATCCCTGGTACGGCTACCTCTGCTCGACGTGGCAAGCGACGGCGAGCGGCAACGCGTTCACATACGGCCTTGGCGCCGGCGTGCTCTGGGACGCCGGTCAGCGCTTCTTCGTGCGCTTCGGATACGAGTACGACTGGGTCGACTTCTCGAACGCGAGCAGCACGCCGGGCTTTTCGCTGCTGCGCCTCCAGTTCGGTTCGCGGTTCTAGACGCCCTTCGCCGCTGCGTTTCCGCGTCGCTTCGCTGCGAGCATCGGCGCTCTCGGGCGGCCACGACACTTTTGCGAGACACGGACGCGCAGACCGAGGCGGCGCTGGATCCTGTTCTGTGCGGCAGGTGCGCCATTTGTGCGCGAAGCCGCCGGTACCGTCTCAAGATAGTGACTTCAACGCGCTACACTAAGCTTCCTTCCGCGGCGGGCTTATGTATCTTTGCCGTTCCATTGTTGCGCTTGCCTTGACACTGTCGTCCGGCATCGATGCGGCGACCAGCGGGTCGCAGGCACCGATCGCAAACGTGAACGACGCGCGCGTCCTGGCGGACAAGTCTGGCGATAACTGGCTGGTCAAGGGCGGCAGCTTCTCACAACAGCAGTTCAGTCCGCTGCAGGACATCAATAGCGATAACGTCTCGCGGCTGGGGCTTACGTGGACCGTGGACCTGGATGACCCGATGGGCCTTACGGCAGAACCGATCGCGGTAGATGGAGTTGTCTATGTGAGCGCGCCGCGCTCGGTGGTCTACGCCATCGACGCGTCCACTGGCACGACACTGTGGAAGTTTGACCCTCATGTCCGCCTCGACGCCAGCATCGACAATTCGGCGAGCGCGCGGGTGAATCGCGGCGTCGCTGTCTGGTCGGGCAAAGTGTACGTCGGTACGGGTGACGGACGTCTCATTTCCATTGACGCCGAGAAGGGCACCCAAATCTGGGAGGCGCGGGTAGTTGACGCACACGTCACAGGCATCACGGGGGCGCCCCGTGTGGCGCGTGGCAGGGTGTTCATAGGCTACAACGGCGCCGATGAGCAGATCCGCGGTTCGATCGCCGCGTTCGACGCTGACACCGGGCGGGAGGTGTGGCGATTTTGGACGGTGCCCGGGGACCCCGCAAAAGGATTCGAGAACAAGGCGATGGAGATGGCGGCGGCCACCTGGAGCGGTCCCGAGTGGTGGAAACAAGGGGGCGGTACCGTCTGGGATCCGATTACGTTCGACCCGCAGACCGGACTGTTGTTGTTCGGTACCTCCAAGTCGTTTCGCGGCGAAGGACCCCAGGGGCAGGTGACGGCAGCGGGGGCGAAGCTGTTCTCCGGAAGCATTGTGGCAGTGCACGCCGACACGGGCGCATACGCCTGGCACTACCAGACCAGCACCGCGCAACGCCAGACTGAGAACTTTCACATTGTGCTCGCCGAGATCAACATACAAGGGCGGATACGTCATGTGGCAATGACGGTTCCGCGCAACGGCACCTTATATGTGATTGACGCTTCGAATGGCGCGCTGATCAGTCAGAGGCCTCTCGTACAGCAAGGCTGGCTACACCCACCGCAAGGCGCGCCGCGCGAGCACATGAATTATCCGGGCGTTACGGTCCATGGTGTCGAAGACTGTCCGGGATCAGGCTGCTTCGGGGCACACTCATGGTGGCCGATGAGTTACAGCCCGGTGACGGGACTGGTTTACGTGCCGCTCTGGGACCGACGGAGAGCGGACGACCACCGAGGTCCTTTGCCGATGCTGGGTCGACTACTCGCCTGGGATCCGGTGCAACAGTCGAAGCGCTGGAGTGTCGAGCATCCGGTGATCGTCAACAGCGGCGTGTTGTCGACGGCGGGCAATCTCGTGTTTCAAGGCGAGGGTACTGGGGAATTCGCGGCGTACTCCGCCAGCGACGGAAGCAAGCTCTGGTCGGTGCAAACCGGATCGGCCATCGACGCGGTGCCGATCACCTTCAAAAACAAAGGCGAGCAGTACGTGTTGATGCCAGTCGGCTGGGGTGGCATGTTCCGCATGTTTGCCGAGTCAGCCATGAGCGCGACTTCCCAGTCAAAGTATGGCCCCGCAAGACTGTTGGCGTTCAAGCTTGATGGTCACATGCCGATGCCATCGATCAATACCAAAATCCCACGAGTGCCGCAGCCCCCCGCGCGGCGCGCCTCCAGGGAGTCGATCGAACACGGTGAAAAACTGGCTGATTCCCACGGCTGCACCGACTGCCATTCACCGCGATTCGACGGTGCCGGTCGCTGGGTCTTGAACGGCGGTATACCGGACTTGCGTTACATGCCCGCAGAGGCGTATCGAGACTGGTATGCCATCGTCCTCGGCGGCTCGCACCGCTCTCAGGGCATGTTGGCCTTCGGCGAACCTCATGACGTACCCGAAATGACCGCACTTACGCCAGGAGATGCGGACGATATTCTGGCTTTTGTAGTCGATCGTGCCTGGGCGGCCTACGATGCCCAGGAGCACCGCGCCGCGCCGTGAGGCCGTGCCCGCGAGCTGCGGCGAACACGCTGGCTACTTCGGCAAGCACTCGAGCTGCCACACAACATGGCAGCCCAGGTGAAAGCTGAGCCGATTGCCGTTGCGCTCGTCGTTGACTTCGTACTCTACCTGACTGCTCGTGATTGGATCGTCGCAGGCCGCGCACGCTCGCCCCGAGCCGTAGCCGCCAGCGATCTGCGACGGCAGCATCACCGGCAACCGACCATTCTCGATACGCTCACGGACGCGCAGCCGTAGCGCGGTGTCCCGTGACTGCCATTCGGTAGGCATAGACGCTTCCCCTGGAGATGCTGCGCTTGCGATCCTGCGAGGCGCCTTGTGAATCGTTGCTGAACGCGAGGATCGCTCAGCGCCGCCGTGGTTGCACGCCTGGCGCGGTTGCGACTCCTGCGCCATTGTGCGGTGCAACTTGTGACGGTTGCCGTATCGCCTGAGGGGATGGAGAACTTCGAGCCGACCGCGCGCGAAGGCGTAGCAGTTGGCGTGCGCCGCTTCGCACCAGACGCGAGCCTCGGCTACGCGCCAGCGCAGAACTTGAGTGTGGCCTCGGCATGTCTGATCGTACCGACAGGTTTAAGGACTTCGACTCGAGGGCCAATATAGTCGCGGGCGTTGGCTGCTCCAGTGAGGTCACCATGCCGACAGAAGCTCAGCTGCTGGACGCGAAGCTGCAGGAGCACATCGCGCAGCGCATCTCCGAAGGTCGGTTACCCGTGACGCTCCCCGAGCACAGCGAAGTCGCGGCCCACGGGTCGGGAAGCAAATGTGACGCGTGCGATCAGCCGATCACCGGCCACCAGGTTGAGTACGATGTGGAAGATCCCGAGCACGGCACACGGCTGATGCTTCACTTTGGGTGTCATTTGCTGTGGCAAATCGAGTGCGTCAAGCGAGTGCAGTTAGCCCCCTGAGCCACGCGACGGGCCGCAGAATCCGTGCATGCGGCTACTGCGCTGAGCGCCAACGTCGTGATCAGAGCGGAGAGTGCCGCCGGCCCGCGCTAAGGTCCGGCGGCGTGATCACAAACAGCCCGAGCAAGCTCTTCGCTCTTACATCTTGAGCGGCGAGTCATGAGTGGCGACGCACAGCCACTTGCCGTTCGCCATCACCCAGGTATCGGTGAACCGCACCCGAACGTCGATTGGCTTACCTGCACTCGTTCCCTTGCCGCTGAAGGTGCCGGTAGCAATTGCCGTATGGCCAAACACCGTCACCTTAACGTCCGTGTAATCGGCGCTACTCCAAGTGTCCGCCTTCGCTGCGGCGAGCACGGCCTCCTTGCCGGCGTGCACCTTGCCTTCGTCGGTCGTTTCCACGACTTTATCGGCCAGCAGCGGCGCCAGCAGCTCTACGTTGTTCGTCTGCTGTGACTTGAGCCACTGATTCTCGGCCGCAGTCACGGCCTGCTCGGCCGAGTCGGCCGCAGCCGCGGCGGCGCTCACGATCACTGCCAAAGCAAGTGACAGCCAAACCAGGTTTCCTTTACTCATCGAAATCCTCCGGAGGCGCCTCCCGAGTTGGAAAGCCGGGCGACGCTACGCCCTAAGTGCGGGGGGCGCAAGACGATGTGGAAGCTGCCACCGGAGACCGTTTTCGTATATCCGACTGCACCAGGCCATTCGGTTTCTGTGCAAGTCGCAGCGCGTCGGCCAACATCGCCACTGCTGCGGGGTCGCCGACCGCGGGTGCTTGGCAGGTGGTAGCGAGGGCGTGATTACGCTTCCGGCCACTCTCGTCAGACTCTCTCTAGCGGCTTAGTTATCAGATACATAGAGGACACCCTCGCCCGTTCCATGCAACGACGAGGCGAGGTGCCGGGAGCGTAAAGGAATCATTCCGGCCAAAAGGGCCAGTACCTGCTTCTGAACCTGCTACGCTGGTGACGGGATAGGTGTTTCAACGTAAGAGAGCCTCGTGGCAAAGCCGAACTATCATCAAGCAAGAAAGCAAAGGGAACTGGCGAGAAAAGCGCGTCAGCTCGAGAGGCAGCAGCGTAGGAGTGCTCGTGCGAGTGCCGCTGCCGCCGGCTCACAAGTCGAGCCTCTCGCAGATGCAGCGGGCACGCCGAGCACCCCGGTTCCAGGCGGGGGATGAGGCTCTCGTCTCCCGCGTTCGGCGTCCGCGGCCTGGGGCGTGGGAACGCGCGTGTCTTAGGCACGGCTCGGGCCTTTTCCTGGCTAACTGCTTCACTTTCCTGTGAGTAATGTGCAGTGACCAAACTCTACGTGGGAAATCTTCCTTTCACAGCGACTGAAGACAGTGTGCGCGCTCTGTTCGCGGCGCATGGAACCATTGAGAAGATCTCTCTGGTCACCGATCGCGACACAGGACGGCCGCGCGGCTTCGGCTTCGTGGAAATGTCAAATGCGGATGCAAGCAGGGCAATCCAGGCGCTCAATGGCAAGGACTTTGAAGGCCGCGCTCTTAGGGTAAACGAGGCCCAGGATCGAGCCCGATCCGGTGGAGGACGTCGGGGCGGCCCGCGCCGCTACTGAGCCCGCCGGATCAGGCCGTGCAAGGGGCGGATAACCGTGTCGGGCTCGCGCCTTGCCTGACGTGTTGTGCGTGGTCCCTACCACCGCGAGTCACGCGCCTCTCACGCTCGAAATCTCGTCGGCGCCGCGACAACTGGTGTAGCCTGTACCTAGCTCGAAACCTTTTCTCTCATTTACCGGGTTTGTTTCCATATGACGCTGCCCCGCACGGGCGATTTGGGCAAGAATCACGCTGAGCCCCTCGCGCCTGACGAATCTGAGCGTGCCGAAAAGAGACGGCAGGAGCTGGCCGAGCAGCGATCCGACCTCAATCCCCCCGCGGTGCGCATTCGCGCATGGGAGAAGATCCACCAGCTCCGCCTACCGTCCGACCCAGCGCATCCCATCCTCGACGTGATCGCCGTCAGCACGCGACTGACGCTTGCCGAGGTGCAGGAAGAGCAGCGGACGCGAGCCGCGCGAACTGCGAACAGAACCGGAGCTGAGCGCTAACGAACATGTGGCCCACTGATACCCTCCCTGACTGCGATCCGACCTCCGGGAGCGGCACATGAGATTCGCTCCTACGGGCGCCACGCGCCAAGAGCGCATGGATCAGTTCCGTCGTGAGCGGGCCACGGCCCCGGTCCTGCGCGCGAAGTTCCCGACGGTCGAAGAGCTCCGAATCGAGTTGAAGTTCGAAGTGCCGAATTCGAGCGCGCCGACCCCACAGTCACATATGCTTTATCCGCCCGCCCGTGCGTATTTCGAATATGCGTGTCCGTATTGGGACTGCGACGGGCAGTTCGACCTCGGGGGTGCCGTCAGCGCCGCACTGGCTGACGCAACGCACCGCGCAGTAGGAGTGCTCGAGTGCCACGGTGAGCGCATTGGTGATCGCGCCTCGAGGCGTGCTTGCGTATTGCGACTCTTCTATGAGGTTACCGCGACTCTCCACCACAAGAGTTGACGCGGACTTGCCCAAGGCACGTCGAGAGTCAGTGGAGTCTTCGGGAGTATCTGCGCGGCGATCTCTGTTCTTCAGCCCTGCGCCTTGAGGTATTCGATCATCCGCTGATATTCGTCGCGTGCTTCGCGTAATTCCTGGATATGCTGCTGGGTGATTTCCTGTTTGCCTTGCGGAGTTCTTTCGAATAGTTGAAAACCGGGCGCCTCGCTGTACTCGAGCTCCCGTTCGCAACGTCGTTTCTGTCGTTCGAAGTACTCGACGAGGTTCATGACAATCGGCCTGCGACAACCAGCTACGGTAGAACCCAATTTGGGCTTTCGAGGGGGAGGTTGTAAAGGTTGTTGGTAGACAAACGTGAAAAGAGTCGCAGGGTTCGGGGAGCCGAGCGCTCGGTCACCCGGCGCGGGGGTCTGTGAGTCTGATGAGTCCCACCGAGAGTCCTTACGGCGTCCACAGAGTCATCGGCCAACTCTCGCTGCCGCAACCCGCTGATCGTCTTGATCCAACTCTGCCATGCGGACCAACCGAAATTGAGATAGCGGTAGAGCATCTGCATATAGATGCCAGCAGTCTTCGGCAACTGCGAACCGAACACCGAGACGACCTCGGTGCCGTGCGGGCGGCCTTGCTGACTCTCGTCAAGGAGCGGGGGAAGCTTCACAATCGGGCGACAAACTCCGGGGGCATACTGATCGGCAGCGTCCGGAGTGTCGGGGCCGACTATCCCAATCCGCCCGCGGTTGGTTCGCGCATCGCGACGCTCGCCAGTCTGACCTTGACTCCGCTGCGCCTCGTGGAGCTTGGATCGGTCGACGCGGAGTCGAATACGATCCAGGCGCGAGGCACCGCCTTTCTCTTCGAGCGCTCGCCGTGGACCGAACTCCCCGCGGATATACCGGAGGCGGTTGCGCTCGCGGCCTTCGACGTCGCCGGCGCGCCGGCGCGCGTCAAAGCGCGGACGCAGCCGGGAATGCGGGTATTGATTGTTGGCGCAGGAAACAGTGGGACGCTTGCCGCAATCGCCGCAGCCGAGGCGGGCGCCAATGAAGTCATCGTCACGGACATCAGCGAACGCCGCCTTTCGCGCTTGTCCGCTCTCGGTCTCGAGACGCTGCGAACAGCAGTTGCCGACGCAACCGATGCCATCGAGTTCGCTTCCCGCATGGGCCCCTCGGCTGATCTCACAGTTTCGTGCGTCGATCGCCCGGGTGTTGAGCTAGGTTGCATTCTCGCGACGCGCGCGGACGGGCACATAGTATTCTTCAGCATGACGACGGATTTTACTCGCGCGGCTCTGGGTGCCGAAGGCGTCGGGTCGGGTGCAACATTGGAAATTGGCAACGGATTCTACCCAGGACACGCCAATCTCGTGACCGACATTCTCAGGCGATATCCTGTAGTTGCGGGTCTGCTGGTGCCGGCAACATGAGTGGCGAGTGCTGACGAAGACCGCCTCGAAAGGCGAAGACGTCAGAGACGCGGCCTTGGAGGTGCGGGTACTTTTTCCCCTGGTCTAGCCGCTGGCCAAACAGCGCGACGCACCCGAGGTGTAAATGAGTGTCCTGACCGAGTCCGACACAAAGCCGTCCCTCGGATTCTGGCGCAGTTGGGCGCTGGTCGTGGGCAGCGCCATGGGTTCGGCGGTGTTTCTGATACCGAGCTTGTTGTCTCCTTATGGCGGGCTTGGCTTGTTCGGCCTGGCCACAGCCGGCTTGGGCGGCCTCGCCTTCGCTCTGATATTTTCAGCTCTCGCCGAGCGGGTGCGCGCACCTGGCGGCCCGTACGCGTATACGCGTGCGGCCTACGGCGATTTTGCCGGCTTTCTCGTAGCCTGGATGTATTGGGTCTCTCTATGGAGCGGCGCAGCAGCGCTCGCCACCGCAATTCCGAGCTACCTTGATGCAATCGTTCCGGCCGGCAGCACAGCATGGTCGCTCGGCATTACCTTGCTCGCTGTGTGGACTTCTGTGGGTATCAATTTACTGGGAATCAGGGAAGCTGGTGCCGTCGGCCTGCTCGTGACGCTGGTGAAGCTGTTGCCACTCGTAGTCATCGCGACCGCCGGGCTACTTCTCGTCGATTGGCACACGTTGCCCGCGTTGAATCGAAGCTCGCAGACGCCGGTGCACGCACTGGCGGCCGCATTCTCCATTTCGTTCTGGTGCTACATAGGCATCGAGGCAGCGACGGTCCCGGCGCAGGAAGTAGCGGGCGGGCCGCCGACAGTGCGGCGGGCGACCATCCTTGGCACTCTCACCGTGATTGCCATCTATCTGCTTGTCACCTTTGTGACCATGGGCGTCATCCCCGCTGCACAACTGGACGCAGCTACCTCACCGCTCGAGACCGTGAGCGCCCGGCTGGTCGGCCCGTGGGGCGCCCCCTGCATCTCGGTCGCTGCACTCGGGTCGATCTTCGCGGGACTGCACTACACGATATTGGTGGCCACCCAAATGCCGGCAGCTGCAGCACGCGACGGACTATTTCCAGCAGCGTTTGGCCATTTGACGGGTCGCAGAACCCCAGGCGTCGGACTCATATTCACGGGTATGTTGATCAGCGTCCTCGTCGCCATGAATGCCAGCAAAGGACTCGTCGGCGCCTATCGATTTATCATCCTTTTGGCCACGTTGGCCACGGTCATCCCCTACGCGTTCTGCGCGGTTGCCGCCCTCTTGGTTCCCTCGCCAGTGGAACAGAGCCCGACCCGGCGCGCATGGGCCGCAGTCGTTGCGGGGCTGTCATTCACCGTCACTATGGTTGTGGTTGCCGGCGCGGAATCGGATGCCGTCTATTGGTCGATGCTACTGCTGCTCGCAGGGCTGCCTGCCTACGTGTTCGTACGGCGACCGCTGAGTCGCAACCGTCGCACGCAAGCGGTTAAACGAGGAACACGCAGAAGTTGGTAGCGCCAAACCACCGCATCCGTTCGCTTCGGCCGGGCGGCCCTGAGCGGCGTTCTAACGCGCAACTTCATCGACCATCTTGGCGGCGATTTGCCCGCGCTGTAGCGGGCTCCGCTGGTCGGTATGATACAGAGCACTCAGGAAGGCGAGATCCCATTGGGTAAGCCCTTCCGGACGCTCGTTCGGCGCTTCGGCGAACAGACGCAGTATCGATGGCACGTCCCCGAGGTTGGCGTCGGCATCGAAGTCGACCAATCCGGCCATGGCAACGTAGTCACTAATCTGTCCGAGCTGGATGTCCTGAAGTCGTGTCGAGTCAATGACGACAAGCGTCTGTGTGAAAGCCTGCACCGCTGACCGGGTGAGGCGCGAGGCTGCGGCGTCGCAATTAACCAGTTGCCCGGGTAGGGAACCACAGGCTGCGTATCCCGGGACCATGGACACCCCGTCTCGTCCCACCACTTCGGCATTGTGCCAGACCCGTACCACATCGGATTCCGGGGGACTCAAAAACCGCTCGATTTGCTGAGGTCTGGCGTCACCATGGAACAGCAGCGCCGGACGGTGATGCAGGTATTTCAACGTTTCCGTGGGATTGGAAGTGAACACGACGTAGAAGTTGGCGTTGTATTGCGCACAGCCGCGCTTGCGCAAACTGGCGCCGACAGAGGTGGCGTCCCGTGCCAGTCGCGCGACAACGAACCGAGCTTGATCCGCGGTCAGTCCCGCGACCATGAAGCACAACGGCTGCGTCCAACGAGGGACCGTCTCGTCGGAGAATCGGCTGCTGTGGGTGAGCTTGGCGACAAAGGTGTGCACTCGCTTCTCGAGGTCCTGCCGGCGCGCTTCAACGATGACCTCGGGCAATCGATCTGCTTTAGAATTCCCGGAGTCTGTGGAGAGTGTCGGTGTCGGCGCTGGATCCGGCTGCGGATCACCCGGTGCGGCGCCTCGAGCTGCTGCCGCGAGAGTCACCAGAATCAATATAATCGACGTGCCCAGCGATCGGTACATCTCGCAGGGAGTGCCTGTGACCGCGGTTTTCATATGCAGCCCCATTAGCATGGTCGCATCCGCGGCCATCATCAAGCAGCCGCGCCCGAAGTCGCGCGCTTGGCCTCACGCTTACGGTAGCGTTGATACGTGGGTTTGCACTGCTGAATCGAAATGTGCCGAAACCGGGGGGTGCCTTCGCGCGCATGATGGAAGCGCCGTAGAGATCGTGGGCGACGTCACTGCCGGCTCTCGCGGGTGATCGCCCGCGAACGGCATGCAGGCTGTCGCACGACCGCGTAACAGATTGTGCTGCGAGCAAACGCGTTGATAACGCCGGGCCGGCATGATCAGAACGCGGCCCGCTGCCTGCAAGCTCAAAACAAAAGCTGAGGTTAATGTCCAGAAGACCATGCTCGTCCAGAGTTTTCCACTCTAAGGGGAGAATCATGAAGAGATCTGTTTTGCTGCTTATCGGAGCAATCCTCGCTGTCTCCACGTCAGTTACGCGTGCGCAGGAGGACCACGCCTACACTCAGGGGCCGGTCACGATCGTGTCCTTCGTTCGTACCGAGCCTGGCATGTTTGAAGAGTACTTGCGCTATCTCGATAACACTTATAAGAAACTCATGGAGCAACTCAAGAAGCAGGGCGCCGTCACGGGTTACGCCGTCTATCAGACGCTACCGCACGATGCACAGGATGCAGATGTGATTCTCACCGTGACGTATAAGAACATGGCGGCATTGGATACACTGCAGGCAAGCACCGATCCGATTGCTAAGGAAGTATTCGGCTCTCTGCCCAAGGCGGCCTCGGCATCTGCAGATCGCGAGAAGCTGCGAAAGCAACTCGGGAGTCAGCTGGTTCGACAGTTGATTCTCAAGTAACTGAAGCCCGAGTCATGACAGGGGTGATCCGGGGGGATCCGGGGGGATCCGGGGGGATCCGGGGGGATCCGGGGGGATCCGGGGGGATCCGGGTGATCATCCCTGTCATGTCGGCGACCGATTCCAGTACCGACTCGATCCGCGCTTCTGCGGCGCGGTAACTGGTAACCGTACGCAGTGGCTCAAGGACCCTGATTCCCGGCGGCGCATCTGCCCCGAGCGGCTCCCCTCGGAAACAGCGCTTAAAGGTGGGCGGCAGGCCCGGGTTTCTGCTGTCGGCGCTGCTGCGCTCTGATGACTGCGGCGCGCACTACGTCATGGGGGATGCGCGCGCGTACGTGCGCGGCTGGTTCATGAGCGGTGCCGCCTCCGTAACGACATCCCCGTGCGCTGCGACCGCGCCGCGCAGGTTCTGCTCGCACCGATCGGGGAGGCGGTAACGCTGTCGTTCAAGTTCCGTTACTTCTGTGAGATGAAGGCCGCCACGCTGACTCGGGCAGCT
>Ga0335076_10005979_pt1 | contig 12280 bp, 9 predicted proteins | sample Lox_Sample_25_FD_206717 | JGI IMG/M metagenome (GOLD analysis project Ga0335076, IMG submission 206717) | Soil microbial communities from Loxahatchee National Wildlife Refuge, Florida, United States - Lox_Sample_2.5 | ecosystem: Environmental > Terrestrial > Soil > Wetlands | place: USA: Florida...
GGTCGGGCCGACCGACGCAAACGTGCTCATCACCGGCGAGAGCGGAACCGGCAAAGAACTCGTTGTACGGGCCATCCACGCGGCCAGCATGCGACGATTTCACCCTCTAGTGGCGATCCACTGCGGAGCACTGACAGAAACTCTGTTGGAAAGCGAGCTCTTTGGTCACGAAAAGGGCGCATTTACCGGAGCGCAGTACCGCAAGAAAGGAAAGTTCGAGATTGCGGAGGGCGGCACTGTTTTCCTCGATGAGATCGGCGACATTAGCCTGAAGACGCAGACCGATCTGCTGCGGGTGCTGCAGGAACGCGAGATCACGCGCGTCGGCGGCAATCAGGTGATCAAGGTCGATTTCCGCTGCGTGGCCGCTACCAACAAGAACCTCGAAGTTATGGTGGAGGAAGGCACATTCCGGCCTGATCTTTACTACCGGCTTAACGTCTTCCATATTGAACTGCCGCCGCTGCGCGACCGCAAGGACGACATCCCGCCACTCGTCGAGCATTTTGTGCGGAAGTTCTCACTGGCCATGAACAAACACATTACTAGGATCGCTCCTGCAGCCATGAACCAGTTGCAGCAGCAGCTCTGGATGGGGAACGTTCGTGAACTGGAGAACGCTGTGGAACGGGCCATGGTGGTGGCACAGGAACCCGAACTCCGCGAACAGGATTTCATCTTCAAGTCGCAAGCTGCGGCGCCGATGTCGACCGCCAAGTCCCTGGATGAAATCGAGCGGGCACACATCCTGCGGATTCTTGAGGAGTGCAATAACAATCAAAGCCGGGCGGCCGACGTTCTCGGCATTGATCGGGTTACACTGCACCACAAGCTGAAGCGCTACGGCTGGAACCGGAGCCTGGTCACTTCGCGATGAGCCGTCATGAATCTGGTGCACCTGCTTGCGGTTGGTAAGACGGATCGATCTCTGCTGCGAGATCTGCGCTCCGCCATCCCCCGCTACTTGCCGGTCAGATGCGAGATACTGCCGATAGATCTCGATCCAGCTCCTTGCTACCACCCTGAGCGCCAGCAATATCATTCCTCTGAGATTCTGGCTCGCATGCGCGAGCTGGTTCGGCCCGACGACTGGCGTCTGCTTGCAGTCGCCGAGGTCGACCTGTACATCCCCATTCTGAAATATGTGTTTGGCGAGGCACAGATGGGAGGGCCATGCGCCCTCGTTTCTTATCACCGCTTGCGACAGGAATTTTATGGCTTGGGCGGTGATGACGCGCTGTTGGGCGAGCGGTTGCTCAAAGAGTGCGTACATGAACTGGGCCACACCCTCGACCTGCGCCACTGTCAGGATTACCGCTGCGCCATGGCTTCTTCCCACGCGGTGGAGTGGATTGACATCAGGGATACTTTTCTCTGCGACGCCTGCTATTCGCAGGTGGAAGTTAGGGCGGGGACGTAGCACGAGTTTAGCGGCAAACCAGGCTGTTTTATCATCTCCCTGCGAGTCTTTGGAAGTTCACGGGGGAACCTATGCCGCAAAGTCGCGCTGCTTTGGTCACCGGCGCCAGCCGGGGGATTGGAAAAGAAATCGCTCTGGAACTCGCGCGCAACGGCTACCGCGTAGCCGTGAACTACTTCAACGACCCGGCAAGTGCTGCCGATGCAGCGATAGCGGAGATTCGAGCTATCCAGCCGGAATCGATTCTCATAGAAGCCGACATTCGCTCGAGCCAGCAAGTGCGAAATATGTTCGAGCGAGTGATCTTAGCGTTCGGAGGGCTCGATCTACTCGTGAACAATGCCGGCGTGCAAACGTGGAAGCCGTTGCTCGAAGTCACTGAAGATGAATGGGATCTCGTGGTCGATACCAACTTAAAAGGCTGCTTTCTCTGCACTCAACAGGCTGCCCTGCATATGAAAGATCACGGTGGCGGCTCGATTGTGAATCTCGGTTCTGGATGCAACAAGCTGGCATTTCCCTCCCTGGTGGCATACACCGCGAGCAAAGGTGGCATTGAAATGTTCACCAAGGAAGCCGCTGTGGAGTTGGGCCGATACGGGATCCGAGTAAACTGCATCGCTCCGGGATCGATCGAGTCTGAACGGACGAAGCAAGAAGATCCTGATTATGCCGGGACCTGGTCGAAGCTTACGCCGTTAGGACGTGTCGGCACGATGGCCGACATTGCTCCCACGGTTCTCTTTCTCGCAAGTCCGGGAGCCTCGTTCATCACTGGGCAGACGATCTGGATCGATGGAGCCCTCTTTACCCAAGCGCCGTGGCCCTATAAGAAGGGATGACCAGACGGGGCATCCGTTTCCCAAAAGTAGTACACTTTCCGCCATGAAGCCGACACGCCTTTTCCACGTGAAGCTAATCGTTTTTCTAGTGATGTTGAGCGCAGTCGTGCTCGCGCAGTCAAACACTTCCAAACCCGGTGTCCAACAACAGCCTTTTGGCACGCATGATGGGAGGCCGATTACCTTGTACACGCTTACCAATGCTCACGGCGTTGCAGTTCGTGCCATGAATTATGGCGGCATTATTACTTCGATTCGCGTTCCTGATCGCAAAGGGCAGTTCGCCGACGTCGTCCTGGGGCATGAGTCGCTCGAGGGATACACTCCCAATCCGCCTTATATCGGCGCCATTGTCGGCCGCTACGCCAACCGCATTGCGAACGGTACGTTTCAACTCGACGGCAAGACCTACACGCTGCCCAAGAACGACGGGCCAAATACCTTGCACGGCGGAACCACTCGAACTTTTGACCGTGTTGTCTGGGACGGCGAGGCCATGAAAGACAAGCCGGGCGTCACCTTCACGTACCTGAGCAAAGACGGCGAGGAAGGCTTCCCGGGAAATCTCAAGGTGAAAGTTTCCTACACTCTTACCGATGCGAACGAGATTGTCATCGACTACGAAGCGACGACCGACAAAGCCACGCCCATCAATGTTAGCCAGCACAGCTATTTCAATCTATCGGGCGAAGGAAATGGCGACATTTTGAGTCACGAGATCATGATCAATGCCGACCGCTTCACGCCGGTCGACAAGAATCTCATCCCCACGGGCGAGCTGCGTCCAGTGAAAGGGACGCCGATGGACTTCACAACCTCCACCAAGATTGGCGCCCGCATCGATGACAACTACGACCAGCTCGTCCTGGGACATGGATACGACCATAACTGGGTCATTAACCGCAAAGGCGATGGACTGGCGTTGGCGGCGCGCGTGTACGAACCCACCACGGGCCGCGTGCTCGAAGTTTCGACGACTCAGCCAGGAGTGCAGTTCTATACCGGAAACTTCCTCGACGGCAGCGTGACAGGGAAGCAGGGCCACGTTTACAAGCGGCGCTTCGGATTTTGCCTCGAGACCCAGCACTTTCCGGATTCGCCGAATCACCCGGCGTTTCCGACGACAATCCTGAGGCCGGATGAGAGATTTCATCAGCAGACGGTATTTAAGTTCTCGGCGAAATGAGAAAGGATTCTCCTGAAAACAGGATTGCCCACAGGCTGACGGCTTACAGATAACTCGGCAAACCGAAATCACGGGCCGTTCAGTTCTTCTGCGAGCGCCTGCTCTATGTGTGTCTGGTGTTCGGCCTTGAGCTTCTTCCCGGCGGAGGTCAGGTAAAACGTATCAATCGCCATCTGCCCTTCGGTATCGATCAGCGCGATTTCGATGTTGCACGCCTGATCCGACAGGCACGAAGCGATGCGATGTAGTAGCCGCGGCCTGTCTTGCGTGATGACCTGTACCAGCGTGCTGGTCGACGAGCTGTCGTCATCAAACTCAATCTTCGTCTCCACTTTCACTTTTGCGATTGCGCCTTTTTCCGAGCGCTGCCGGTCACGCAACATCTTTGCGAGGTCGGCCTCTCCCAACAGCACGCTTACCACGCTGTTTTTGAAGCGGGCCCATTCGGAAAGGTTCAGCTCAAGCGTTCGGAAGCGGTCCGTGAAGTAGAGCGTATCGACCACCACTCCCGCCTCATTGGAAAATGCGTTTGCTTTTACGATGTTCATGCCCCAGGCCGCCAGCACGCCGGCTAGCGTGGCAAACAGGCCGGGACGATCCTTCGAGACCAGGGTCAACTCATACCAATGGCGTCCACGTTTCAGCTCGACCTGAACGGGATCGCCACCCAGGCCGTCCGACATGATCATGTGCCGCATGACTTCTTCCGCGGAGTGCACCAGCAGATAGCGCTGCGGAAATCCTTCCAGGAATTCTTTGAACTTGCCGCTGGTTACCGGCGCGAGGGAACGCAGGCGCGCCAGTTTTTCGTCGTTCACGTCAGTGTGTACGCGCTGGTCCGCGCTCCGGTTCAGGTGATTCTCGGTAGCAATGTAAAGCTGCCACACGTTTTCCGCTTTCCACGGCGTCAAGGCTTCGGGGTTCACCGCCTTGATATCGGCATAAGTCATCAGGGTGAGCATTTTAAGGCGCTCGGGCGTACCCATCTTCTCGGCAAATGCCGCGACTGTTTCCGGATTGAAAATGTCTTTGCGCAGCGTCGCCGACAATTCCAGGTGACTGCCGATCAGAAACAGGATTTCCGCCCGTTCCTTAGGGTCAACATCGAGCCGGTCCATCGCGCGATTTGCGATTTCGAGGCTGGCTTCAACGTGATTGCCGTTAGCCATGCCCTTTCCCGTATCATGCAAAAGCAGCGCCAGGTACAAAAGCTCCGGATCAACGAGCTCGCTCAACAGCTCGGCATAACGTTTATCCCATTCAGACTGCGATTGCTTCAGCCGGTGCAGGCTCTCGATAGCTAGGAAAGAGTGCTCGTCAACGGTAAAGCGGTGATAGAAGTCGCGCACCACGAGCGAATCGATCAACTTAAGTTCGGGTAGAAGCAGACTGAGCAGCCGCAAGGAGTGCATGGCTCGCAAGGCATCGGCGGCAAACGGCTGCAGCAACGTTTCCTGCAGATAGAGCCACAACTCCGCTCCACGCGGAGGCGTGGAAGCCAACGCCGGAAGGGCTTGCTCAATGCGATATTCGGTCGTGGCGCTCAGCTTGAGCCCGTGGAGCGCCATAAAATGAAATAGCCGTAATAGAACTTCAGGATCCTGGAGCGCTGAGGGCTGCTGCAGGAAAATCAGGCCGTCGACCACCGAAAAGTCGGAAGTCGTGAGGCGCGATCGCCAGCTTTGAACCTGGCGATACAATGCAGACCATGCTTCCGGAATCTCTTCGAGAAGTTGGGTCACAGTTCGCTGCACGGCGCGGGCATGGCCGAAGTAAATCCGCATCCAGTCGGCGGCTGACAATTCTTCGGTATCGGGCGCTCCAATCCTGCGAGCTGCCGCCTCGTCTTGAGCCTCCCAACTCAGCGTGTTGTCGTCGCGTCCATGGCGAAAGTGCACAAAGCAGCGCGCCGACATCAGGAAGTCCAGTGCCGCCTCAAGCTGCTTACGCACTGGAGCGCGAAGCGAACTACCTTCCGGCCAATCATGAAGTTTGTCCATCGCCGAGATCAGAGCCAGCCAGCAGGCAACGTTGTAGTCCCGCAGCCCACCCGGCGCTTCTTTCAAATTAGGCTCGAGATGATAGAGCGTCATGCCGTGTTTGGAATGGCGTTCGCGGGTCACTTCGGCCAGTCCCTGCACCAGCGACTTGGACTCGCGCATGACCAGCTTTGGGATGACCTTGTCGTGAAGCTTGCGAAACAGATCGCGGTCACCGGCCAAATAGCGACAATCGAGAAGAGATATCGTGAACTCAGTGTTGTTGGGATCGTAGCGTTCGCACTCGACGAGCGTCCGTGAGGCGGGACTGAGCTTCAGCCGCAGATCCCACAATTCCTGCGAAAAGCGCCGAACCGGATCTTTGAATGCCTGTTCAGCATTGCGATCGCCGAAGAGAAAGAGCAGGTCGATATCGGAGTAAGGAAACAGCCATCCGCGGCCGAACCCACCGGTGGCCACCATCGTGAAGTTGGCTGGTGCGGCCTCATCGGGAGAGATAATGTCACGCCAGAGTCGCCCCAGGATATCTTCGATCAGGCGCGTCCGCTGAGCCACGGCCGCGCGGCCGTCCCCGGCGCCTTCAAACTCCCGCTGGATGCGTGCTGTTTCCTCGGTGAGGGAACCCCTTAGCTCGCTAATCAATGAGGAGGATGCCGTCATGAAGAATATTTCACCCGTGGGCGGTCGCTACGAAAAGAGGCCGCCGCGACGGGCAAATGCATACCGCATCCTGGCGACCGGCTACAGAGCGCCTTCACCCCGCTCATCGTTGCGTATGCGAATGGCCTCATCAATGCGCGAGCGAAAAATCTTCCCGTCCCCGATCTTGCCCGTGCGCGCCGCGTTGAGGATCGCCTGCTCCGCCTTCTCAACCAGGGCATCGGGCAAGACCATTTCAAGCTTGGTCTTGGGAATAAGGTCTACGCTATATTCGCGGCCGCGATAGACCTCGGTATGTCCCTTTTGCCGTCCGTGTCCGCGCACTTCAATCACCGTCATGCCTTCGACGCCGATCTCCTGCAGAGCAGTTTTCACCGCGTCCAGTTTGGAGTTTTGGATGATCGCCTCAAGCTTCGTCATGATCTTTTCAAGTCCTGTTCTGCGTGTTCACGCCGCCATTGCGCCAGGTAATCCACTTTACGCAGACGCCTCCCAATAATAACCCTCCTCGCCATGTTGGGAGAGATCCAGGCCCTGCACCTCTTCCTCCTCTGATACTCGCAAGCCAAGCGTCACATCCACCAGTTTCAGGATGATCAGGGTTCCGACAATCGCCAGCACCCACGAAATCGCAACGCCCACCAACTGATTTACCAGTTGGTAAGCATTGCCTTCAATCAGCCCGGAAGCGAGCGTATTCCCCTGGGCGTCTTTGAAAATCGGGTTGACTGCGCTAACCGCGAAGATACCGGTCAAGACCGCACCCAGAGTGCCCCCAGCCCCATGAACTCCAAAGGCATCAAGCGAATCGTCGTAGCCAAACTTGGCTTTTACTTTCGCCACCATCCAATAGCAGAAGACGCCGGCAATCAGCCCGATAATCAGTGCGGGCATGGGTTTCACGAATCCGGCGGCAGGAGTAATCGCAACCAAACCGGCGACCGCCCCTGAGATGCCTCCCAGCACACTGGGCCTTCCGTTACGGATCCACTCGGCTCCCGCCCATCCCACGGTTGCCGCTGCTGAGGCAAAGTGTGTGGCTACGAATGCGCTAGTTGCGAGACTGCCGGCGGCCAGGGCGCTACCAGCGTTGAAACCGAACCATCCCACCCATAGCAGGCATGCGCCAATAAAGCTCAGCACTACGCTGTGCGGAGGCATTGGCTCCTTGGGATACCCCACGCGTTTCCCCAGATAGAGCGCGCAGACCAGTGCCGAGACTCCGGAAGTAATGTGCACAACTGTTCCGCCCGCGAAGTCGAGCGTCGGGAAACGCCCGCCCAGCGCGGCATTCAGCAGCCCACCCTTTCCCCAGACCATGTGCGCCATGGGGTCATAGACAAGGATGGACCACAAAACGGTGAACGCAACCATGGCGCTGAACTTCATCCGCTCCGCGAAGGCTCCAGCGATCAGCCCGGGCGTGATGATCGCGAACATCAGCTGGTACACCATGAATGTCTGGGCGGGAATAGTCGCGGCGTAGTCGGGATCGGGAGCTGCGCCCACTCCTCGCAGAAATAGGTTGTGGAATCCTCCGAAGAAACTATTGCCCGCACCGAAAGAAAAACTGTAGCTAAACAGCCCCCACATCACGGTCACGATAGCCATGAGCGCGAAGCTTTGCATCATGGTGGCGAGGACGTTTTTCTTACGCACAAGGCCGCCGTAGAACAAAGCCAGACCGGGCCCAGTCATCATGAGGACGAGCGCAGCGCTGGTGAGCATCCATGCATTGTCAGCAGAGCTCTTGGCATCAGCGGTCTGTTGTTCCAACTTGGTCAAGCGGGCAGCCGTGTCCGTGGATGGGCTTGGCGCGATGCCCCCGGTCTGCGCAAATATCCAGGGCGCGCATGTTGTCACCAACACTGCCGTCACCAGCACGGCGATCAATCGTTTTCCGGTAAACACTTCAGCGAGACTCCCGCGGATTCGCGTTGCGCGCGGCATCCAGAATGTACAAAGTAAGACGCCTCACTGTACCGTCCGGGTCCCATTCGCGGAAATCGAAACTATTTATCGTGTCCATCAGGTTTTGTTATTCCCCGGAGGTGCGGTTTGGCTAAGGAGCGTCAAACTGACAGTTGCACCTGACTGGCGCAACTATACGTAGCCGGCATCCATCGCATTTCAAAGCAAGGACAAAGCCGGACATGGCGATCCGCCAGACGACCTTCTCGCGGCGAATACTGGTGCTCCACAAGGACTGAATCACACTACTTCCCAGCATAAGGCCAAGTCATAGTCAAGAGTCACCGGTCCACCGGTCCCGGTGTGGGCATTGCGTTCGCGGAAATCGTCAAGAAGGGAAGCGTGCGCCTACGGGATTTCACTGATAGCCGCCAGAAGAGGCGGATGCGACCATACGTGAGCTTGTCGTGTCGAGTTTTCGAACAGAGTCTCCGAGGAAATCCATATCTATGAAAAAGGGAAAAAAGGCGTCTACCAAGCTCCCAGGCAAAGTACAACGCGTTATCAAACCCCATCCTGCATCCGGCGAGCCGGAAAAGGCCCAGATTGCTGTGGACGGCGCCGACCATCTCTACCGCGAACTTCGCGTGCCCAACAAATTGACGGACGAAGAAGGCAATACGGTGAAACTGCAACCGGGTAACGAAGTGGAAGTGAAGATCGAATCCGACGACGCCGTTGCGCTCAGCGGCTCGTCTTCCTAGTTTGGATTTTGAATTTGCTTAAACCTGGCCCTATTTTGCCGGACCCTTCGACGGTTCTGGCGGCGCTGCCGGCTTCACAAACTTGGCGTCATCCACAGTCTCGTTGTCTTTTACGTCATTCAGTTGAATCGTGAAGCGACCGCTGGGACGCGCCAATGTCCAGCGATACGGAATCTTTGTGCCCGCTTGCTCACGATAATCCGCGTAGTCGATCTGCGTGGGTAGCCGGCCCAGGGCAGTCTCGCCATAGCGCACCAGGCGAAGCAGATATCCGGTCTGCTGATCGAAGTACAGATAAACTGGCGGCTTTGTTTCACGCTCGCCAACAACCTTGTAAGTTTCACGATCGCCGATTTTCTCCGAGCCCTGCAGTTCCAATTTGCTGAAGATACGCCGCAGGTGCGTCGCGAAATGCAGGTCGGCATCGATTGCTGCCGCGTCGAGGTCAGAACCGTGCATCTCCCGTATCGGATGCCCGGTCATTCCCAGCCATCCCTCTTTTCCATTGAAAGCGGTGACGTTGTCTCCCTCGGGCATATGCGTGAACGAAACCCGCTTTCCGGGATCCTTGGAATAAATGTCGATGGGGAACGACTTGCCGCCAAAGTCGATCATTCCCTTCATCACCCTGCTGGCGACTTTGTCAGTGGCTGGGCCCCCAATCGCCTGCAGGTATTTGTCGATGACTTGATCTGTAGTAGGCGCGGACGCCTCGCTGACGGGTGCTGTCTTGTCGCGATCGTCCCCGACTGGCGTAACCTCCTCGACCATGACAGCGGGTATCGCAACGGGGCTCGTCTTTCCCCGGTGACAGGAATAGCACGTTACCGCTCGATGGTCGTCGAAGTTATTCTTGTTGATCGCGAACATCATCTCCATCATTTTGCGGGCTGTCTGTTTCTGCTTTTTGTCGTCCTTCTCGAACGCGCCTTTCACATGGCAAAAATCGCACTCCACCCCGAGCGAAGCCGTAACGAATTGCATGGTAGGGAAAAGTTGATCGGCTGGAATGCCTTTCAGCACCTGAATGTTCTTGAATTGCTCCTCGGCTTTTTTCTCGACTGTCGGAGTCGAGCTATGAGGTCCGTTGGATTGAGCTGGTAAGAACTCTGCAAGCAAGACGAAGGCGAATACTATAACTGTCCCAACTGACGCCAAGCGCTTCTCATTCATCCTTTATTTGCCTCGCTGGAATCGTGCAAAGTCTACCAGATGCCTCAGTGGGTGTGCGTTCCTTGATCTCGAACAATGCTTCCGGCGCGCTCAAAAAACTTCCATTTGTCCATGCCTGCCGGCACCGCCACATCGAAAAATCCAACCATCATTTCGTCGGACGTCTGATCGCCCCACGTTACTGTCTTCGTAGGATCCGGATTGTGCGGATTGTTCCTGGAGTTGTCGTACCACGCAATCGCGCGAAGCTTCGTGCCGGCCCGCAGTAATCTTGGTTCCGTCAGCTTGTAACTTAGCTGCCAATGGAAGTGATAATTCACCCGCAGTAGGACTTCCACGCTGCCGTCATCACGCACGATGTCGTACTCGAATCGCTTGCCACGGAGATGCATGTGTGGGAAAAGGCTCAGCAGCGTCGCGTCATTCGGAAGCGTGCCCTGCACCTCAACCCGAAAATCATCCGCGCCGGGTGGAATAATGAGCGCGTGATTGTTGAGCTGCAGAGTAATCGCTCGTTGCTTGGGTGGGCTTTTCGAGAACACTAACCCAATGCTGGTCTGGTCTTCACCTGCCTTGCCGCTGGTGGTGTAGTGCATCTGAAAGACCAGGTCCGATCCCGCTGGAACAAACTTGGCAATCCCATCCGGCCACTGGTCGGGCGAACTTCCTGGCGCATAGACCAGAAGTAGATCACTCGTAGTCTCATGCGCCTGACGCTTTTCCATGGGGTCACTGAGAGTCGACGCGGTAAACGGTTCGCCTACGGGAGCGTGCCGAAGCCATGGCGAATCCGGTGGACGGATATACACCACCGCATGATGCACGTGCGCCGGGCTGCTCGGCCTGAATTCCGACATCAGTACCCAGCGATCCTCGGTGAAGTGGGTCGGAACGATCTCGTACGTGTATTCGACCTCTCCCTCGGCGGGAATGCGTACCGCCTTGGGCATCTTCACCACGAGATCAGGCTGCGGGATATTCCATCCCGTCGACCACTTCCGGGAAGGGGGACCGTCATGCGCATCGCCTGCGGGCGCTCCTGCCGCCGCCCACCTGGTAATAGTCTCAATCTGTTGCGATGTCAGGGAAGGATCATTCGCGAAATGCCCGTAGCGCGGATCAGCAAACCACGGCGGCATCATTTTCATCTCGACTGCGTGCGAAATCGCCCCAGCCCAAGGCCGCACCTGTTCGTACGTTTCAAATGGCGTGGGAGCCGGCTCACCGGCCCGGTGGCAGCTCTGGCAATGGTCCTGCAGAATCGGAAGAACTTCGCGATAAAAAGTCGGACCGGCCGGAGCCTGGCTTGCTGGCGGAGGAGTGCTTTGCATAACGCCAACCAACAGAAGGAAAGACGCGGCCGCGAACGATAAGACAGCAATCTTCAAGAACGCAAATCCCCGGAAGTCTGGAATGCAAACCTGTTTGACGCCAGCTTTCTCTCAGTCTCCCACAAATCCGGCCTCATCACAGACACTTAGCCCTCAAAATGCTAAATTTATAGGTTTATGTCTGCCCCTAAATCCAATTTCGTGCGTGCCTGCAAGTCGCAACCAGTCGATCGAACTCCCGTGTGGTTCATGCGGCAAGCTGGACGCTACATGGCCGAGTATCGCGCCGTGCGCAAGCAGCATTCCCTGCTTGAAATCTGCAAGAAGCCGGCCTTGGCGGCTGAGGTGACCATCACCGCTGCCGAGATCCTGAACGTTGATGCCGCCATCATCTTCGCCGATCTTCTTCTTCCGCTCGAAGTCATGGGACTGCCATTCCATTTTTCGGCAGGCGAAGGTCCAGTTATCGAGAAGCCGGTTCGAACCAAAGAGGACATCTCGCGTCTCCGCATCGACGGCTCCGCCGAATTGGGGTACGTCTCAGAAGCGGTAGCTCTGGTAGCAAAGCACTTCAAGGATCGTGTCCCTGTTATCGGTTTCTGCGGCGCTCCTTTCACGTTGGCCAGCTACATGATCGAAGGCGGCGGGTCTCGCAACTACGTTCACGCCAAGAAGATGATGTACAACTCTCCGGCCGACTGGGACGCATTGATGTCCAAGCTCGTGACGATCACAACGGCCTATTCGGCAGACCAGGTCCGCGCGGGCGCAGATGCCCTTCAGATCTTCGACAGTTGGGTCGGTTGCCTGAGCGTGGAAGATTACCGCCGCTACGCGCTCGTGCCCACGACGCAGCTTATTCAACGCCTGCAAAAGGAAACGCACGTTCCTATCATCTACTTCGGCACCGACAGCGCCACACTGCTGCCTTCCATGGCGGAGACGGGCGCCGAGGTCATTGGTCTCGACTGGCGCATCCCGCTTGACGAAGGC
>Ga0335076_10005980_pt1 | contig 12279 bp, 10 predicted proteins | sample Lox_Sample_25_FD_206717 | JGI IMG/M metagenome (GOLD analysis project Ga0335076, IMG submission 206717) | Soil microbial communities from Loxahatchee National Wildlife Refuge, Florida, United States - Lox_Sample_2.5 | ecosystem: Environmental > Terrestrial > Soil > Wetlands | place: USA...
GTCAGGCGCCGACGAAGAGCTCTGGAGCATCACGGCATTGCTCCATGATTTCGATTACGAACGCTGGCCCAACAACGATCACGCCGCCGACCGCGAACACCCCGCCGAAGGCGCGAAAATCCTGCGCGATCATGGCTACTCCGAAGAGATGATTCGCGCCATTCTTTCCCACGCGGATTACACCAACGTCCCTCGCCAATCCGCGCTCGAGCACACGCTCTTTGCCTGTGACGAACTGGCCGGCTTCCTGACCGCTTGCACCTATGTCCGCCCGTCAAAAAGCATTCTCGATCTCGAAGTCAGCTCCGTCAAAAAGCGGATGAAAGACAAGGCCTTCGCCCGCGGCGTTAGCCGCGAGGACGTAATTAAGGGCGCCGAGGAACTCGGCGTTCCCCTCGACGAACACATCGCCTTCTGCATCGCCGCCATGCGCGAACACGCCTATGCGCTCGGCCTCCGCGGCTCCCTGTAACACCACCAGCCTATCTTTTTTTGGAAGACGTACCCGGTGCGTGAGCAAGTTTGGCGCGAACTACTGCGGGGATGGCCGTGAGTGCCGCACGATCGTGCTCTGCACGCCATCCGATAGTTCAACTTCCATGTTCGCGGGTGCATTCTCGACTTGCGCGCTGCCTCCGCTCAGAAAACCTCGTACTTCGCCTGTAGTTGCATCCCTCAGCAGCGCCATGGGCTGAGTTGTCGAATCCCAGTCAATCTGTGCTGCCCCGTTCACAAGGTCCGTCACGCGCAGCACATTCATTGCGGCCTTCGCCTGCGTGGAAGACCGCGCCTGCCGCGAAGCCAATTCGCTCGCGCCTCTCATGACGTGCACGCTCTGCAATGCGTCAATCACAGTGCCATCCAACGGCACGATAAACGCGAAATTCTCATCGGTTTGATAAGGAAGATCCGCCACTTCATAGGTCTGGAATGGCACTCTCGCCTGCACTCTTCCCTGCGCGTCTCGCCCTTCCCACACATACGGTCCTGACGGCACGCTGCCGCTCGTCGCGGGCACTCGGAACGCTGGCTCCAGGATCACATTTCCGTTCTCCACACGCCCCCACACCAGCACCCCTTCTTTTGGAGCTGCGGAGACTGACGCTGCGGTCACCACATCAAAGGCATTCGCAGTCCGGAAGCTCAACACCGACTTGTACACGTAATCGCTCACCCACGGATTGCTGCAGTACCCCATGATGTCCGAATCGGTCGTCGGCTTCAGATTGTTGCTCGATGCGAACACATCCCAGCCCGGCACGCCAATCGTCCCGCCAGGATAGGGGTAATTGGGATCCGGATTCGACGCCCCGCCGCAAGGGCTATGCTGCCTGCCGAAATTATGCCCCTCTTCGTGCGCGACCACCGTTTCCGCACCGTTGTTATCCCAGCCCATCGCGGCGGGCGCGCCGATATATCCCAGGCCTGCGACCCCCGACGTATAGCTTACATTCACGAATCCGAAATAGTAGCGGTCCGTCACGCCATCGGCCGTCCGCTTCGCTAGGATCTCGCTCAGCACCGTGCTCCATCCTGTTCCGTCGCTCGAAAGTGACTGTGCGCTGGACGTCATTTGCGCTCCTACTGTCACATCCACCGTGTCCGGCACGGGCCACAATTGTCTCGCGACGCTCACCAGCGTGTTCCGGTCCCGCGTCGAATTCTCAACCACCCCCACTCGCCCATCCCCGGTCTTCACAGGGATGAGTGTGATCTTCCACTGGTGCACCGACTGCACCACGGGACTCTCGGAAAACTGATTGTTTCCCTTGTTTGACTCCGCAATCTGGTTTGTAGGATCCACCACCGTAACAATCTGCACGCCCGGCACGATCCAGGCCGACGGAACTGCCGCGTTCCATGAAGTAGTCGCGTCCCCGGCATTCACTGCCGTCGGAACGCTGCTGCCCGGCGCATTGATCGTCAGTGTATTCGTCGTGCTTCCGTTGATGAATTGCACCTGCACCTGCGGCTTCGCCGTATTGCTCTCGTTCGCCACCACGAACACGCGCACCCACGCGCTCCTTCCTTGAATCAAGGGCACGTCGTGGGCAGGATAATTCTGTGTCGCCTGTGTCACGTAAAGTCCGTCAATCGTCAGGTCGAGCCCGCTTGCGGCATTGACTGTAAACGCGCCGCTGGAAGTTGCCGTTCCTCCAGAAGCAGTCACAGTGATGGTTCCGCTGCTAGCTGTCGCAGGGACGCTCGTCGAAATATGAGTGTCGTTTGAAATAGAAAATGTCGCTGACGTGCCGTTGAACTTCACGCTCGTCGCTCCGGTGAAGCCGCTACCCGTTAGCGTTACGCTCGTCCCTGCCGTTCCGCTCGTCGGTGAAAAACTCGAAATCGTAGGGGCTGGCACTGTCACGGAAAAGGTGTTCGCGGAGGTGGTGCTCCCACTTGCTGTAACCACGCCGATCTTCCCGGAAGTCGCCCCGCCCGGAACCGTCGCGGTGATCTGCGTGGCGCTCGCCACTTGAAACGTCGCCGCGGTCCCATTGAACGTCACGGAACTTGCCCCGGAAAGGTTTGTTCCGGTAACCGTCACGGAAGTTCCGCTCGGCCCGCTCGCCGGAGCAAAACTCGTAATGGAGGGAGACGTTGACGGTGGTGGATTTGTGTTGCCCGAGTTGGCTTTGACCGAGCCGCTTCCGCAGCCCGCGGCGCAAATTGCGCCCAAGAGCAGCAGTACGCCAAGACCTCCCGGCGCCAACCGTTTCCAGGAAAGTGCCTGTATTTGATTCACGCGCGATTCTGGCTTGGACATGGAGCCCGTCCGGGTGCGCTTTCCCAAAGGATCAGCGGGCGAAATGCCGGAGAGTGACCTGTGCAGCTCTCACTCCGCTGGGCCCACGCACACCGTTCTCTAGCCAAGAGAATATTCCGAAGGCGGAGACGAATCACCTGCCCAATGGGACAGTTTTGGAGCAGAGCCTTTTTCTCGGAGCTTTTTATTAGGTATGAGGTATTGAGGATGAATAAGCCCACGCGCGCTTGCGGCGCTTCGCTGAGGACGGACTCCCTCGTTCGCGGCCGAGCAGGTAATGAATGCGCCCGGTCTTCTAAATTCCGTGATGCGCATAGATAACGATCGCGGCTCCAAACAGCATTCCCGCAATCAGCAGCACAACCGCCCCGATCTTTACCCACCCGGGCGTCAGCCCAGCGTAGAGCATCCAGCCCTTCGCTGCCTCTCTTCCAGCGGATCCTCCTGCGACAAAGAGATCCATTGTGCCGTCCTGGCTTTTGTTCTCAATGGCCTTCACTTGCTCCAGTTCTTCTACTTTTCCCACGAAGCTGTATCCCTGCCTCGGAATCGTCTCCACGTACTTCGGCTTTTCGGGCGAATCCCCCAGCGCCAGCCTCAACTTATTCACGGTGGTGTTCACGTTCGCGTCGAAGTTGACGTGGGTGCCTTCGGGCCACAGACGCATGCGCAGCGCGTCGCGGCTGACGATCTCTCCCGGCTGTTCCAATAATGCCAGCAGCGCCTGATACACCTTCCCTGCGGTCCGCACTCGTGTGCCATCCCGGAATAGCTCTTCCCGTTTCAGATCAACATGAAATTCGCCGAAGCGAAGGAACCTGCTCTTGAAAATTGCTCCTGGAGGACGAACAACTCCGTCTTGCTGTGTCTGCATGGAAACCAGTTCGGACTGCATGGCGTCACCCTCACCCTCGGTTTGGATTCCAGACGCACTCGCTTTTGCACCGTTCCGGCTCGCACTTCGTCCCTATCCCTCAACCTGACCTGCGCAACCACTCGCTTGACATCCAATTACGAATCGTTATATCTTGAGTTGTATATGCATGTCAAGCAGAGTTTTCGAGATCCCAATTCCCTCCCCTCGCTCGACCTTTCCGGGACCGGCCTCTGCGCTTCTTTCAATTTCCGTCGTACGTCCCGCGCCGTTACCCGCCTCTTCGATTTGGCCCTGCAGAGCTCCGGAATTCGCTCCACCCAGTTCGGAATCCTGGTTGCCGTTGCCAAATCTCAACCCGTACCCGTCGGCCGCTTGGCCAAAACCCTGTGCACGGATTCCACGACCCTTTCCCGGAGCCTGGCTCTTCTGAAACGTGAAGGTTTACTGTTCATTTCCGGACGGTTAGCGAAGCGCCAGCGCTTTCTCACTTTGACGCCCGCCGGAGAAAAAGCTCTCGCCCGTGCTCTTCCAGAGTGGCGCAGAATACAGGAGCGATTCGTCAGCACCATCGGCCACGACTTCTGGACTACCTTCCGAAATGAACTCGAACGCCTCTCTGCCACGGCCGTCGAAATGGAGCAATCCGCCGCCAATCCTTCCCGGGACGCGGGCTGACATCCTTCCTCGCTCTGTTGTCCCCGGGATCTTGCCCACTCGCCTCTTTAGCTACGGCGCAGCCCCTCGCAAGGTTTCCGGCGTCCAAGAATCAAGTTAGAATAGGTAGGAATGCTCACCCAGATCGCAGGTTCAGACGCTGCAGTTGTACGCCACCCGCGCCGCAAAACGCATGGCGTGATGGTCGGTCATGTTCGCGTGGGCGGCGGCGCGCCCATCGTCGTTCAGTCCATGACCAACACGGACACCGCCGACGTCGCAGCCACCTTCCGGCAAACCGTCGAACTCGCTGAAGCTGGCTCCGAGATCGTCCGCTGGACTATCAACGTTCCCGAAGCCGCCGCCGCTGTTCCCGAAATCAAAAAGCGCCTTCGTGACGCCGGCTGCAACGTCCCGATCATCGGCGACTTTCACTACAACGGCCACGTCCTCCTCACCAAGTACCCGCAATGCGCAAAAGACCTCGACAAATATCGCATCAATCCCGGCAATGTTGGCGCAGGCCAGCGCCGCGACGAGCAGTTCTCCACCATCTGCAAGATCGCTCTCGATAACGGCAAGCCTGTGCGCATCGGCGTCAATGGCGGCTCCCTCAATCAAGAGCTGGTCATGGCCAACATGCAGGAAAACACCGACAAAAATCTCGGCAAGGAATCCGAAGAGATCATCAACGAGTGCATGGTCCTCTCCGCGCTGCAATCCACGGAGCTCGCTCTCGAGTGCGGCCTCACGCGCAACCAGATCATCATTTCCTGCAAAACTTCGCGCCCCCGCGATCTCATCACCGTTTATCGCGATCTCGCAAGCAAAACCGAGCAGCCATTGCACCTCGGCCTCACCGAAGCCGGCATGGGCATGAAAGGTCAGATCTGGTCCGCCGCATCCTTGGGAATCCTTCTCTATGACGGCATCGGCGACACCATTCGTATCTCGCTCACGCCGCGGCCCGGAGGCGATCGCCGCGAAGAAGTCTATGCCGCCTGCGAACTTCTTCAAGCCCTCGGCTTGCGCTCGTTTTCTCCGAGCGTCACCGCCTGTCCCGGCTGCGGGCGCACCACCAGCACCACCTTTCAGGAACTCGCCGAGCGCACCCAGGCCTACATTCGCGAAATGATGCCCCTCTGGAAAACCCAATACGAAGGCGTGGAAACCATGACCCTCGCCGTCATGGGCTGCATCGTCAACGGCCCCGGCGAATCCAAAGCCGCCAACATCGGCATCAGCCTTCCAGGCACGGGCGAAGCTCCCCGCTGCCCCGTCTATATTGACGGCAAGAAATCCGTCACCCTCGAGGGCACCTACGACGAGCTCGCCGCCGCCTTCAAATCCCTCGTGGACAACTACATCTCCTCCAAATTCCCCCGCAAGCCGGCGGCAGTGGAAGCAAGACCATGAAAATCTCCCGCGAAGACGTTCTCCGCGTCGCTGAACTCGCCTACCTCGATCTCTCCGAGACCGAGCTCGAAACCTATCGCGCCCAGATTGACGAAATCCTCGAGTACATCGGCAAGCTCAATGAGCTGGACACCTCGAATGTCGAGCCCATGGCCCAGGTCCTCGCCGACGATCAATCCGCCGACGCCACCCTGCGTGACGACGTCATCCAGCCCTGCGACGTCGCCCTGGAAATTTTGCAGCAGGCGCCCGATCCCGAGCCGCCCTTTTTCCGCGTCCCCAAGGTCATTGACCGATGACTCTTCGCGGTCCATGGAAATCCTTTGTAGGGACGCAGCACCGCTGCGCCCTAACTAGGCCACCCTCCACTTGCGACTCTGCGCTGTCATTCCGAGCGGAGTCTTCGGAGCGAGGAATCTGCTTTTTCTCCGACTTCCGCCGCGTAGGCCCCGGTGCCCTATGACCACCTGGTCCATCTCCTCCATCCGCGACGCCGTCGCAACGAAAAAACTCTCCGCGCGCGAACTCGTCTCCGAATTCTACAAACGCATCGAATCCCGTAATCTCGAGCTCAACGCTTTCCTAGCTCTCTGCCCCGAACGCGCCTACGCTCAGGCCGACAAGATTGACACCATGGCCTGGGCCGGGGACATGCTCCCGCCATTAGCCGGCGTTCCCATCGCCGTCAAGGACGTCATCAGCACCCGCGGCATCACCACCACCTGCGGCTCGAAAATTCTCCAGAATTACAAGCCGCCTTACGACGCCACCGCCGTCGCTCGCCTCGAAGCCGCCGGCGCCATCATCCTCGGCAAGACCAATTGCGACGAATTCGCCATGGGCAGCTCGAACGAAAACTCCGCCTATGGTCCTGTGAAGAATCCCGCCGCCATGGATCGCGTTCCCGGCGGCTCGAGTGGAGGCTCTGCCGCTGCCGTCGCCGCGGGCCTCGCCGTCGCCGCGCTTGGCACGGACACCGGCGGCTCCATTCGTCAGCCCGGCTCTTTCTGCGGCATCCCCGCCATGATGCCCAGCTACGGCCGCGTCTCCCGCTACGGCCTCATCGCTTTCGCCTCTTCTCTCGACCGCATCGGCCCGTTCGCCACCAATATCGGCGATGTCGCCACCATCCTGCAAACCATCGCCGGCCGCGATCACAACGATTCCACTTCCACCACCGCTCGCGTCCCTGATTACGTCGGCGACCTCCACAAACACGTCCGGGGTCTTCGCATCGGCATCCCGAAAGACTACTTCGCTGAAGGAATGGACTCCGGCGTCCGCCAAAAGGTCGAAGCGGGCATCGAACTCCTCAAAAAACTCGGCTGCCATCCCGTTGAAATCCGCATGCCCCACACGGATTACGCCATCGCCGTCTACTACATCATTGCCACCGCCGAAGCCAGCTCCAACCTCGCCCGCTACGATGGCGTCCGCTATGGCCTCCGCGTGGACGGCGATTCCCTCATCGGAATGTACCGCAAAACCCGCGGTGCCGGCTTCGGCCCGGAAGTCAAGCGCCGCATCGTCCTCGGCACCTATGTCCTCTCGGCCGGCTACTACGACGCCTACTATCTCAAGGGCCAGAAAGTCCGCACCCTCATCGCTCGCGACTTCCACGACGCCTTCACCAAGGCCGACCTCATCGTGACCCCCACTTCTCCTGTCCCCGCCTTCAAGTTGGGCGAGCGTACCGCCGATCCCTTGCAGATGTACCTTGCCGACATCTATACCGTCACCGGATCCCTTGCCGGTGTCCCTGGTATCTCCGTCCCCTGCGGAGCGATCGATGCACAACCAAACAGTTCACTGATCCAGGAGGGTTCTTCGCCCGCCACTCGCCACTCGCCACTCGCCACTTCTGCCAAGCTCCCTGTCGGCCTCCAGATCTTCGGCCCTCCCTTTGGCGAAGCGCGCGTCCTCCAGCTCGCTCACGCCTTTGAGCAGGCGGGCGGCGCGTCTCTGTAGAATTCTTCCCAAAATGTTCCCGATATTTCTCTCGGCTGGGGCGTTCTGCTGCTAAACTGGCCCCAATCCGCCCGTGCCCGGCCTCGATCGCATCGTTGAAAAGCTCCATCGCGCACAGCGCGGCTTCCTTTCCGCTGCGGACCTCGTCCCGCCGGACCTCTGGCGTCTCCGCCCTGCCGATGGCGGCTGGTCCGCTGGTGAAATCGTGGCCCACCTTTGCCAGGTCGAGCGCACCATTCTCGGTACTGCGGACCGCATCATCCGCCACGCGCCAAAGGCGGTACCTATATATAAGCGATTCCATCTCCCGCTGCTGATTGTCGAATCGCGAATCATTCGACGTCGGTCTCCAATCCCACTGGACGCCGAGCTCATTGCCGAAAAAGAATCCATGCTCGCGGACCTTCGCACTGTTCGGGAACGAACCCTCGCGTTCCTCGAAGAAACAAGTTCCCGCAATCTCCGTCCCTATTTCTGGCCTCACGCTTTCCTCGGAATGTTAAATGCGTATGAATGGTTCGAGATGATCGCCTCTCACGAAATCCGCCACACAAAACAAGTCAAAGCTCTCGCGAAAGAAATTCCAAAAGTGGTAGTAACTTCACAGAAATAGGAGATTTTTTTAGATTCACCTGCAAGCTTTGACAGTATGAGCAATTGCTGTACTCACGGAGAATACGTGCGAAATGGCGCGGTTTTCGCGGCTTTTGGAGCGAAAGTACTAGCCCGCGCGTTTTTGGCGAAGAGAACGGAACGACTATTGCAAGGAATTGATGCAGCGCTTACCCTGCACTCAGCATCGAACGATGTGTACGGGGTTCGCTGGGAACGAATCAAGGAGCAAGGCCGTGGTTACCGTCAAGTCGAGTCAGAAAATCTTCACCGACGCCGAAGTCGCCACCCTCACCGGCATCTGCGTGGATCATGTGCACAACTTCGCCAAGAGCCGCCACCTCGGCTTCATCGCCCGCGCCGCCGAACGCGCTGGCATTCAGGCCGATCAGTGGCTGTTCACGCTCTCGGACCTCATGGTCCTGGTGACGTTGTTCCCCAAGTGCTCTCATTAACCGCTCCGGGGGTTATGCCGGCAATTGGCCCGGCGCCCGGCCTTCACCGCTCTTTGGGCTCTCTTCGAGCTTTTCGTTGAGAGCCCTTTTCCTTTCTGTCCTCCCCCCGTCCTCCCTCATCCCGAATCCGCTCTCGCCCCCCGAAAACGGCGTGAGCGATCCGCCTTTGTAGTGCCCGCCGACCGTGGCGGGCCTTTTCTGTTTTGCTTTTTGTCTTTGCTCTCGGTTTCGCTCTTACCGGCTGCCGCACCCTTCGCCTTTAAGGCTGCGGATTTTGCTTTTTCCTGTGCCCCATCTCCGCCTCTTGTCGGGGCTCGACATGTCGTGCCCATCCCCCTCGCCCTGGCGCACTGCTTCCGCGCTTCCCCTCATTTTGAGCTCGCCTGCCCATGCCCTCCTTATGGAGTGGCCGACTTTCCCTGCCCCGAGCTCCCCGAGGGGAAGTCGGCAATGGGGTATAGCCCCGCTGACGCGGCTCCCTGTGGTAGGGCCTGACTGCGGCATGGCTGTCGACCAGAAAAATCGCGACACAAACCGGTGGGAGATGCTCGCGGGTGCCGCTCTATTCGAAATAGCCTTTCAGGGGGCGCTAAGGCACACATGCCAGCATAAGCAATAGCAAACTAGGGGCTAGCGGCACTATGTGCCGGGGTCTGCGGCTGGCCGGTCCTTTTAATTGTTCGTAGTGACGACCCATTTTGATTTCATCACGTGTTGGTCAGGAACCTCTTTCAACTTTGCACTCCTGAGCAGCTTCAAAGTCACCGCCGCTGCTTTCCTGTAGTCCGCCGTGGCCTTCTTCAAGCTCTTTACCTATTCAAACGCGTCTGGGCCAGTTGCACGCAGATAAAGTTTGGGCATGCTCGCCTCCTGAGGTTAACGATACAGTTAGAAAATTCTATTGCCTTTATCAAATAGCGGAATTATTTTTTATAGAATAACCCGAGAGGTCACTCAGCGCCTCGACTGATTCTCCGTGATATGCACGGAAGAGAATTCATCCAGGAGGACGAACAAACGTGGACGGCAATGCTCGCAATTTGACGCTGGGCTGCCTCATCTTTATTATTCCGGTTTAGAAGATTTTCGATCTGCCCTGATCCGCGGGGCGGCACAAAAGAAGGGGCCGCAATCAATCGCGTTCCGCAGAATCGCATACGGTTTTGGAATCGAGGGGTCATTTCACATTTTCGCAAAAACCTGACGCGACGAAGTCGCGATTCGCGTCCGAATCGACGTATCGCAAAACTTCCATTACAAGATCTTTCTTAAAAGGCTGTATCGAAAGATGGAGTGCTCTCGGTGTGCTCGTGGGCACGTCAGGGCCTTTCGGTGACGTCGCCCCAAAAACAGGCAGAAACCACAGATCGTGAAAAAACCACGAAGTACCGTCCCAGTGGTACTCAAGCGTATCGATCTTGACGCCCTTTGAGTAGTCGTCCCTCTGCAAAACACGCCCGTCGCCAAGAAAGAATTGTCTCATATCCGACCGCATGCCATTGACCAAATCACCTGGCAGGAAGTTTACGTATGGCTTAGCTTGTTTGATTGCCCCCTGAATCTCGTTTTGTTTCGCTTGTCGTTTGAAAAAGTCCTCGCGGTCCGCCGGATTGCTTGGATCCCCAGCCTTGTCTAGCAGGTGCAAAGCCTCGTCGTACTCCTTATCGTAGGCCCATGCCCTAAACGTGAAAAACTCGTCTGAGCGGGCATCGCTGCTGAAGCACACATAATCTGCTTTTCGCATACGGCCAAGGGGTACCTTGGAGCCATCCGGTGCGGTTCCAAATTCTTCCGGAGCGAAGATGCCAGCCTCCTTGTCCTGCTCATAAAAACGGCGAGCTGCGGACCCAAGGTTCGCGACCGTCGGCCATGTATTCTCCGTCAACTCAGAGGAGGGCGCCTGCCCTTCTTGGCCCCGTTTCTCCCTCTTTACTGATTCATGTTCGTCGGGCCATTCACGGAGTGTAGAGGATTTAGAAAGAAGCAACCGCTTCGCATCGTCGATCGGGATAGCGAAATTCAGATTTTCGCCTCCCTCGAGATACATCGTGGTGATTCCAATTACCTGCCCATCCATGTTAAACAGCGGCCCGCCGCTGCTACCGGGGGAGATTGGCGCCGTAATTTGCAAGAACCTGCCGCCTAACTGTTCATCTGTCCGGATTCCACTAACAATGCCGTTGGAGACGGTCGATTCGAGAGAAAGCGGATTGCCAATGGCAACCACTTCTTCTCCCACTTGGACCCTCTCGGAGCTGCCGAGCGTGAGCGTGCGGAAGTTGTGGCCGCGCGCTTTGATGACGGCAATATCGCGTACTTTGTCGAACGCCCTAACGCCATCGACAACATAGTAAGCACCATCAGGGAGCTTAACGATAGCGGAACTGCCTTCGGCAATGACGTGGTAGTTAGTCAAGATGAGGCCGTCTTTGCTTACAAAGAAGCCGCTGCCCTGGGCGATAGGCTTACCGTCCCTATCCGACATAACGACGGATACGATGGCTCCCTCGGTGGCCTTGACTATCGCCGGAATGCCCTTTCCTGCCTGCGTCGATTGTGATTTCCGCAGCGCTGAATCCTTTCCCGCCTTGTGGGTTTCACCGTATCCGTCTACCTCATAACCTTGGACAGGTATCTCTCCGCTGACATCAAAAATAATGGGGGCCTCTCGCTTTTGCGTTTCAGATTCTCTTCCTTCCTTCGCCGGTTCTTCTTCGGTTTCAGCCACCCATATAACGTTATGTTCGCAGCTTGGCGGGAGCTCCGGGCGGCGTTCGCGCAAGGCAACCTCCTCGTCCCCAATGCACACGCTCATACGGCCGGAGAGAGCATCAAGATACTTCAACATAGTAGGGAAGTCCTTTGACATTTGCTTGGAGAAATAGAATTTCCGATAATTCTCCCATTTCTGCCCGTAAAGCCGCTGCATCCGGGCACTGATTGACTTCTCTTCGGTGGTACCAGCTTTTGCGTCCGCAGCGTCCAAGGCAGCCCGTGCTGGGCTTGTCCTTAGGGAGGTGGTGAAATCCTCGCGTTCGACCCTTTTCAGCGCGAGGAGCTCGGCCGTCGCAAATGCGTCGCCGATCTTGTTATGGGAATGTTGCCATTTCTGCGCAGGAGAACTCTGTGCGGCGAATAGAATGAGGAGAGCCAGGCGAAGTAGCTTCACTATACAACCCCTGCGCACTCGGACCCTCCTTCGGAAGCGCCCTCGGTACCCTTCATCCGGCGAAATTGCCTGCACGCTTCTTCCAGTATGCCAGGGAGAACGGGACAGTAGGAAAGCATTTGCCCTAAGGCAGACGTGATTCATCCGATACATCTGTTAGCTCCTAAGAATTCGGGACGGGTGGCGCAGAGGCCCCGTTCAGAGGCGGATGTCACCTCAGGTGCCACATCCCTTGCCTGATTGGATGACGTTGTCGGCTCCTCGTTCCGAGTAAACTTGGCAGCTGTTGGACGACCAAGGCTCGGAAAAAGGAGCCGAGCAATGTTGATTATAGGATGTGATTTTCACACACGCTACCAGC
>Ga0335076_10005982_pt1 | contig 12278 bp, 13 predicted proteins | sample Lox_Sample_25_FD_206717 | JGI IMG/M metagenome (GOLD analysis project Ga0335076, IMG submission 206717) | Soil microbial communities from Loxahatchee National Wildlife Refuge, Florida, United States - Lox_Sample_2.5 | ecosystem: Environmental > Terrestrial > Soil > Wetlands | place: USA...
TGGCACGAGAACCCGACCTGGAGCGCGATGTCGGAGAGCCCGAGATGGCTGTGACGAAGCAGGCTCATCGCGTGGCGCAGCCGGCTGCGGATGACGTACTGGCGCACCGTCAGGCCCGTCGAAAGCTTGAAGCGCCGCGCGAGCGCGAACGGATCCATTCTTACTTCAGCGGCGATGTCGTCCCACTTCAGCTTCGAATCCAGGTGACCATTCACGAAGCGAACGATCTGGCGCAGGACACGGCGCGGCAGGCGCGCATCGGCGGGTAAGCCTTCGTTCGTCACGCCGCGCGGATGGCCGATGCACGCGCGAATCACGTCCATGAGCTGTGCCGCGCGGTGCTCGCCCCAGTCGTCCTGCGTCGCGAACTCGATCAGGTGGGTGCGCAGCATGCCGAGCGCGTGCTCGACTCCGGGCAACGGCGCTGCCGCGCTGTCGGCCAGGATGCCCGCTTGCTGATTCATGCCCGTTGGATCGGCGGCGGCGTCCATGACGATCTCCCAGTCCTACCGGCCAGTCATCGGCCTTGACCGAAGCGTGAGACGCCATCGATTCGTGCCTGTGTCACCGAGGAACAGCGCTGCTGCGTTTGACACATTGCCGGACCGGCAACCGATATGAGCGGACTTCGCCCGGGATCACGGCCTGAACAAGGCGGGCCGAATCAGATCGGGAAGGAGACGCTGAGCTGGCCGAACTTGTCGGCGCCCTTTTGGGTCTCGAATTCCTTGCTGCGCGTGACCAAGGTGAATCCCACGCGGGCGCGCGACCACAATGCGGTGATGCCGAGCTGCAGGTCGTGGCCGAACGGCTTGCGGTGCACGCCGGGATCGTCGCTGAACAGGTTGCCGTCCAGAAAGGCGTTGTAGCCGACCAGTCGCGCTTCAGTGCCTGCCCAGACGTACCAGCCCGCGCCGGTACCCGACGGACGAAAGCCGTCGCGCGGTGGTCCCAGCGAGATATCCGTGACCGGGAAGTCGTCGGGCAAGTTCTGTCCAAAGCGCACGACGGCGCCGGCGTTCGCATAGGTGTAGACATTGCCGATGGTGGCCCCGACGCGCGGCGTGACGTCGGCCGCGAACCGGCCGAGGCGTGTGCTCCGAATGGAGGGCCACGCGCGCTCGTAGCCAAGCAGCACGGCAGGCGCGGTGCCGATCTGTGAATCCCAGCCCTTGGTCTCGTCCGCGCCGATCAGCTTGTGATACGTGTTCTGGGTCTGCTTGGCCATGGATGCGGGACCGATGACGCCGAGGCTCGCCTGCACTGAGTCGACCACATCACCGGTGCGCACGCGCACGTCGGCCAGTGCGTACAGCCATCCGCCGTAGGGCCGGTCGAGCGGATCGGGCTGGGCCAGTTTGGTATCGGACGGCGTGTAGATGCGTTGCCCGATCGAGAACGTGATGTGCGGGTCGGCGCTCCAGCGCAAGGGCGGCAGCGACCGCAGCCATTCGGGCACGACCGTCCGGTCCGCAGAGAATGCAATTTGCAGACCGTTGGTGTAGTGCTGGTCGTAGCCCGCGAAGAAATCGTTATCGAGGGTGAACGAAACATAAGTCCGGTCGTCGCCCGCCGCATCCTGGCGGGCGTGTGCCGTACCGGAAACGGCCGCGAGCGCGATCAGCTGCACAACCAGCGCTGCGCGCAGGCCACGTCCCAGCAGCGCGTGCCACTGCTTCGCTTGGCCGATGAATCGATGCGGTTGCCCCATCGCCGAACCCTGTGCACGTGATCGTTGAACGTGCACAAAGTGTGGCGAGCGAGCTTCGCGTGGCTATGGCGGACGCACTTCAGTTGCAAACGCAAGCCTCACAAATGAAACCGGGGCGGCGGTTTTGTTTCAGCGGGGACGAACCGCCGCTTTCGACGTGCCGTTCGTCACCCTTCGGTTATCGATGACCGTACTCGGTGAACACGTAGTCGCGCGTCTTCACGATCGTGTGACACGCGAAGCCGCACTTGGCGTCGTTCGCCTGCGGCGGCTGGTCGCCGCCGTTGCCTGGCCTGAACGTATCGGTCGCGGCGTCGTACTCGAACACCGCGTATCCCCAGCCGCCGCTGTCGGCGAAGCGCGTGCTGTCCTTCACCATCAGGTCCACGTCATGCTGGGCGCCCGGCACGCTCGTATCAGGGAAGAATTCGCTCTTCTTGGGCAGCCAGTGAATCTTCGCCATCTTGGCGCCATCGGGCACCGGTTTGCCGTTGCCCGGGAAGCCAGCCTTGTACGCGTCGATCATCACTTGATTGGCGACGGTCAACGCCATTATCCCGTCGTTGTGACTGATGGCGACGGTCTGCCAGGTTTCGTATCCCTTGAACTCAGAGAACGCGAGGCCGCCCGGCACGGTCAAGGTGTACTTTTCCTTCGAGCTGGCGGAATCGGCGGCCAAGGCGATCGTGGTGGCGAGAGCAACGCAGCTCCCGGCCACAGCGAGGTATTTCAGCGCGACATGCATGGCAACTCCTTGAAATCGAGTGAAGTGGAAAGGGTGATCGCTTGCGGTCAAGGAGGCTACGTGCGCCATGTCGAACGAAAATCGTACGAAGGTATCGACCGACACCATGGTGCAAGCGTGTGCACGCGTGAGGCGAGCGCTCCGGCCACGCGCCGTTCGAGGGGCTCGCCTATACGATGGTGTCGGGCGACACCATCGTTCAATCGACCGCGCGCAGCGCCTTTGTTTTGATGCCTTTCCCTAACACCCGGCGCGGGCGCAACGGCGCGCCGATCCAACCGGAAAGGCATCATTCATGAAGCGCAATGCGTTATCGAGGATCGCGGCCGCGATGGCTGTGCTGGCGGTTGTTGCCACGGCCGCCTACGCGCAGGACAAGTACGCGCTGAAAACGCCGAGCGGAATCGCGTTCTCAGACTTCAAAGGCTACGAGGACTGGGCGGTCGTCTCTTCCGCGCGCACCGACGAGGTACTCAAGGTCATCGTCGCCAACCCGACCATGATCAACGCCTACAAGGCCGGCGCACCCGGCAATGGTCAAGCGTTTCCCGAAGGCTCGAAGGTCGCCAAGTTGCAGTGGAGTTTCAAGAAGAGCACCGAAGCACCGTTCGCCGTCGATGTGCCGGACGCTCCGACGCAGGCTTTCCTCATGGAGAAAGACAGCAAACGGTTTCCGAGCACTGGCGGCTGGGGCTACGCGCTGTTCAATCACGACGTCGCGGCCGGCAGGATCGTCGCCGACGCGGCGCCCGCGGATTGCGGGAACGTCTGCCACGTGGCCGTGAAACGCAAGGACTACATCTTTCACCCGTACGAGACGCGGTGAGGCTACGCGCGCGCTGGAGGCCCTCCAGATCGCTGAGGTTGCGCGGCGCGATCCGGTGATGGGGCCTTTCCTCCGCTAATCCGAGGTAAGCGCCTTCTCGCGCCACGGACTCGCGTCCTCACGCAGCCAGACGCCACGGAACAGGACGCGCACCGGCTGGCCGGGCTGCTGGATGATCTGCAATTGTTCGGGCCCAAGGTCGATCGTCTGAATGGCTCGCTCGTTGCACTGATGGTTCATTGGTCTTCCTTTCGCTTCAAAGGAGTCGTCAAAGATAAATGGCTACGACGCCGCCGATGCCGGCAGCCTCGTCGCGCCATCACTCGTGGCTGCATCCATGGGGCTCGCCTCGAGCACCACACCGTTCATCGATCCGACGCGCGCCGAAGGGCTTGTGATCGATACCCGCCAGCCGGGCCGCTTGACGCCGCTCGAGATGCCGAGCGCGATGAGTGAGTCGAGCTCGTTGAACCGCTCAAAGGTGAGGATCGCGATGTGCATGGTGTCGTCTTTCCGCGCCGGTTCGCTGGCGATGAAGAATCGTAGGCCCGCCATGCAATACAATCAAATTATTGTCATGGATACAATTTCGCATGGCCTACCCCCGGTACAAAGAGTTGGTCGACTCACTCGCCGCTGAGATTCGCGGCGGCCGCTTGCCGCCGGGCACTCGCCTGCCGACCCACCGCAAGCTCGCCGCCAAGGAAGGCCTGGCACTCGTCACCGCGACGCGTGTCTACGCGGAGCTCGAAGCCATGGGCCTCGTCAGCGGCGAGACCGGTCGCGGCACCTTCGTGAGAGAGGCCTTGCTGTCACGCTCGCTGGGGATCGATCAGCACGCGGTGGCGGCGGGCATGGTGGATCTGAGTTTCAACTATCCGTCGCTGCCCGGCCAGGCGGAACTGCTGCGATCCGCGCTGCGTCAACTCGCCGCCGCCGGCGACCTGGAAGCGCTGCTGCGGTACCAGCCGCAAGGTGGACGCTCGCACGAGCGTGTGATCGTCGGGCGTCACCTCGCGCGCAACGGTCTGACCGTCGATCCCGAACAGGTCGCGATTGTCGATGGAGCTCAACACGGCCTGGCGACGACAGTGATCGGCTTGTTGCAGCCGGGCGATGTGGTGGCGACCGACGCGCTGACCTATCCCGGCATCAAGGTGCTCGCCGAGGCACATCGCCTCGAGTTGCTTCCGATCCGGGCGGCAGGCCTCGGTCCCGATCTGGATGAGTTGGAGGCAATGTGCAAGCGCCGCCGCGTGCGTGCCGTCTACGCGATGCCGACGCTGCACAATCCGTTGGGCTGGGTGATGAGCGAGAGCCGGCGCCGCCGCCTGGTCTCGATCGCCCGCCGCCACGGTCTCATCCTCATCGAGGATGCGGCGTACGCGTTCCTCGCGGACGATCCACCCGCGCCGCTGGCAGCGCTGGCGCCCGAGACCACGGTCTACGTCTCGGCGCTTTCCAAGAGCGTTGCCACAGGGCTGCGCTTCGGATTCGTCGCAGCGCCGCTCGAGTGGGTGCGCAAGATCGAGCGTGCGATCCGCGCCACGACCTGGAGTGCGCCTGGCGTCGTAACGGCGATCGCGTGCGGGTGGCTGGACGACGGGACGGTCGCGCGCCTGGAAGCGGAGAAGCGGCGCGATGCGAAACTCAGGCAAGCCATTGCCGGCGAAATCCTTGCGGGACTGCCGTCTGTCCGCAATTCGGCCTCCTACTTCATCTGGTTGCCGCTCGGAGAAGAGGTGCGTGCCGACCGTGTGGCCAAGGCACTGATGTTGGCCGGCATCTCGGTATCGACGGCCGAGCCTTTTTCGGCGTCCCCCCACGTGCCGCATGCGATTCGCGTGGCGCTTGGTTCGGTCGAGTTGCAGACGCTGAGGCCCGCGTTGCAGAAGCTCAGGCGCGTCATCGACGATCAGTCCTTCTGAGGGGCCGGCGGACGCTTGGCCAACACCATCGTCCAATCGACGGGTCCCTGCACGTCTGGTGTTATCCCCGATCGGTCCGTTACCTCGGTTGCAGCGGCTCGCACGCAGGCCACGGACGGTTCCATATCAAGGCGTATTCGTTTTTTCTCCATGGCGTTCTGCTTCGTCTTTGGCTGACGCGCCTGGTGCGTCTTGCGGGTTTCACTATCGCTTCTGATGACTTCCGAACCAGACGAACGTGACCAGCAACGGGGGATCACCGGAGCCCTGACCGAGGGCACGCAGGACCCGGCGACCCTGGAGGCGTTGCGCCTCACCGAGGAGCGCTACGCGCTTGCCATGGATGCGTCCGAGGAGGGTCATTTCGACTGGAATCTCGAGACGGACCTGCTGTTCACGTCGGCGAAGTTGAGTGCGCTGTTCGGCCTTCCTGCGCAGGCCAAGCACGAACGTCGCCGCGAATTCGTCGTGCACATACCGTATCCGCCCGGCGAGCGCGAGGTCGTGCACGCGAGCATGGACGCGGTCCTGAAGGGCAGCGCGCTCCGGCATGAATTCGAGCACCGCATCGTCGCCGAGAACGGCGAGATCCACTGGCTGCGCGCGCGCTGGAAGATCCAGCGCGATCAGCGTGGCCGCGCGGTGCGCGTCGTTGGCGTCGTCACGGACATTACGGCGCTAAAACTCGCCGAGCAGGAACTGCGGGCGCGCCAGCAGATGCTGGAGCTGGCGCAACAGGCGGCGGGGGCCGTGCCGTTCGAGTGGAGCAATCACGTCGATCCGGAGCAGAACCGCTGGCCGCGCGGGCTCGATGTCCTGTTCGGCATGCCGGCCGGGTCCCTCGAGGGGACGCTGACCGGCCAGCCGAATGCCGTTCACCCCGATGACTGGCCGGTGGTGAAGGCGGTGATCGCGCGGGCGCACGAAAGCGGCGGAATCGACATCGAGTACAGGGTGCTGCGTGGGGACGGCTACATCCACTGGTTGCATCAGCGAGGCCGCACGTTCATGGGCGACGGCACGTCAGTCGCCCGCCTGGTTGGATTCATGCTGGACGTGACCGAGCGGCACAATTCGGTCGAGGTCGTGCACAGCCTCGAGCGGCAGCTTCGCCAGGCGCAGCACTTCAAGGCGATTGGCGCTTTCGCGAGCGGCATCGCCCACGACTTCAACAATATTCTCAGTGCGATTCTGGGTTTCGGCGAGCGGGCGTTGCGCGGCGCGCCACCGGGCGGCAGGCTGCGGCGCGATATCGACGGCGTGATGATTGCCGGCGAACGCGGACGCGCACTCGCGGGCCGTATTCTTACCTTCAGCCGCACCGGCACGGGGGAACGGGTTGCGGTGCAGATCGAAGGCATCGTGCGCGAAGCGCTCGACCAGCTGGCGGTGACACTGCCAACCGGCATCCGTCTCCGCAGCGAACTGCGTGCGAGCCGAGCGATGGTGGTGGCCGACCCGACCCAGCTGCATCAGGTCGTGATGAATCTCGTCAACAACGCAATCCAGTCCATCGCTTCCGAGGGAACAGTCGACGTCACGTTGGACTGTGTGCCGGTCAGTGAGGCACGCGTGGTCATCGCGGGCGCGCTTGTACGCGGCGACTACGTTGCGGTGAAGATCGTCGATACGGGATCCGGGATAGCCGCCGAGATCCTGGAACGCATCTTCGACCCTATGTTCACCACCAAGGACGTCGGCGTCGGCACCGGCCTCGGACTTTCCGTGGTGCACGGAATCGTGACCGAGCTCGGCGGCGCGATCGACGTTGTCAGCACACCCGGAACGGGGAGCGCGTTCGCGGTGTTCCTCCCGCGGGCAGGCGAACCCGAACGCGCATCCCTGGCAGACCCGCAATCGATGCCTCGTGGAAGCGGCGAGCGAGTGCTCATCGTGGACGACGAGGAGCACCTGGTGCGGTTGCTTGCTGAAACGCTCGAGGAACTTGGCTACGTTCCTGTCGCTGTCACGTCCAGCATCGCGGCGCTCGAGGCTCTGCGCGTCGAAAAGGACAATTTCGCCGCGCTCATCACTGACGAGCGCATGCCGGGGTTGTCGGGGATCGAGTTGGTGCGCGAGGTACGGAGGATCGGTCGCGGGATTCCGATCGTACTTGCGAGCGGCTACGTCGGTACTGGCCTGGTCCGTCGCGCTCAGGCCGCCGGTGTGGACGACATGCTGAGAAAGCCGCTGGTGGCGCGTGAACTTGCGGCGAGCCTGGCGCGACTGCTTCGGCGCGCGGGTGCGGATGGATCGCCTGCTCAGTCGTGAAGCAGTGCCCGATACCAAGGTCTGATTGTGATCCGCCCGCAACGCACGCATCGTTGCGCCTCACGTTTGAACGAGAGGCGATTCTCATGAGCGCGTCCACCACAGCCACCACGACCTCGGCCAGCAAGTTCGCCGCCCCAGCTTTCTGGGAGCGCTTGTGGCGCATGAGCGGCATCAACTTCATCGTTTTCTTCGTCATCGCGTACGTCGTCTACGGAGTTCAGCCGCAAGTCGGCGCGCCGACCGATGAACTCGTCGCGTTCTACGACGGTGAGCGCGCGCGAGTGTTGATTGCGGCGGTGCTCGGAGGCATCGCGATCCTCAACCTGCTGTGGTTTGTCGCGGCTCTGAAAGCCACCTTGACCGATGCGGAACAGGATGGCTGGGGCGCTGCGGCGACCGTCGCCGGTGCGATGTTCGGCGGGTTGTTCGTCCTGCTCGTGGCACTAGGCGCTGCGCTCGCGTACTCGATCGCCGGTTCTGGAAACAGCGAGTTGACGTCCGGGCTGAACGACTTGATGTGGGGCGGCACCGTGTTGAGTTCGTTCCCGCGCGCGATGCTCATCATGGCCGGGACGTTCGGGCTGTGGCGCGCCAAGCTGATTTCGAACGCGCTCTTCGCGGCTGGAGTCGCAGCGGTCGTGCTCGTGTTGCTCGGCGGGACGACATGGCTGGGCGCTGGATTTTGGGCGCCGGATGGCGGTTATGCGCGGACGGTCTCGCCCCTTGTCGGCCTCGTCTGGATCGTCGTGGTGAGCCGGATCCTCCTGGCCCGCGCGCCGGCGACCCGCGCGTCATGGTGAGCTCTTGAACGAATTCAGCAGCCGATGAACCGAGCACAGGAGGAATCAGGATGCATCCGCTCCGCAAACTACGAGAGTCCGGCAAACCAACGCTGGCCCAGGTGAGGGCGTTGCTTGCCGAAAACGTCGTCTTCAACAGCCCGATCCTGGTACGGCCGATTGAAGGGCTTGAACCCGTCGCGGCGATCTTTGCTCAGTCGAGTTCCACGCGAGGCAGTGGTGCCTACACCGCCGAGTTCAAGCTCGATGAGCGCACCACCTTCCTGCGTTGGGAGGGAACCATGGACGGGCACAAGATCGAGAGCTTGGAGATCATCGTCGACAACGAGCAGGGGCTCATCGTCGAGCGCACCGTCTCGCTCCGGCCGTATCCGGCGGTGAAACTGTTCCGCGACGCGATGTATGCATCGCTCAAGGACAAGCTGCCGCCCGATGTTTGGGAGTACCCAGCGGCGGAGCATGACCACCACGCGGAGTCCCAGATCACTGCCTGATCGCTGTCGGCCGAGTGGCCGATCGAAGGCTTCCTGTTTCGAAGGGATTGTCGGCGCCGTGAAGTTCATCAACGTTGCCAGGTACAAGGACCTCGAAACGATTGCCGGCGCGCGCCCGGCCCACTTCGCCTACGCCGATCGCCTGCGGGCACAGGGCAAGCTCGCGATCGGCGGACCCGTCCTGGATGAGTCGGGTCGGCGTATCGCGCTCCTCTTCATTTACGAAGCGGTTTCGAAAGACGAAGCGCTGGTCTTTGCGCAGGACGACCCGTTCGCGCTGGCGAACGCATTGAGCAGTTACGAGATCTCCGAATGGCGCCTTCGCGGAGCGAATCTCGAACTGCTCATTGAAGCAAATCGGGCCACCCGCCGGAGCGGCGGCGAGGGATCGCAAAGTCGGTTGTTCGCCAACTACGCGAAGTACGCCGCCGACAGATCGAGACTCGCTGCCGTTCGCCCGGCACATTGGGAGTACGACCGGACACTCAGGAAGGCCGGCAAATTGGCCATGGCGGGTCCGCTTGCGGACGACCGCGGCGGGCTTTTCGTCTACAACGCGGCCTCGCGAGAGGAAGCGATGTCCTGTCTCGAGCACGACCCATTCGCCGTGGAAGGCGTGTTCGCCAATTGCGAACTCTTCGAATGGCGGATCGAGGGCGTCAATGCAGATTTGCTCGCGAGCGATCTCTCCTCGTGGAACGAGTGAGCGCGCCGTCAGGGAGTGAGGCTGATCGGACGGCCGGTGCGACAGGGGAAAAGGAACTCGTCATAGGCAGCGGCTCGCGCGGTTATGTCGCGCTGTACCGCCTGCTGAACTTGATGGCCGGTTCCGATCTGGAACGACAACCGCTCGTCCTCGAGCCACGGCTGGCGCCCTTTGAGATGGGAGACAACGCTCGATCAAAGCGATAGTTCTGTCACTTTTGCGCCATCCAGCGAGACCTTGGCCATGATGCCGTGGTTGGTGAGTACATAGCCCACGACAGGCCGCTCCGCGGTACGTGTGTCGATGCCGGCGTCGGCGCCTTCCTCAAGGAGCGTGATCGACGCATCGGCGCCCACGGTCCACCCGTTGCTCGAGCGGAATCGGTCGAGCGAATATTGATTCATGAAGAACAGATAGATCGCTCTTGATTCAGCCCCCGCGACGAGCCCGAACGATGCCGCCGTCGTGTCGTAGTAACCGATGCTGCGATCGCCAATGCGCAACGCTCCCAGACCGTTGGATGCGCCGACCACGAAGCCGATCGACACGACCGACGGAAACACGAGCACGGCGTGTGCCTTGGCGGTCAATTCGCGAGCTGCGGGCGACTGTGCGTAGAGCCGCTTCAGGGCGCCGTCGACCGCCGCATCGATCGTGTCGCGCTGTTTCTGTGCGTCACGCGGAACCCGTTCATGCGTGGTCGTGCAGGCCACCAGGCACAAGGAGACCATACATAGGACCAGCAAAAGGAAAAGTCTCCTGCCCATCACGAAGGTATCTCACGTCCAACAAGAACAGACCACGGTTTCCAGTCAGCGAAGCATGCAGGCGCGGCGGCACCACCGTGTGTCGACGAGGGGCGCGCCTGCAACAACTGTGACACGCCTATCGCGCGCCGCAGGCGCCGCGCGCACCTGTCACGGGTCGGCTCGACGTCTTGAAGGCCGATCGGTTCCGTGTCCGTTGACATGCAGGAGCCGACGCTTGACACGCGCGCCTGTTCGCCGATGAGTAGGTTGCAGGGATGAAAAGGGCGCCGTTCACCCGGTGCCGGAGGGCCAACAACCAGATCGAGAAAGGGACGCCCATGCGATTTGGCACCTTCATCGTTCCACACCACCTGTCGATCCAGAACCCCACCCTGGCGATTCATTCCGACCTTGATCTCATCGTGCACTGCGATGCGCTCGGCTTCGATGAGGCGTGGGTCGGCGAACACCATTCCGGTGGCTACTCGCTGATTGGCTCTCCGGAAGTGTTTCTCGCCGCCGCTGCCGAGCGCACCAAGCGCATCCGACTCGGTACGGGTGTCGTTTGCTTGCCGTACCACAACCCGCTTTGGCTGGCGGAGCGGATCGTCCTCCTCGACCACCTGACAAGGGGAAGAATCATGCTCGGTGTGGGCGCCGGCGCGATGCCGTCCGACGGCCGCATGATCGGTCTGCGGCCGGATCAGCATCGCCCGCTGATGGACAAGAGCTTCGAGGTCCTGATGCAGCTCCTCACGTCCGAAGAGCCCGTCTCGATCAAGACCGACACCTACGAACTCGACAGGGCCCGACTGCACATTCGTCCGTACTCGAGTCCGCTCTTCGACATCGCCGTCACCGCGCTGGCCTCGCCAGTGGGAGCACGCCTGGTGGGCAAATACGGTGTCTCGATGCTCTCCATGAGCCCGCACCAGTGGAGCGTCGCGGAGGAGCAAGCCGCCCAGTCCGGCAAGAATGTCGACCGCGCCGGATGGCGCCTCACGTGCCCCATGCACCTTGCGGAGACGAAAGAGGAAGCACTGGCGGACGTTCGCTACGGTATCGAGGATTGGTTCCGCTTCTGGCAGCAGGTCGCCGCCGTCCCGGGCATGGATCTGCCCGCCGATACGGTCGAGCAGATGATCGCATTGGTAAACGACAAGGGCCTCGGCGTGATTGGCACGCCCGCGACCGCGGTTCGCCATCTCCGCCGGCTGCAGGAGCAGTCGGGCGGTTTCGGTTGTTTCCTGCTGCTCGACCACGAATGGGCGCGGCCCGCTGCCAAGCGGCAGTCGTACGAGCTCTTCGCGCGCTACGTGATCCCGGAGCTTCAAGGGCACTCGCGCAGCCTTGAACAGGCGCGCGAGCGCCAGAGGGAGATGCGCGCGCAGCTCTATGCCGCAAACGTGGCTGCGGTTCAACGCGCAAGCTCGTCCACGTCTTGACCCGACGACGCGAGGGGTCGCGACGCGGACACAGCAGGGTTGGCGAGCCAACATGCCGTGGTTCGCCTGACCGCTGCGATCATGCCCGCGACCGACGCTTCGGGAGCCTTGCGAGGGGCCGGCCGCGACTGGCAGTGGTTGCAGGATGCCATTTTTATGCCACTATTTGCACCATGAAAACTACCATCGACGCCGCGGGGCGAATTGTCGTGCCCAAGGCGCTGCGCCAGGCGCTCGGCCTGCGACCCGGGCAGCCGCTCGAGATTCGTGCGGGCGACGGCCGGCTCGAGATTGAGATCACCGCCACGCCAATGAAGCTGGAGAAGCGCGGCAAGGGACTTGTTGCCGTCCCGCAGTCGGAACTGCCGCCGCTGACGGCCGAGCAGGTTCGGGAGACGCTGGAGCGCGTCCGTCGATGAAGGCGGCGGACACCAGCCTCGTGGTCGCCGCGTTCGCCACTTGGCACGAGCATCACGAGTTGGCGCGGCGCGCGCTGGACGGCGGCGTGCGCCTGATTGAGCACTGTGCACTCGAGACATATTCGGTCCTGACGCGCTTGCCGCCGCCGCACCGCAGTCCTGCAACGGTCGTTCGCGATTT
>Ga0335076_10005983_pt1 | contig 12278 bp, 9 predicted proteins | sample Lox_Sample_25_FD_206717 | JGI IMG/M metagenome (GOLD analysis project Ga0335076, IMG submission 206717) | Soil microbial communities from Loxahatchee National Wildlife Refuge, Florida, United States - Lox_Sample_2.5 | ecosystem: Environmental > Terrestrial > Soil > Wetlands | place: USA: Florida...
AGATCTTCTGTACGGAAGTGTGTTGGGTGTCGTGTGGGTGCTTGTCTATCTTGTCGGCTATGCGTTTGATATTCGTGTTGGTGAAAATCCGCTGCTACCTTCGACGGACATTCTTGAGGGAACACAGGCCACATTGGGAATGTGGTTGAGCAACGTCGTGGGAGCGGTCTTTGGTGTGCTGTCGTTCTTCTTCATCCTTGTGCTGCTGCGCGTGCTCGTGCGCAATCGATGGCTGGCCGCGGCGCTGTTTGTGATTCTCTATTCGTTACCGAAGTTTCTGGCCAGCAATCATCCCGCGATCGATCTGCCGATCTGGATCATCGTCTATGCGATCGCCGCGTTCGCCCTGGTGCGGTTTGGCTTGATCGCGCTGGCCGCCGCAGTCTTCACGGCCAACGTGCTTTTGAATTTACCGTTCACTTTGGACTTTTCGAAGTGGTATGCCGGAGAATCGGTCGCTGTGGTTCTCAGCTTTGCGTTCATTGCTGGTTGGGGATTCTACACCGCCCTGGCTGGACAGCGCATTTTTACGGGCGAGCTTTTCGATTGACCTATGCGCCGTTGGTGAAAACCTGCTCCGTCTCCCGTGCGGCAAGTTCTTCGAGAGTGCTCAACGCGCGGCTGGCGGCCATTCTGGCGTTTTCCAGAAAAGAAGAGTCGAGTAAAAACGCGCAGCGGTCCACGAACGGATGATTGGCGGCCTCGAATGGCTTGCGGCGGCGACGCTCGTTCGCCGCTTTCGAAAGGATCGCCTCATACATCTGGAGATCGGACTGGAACTCCAGTGCCGCTCCGGCATTCCATTGCTGTTGGCGCGCCAGCGCGGAGAGAAACTTCTGGCGGAATGCGGCGGCGTCTTTCCGGCTCATCGGCCCAATCTTGCGTTCGTCGCGGCCAGCGGCGGGCCGGCACAATAGTTCGAGCGCGCAGGCGGAAGCCGCCAGCAACGCCTCGCGTTGAATCAGCGATAAAAGATCGCGATACAGGCCGGCGTGAACTTGCAAACCGTAGCGGCCGTGATCCACCACATACGAATCGACGAAGCGCGGCACCACGCGATCGCGCACCAGGCTTTCACTCAAGCGCTGTGCCAGCAGCGCCGCGCGGTCAGGTGCGGATCGTTTCGATTTGGCAGCAGCGGCCATGTGGCTACCCATAGTAGCAGCAGTGAGCCGCGGCGAATGCTGGCCGGAAGGGCAAAGCTCGCCCCAAAATAAAAGGCCCGGTGTTTAGCCGGGCCCTGTGGTTAAGTTGGATTCAGCTTAGTGAACGGCGCGTGGCGAATCGCCGACGCCCGTCTGTTGCGGCTCGGGTTCCGGCACCACCGGCGCGATCGGTTCCTTCTCCAACGCGTGCTCGAGCACTTCGTCCAGCGTGCGAACGTAAGTGATCTTCAGGTCGCCAAGGATTTCCGGGGGCAGATCCGCCACCGCGTTCGGCTCGTTGTCTGCCGGCAGCAGCACGTGAGTGATACCGGCGCGCTTTGCGCCCAGCACCTTCTCCTTCACGCCGCCGATGGGCAGCACTACGCCTGAGAGCGTCATCTCGCCAGTCATCGCCAGGCGGTTCTTCACCGGGCGATTTGTGAGCAAGCTGACCAGCGAAGTCACCATCGCCGCGCCAGCGGAAGGTCCATCCTTCGGCACCGCGCCCGAAGGCACGTGGATGTGGATGTCCTGCTTGCGGAAGAAGTCTGGATCGATGCCATAGCGTTCGGCATTAGCGCGCGTCCAGGTCAACGCCGCGGTCATCGACTCCTGCATCACCTCACCGAGGTGACCGGTCATGGTGAACTGCTTGCCACCGCGCATGCGGCTGGCTTCAATGAACACGATATCGCCGCCCACTGGGGTCCAGACAAGCCCAACCGCCACGCCGGGCTTCTTCACCCGTTCCTCGACTTCCTTTTCCGTGCGGTATTTCGGCACGCCCAGGAATTCGCGGACCACTTCCGGCGTCACCGTCATCTTGTCGGCCTTGCCTTCGGCCATGCGCCGCGCCTGCTTGCGGACCAGCGTGGCGATTTCGCGTTCCAGGTTGCGCACGCCGGCTTCCCGCGTATAGCTGTGGATGATCTCCTGCAATCCCGCTTCGCTGAATTCCAGTTGCTCGCCTTCCTTGATTCCGTGCTCGGCAGCTTGCTTCGGAATCAGATATTTGCGCGCAATGTGGACCTTCTCTTCACCGGTGTAGCCCGGCAGTTCGATGATTTCCATTCGGTCGCGCAGGGGCTCCGGAATGGGATCCATCCAGTTGGCCGTCGCGATAAACGTGACCTTCGAGAGATCGAACGGCACGTCCAGATAATGATCGCGGAATGTCGAGTTCTGCTCGGGGTCAAGAACTTCCATCAGCGCCGATGACGGATCGCCGCGGAAGTCGCGCCCGAGTTTGTCCACTTCGTCGAGCATCATGACCGGATCGTTGGATTCGGCCCGCTTCAGGCCCTGAATGACCTGCCCGGGCAGCGCGCCGATGTACGTCCGGCGGTGGCCGCGGATTTCCGCTTCATCGTGCATGCCGCCAAGGGCGATGCGCACAAACTTGCGGCCAAGCGCGCGGGCGATGGACTTGCCAAGCGAGGTCTTGCCCACGCCTGGAGGACCCACGAAGCAAAGGATCGGGCCCTTCATGCCCGGCTGGAGCTTCTTGACCGCCAGGTAATCGAGGATTCTCTCTTTCACCTTCTGCAGGTCATAGTGATCTTCATCCAGGATTTCGTGCGCCTTGGCGATGTCGATCTCCGTGCTCCCGGACGATTTTGCCCAGGGCAGGGAAGTCATCCATTCGAGGTAAGTGCGCGAAACCATGTATTCGGCGGAGGCTGGAGTCATCTTGGAAAGCCGCTTCAGCTCGCGCTCGCATTCCTTCTTGGCTTCCGGGGACATGCCGGCTTCCTCGACCTTTTTGCGCAGTTCTTCGATTTCCGCCTGCGCGTCATCGATTTCGCCCAGTTCCTTCTGGATGGCCTTCATCTGTTCGCGCAGCAGGTATTCGCGCTGGTTCTGGCTCACCTGCTCCTGAACCTGTTCGTTGATCTTGCTGCGCAGTTCGAGAACTTCCAGTTCCTTGGAAAGCTCGCGAATCAGGATTTCCAGACGCTTGCGGACGTTTGCCGTTTCCAGCAACTCTTGACGGAGCAGGGTGGAAAGACTCGGCAATGTGCCGGCGATGAAATCCGTCAGTCTCGACGGATCATCGATGTTCATCGCTACGTTTTGCAAATCGTCGGAAAGTTGCGGGGAGTGGCTGACCACATCCCGGAACAAATCCTGAGCGTTGCGTTCCAGAGCTTCGAGCTCATTGTCGTCGTCGCCCGTGACGTCGGGCTCGGAAGCCACTAAGGCACGAAGGAAAGGACGCAGCCCCAGTAACTCCACGATGCGGATGCGCTGGAGACCTTCCAGGAAGACGACGATATTGCCGTTCGGCATCTTCACGGTCTTGTGAACCTTGGCCAGCGTTCCAACTTTGTGCAGGTCAGCCGCGGCGGGATCCTCAACGCGGGGATCCAGTTGGGCGGCAACACCCAGCAGTTTTTCTTCGCCGGTCAAGGAATTGACGAGCGCCAGAGAACTTTCGCGTCCGACAGTCAGCGGTAGAACCGCGCCGGGGAACAGCACGGTGTCCCGGACCGGCAGAATCGGCAGCGTTTCTGGCAGAAAGTGTTTTTTCTCAGCCATAAACTCTCCTCAGGGTCGGCGAGGGTGAGTCGCCTTGAAACAGTTAGATGCAGGAAGACAGGAAAGGGTACTGAAAGCTGCATATTTCAAAAGCAAAAAGTCTTAGTGAATGGCACTCAATATTACTCAAAGTCCACCGAGATTGCAACGCGCCAAATAAATACTACAAAATAAGGTACTTATCATGAAGCTCCGAGTCCCCACTCTCTCCTTATCGGCCAGAGCGTGCCGAAGGATAGTGATTCCTGACATAGTCCCTGGCGTCCTCCTTGGTCGTCAGCAGACCTTCGAGCTGGGCATCCTCCAAGGCGCCAAGAATCCTTTGGAACTGCGGTCCCGGAGCATAACCCATCTCATTTAGATCGTCGCCTGTCAATAACCTTGCAGGCCGGACCTGCTCGGGCGGGGTGGCTGCCAGGAACTCCGTCACGGTGTTCAGGGCGTCCAAGCGGCCATGGCTGGCCCGGCAATCGAGCGCGTGAAGCGCCAGATGCTCCTCGAATCGAGGCAGCCGCACAAAGCGTTTGAGCGTCGACTTCCTCATCTGCGCGACATCCTTGAACTTCATATGATTTGCCACCAGTGCTTGGATCTGCTCCGTGTCGTCGTTCGAGAATTTCAGCCGCCGGCAAATCTCTCCGGCCATTCGGACGCCCACGTCGACGTGCGAATCGAAGCGGATGCGGTCGCCGGTTGCAGAGGCCGGCCGGAAAGTGGGTGGCTTCCCGACGTCGTGCAGAAGAACGCCCCACGCGAGGGTACGCGAGCAGCCAGTAGGCAATGCCTCGAGCATCATCCGCGTGTGGATCCAAACGTCACCTTCGGGATGAAATTCAGGCGGTTGCTCAATGCCCTTCATCGCGGCAATCTCGGGAAGCACTTCCGCCAGCAGGGCGGTCTCCTCCAACAATTCGAATCCACGGCGGGCTTTCCCTTCGGTAAGAAGCTTGCTTAGTTCTTCGCGAATACGTTCCGCCGACACCGCATGAATCTCGCGCGCGTGCTTTTGAATCGCCGCGAAGGTCAGCGGCTCTATGGAGTATTCGAATCGTGCGGAGAATCGCACGGCGCGCAGCATGCGGAGTTTATCTTCGACGAAGCGGCGCTCCGGTTCTCCGATGGCACGGACAATTCCGGCTTTCAGATCCGCCTGGCCACCCACGAAGTCGAGAACTTCACCGGAATCGTGGCGCATAAGCAGGCCATTGATGGTGAAGTCGCGCCGCCGAACGTCGTCCTCCGGCTTGGAGGCGTAGCGCACCTCGTCCGGGTGGCGACCGTCGGAGTATCCGAACTCCTCGCGAAACGTGGCCACCTCAACAGTCTGCCCGTCCCTCTCCACCAGAACGACGCCAAATTGCGCGCCGACCCCGAGGCCGCCGGGAAACAGCTGCATCACTTGTTGTGGTGCCAAGTCGGTCGTGACATCGTAATCGGCGGGCTCGCGGCCAAGGAGAACATCGCGCACGCAACCGCCCACCAGATACGCTTGAAACCCTGCGCGCTGGAGCGTGTCGCAAATCGAATTGGCCAATTCCCGCGATGGCATCTGCTGATTATGCCCCTGAGGGCTCGTTATCATGCACGAAATGAGATGGGCGAAGCGACCGGGAAGTTACTGGACTTGCAGCACCAGGCAAGTGATGTCGTCGGATTGCCGCGTTGCCCCGACAAAGTCTTCCACGCTCTTCATCAGCTGTTGGAGCGCACCTTGCGCGGAGGATTTCGGAAGCGAGCGGATCACGTTCAGCCAGCGGCCGTCGGAGTATTCCTCGCCCGAAGCGTTGAACGCTTCCACAACGCCGTCTGTGAAAAGCACCAGCGTATCGCCCGGCTGAAGTTGAACCCTGGCGGAGGGAAATGTCGTCTCCGCCGTGATGCCAAAAGGCAGCGCTGAGGATTCCAGCCGGTCCGTTCCTCCGTTCGCGTGGCGGATAACCGGCGAATTGTGGCCGGCATTTATGTAGGAAAGTTCGCGGGTTGCGGGGTCATACTCCGCGATCACCGCGGTGGTAAACCGTTGCCCGCCCAGGCTGTGCTGGCTCGCGTAGCGGTTCAGGCGCTCCGCGAGTTGCGAAAGCGGGGGGCCCTCGGAAGCCAGGGTTCGCAGACTCGCCTGCAAGGTGGCCATCAATAGCGCCGCGGGCACGCTCTTTCCCGCCACGTCAGCCATCACCAGCATCAGCTTGCCGCCTTCGGCGCCGCTCCGCAGCGGGTAGAACGCGTCATAGTAATCCCCGGCCACGGAATTTTGTGGCCGGGTCCAGAACGCGACATCGGCGTTGGGAATGGGGGGAGGGGCGGAAGGAACCAGCCAGCTTTGAATCTCTCTCGCGATTTCCAAATCGCGCTTCATGATCACCTTGTCCGCCAGCTCCAAAGACAGCAACAGGAGGAAGAGCAGCGCAGAGACCAGCCGGAAATCGAGGTCCGCGTTGAATTGGTCACTGTGGATCTGGATGCCGGAAATGACCAGCAACACCAGGGCGACCAATAGGAGCACGCGCCGCGCCGGCGTCAGCTTGTTCATCATGGCCCAGAACAGCTGACCCGCAACGCGGAACGGTCGCTTCCAGCCGGGCAGTTTCTTTACTTCGTCCCAGTCGACGTCTTTCCCGTAGAAGCCGTAGCTGGAACGCGCGTCCGCGGCAAACTGCGACCACAGAACGTCAATGTCGCGGCCTTCGCTGACGCGTTGCCAGAATCCTTCGACGCGCCGGAAAGGTCCGGGCCGTTGTGAGTTGGAACCCGACGTAGGTGGGGCGGAAGCACTCATCGAAATCCTAGGCTAACACGCCACGAGAGCGCGTGACGTGAATACTACGAATCATCACGCCGCAAAGACCCACCAAACTGCACGGACCCGAAGCCGAATTTGTCGCGCAACTGGTCGGCGGCCCTGGTCAGCTTGTCCAATTTTTCTTTGCGGTCCGCTTCGAGGAGATCCAGTTGGCCCGCGCCATGCGTAAACTGCGAGAGCGCCGTCCCCAGGAGCCGCACCTTGCGCTTCGAATCGCGGTGGGCGCGGAAAAGTTCCAGGAACATTCGGAAGATGTCCGCATCCAGGTGCACGGGATCGGTCACCGTTTTCGAGCGTGTGTAGGTCTGGAAGCCGGCGTAACGGATGGTGAGCGTCAGCGTGCGAGCGTGTAGCCCTGCCTCACGCAAACGCTTGCAGGCTTTCTGCGATAGGTGGCTGAGCAGGGATTCCATTTCCGCGACGTCCGCAGTGTCTTCTCCGAACGTATGGTTGTGGGATATGGATTTGGGCTCGGCATCGATCAGAAACTCGTAGGCGTCGCCGCCGCGTGCTTTGCGGTACAGTGCGGTGCCCCACTGGCCGAAAACTTTCTCGAGGTGCTCCTGAGAGTGAGCCGCCAGTTGCTCGACAGTCTCGATTCCCAGTGCTCGTAGCGCCCGCTCGGTCACTTCGCCGATGCCAGGAATTTTGCGAATGGGCAAGGGAGCAAGGAAGCGCGCCTCCATTCCCGGCGCGACCCAGACCATGCCGCGCGGCTTGCCCTGGTCGGAGGCGACTTTAGCGACAAGGCGCGTCGCGGCCAGCCCGGCGGAGCAGGGGAGATTTGTTTCCCGCGTGATGGTACGAAGCAGTTTGTCGGCTGCCGCGAGCGGTGGGCCATGGAGCCGCTCTGTTCCCGCCCAATCGAGGTAAGCTTCGTCGATCGATACCATCTCCACGATAGGAGAGAATCTTGCCAGGATGGTTGCCACACGGTCGCTCCACTCCGCGTATTTTTCGTGATGGCCATCAAGGAAAACGGCGTGCGGGCACAGCTTCCCGGCGGTCCGCAGCGGCATCGCCGAATGGATGCCGAATTTGCGCGCTTCGTAACTCGCGGCGGAAACTACCCCGCGCTGATCCGGGCGCCCACCCACGACCACTGGCTTGCCGCGCAGTTCCGGCCGCTCCAGCAGTTCCACGGACACAAAAAATGCGTCCATGTCCACGTGCAGGATCGAGGATTGCAGCGGCAGCGGATGGTCTTCTCCGACATCCTGCCTGGCGCGGAAGCGTGCTAAATCCGGCATGGGTCTAGCCTACGACTTCGCTTCGGGCGAGGCAATCGTCTCTACGCGGCCAGGCGATTCCGTTTGGATTCTGTATAAGTTGATGGAAAAATGCTTACGCGAGGAGCCCAGCTTTGCGCGGTATGTTTCACAAATTAGGGAGAGTGGTGTTTGCGGCTTTCGTTTTTGCCGCGCCGGCCTCGGCCGAACCACTTTCGCTGAAGAAGGTTGTGACGCCGTCCTCGATCCTAGAAAAAGAAGGGAAACCGGTTACTTTCGCGATTCACGGCTACATCGAATTCCAGTCGCTTTCACAGGCCTTCGTTTACATCGAATCGCAGCAGCGACGCTGGGGAGGGAAAATCAGTGATGAAGAACTTCGTCGACTGGGACTCAGCCTGCTCCGCGAAGCGGTAGAGAGCCGTGTGATCTCCATGCTCGATGAACGCCCACTCGAGGCGCTGGTCACTCACACGAGTGAAGAGTTGCGACACGCCGTCTCGGAAGTTAAAGAGCCCGCGCCTCAGGGATACCTGGACGCATTTCTGGCTGTACAGAATGAATGGAAGCACTCACTGAATTGCTGGAGTGCTGCGCCATCGATCCCGGCCCGGGTTCTTTCGAATTGGTATCCGATTGAGGAAGGAATTGAGCTGCACGGCGCCGTGTACGATTCCACGGAACATTTCTGGCAAGCTGTGAAGTATCACCCGGACACCACGGTCGAGGATCTGAAAGTACTAACACTTCTTTTCGAGTCGCAAAACTGGCAGCCTTGGTTGAAACGCCTGGACCACGATCCGTTGCTGTATCTGCCCAACGCGTACGCCGTGGAATTCTTGCGCTACAACCTTACGGCCGTGCGCCTGCATTGGTTTCGCGAGCAACTCTCGACGCACGGGTTGCAGCCAAGCGATCGTGCCCGCAAAGCGCAGCAGCGCGGTATCGTGTCGTTTCGTTTTACAGCATTCGAAGAGAAAGTGATCTGGGGAGACTTGGCCGACGTGTTTCAGCTCGTCTACACGTTGTCGTTGCCGGGCGATCCGTTGCGAAAAAAGCTGAGCGAGGCTCATTTCGATGGCATTTACCTGGGCGAGGCGAAGCTTGGGTTCATCAGCAAGGAATTTCGCTCTAAGATGCTGGAAATCTGGAAGGTGAAGTTTCTGAAGATGGAGCGGTTCCGGGAAGTCATCGCCGGAGTCCCGGCGGAAATTCGACTGGAACATTTTCTGAACGATGGCGATTCGCCGGATATCCCCATCCCCGTGTATGTCGGTTATCTGAATCAGATCCGAGATATGGCGCGCGCCGGACGCACGCTGTAACTGCGTTGAGAATCAGAGTGGCAGGCGTTCCGCGGACAGCACTCTCGGAATCCCAGCGAGATCGTTCGTCACGCCGATGTTGGTCCAGGCCGAGGCATCGAGCAGCGGCTGAACGGCGGGCAGGCTGTCGAAGCCCAATTCGAGAACCAACAATCCTCCCGGTTTGACCCGGCGCGTTGCCTGGACCACCAGTTCGCCGTAAAACTCGAATCCTTCTTCGCCTCCGTAAAGCGCAAGCGGCGGCTCGTGCTCGCGCACTTCGACGGGAAGGGAACTGGCATCGCGCCGGCTGACGTACGGCGGATTGCTGATTATCAGATCAAATGCCAACTGCGGAGAATTGCCAAAGGCCTCAAATAAGTTGGACTCGAAGAACTGGATGCGATCTGCAAAGCCCAGGCGAGCCGCATTCCGCAGCGCGATCTTGAGTGCCGAGGGAGAAACATCCGTAGCATAGATCGTAGCGGCGGGAAGCTCGCTTGCCAGCGCCACAGCAATACAACCCGAGCCCGTACCCAAATCCACGAGCGTGACATTTTCTCCCGTCAGCCTCGGCGGCCGGCCGGCGCGAATTTCACGCACCGCCAGGCGATCGAGAGCCACCTCGATCAAATGCTCCGTTTCCGGCCGGGGAATCAGCACCTCTGGCGCCACCTCAAATTCCAGGCCCCAGAACTCCTGCTTGCCCGTGAGATGTTGCGTTGGCTCGCCTGCCGTGCGTCTAGCCAATAGCGCAAAATATTTCTCTACGGAAGATTGCGGAACGATTTCCTCGGGATGGGAATAAATCCAGGTGCGATCGTGCCCGTTGGCCGAAAGAAGCAGCAGTTCCGCCGCCAGCGTGTACGAGGGCACGTCGGCCTCGCGCAAACGGGCGATTCCTTGTCTCAGCAATTCGCGAACGGAGTGATCCTGGGGAGTCTGGGTCATTCGATGAGGTGTTCTTTCTGCCGCCCACTGGCTTCGAGAGATCCATAAGCCAAGCCGTTGCCCGCATAGGCATAGCGCCCAACCGCAAGCCCTCCCAGCGCTGCCCGGCCAATCGCAACGCCGCCAATCGCGCGCCAGCCCAAGGCGACGCCTCCGAACGCCACCACGCCCAACGCGACCCCGCTCCAGGAAAACAAGCCAAGCGACACACCGCCAATCGCGATCACGCCAACGGCAATTCCGCCCAGCGCCACAACGCCGGTAGCACGTCCGCCGATGGCGATAATGCCGCGCGCCGCAAATCCGTAGGAGACCAGCGGCTGCCCGGCAATCATGAGGTGCGATTGATACGACTGGTCCTTCGAGAACGCCACTGCCGTTACGAAGTGCGTCACCAGCAGGATCGCCAGCAGGTACACAATGAGGAACAGCCAGAAGGGCATCATCATTTTTCGCGCGCGATCCGCATCCGCCAGCGAGTCACTGATATCGCGCATCCATGCGGGGCCCGGCTTGCAACCTGGACGGGAGAGCATTGACTCCTCCCTGTTCGCGGATTACGCCTCCGCCAGTTCCTGTTTCAGGCGCTCCGCTTCGTAGTGTCCCACCAGGCCATCGACGAGGGGAGCGAGCTTGCCGTCCATCACTTCCGTGAGTTGGTGGATGGTCAAGCCGATGCGATGGTCGGTAACGCGGTTCTGAGGATAATTATACGTCCGGATTTTCTCCGAGCGGTCGCCTGTTTTAATCTGTCCGCGCCGTTCCGCAAGAATCGCCGCTTGCTGCTTTTCCAGTTCCATTTCGTACAAACGCGAACGGAGCACACGCATGGCTTTGGCGCGATTTTTGATCTGCGACTTTTCATCCTGTTGCGAGACCACCAGCCCGCTGGGTAAGTGCGTTATACGTACCGCGGAGTAGGTTGTGTTCACCGACTGCCCGCCCGGGCCCGAGGAGCAGAACGTGTCGATGCGCAGGTCCTTGGCTTCGATCTTGATGTCGATTTCGTCCGCTTCCGGCAGAACCGCTACCGTCGCCGCCGAAGTGTGGATGCGCCCCTGGGTCTCCGTGTCCGGCACACGCTGCACGCGATGCACGCCGCTTTCATACTTCAGCTTCGAATACACCTTGTTGCCCTGGATCGCGGCGACGATGTCTTTCATGCCGCCCTTGGTCGAGGGCGAGCTTTCCATCACTTCCACTTTCCAGCTCTGCGATTCCGCATAGCGCGAATACATGCGAAACAAATCGGCCGCGAAGAGCGCTGCTTCGTCGCCACCCGTGCCCGCGCGAATTTCCAGGATGATGTTCTTGTCGTCGTTGGGGTCTTTGGGCAGGAGTAGCAACTTCAACTCGCGTTCGGCCTGATCCCGGCGTTCGGTGAGTTGCTTTTCCTCCTCTTGTGCCATGTGGCGCATTTCCGCATCTTCGGACTCGACGACCATCTGATGCGCGCCGGCGAGGTCTTTCTCAATCTGTTTATATTCACGGTGCTTGTGGACGACACTTTCCAGGTCCGCAAGTTGTTTGGCGAGCTTCTGAAAGCGCGCGGAATCCGCCATAACTTCCGGCGAGGAGAGTTCCTGCGTCATCTCCTGGTATCGAGTGTCCAGTTGATCTAACTTTTCGGTCAGCGTGAGAACAGCCATAAAATCCTCGTAACTCAGAAATTTGAGCGAACGAAATGAGTTAAACAGCCCGCTTCTTTAAATGGGAAGGCGAATACGCCGGCTCCGGAAACCGGAGCGCCAGGTGAGGTCAGCTAATAGAACGCAGTGTACATAAGCAATTTGCCTACTCAGAATAACGTGGAAGCCGCGTTCGCGCAATCGGGTGGCTAGAGTTGCTGGCGGAGTTGCCGCTGTACTACGATGCGAAGGGCTGTAGACACCAGAGAGTGGAGCCAATGAGCGAGTCAGCGCGAATGGCCATGGACAGTCTCCTGGAACCGTCATCTCAGGGGGAACAGCAAGCCGACTTGGGCTTCCTTTGGGACTTCTGGTATCCCGCGCTCCGCAGCGACCAGATTCACGGTCAAGAACTCGCAAAAGCAATGCTCCTGGAAGTGCCCTTGGTGCTTGGGCGGACGACCGATGGCCGATCGTTTGCCATGCGCGACGCTTGTCCACACCGCGGCATTCCTCTTTCCTACGGCCATTTCGACGGAAAGAACCTGCAGTGCAGATACCACGGCTGGGAGTTCGAAGCCTGCAGCGGGAAGTGCGTGCTCATTCCATCGCTCACCAGCCACGATAAGTTGAAGGTCGATCGCATCAGCGCTGGCCATTTCCCTTGTGAAGAGCGCGACGGC
>Ga0335076_10005984_pt1 | contig 12277 bp, 11 predicted proteins | sample Lox_Sample_25_FD_206717 | JGI IMG/M metagenome (GOLD analysis project Ga0335076, IMG submission 206717) | Soil microbial communities from Loxahatchee National Wildlife Refuge, Florida, United States - Lox_Sample_2.5 | ecosystem: Environmental > Terrestrial > Soil > Wetlands | place: USA...
AGCCGCGGAGAGACTGACATCCAATACGGTGCCATCACGCTTTTGCCGTTGCACCTCCACACCTTTGAAGGTCTGCCCCGCAAGCAATTTTGCATGCAAGCTCGCCGCGTCTCGCAGGCCTTCTTTCCGAATGCTCGGATTAGGCTTCCCCATCACTTCGTTTTCAGCCCAACCAAACAGCGCTTCGGCAGCAGGATTCCACATCGTGATGCGACTCTCGGCATCGGCCACAACAATGGGTACCGGTGATGCATAAATGCTGGTCTCGTTCGCCTTGCGTACGGCTTCTTCCGCCATTTTCTGGGGCGTGATATCGCGCGCGATAGTGGATGCACCGACAACTTTTCCGTCGGAGTCCATCACCGGTGAAACCGTCAAGGAGACATTCAGCAATTTGCCGGTCTTCGTCCTTCTCACCGTCTCGAACCCGGAAATCGACCGGCCGTTTTTCAATTCCCCCATGATCCAGGTGATTTCGTGTAGACGGTCGGGTGGAGCAAGCATGGTAATGTTCCGTCCGACCGCCTCTCGGGCCGAGTAGCCATACACCAGTTCGGCGCCGTTATTCCAGCTTGTAATCCGGCCACTAAGGTCCTTGCCGAGGATCGCGTCCCGTGAAGAGTCCACAATCGCGGCCAGGCGCAGCAACTCCTCTTCGGCAATCCGGCGGGCAGTTATGTCGCGCACATACACGACATAAGATGTCTGATCATCGACGATGACCCGAGTCACCGTAATCTCGGCAGGAAACTCGTTTCCGTCGGACCGCAGGCATCGCGTTTCCACGCGATTGCCAATGATCTCGATGCCCCCCGGTACAGAGCGCGGAAATAGATCGCTGCGTAGACGGCTCTTTAGTTCGGAGGGCAGGAGTTTCTCGGCCAGATCCTTACCCAGTATCTCGGATCGGGAGATGTGGAAGGTCCGCTCGGCGGCGGGGTTGAAATCGATGATTCTGGCGTCGCCATCAGTACAGATGATGGAATCCAGAGCATAATCCAGCAAAGCCTGCCGGCGAATCTCGCTCTCTTGTAGCGCTTGTTGCAGTCCTTGCAGTTCGTCGGGACCAGGGACGGCTCTCGCACTTCGGCGAGCACTCCCAGGTCTCTTCGATGGATTCTTTGAACGTGCCCGCCGCACTGATTGAACTCCGGAAGTCCCGTTTTATTCGCCGAGCAACTCGTGGATGTGATCCTTCAAAACGTCGAGGCGGAAGGGTTTTCGCAAGGTCACGCTTTGCGACACGCCAGAACTCTCGGGCATTCGAACACGATCGACATCGCCTGACATGTAGAGGACTTTCAGACCGGGATGTAATTCCAATAGCTTTTCCGCAACTTCGTGGCCGTTCATCTTCGGCATTACGATGTCGGTGATCAATACATCGAGCGACGATCGGCTCTGACCTACGACATGAATTGCTTCCGCGCCGGTTCTTGCCTGCAGCACCTTGAAGCCTTCGATTTTCAGGAACTCCGCGGCCGGTATCCGCACGGCTTCGTCGTCGTCGACGATCAGAACGGTTCTTGCAAGCGGTAGATTCCGTGGCGAAGTATGCTCTGGATGCTCAGCATCGATCGCCTGAAGACCTGGGAAATAGAGCTTGAAACAGGTACTCTTCCCCGGTTCACTGGAGTACCGGACGAAACCGCCAGAAGCCTTCACAACTCCGCGAACCGCCGCCAAAGAGAGGTTGACTCTTGAGTTGGTATCAACAACGCCGTCCGATTGAACGGTGCCAGGGTTATGGCTGTGCACACCAGTGTCCGTGATTGACAAAAGCACATATTCGCCCGGTAGCCCCGTATCCCCCACTATGTCGTCTGCAAGATCCACCGAGTTCGTCGTAACGACGATGTCTCCTCCCTTACCCACAGCATCACGCGCGTTGATGACCAGACGTATAACGGCCTCTTCAATTCCGATTGGGTCGGCGCTGATTCTTGGGTTGGAAGGATCAAGTTGGAATGTAAGTGAGGCTTTATCGCCGATCAACTGTTTGAGCAGGTCGCCGGTCCCGGTTAGAACATGGTTCAGATCCAAGGGCTGAGTAGAGGGAAGCCGCTTTCGACTTATAGTTAACAGCTTTTGGACTAAGACACTGGCGCGTGCAGCGTTGCTCAGAACTTGTTTCAGACCCGGCTGCTTTTCTGTTGGAAGTCTTTTTAGCTCTAGCTCGGCGTAGCCGGTAATCGACATCATGATGTTGTTAAAGTCATTGGCTATCGCCTGCGTGATCTCACCGATGAGCTCGTTCTTTTGCGCCAGGAGTTGATCCCGCAAATCAGACCGGGATTCCGCGTCACCGCCCGTCCGCTCTTGCTTCAGGTTGTCCGCAAGGAGATCTGCCATTTAGCACACTTCGTCCGGGCAATGGGTCTAAGTTCGCTTGTCCCAATAAGATATCTAGGCCTAAATCGGGTTCTCAAATTACGGAAGTAATCGTCGGTACCATTCGTCTTGACCACTTATTTGGGTACAAGTCCGTAGGATGCGGCCTTGCAGGCTGGCCTCTCGCCGTGATTGTTGCGTTTCCAAAAACGCTGGCTTGCACTTGAACAACGCAGCCGGTAACGAGGCTCCGGCTCTTTGTTATCAGCCGTTTCGTTGGCGGAGCTTTGGCGTTGTGCGTGCTCCCTATGTCGGTATGGCGGACAGAGTTCTGATTATCGATGATGACGAGCAGTTAGTAGAAGCTTACCGGGACTACCTCTCCGACGCGGGCTATCAGGTCGATTGCGCCCAAGAACTAGAGGAAGCCCAAACGCTGCTCGACTACTTCACCTATTCCGTTGTCGTCACGGACCTGCGGCTCAGCAAGCTTGAGTTTGGTGGCCTGGAAGTGATCAAGCATATCCGTGAACATTCCTTGCCTACACGCATCATCGTCCTCACAGCCTACGGTTGGCCGGAACTCAAAGCAGAAGCGTCAAGCTCTGGGGCCGACACCTTCCTTAGAAAGCCAACTCGCCTCAAAGAGCTGGGGGCTGCTGTAGGACTGCTCATGGGAGCTGAAGCGTGAAAAAGACTATTCTGGAAACGATACTCAATCCGCGGACACTGTCTGTCTGCTTTCAGCCCATCTTTCGAGTAAAAGATGGCTCCAGGCAGGTTGACAGTCTCGAGGCTCTGATTCGCGGGCCTCGCCACTCTAACTTCTCCAGGGCCGACATCCTCTTTGACTACGTGCGGCGCAAGCGGGCCGAAGCCGAGGTCGACCAAAGTTGCCTCATCGCTATCTGCGAGGCAGCTGTCGATCTGCCTCAAGACATGCGGCTCAACGTCAACGTCCACGCCTCGACGCTGGGGCATCGATCTGGATTTGTCGATATCTTCCGGCGCGAAGCAAAAAAGCGGTCCTTGGCATTTGAACGCTTCACGCTCGAGATTGTGGAACATGCTCCTACGTGTAACATCCCTGAACTCAGCAACAGCATAGCCGAACTGCGCAGCTCTGGAGTCCGCATCGCTCTTGATGACGTCGGCTTGGGACAGTCGAACTATCGCATGATGTTAGATTGCGCTCCCGACTACTTCAAGGTGGACGCCTATTTCGTGCGCGGGCTCGCCGAAGACTCGAAACGACGGGCAGTGATTGAGTCGCTGGTGGCGTTGGCAAATGCTCTTGGAAGCGCGGTTGTAGCCGAGGCCCCTGGCTCAGAAGAGGATATTTGCCAGTTGCTGAAGCTGGGCGTTGAACTTATGCAGGCCAATATTCTCTGCGCGGCGATGCCTGTGCAGGAGTTACAGCGGCTTGGCCTTGTCGGGAAACCGAATGCATCCGCTGCAACAGTCGCGGAGAACAGGGTTATGCCGGAGTTGGAGTACCGTCGTCTACACGCCCAGATGGCGGCGGGACACACGATCTACACCTAGGCGGGATCACTCGGACCCGGATGCTGCCCGTTTGGCTTGTATGGGACTTATGCCCAGTGTCTTTAGCTTGTTGTACAAACTGCTCCGGCTTACTCCGAGCACGGTCGCAGCGCGGGCTATGTTGCCGTTGTGAGCATCGAGGATCTTCTGCACGTGAAGGCGCTCTACGTCGCGCAAGGTGAGTTGATGACCGTCGTCCATCGCAACCCGGGCCTTGAACTCCAGATGGAGATCGCGTGCCCGAATCGTCTCGCCCTTCGCCAGCAAGACAGCCCTTTCGATCACATTTTTCAGCTCCCGGACGTTCCCAGGCCAGGAGTAACTCGACAGAGTATCCATCGCTTCATCGGACATTGTGAGATGCAGGCGCCCGAGATCGACCGCTACTCGCTCAAAGAACTGTCGCGCCAGCAGCGGGATATCTTCGCCTCGCTCGCGCAGTGGCGGAACACGAATGATGACGGTGCTGATTCGGAAGTACAGGTCACTGCGAAACTTCTTTTGCCGTACCAGGTCGGGCAGGTCCTGATGACTGGCCGCGATCAACCGCACGTCCAATTGGCGCTCGTGAACATCTCCCAGTCGGCGAAAACGCTTTTCCTCCAGGATCTTGAGCAGCTTCGGTTGCACCTGCAGGTCCATATCCCCGATCTCGTCCAGGAAGGCGGTACCGCGCTGCGCAACCTCGAGCAAACCGACCTTACGCTGAACCGCACCCGTGAATGCGCCTATCTCATGTCCGAACAGTTCTGTCTCCAGCAATTCCCGTCCGAAGCCGGCACAGTTGAGATCAACAAAGGCTTCCTCAGAGCGGGGACTGTGATCATGGAGCCAGCGGGCCAGGACTCCTTTGCCGGAACCGGTCTCTCCGGCGATCAGTATGGGACAGTGGCTGCCACTTACGCTCTCTGCTTGCTCCGCCACTTCGCGGATGGCTGCGCTCATACCCAGAAAGGGGTCGACACTCTCCCTTTGCTCTCGCATCTTTCCGACGAGTTGCTTCTGCTGGTTTCGCCGGTTTTTCAGAAGCCGCTCCAACACCACGGCAATCGCAGCCATCTCCACGGGCTTGGTGAAGAACTGCTCCGCTCCTTCCTTGATCGCGCGCACCGCCAGTTGAATTGTGCCGTTCCCGGTCAACAGGATGAGCGGGACGGAAGGATGGGATTGCTTCAAGTGCGGCAGGAGATCGAGAGCGGTTCCGTCAGGCAGGGAGTAATCCAGGATCGCGACATCGGGCGTGGACTCGCGGAAGGCGTCTCGAATCCCAGCGCAGCTCGCGGCTTCGACGACGTCATAGTCGAGCGAGGCAAGAAACTCGACGAGAGCCCCACGAATTGCCGAGTCATCTTCGCCGACGATGATCCGTTTCTTGGGCATGCCTGAAGCCTTCGGCAAGAATGCTAGCTTTCCCGCGCGAGGCCTCGCCGCAATCCGACACGTTCGAAAGAGGGCGAGGCGGGTTAGATGAATCTACTGTGGTCCGTAACCGGGCAGCAAATGACCTAAGTAACTCAAGCTCTTTGGAGAACTTACCGAACCCCTTCGGCTCAACAACGAAGGGCTAAAGCTATGCGGCAAGAAGGTGGCCGCGTCCGTCAGAGAATCGCGAGGCAATTCTATGACCGCAACCTCAGGATTCGGAAAGTGGGCAATGCGAAGCCGCTGGCGCTTTTGCTTGCTATTCCTCTTACCCGTGATGGCAGTCGTGACCATCAGTGGCTGGGCAACAATGCACTGGTCAGCGGCGCTGATCTCTGTCCTGGTCGCGCTCGCCCTGAGCGTCTTCGTGAGTTCGCTCTATTCTCGCGTCCAAACCGGCATTCGATTTACCGAGCTATCGATCGACATGTTCTGCACCATCGGCTTCGATGGCTTTTTCAAAACTCTAAATCCGAGTTGGGAAAAGACCCTGGGTTTCGGCGCTGACGAACTGATGGCCAGACCGCGCTTCGATTTCATTCATCCGGAGGACCGCGAATCGACCGCAACCGAATTTGCCCGCTCGCAGCAGGGCGAAGTGACCCGAGCCTTCGAGAACCGTTATCTGTGCAAAGACGGCTCCTACAAGTGGTTGCTATGGAATGCCGTCTCTGATCCGGGACGGCGCGTGACCTATGCCATTGCCCGCGATATAACCCATCGCAAGCTCGCCGAAGCAAATGTGCGCGAGAGCGAAGAACGTTATCGCAAGCTGTTCGACTGGAATCCCCAGCCCATCTGGATCTATGACCGCGAAACTCTGCGTTTTCTCGCGGTCAACAAATCGGCTTTGCAGAACTACGGCTATACGATCGACGAGTTCCTCTCCATGACGATCCTCGATATTCGCCCGCCCGAGGACATTGCCCCACTCCTTCGCAGCGTGGCCCAAATGCAGGAAGGAAGGCACAAGTGTGGCGTCTGGCGCCACCGCACGAAGGATGGGAAGATCGTCATGGCAGAGATTACCTCCTACTCCCTCGTGTTTGCCGGGCGGCACGCTGACTTCGTGATCGCCGTCGATGTCACCGACCGCTTGCAGGCTGAACAAGAACGGCGCAAGTTCACCGAAAGCCTCGAGCAAGCGAACCGGGAGTTGGAGCTCCGTAACCGCGAAGTAGAACGAGCCACTCATCTGAAGAGCAAATTCCTCGCCTGCATGAGCCACGAGCTGAGAACGCCCTTAAACGCGATCATCGGCTTCTCAGATTTGCTCGCCGATGGAACTCCCGGCGAAATGAATCCCAAGCAGAAACGGTTTGTGAATCACATCAAGCAGGCCTCGGGACATCTGCTGCAACTGATCAACGATATCCTCGACCTCTCGAAGATCGAAGCCGGACAACTCGAACTGCACTGTGAAGACTTCTCAGTCGAAGACGCCGTGCCCGAAGTCCTTTCCATGATTGGCCCTCTTGCCACCGCGAAAACGATTCAACTGCAGCAGGAGTTGCAGGCCAGCGCTGGCGTTTACGCTGACCGTGTTCGCTTCAAGCAGATCCTGTACAACCTGCTCAGCAATGCCGTCAAGTTCACTCCAAAGGGCGGCAAAATTGATCTCAGCTGCCATGTCGATGACACCTGGATCTGCGTCTCTGTTTCCGACACCGGCCCTGGTATCCGTCCCCAAGATCAGCAAATGATTTTTGAAGAATTCCGACAGGCCGAAGGGAGCGAGGTCAAAAGTCAGGAAGGCACCGGACTCGGACTCGCGATCACGAAACGACTGATCGAGCAGCACGGTGGCCGCATCTGGCTCGAGAGCGAAGTTGGCAAAGGCAGCTGCTTTCGCTTTACGCTTCCACGAGGAAATCTCTCAGCCACATCGTCCGACATGACTCCGGTCATTAAGACCACAACTCAGAATGCAGGGCTCATCCGAAAGCCGCTCGTCCTGGTCGTTGACGATGAGGTTCCGGCCCGGGAATTGCTCGCAAATTATCTAAGTCCTCATTACCGCATCGCCTATGCCCGATCCGGGGAAGAGGCGGTCAAGAAGGCCCGGCAACTTATTCCCGATGCCATCACCCTCGACATCCTTATGCCCGGCTGCGGTGGATTCGACACGCTGGCGGCTCTGAAGAAAACGGCCGAAACCGCCAATATCCCCGTCATCATCGTTTCCGTCCTCGATCAGAAGAAGGTAGGCTTCGCGCTCGGTGCTACCGATTACTTGATCAAGCCGGTACAAAAGAACCTGTTGTTAGAGAAGCTGCAGGCGCACATTCCAGCGCAGACTGAAACCTCTGAAATCCTTGTCGTCGACGACGACCTCCGCACGCTCGAGTTATTGGAGCAGGTTTTATGCACGTCCGGCTATCTAACCCATACCGCGCGGAGCGGAGATCAGGCTCTTGAAGTACTCACGCACCAAAAAGTGGCCGCTGTCTTGCTCGACCTGGTCATGCCAGGGATGGATGGCTTCCAGGTGATTCGCGAACTCCGTCGAGAGCGACTTTCCAAAGAGCTCCCCATCTTCGTGATGACTGCCAAGAGCCTCACTCAGCAGGAAAGGAGTCTTCTCGGCAGGGAGACGCAAGGCCTATTCGAGAAGAATGGTTCGTGGCAACAGCAGCTAGTCGCGGAAATTGCGCGAGCCCTTCGAGGTGACGAACTCACATGTGCGGGACAGTCATGATCAAAGCGCTTATTGCGGAAGACAATCCGGTAAATCGCGAATTACTGCGCGAGTTGCTCGAGGCCCGGGAATTCGAAGTGGACGAAGCCTGCGACGGTGAGCAAGCGCTGCAAATGATCGAGCGGCAGAGGCCTGACGTTCTGTTGCTGGATCTCGGTATGCCCAAGATTGACGGATTCGAGGTGCTGCGGAAGATCCGTGAAACTCCATGCCTTTCAGACCTTCGCGTACTAGCTGTCACCGCCTATGCAATGCGCGGAGATCGCGAGAAGGCTCTCGACGCCGGCTTTGACGGCTATGTGCCCAAGCCCATTAATGCGCCATTTCTGTGGACGGAACTCGATCGGGTCCTTGAACAAGCTCGATGATTTCTAGTTCGGAACTACCGATGTAACGCAGAGGGCAAAGCAGGGTTACGGCCGCATCTCGTTCGAATCCTTAAGCTTCCCAGTCGGGTTTCTCAAGTTCCGCAATGAACGACTTGATAGCCTTGGCATTTTGCTCGCTAAGCTTGCTGAATTCGATGCCCTGGCGACATTCAGACACCCACACGACAGATCCGATTGCATCGATCTGCTCGCCTGAGACTGGTAAGCGGAATGACAGACGAACCAGGTCTCCCGCCTTCAGGCGGGCTCCGCTGTCGATCTGCATTCCTCCTTGACTGAGATTCCAGCTCATCACGTGTGCAGTGGTCGAGCCCGACGTGCACATTACTTCTGTGCGCAGCGGGATGCGGGCGTTCCGCCGCCGGTTTTCAAAGAGAGATCCCCGGACCGCAAGAAATAAACGCGTGAGTCGTTGCCGATCGACCGGTTTCTGCAGATAGAAGGTAGCGCCCAAGGTGAATGCCTGTTGCATCGTGCTTCTGTCATCGCGACCCGTGACAATAACAATCGGGGTGGAACGATTCCACGAAGATTGCCGGACGCGCCGGGTCAGATCAAAGCCGTGCATATTGGGCATTTCGAGGTCGAGGAAAATTCCATCAAACTTCTCCCGGTTCACCAGACTCGCGGCCTCCTGCCCATCATCCATGGGCACAACTTGGGCCTTCAGCGAAGTGAAAACCTCGCCCATCAGTTCCAGGCTTAGTGCATCATCCTCAACCACAAGAAGCTTCAATGACGACATCGCTGTTAAGCCTCATCCCTGCGCTGCAGGATCTTCAAGAGCATTCGCCGCGCCGATCTCTCAAACTTCTGGTTGCCCGAGGGCCCGCGGGAAACGAGGGAAATCCAGCGGGCCCTGCTACTAGGAGAAAGGCACGAGCAACCATCTCTACCATTCGTCGGTCCTAAACACAGACTTCGAATGTCGATATTGAAGTCAAGCGCAGTTTCCCGACGGCGTAACTCCAAACGTCGCTCCGCCGCTATTCCTGCGACCCAGGCCCGCGTGCAGATTTGAGTCCACCCTGGCGAAAGACTCAGAGTAGTGCATCGGACGTGCCGCCACACGCAGACCCCTGGTTGTTTCCGAACTCACAAACCCTGGTGTGCGCTGGTGGCTGAGGGCCCTGGCAATATTCAGTAGAGCCTGCGAACCACACGCAAGACAGTTCGTGTGTGCGGCAGTTATTGTTTCGCAGTCCAGACAGAGGCTCGCCCGCCGCAGTGGCACAAGATCATGTTTAGAAGGAGTCATTTCTGATTCTCCGAAAGGCGGCCCCGAGAAGCCCCGGTTGATAAGTCTGCTGATGCTTTGGCGATTCCGAATCCCACTAATCGCGGATTGAATCGAGCCCGCAGACTGCTGACTATCGGCTTTTGCAACTCATCGATACTCGTGGATGCCTGCCCCACAAAAGTGGCCCTGCGCGAGGGAGGCATCATATTTGCGCCTTCTGTTGGATCTGGCATAACTCGGATAGATGCAATCAAAAAACCAACGCCACCACCCACCATTCCAAAGAACTTATGCCCCGTACCGAATCGAGGGTTGGAGAGAAAGTGTTTTGATTTCAAAACGCGTACTGCAGCCCCAGCGATCTGAAGACCTTTCAAGCGACACTCAGCAGGACAATTACCGTCGTACTCTTTGAGCCGTTACCAATCGCTGCTGTAATCAAGCAAAGCCTGTCCCTACGGCAGGTAAGGTGAACTGGGGTTCATCGCTTCAAATAGAGATTCATGGTGGAACGCCAATCTCCAATTGGCGTTGCAACCGGCTGTGCCATGGGAATCCCTGTCGTCAACACGGGCATCGTCAAAGTCCGGAGTGGAGTGCCGAAGACGGGTGAAACCCTGCTCTCCGTCCGGGCGCTGAGCGCTTGTTACCGCACGCAAACGCGACAACTCGTCGCGGTTTCAGACCTCAGCTTCGACGTTGCACAGGGAGAAATTGTTGGCGTGCTCGGAGAGTCCGGCTGCGGCAAAACCACAGTAGCACTGTCTATTCTTCGATTGCTTCCCGATAACGCAAAGGTGATAAGCGGCTCGGTACTTTTTCAAGGCAAGGACCTCTTACTCCTCGCAGAGTCGCAACTCCGCAACATTCGCGGTGCGGAAGCCGCGATCATCCACCAGGATGCAAGTGTACTCAATCCCTTGATTCGAGTTGGAGATCAAGTCAGCCAGGTATTGCGGGCTCACCAGCGTTGCAGTCGGATCGAAGCACGCGAACGCGTACAAGAGCTTTTTTCTTCCATCGGCTTGCTCGAATGCGAACGCCTCTACGAAGCCTATCCGCATCAGCTGAGCGGTGGACAGCGACAAAGAATTGGGATCGCACAAGCTCTGGTCTGTAAGCCGCGGTTGGTCATCGCCGACGAACCAACGGCCTCGCTAGACCAGCGAACTAACATCGAGATCCTCAGCCTCATCAGGCAACTGAGGGAGTCCTGCGGCACGTCCTTTCTTGTGATTAGCCATGATCCGGATGCTCTCGCTGCGATCGCAGATCGAATCATCGTCATGTACGCAGGTCAAATCGTAGAAGAGGGTCCCGTCGTCGACGTTTACAGTCAGCCTCTTCATCCCTACACACGCGCCCTGCTGCAATGCGCGCCCACGCAAGTTCCAGTAACCGAGATCGGTGACGACACGCCTCGCCTGCCGTTTATCCCAGGCAGCCCGCCCGATCCTCTAGATCCTATGCCCGGCTGCTCTTTCTCGTGTCGGTGTGCTGACCGAATGCAGGTTTGCGATTTACAGAAACCGGATCAGATCCTGGCTAGCCCATCAAGGCTCGTTCGTTGCTTCAAATACGAGGATCGATCACATGTCTGAGATCCGACAACCTCTGCTCGATGTTCGCGGCCTCTGCAAGATCCACGCTCAAGGACGCTGGTGGGAACACAAATTTCTCGTTCGTGCCTTGGACAACGTAAATCTCGTTTTGCCGGCGAATCGCACCCTGGCGTTGATTGGCGACTCCGGAGCCGGAAAGACAACCCTCGCCATGTGCCTGACCGGTCTTGAGCAGCCCGATGCCGGCACCATTCTCTTTGAAGGAAAAGACATAACAAAGATCGATCGCAAGAAAGCTCGCGGCTTTCCGGAAATCCAGCTTATCTTTCAGAACTCAACAGATGCGCTAAGTCCGCGGATGTCCGCATTGGAAATCGTCGAGGAACCATTGCTCATTCGTGGCAGCCTGGCCAGAACGGAATGTCAGCAGCAGGCTTTGGCAGCGATGGAACAAGTAGGAATCCCTGGCAGTTGCAGCAATCGCCTTCCGCATGAACTGAGTGGCGGACAGCGGCAGCGCCTGGCCATCGCCCGAGCGATCGTTAGCCGGCCGAAATTACTGATCTTGGACGAGCCACTGTCCGGACTTGACCTGTCGATCCAGGGACAGATAACAAACCTTCTCCTCGACTTGAAGGACGCATATCAGCTGAGTTTCCTCTACATTTCACACAATCTGGAACTCGTATGCCGCATCGCAGACGAAGTTGCGATCATGCGCCGCGGCAAAATCGTCGACCAGGCAGCTCCGGCCGCGATTCTTGCGAGTTCGAAACGATCGCATTTGCCTGCACTTGTTCCCTCTGCACCCGCGAGCAGTTCACGCCGAGGTGCCTCGGCAGGAGCATAGACACCGGCATGAGATACCTCGGCTTACGTCTGTTACAAAGCATCCTCTTATTACTGGGGATTTCTCTGCTCTCGTTCCTGTTTCTTGCTCTGGCGCCCGGTAACTTTTTCGACGAGATGAGATTGAATCCGCAGATCTCCAGCGAGACCCTCACCAAGCTGCGGACTCAGTACGAAATGGATCGCCCGCTTCCGGTTCGATACGTGCGATGGCTTGAGTCAGTTGTCAGAGGGGAAATGG
>Ga0335076_10005985_pt1 | contig 12277 bp, 10 predicted proteins | sample Lox_Sample_25_FD_206717 | JGI IMG/M metagenome (GOLD analysis project Ga0335076, IMG submission 206717) | Soil microbial communities from Loxahatchee National Wildlife Refuge, Florida, United States - Lox_Sample_2.5 | ecosystem: Environmental > Terrestrial > Soil > Wetlands | place: USA...
CCCATTTGGCTTCAACCCCGCTCACCTCCGCGAAAGCCGGGGGTCCAGAGTCGCCGCCCCTCGCGGCGGACAGGGCGCAAATCTTGGGGCTAGCTTGGAACGCTTCGGGCCGGAATTCATTTCAACCTGGCGGATGGTGTTACGCGCGTAGAGTGAGCGAGATGGGGAACAGGACCGACTTGAAAATGGGCCGCCGGCCGCGGGTGATTTTGGTTGTCGAGGACAACCCGCTTGTGCGGCTGGACGCCGCCCAGTCTCTTCGGGACGCCGGCTATGACGTGCATGAGGCTGCGGATTCTCAGCAAGCGATCAGCTTCCTTCGGTCGACCTCAGCGGTCGATTTGATTTTCACCGATGTCAACCTGGGGAAGGGGATGAACGGCGTCGAACTGGCCCTTTGGGCTCTGGCAAACACACCGCGCCTGAAGGTCCTGCTGACGACCGGCGAGCGGCTGGGGCCCGCCATCCCCACGGCGCTGGGAGCAATTTTGGCCAAGCCCTACGCGGTCAGGGAACTGCTCAGACGCGTAGCCCATGCGCTTGGCGATCTTGCTCGACCCGCGGTCGCTCCCGCTGCCGAGGCGCGCCGTGGTCGCGGTTGTTGACCGCCCAGCAGGCATCGCTGTATCCGCGTCTCGCGCAGCGGGATATGTAGCGTCTGTGGCGCAATTTCCTGCAGGAGCGCCCCGTTCGGCGGGGTTGGGGATGACGGGCCTGTCCGGCGATCGGGCCGCGCTGCACTACGCGGCGATTGTGGAATCGTCGGACGACGCGATTCTTTCCAAAGACCTCAACGGCGTCATAACCAGCTGGAACAACGGCGCTCAGCGGCTGTTCGGCTATACCGCCGAAGAAGCCGTCGGCAAGCCAGTGACGATCCTCATTCCGGCCGACCGGCAGGACGAGGAGCCGATGATCCTCGACCGCATCCGCCGCGGCGAGAGGATCGAGCATTACGAGACCATCCGGCAGCGCAAAGACGGGAGCCTCATCTACATTTCGCTCACCGTTTCGCCGATCAAAAATCGACAGGGCGAAATTGTCGGGGCGTCGAAAATCGCCCGCGACATCACCGAGCTCAGGCTGGCGCGCGAGCGGAAGGAGCTTCTGCTCAAGGAGATGTCCCACCGGGTCAAGAACCTGTTCACCGTGGCCATCAGCGTTCTGAGCTTGAGCGGCCGCTCGGCGGGCAGCGTCCCGGAGCTGATCGAATCCGCGCGCGATCGGCTCTCGGCCCTTGCCCGGGCGCATGAGCTCATTCTGCCGGACGCCGCGGCGGCGCAGGCGGCGATACCAACGACGCTCCATGCCCTGATTGAAGCGATCATCGCGCCGCACGACGTTCGTCTCGACCCTGACCGCCCAAAGTTTTCGGTCACCGGCTGTGACGTCGAGATCTCCGAGCCGGTCATTTCGAGCCTCGCCTTGCTGATCCACGAGTTTGTCACCAACTCGACCAAATACGGCGCGCTTTCGGCTGCGGCCGGACGAGTCGACATCCGGTGCGAGGACGACGGCAAAACAATCGTCATCCTCTGGACGGAGCGCGGCGGACCGGAAGTCGCGTCTCGGCCGGGCGACAGCGGGTTTGGCGAGCTGTTGACCCGTTCTGCGGTGGCAAGCCTTGACGGCGAGATTTCACGCGACTGGCGGCCCGAGGGCCTTGTCATCCGGCTTTCGATCCCGCGCGCGCGTTTGACCGGGGGCTGAATGAGGCTGTTCGCCCAGCTTGCGCCCCCGCGAAACTGGGGGTCCAGAACAGCCACGGCAGCCGCGCTTCTGGGCGCCCGCGTTCGCGGGCATGACAGGCTCAGCGTCGCCCCCGGATGGTGTCACCCCCGCGGAAGCGGGGGTCCAGAGAGTTGTCGCCGCCCCGTTCTGCGCCACGCCGGATGCCCTCCTTCGCGGGCATGAGATCAATGGCGTCGCCGGCGGATAGTGTCACCCCCGCGGAAGCGGGGGTCCAGAACAACCACGACAGTCGCGTTTCCAGGCGCCCGCGTTCGCGGGCATGACAGGCGCTTCACTTCACCGCCTGCGGCTCCGGGAAGGTCCACGACCCGTCGAGGATTTCCGGGCGCGGCCGATAGAGGCGCACGAGATAGTTCCACCCGGGCGGCGTCGGCAGGCAATTGTCGACCTTGCCATCGCAGCCGCCGAACTGGATCGCGATCGAACCGTCCGCGCTCGGCTTGGCGGTGATGTTGTTGAGCGTATAGGCGTTGAGCGGGTTCGGCTCGAAATAGCCCTTGGCGTTGTAGACGCTGATCGACCAGAAGCCGTCGACCGGCACGTCCTTGACGTTGAGCTTGTAGATCGTCTTGCCGTCGTTCCTGGCCGGGACGACATTGAGATAGAGCGCGTCCTTCTCCGGATTGCCGCCCCAGGCCGAGGCCGCGCCGATCAGATGCCGAATTGGATCAACCTCGCCCCTCGGGCCGAACATTCCCTTGGTGTCGGGCAAGGTCGCGGCCAGCGTGAGCAGGCCCTCGCGCACTGTCTTCTGGCTCGCCTGATCCCAATTCGGAACCTCAAACTTGCCTGGCCCGCCCGGCTGATCGACCTTGATCGCATCCTGGAGCGCATGGACCGCCTCGATGTCCTTCGGGTCGTCCGGATTGACCAGCGTCCGGACCGCGGCGACGATATAGCGCGTCCCGACGCTCTCTTTGGTCAGCGTATGGGTCCCGGCGCCGTAGGCGACCAAGGGGGTATATTCGTCCTCGTCGATGACCTGGATCGACATGAACCGCTTGCCGGGGTCGGGCAGGGTGATCGTCACCGGCCCGGCGTCGAGATCGAACACCCCGGACGAATAGAGCGTGTCGCGATTGAGCCGGATGACGGTCTGATTGTCGATCGCCGCCGGCTCGCGGCGGTGGAACAGCTTGCGGATCCCTCCGTCCTTGACGACGCCGGCGAGATAGCGATCGCTCTCGGCGCGAACGAAATTGTCGGGCGTCACGGGAACCGGGGCGTTCGAAGCCGCCGTCTCCCTGTCGCTCGCCTGGACGAGCGGCGGCGCCTTCCATCGCCCGTCGAGCGCGTCGGCCTTTGGCCAATAGAGCCGCATCGCCAGGAAGAACGGTCCGGCCGGGGCGGGCAGCCAGTTCGCCTGCTCGGCGGCCCCCGGGTCGGCGTGCTGGACAATGAGCGTGACGCCGCCATCGTCATCGCGCTTGAGGCTGGGCAGCATCGGCGAATTGATCAGGTAGCGATTGAGCGGATTGGCCGAGAGCAGGCTCGAAGGCAGTTCATAGAGAGTCAGCGACCAGAAGGCGTTGACCGGAGGCAGGTCGCCCGGCGCGAAGCGCAATTCGTAGCGGCTCGCTCCGCTCAGCGGCTTTTTGGCCCCGTCGACGAAATAGAGCGGGTAGATCGCCTCATCCTTCGAGTTGCCATAGATGCCAAGGACGGCGCCCGAGAAGCGGGCGAGATAGTCGCCGTTAAGAAACGCGCGCGTGCCGAACGCGTCTGCGCTGGTGCGCTTGCCGGTGTCGAGTTCGGTTTCCTTGTAAGTCTTGAAGCTCGCCCAGGCGTCGGCCATGCCGTCCTGGACGGCCTTCAGCGTCTCCGACGAGAGCGTTTTGGCGTCGAACGCTCCATGCGGGCCGATCCCGAGCTTGGCGAACCGGGCCAGCATATCCTTCTCGGCCGGATTGGGCGGACAGAAGGCGAGCGCGAAGTTGAGGATCGTGAAAAACTCGGGCGAGGTTCGCTCCGCCTCGGGACTCAGCGGCTTGACGAAATCGACCGCGGGCGGGGCAGGGGGAGCCGGCTTGCCGAGGAATTGCGACAGCGGCTGGGCCTTGTACCCGGCCTGGATTTTCTTGACGTTGTCGATGTCGCTCGGACTGAACAGCTGGGTCCGGTAGAGGACGAAGGCGAATTCGGTCTCCGAGCGGATCACCGCCTTGACGCCCGGCGGCGTTTCGCCATGCCAGTCCGGCCCGGCAAGCAGGAAATTTCCCGCCTCGTTGCCCGTCGCCCGGCTGCCGACATAGGCGAAGTTGAACGTGTACATGTCGATGAACTGGAGCGAGTAATAGCGTTCCTTGTCGATCGCCGGCACGGTGAACACCAGCGGCTCGGCGCGCAGGTCCGCGCCGACGAACGAATAGGGGGTGTCCGAATTCGGCGTCTGGATCGCCGTGTCGGCTGGCGTGTAGACGCGGGCGGTGTTGACGAGGGTGTTCCAGGGCGCCTTGAACTGATCGCCGCCGCGATCGACGAAATAGGAATACTGGACGCGGTAATTGTCGACCAGCGGGAAGCCGTAGATCGTCGCCTCCTTGGCGATCGCCCGCGCCTCGGCGGGGGTGAGCTGTTGCGCGGTCGCCGGCGAAGAATTCATGACGAGAGCTCCGATCGCGAAGGTCAGGATCGCCACGAGGAACCTGCCTGCGCGGGCTCGAGCGCCGCGGTGCGTCGCGGCAGGCGCCGCCGCTGGATTCGACCCGCTCGTCATGGCTCATCTCCGGCTTTGGCGTTCGCCGTCACTGTTGGCTGAACAATCAGCCGTTATTGCGTCAGCTGCGCCTGCGAACAATCTGTTGACAAAATCAGAAAACGGCGGCTATAGTGTTCCGAATTGTAGGAGCCAGGCGCTGGACGCTCCTCGCCCAAGCCTCGCTCCGGCGGCGCGAGGACAAGAGAAGGAGACGGAATGAACGTTTGAGGACCTCCATTCCACAACCTGGAGGCGAGCGCGCGACGGGAGGAAAATAAAGTCTTTTTTTCGCCCGTAACCCATTGAAAAGCCCCGATTCCGAAAAATAAATTTAAGCAAAAGAGGGCGATCTTGCTTATCTCCATTTTCGTCGGCTTTTGTCGGCTTTTGCGGGGCTCGCGCCGGGGTTGCGTCCGCGCCCGCCCCGGCGGCCCGGTTCGGTCCCGGCCTCACATCGGCCCGGCCGTCACCTGGCAGTCGTCGCGCGAGCCCCACTCGGCCCACGAGCCGTCGTAGAGGCCCTCGACCTTGCCGCCGGCCTCCTCGACCGCCAGCGCCAGGATCGCCGCGGTGACTCCGGAGCCGCAGGTGGTGATGATCGGCCTGCCGAGATCGACCTTATGCTCGGCGAACGCGGTCCTTAGCGCCTCGGGCGGCTTCAGGCGGCCGTGCTCGACGATTTCCGAGAACGGCAGGTTGAGCGCGCCCGGCATATGGCCGCTTCTCAAGCCCGGCCGGGGCTCCGGCGTCTCGCCGCGGAAGCGCTCGGCAGGGCGGGCGTCGACCACCTGGGTCGAGCCAGCAGCGAGCGCCTCGCGCACCTCGGCGAGCGAGGCGACCATGCTCTCGTCGAGGCGCGGGGTGAAGCGGCGCGGCGGCCGGGCCCGCGCGGCGCCGAATTCGAGCGGCCGGGCTTCCTTGACCCATTTGGGCAGGCCGCCCTCGAGGATGCGGACCTCCTCGACGCCATAGACGCGCAGCGTCCACCACACCCGCGCCGCCGCGTAGAGGCCGAGCGCGTCGTAGACCGCGAACCGCATCCCGTCGCCGAGGCCGAGCGCGCTCATCGCCTCGGCCAGAGGCCCGGGTTTCGGCAGCATGTGCGGCAGCCCCTGCTCGACATCGGCGATGGTGTCGATATCGAAGAACACGGAGCCGGGAATATGACCCTCGAGGAATTCGGCGGCGCCGATCCGCCCCGCCGCCGGCAAGTGCCACGAGGCGTCGATCACGCCGAGGTCCGGGTCCCCAAGCTCGGCCGCGAGTTCGGCCGTGGCGACGAAGTTGCGCGAGGCCATCGCTCGATCCCCGCGTCAGGCGCTGCCGAGCGCGATGCGCACCCGCCGGTTGATCTTGCCCTTCTTCTCGATCCCGGTCACCGACGCACGGCCGATCTCGCCGGTGCGCGCGACATGAGTGCCCCCGCACGGCTGGAGGTCGAGGCCCTCGATCGCGATCAGGCGGACGCGGCCCGTTCCCATCGGCGGCTTGACCGACATGGTCTTGATCAGACCTGGATTGGCCTCGAGCTCGGCGTCAGCGATCCAGCGCTGACTGACCACCCGGTCGAGCGCGATCAGTTCGTTCAGCCGGCGCTCGACCTCATTCCTGTCGAGGACCGCCTCGCCGGAATCGAAATCAAGCCTGCCCTCAGCGTCGCCGACCGATCCCCCGGTCACAGGATAGGGCAGCACGACCGAGAGCAGATGCAGCGCGGTATGGGCGCGCATACGCTTGTATCGAAGCTCCCAGTCGATGCGGGCGATCAGCCGCGCGCCCGACAGGGGCAGGGCCGCGCCCTCCGCAGGCACATGCAGGATGGTCTTGCGGTCGGCGTCGTAGACGGTGTTGACGATCGCAATCGGCGAACCGCCTTCGACAATAAGCGTCCCGCGATCGCCGCTTTGACCTCCGCCCTGCGGATAGAAGACCGTTTGATCGAGCGCCACGCCCCGCGCATCCGCGGACGCTACCGTCGCCTCCGCCTCGGTCCGGTAGGCGTCATCGCGAAACAGCGCCTGCGTCATCTAGGCGAACACCTCAGGCGTCTTTCCCTTTGCGTCGAGCCAATCCGGGACCGGCAGGCGCTTCGAGCGCAGAAAGGCGGGATTGAACAGCTTGGAGGCGTAACGGGCGCCGGAGTCGCAGAGGAGCGTCACGATGGTGTGGCCGGGGCCAAGCTCGCGCGCGAGGCGGATCGCGCCGGCGATGTTGACTCCCGACGAGCCCCCGAGCAGCAGGCCCTCGCGCTCGACCAGCTCGAACACGATCGCGACCGACTCCTCGTCCGGAATCTCAAAGGCGTAATCGACTGGCGCGCCTTCAAGGTTGGCGGTGACGCGGCTTTGCCCTATGCCCTCGGTGATCGAGGAGCCCTCCATCTTGAGTTCGCCCGTCGTGTAGTAGGAATAGAGCGCCGCTCCGGGCGGATCGGCGAGCGCGATCTTGATGTCGGGATTGCGCTCCTTCAGCGCCATGCCGACGCCGGCGAGGGTGCCGCCGGTGCCGACCGCGCTCACGAAGCCGTCGAGCTTGCCGCCGAGGTCGTCGTAAATCTCCGGCCCGGTCGTCTCGTAGTGGCCGCGCCGGTTGGCGACGTTGTCGAACTGGTTCGCCCAGACGGCGCCGTTGGGTTCGGTCTTAGCCAGCGCCTCGGCAAGGCGCCCCGAGTAGCGCACATAGTTGTTGGGGTTGGAATAGGGGACAGCGGGAACCTCGATCAGCTCGGCGCCGGCGAGGCGCAGCATGTCCTTCTTTTCCTGCGCCTGGGTGTCCGGAATCACGATCACCGCCCGGTATCCGAGCGCGCTCGCCACCAGCGCGATCCCGATTCCGGTGTTGCCGGCGGTGCCCTCGACGACGACGCCGCCTGGCCGCAACGCCCCGCGCGCGATCGCATCGTCGATGATCGCCTTCGCCGCTCGGTCCTTGACCGAACCGCCCGGGTTCATGAACTCGGCCTTGCCCAGAATTGTGCACCCCGTCGCTTCGGAAGCGGCGCGGAGCTTGATCAGCGGCGTGTGGCCGATCGCGGCGACGACATCGCGGCGGAACTTCATCGCGCTCCTCTTCAAATCAATGCTCAAGGTAGGCGACGGCGCGACTTGCGACAAGCCTCGGCCCTTGCCACAAGGGCCAAAGTCAAGGGAACGGATGGCCGGTGTTTTTTGTCGCGTCGAAGATATTCTGGATGGTTGCTTCGCCGATCAGCCTTTTGTTGTTCGGCGCGCTCATCGGAGTCGTGCTCTGCTTCAGCCGTTACGTTCGGCTGGGGCGCGGGCTTGCGCTTGCTGCGATCCTGTTGCTATTCGCGGCGGCGACGCTGCCGCTCAGCGTGGTTCTGCTCGTACCGCTCGAAAACCGGTTTCCTCAACCCTCGGCCGACATGAACCCGCCCTACGGGATCATCGTGCTCGGGGGGGCCATAAATGACACCCTCAGCGTCGCCCGCGGCCAAACGGTGTTTAACGAGGGCGGCGAGCGGATCACCGAGGCGGTCATTCTGGCCAAGCGGTTTCCGAACGCGCGCATCGTCTACACGAGCGGAACCAATTTGGTGCTTGGAGGGAGTTCCTCCGAGGCGGCTCGAGCCCGCGATCTCATGGCCCAGATGGGCGTCGCGCCGGACCGGGTGACGATCGAGGACAAGGCGCGCAACACCGAGGAAAATGCGCTCTTCACCGCCGCGATTGTCCGCCCCGAACCATGGCAGCGCTGGGTCATCGTCACCTCGGCCTTTCATATGCCTCGCGCCATGGGCGTATTCGAAAAGGCCGGATTTCACCCGATCGCCTATCCGGTCTCCTTCTACACGACTGAAAAATGGTTCGAACAACTTCGCCCGGTGTTCGATCCGGAGCGGAACCTGCGAACTTTCCAATTGGCGCTGCACGAGTGGATCGGGCTCGCGGCTTATCGCGCGACCGGGCGGATCGACCACCTGTTTCCCGCGCCTGGGGACGCCGGATGAGGCCTCGCTCCGGACTCACGCGAACGAAAAAACCGGGCAATTTGCCGCCGCAGCTAGGGACACTCGCCGTCCGCGGCGATCCGCGCGGCCTGGGATATCGGCAGGCAATCGCGTTCGATGAGTTCGAGCGTCTTGTTCACCAAGGCGAGTTTGCCGTCGCTCAGGAAGCGGCCGGAAAGGCAGGATTTGCGACGGCCGTCGGCCGGGCTGTCGATAAGGCCCTGATAGTAGAACTCGATCGCTATCAGGCGGGCGTCGACCGAAACTCCGTTGAGCTTGTTCTTGTCGGAGCACTGAGAAAGTTCGTCCGCGTTGACGGCCGACGCCGCCCCACACAAGAGGAGGATCGCCGTCGCCGCCGTCGTGGTCACATACATATCCGGGCTCCCTTGAGGCGGCAGATCGATCGATGCGCGGAAGGCGCGAACGGTTGGAGCGGGGCCGAAAGCCCGACTCCGCATCCGGCCACGGAGACTTCGACAATTAATGCCCCAGGGGCGGTTCTGGCGCCAGATTTCGCTCTCGAATTCGATCGCTCGATCCCGTCGGCGCTTCCTCGCATGAACGGCTCGACGGCGCGTTCAATCCCGAACTCCGGGCTAACAGCGGCTTGCCTTCGCGGTTCATCTGACTAGACTGTAGGCAGGATGAAATATGCTCAATCTCTAGGCGCCGCGCCGGCTATCGCCATCGGGCCGATCCGGCTCGAAGGGCGGGCGCTGCTTGCGCCAATGTCGGGTCTAACCGATCTGGCGATGCGGCGGATCGCCCGCCGGTTCGGAGCCGGGCTCGTCTTCTCGGAGATGGTCGCGGCCGAGACCTTCCTTGAGGGCGACGCGGAAGCCTCGATGCGCGCCGAAGGCGAGGGAGTGGCTCCCCACGCCGTCCAGCTGGTCGGCCGCGAAGCGCGGGCTTTGGCTGAGACCGCGCGAAGGGTCGTTGGCGCAGGCGCCGCTCTTGTCGACATCAATATGGGTTGCCCGGCGCGTCGGGTGTCGGGCGCGCTGGCCGGCGCTGCGCTGATGCGCGACCTTGATCACGCCGAGCGTCTAATCGCGGCGGTGGTCGAGGCTGTTTCGGTTCCTGTCAGCGTCAAGATGCGCCTTGGCTGGGACGAGAAATCGCTTGCCGCGCCCGAACTGGCTCGCCGGGCGGAGCGGGCAGGGGCGCGGATGGCGACCGTGCATGGCCGGACCCGGGCGCAGTTCTACGACGGGCGCGCCGATTGGGCCGCGGTCCGGGCGGTGGTCGAGGCGGTCCGGATCCCGGTCTTTGTGAATGGCGATTGCGCGAGCCTCGAGGATGCGCGCGCCATGCTCGCGCTTTCCGGCGCTGCGGGAGTGATGATCGGCCGCGCGGCGCTTGGCGCGCCGTGGCTGGTCGGCGGCGTAGCGCGGGCGCTCGACGCGCGCGGCCCCTGTCGCGCGCCGGGACGGGAGGAGCGTCGTGAGGCCGCTCTCGAGCATCTCGACTGGCTCGTCGGCAGGCTCGGACCTCGCGCGGGGCTTCGCCATGCCCGGAAGCATCTGGCGGCCTACGTCAGTCAGGCGGGCGCGAGCGAGCCGCTGCGGCGTCAGATCGTGATGAGCGAGGACGTGTCCGAGGCGCGGGCTCTTCTTGCCCGCGCCTTCGACGACGATTGGGCGAGACTGGCGGCATGACGGCGCATCCCGCTCAGAGGCGCCCGGACGCCGCCAAAGTGCTGAATGCGCTCGCCCAGCCGCTGCTGACGGTCGACGCCCAAGGCAGGGTGGTCGACGTCAACGTGGCGGCGGAGACGTTCTTCGACATGGGACGCGGGATGCTGGTGCGGTCGCGGCTGACCGACCTCATTCCTTCCGATTCGCCGGTTTTGGCCCTTGTCGCCGACGCGCTCGAGAATCGCGCGACCGTCAACGGCTACAAGATCGACATCTCCACGCCGCGAACAGGCAGTCGAGACGCTGTCGATGTTTTCATCGCGCCGCTGCCGCAGACCGATGATTCGGTCGCGATTATGCTGCAGGAACGCGCAATTGCTGAAAAAATAGACAGGCAACTCACCCATCGCAGCGCCGCGCGCTCGATCACGGCGCTTGGCCTCATGCTGGCCCACGAGATCAAGAATCCCCTCTCGGGCATTCGCGGCGCCGCTCAATTGCTTGAGGCGAACGCAAGCGACGAAGATCGGGGCCTGACGCGGCTCATTTGCGAGGAAACCGACCGGATCGTCAAACTCGTCGACCGGATGCAATCCTTTGCCGATTCGACGCCGTCGCAATGGGAAAGCCTGAACATTCACGCCGTGTTGGATCACGTCAAGCGTCTGGCCCAGGCCGGGTTCGCGCGCCACATCCGCTTTGTCGAGGTTTACGATCCGTCCCTGCCGCATGTGCAGGGATCGCGCGATCAACTGATCCAGGTATTCCTGAATTTGGTTAAGAACGCGGCGGAAGCCATTGGAAGAGATAGCATTGACGGCGAGATCACTCTGACGACCGCGTACCGCCCGGGGGTGCGGCTGCGGACGGCGCCGAGCGCCGAGCCCGTCGGCTTGCCGCTCGAGATCTGCATTCGCGACAATGGCCCGGGCATAGCCCCGGAGATCCTCGGCAATCTGTTCGACCCGTTCGTCACGACCAAGTCGCAAGGTTCTGGTCTGGGTCTTGCACTGGTCGCCAAGCTGATCGGCGACCATGGCGGCATCATCGAATGCGAATCGCATCCGCGCCGCACAATGTTTCGTGTGCTGATGCCGCTGCAATCGCTGCGCACAGCGGCGAGGTGAACGGCTGGGGGTCGCGGCCAAGGAGCGGGTGTTAATGCCGTCAGGGCATATTCTTGTCGCCGACGACGACGCCGGGATTCGTACCGTTCTCAATCAGGCGCTCACTCGTGCTGGCTATGAGGTCCGAGCCACGGGAACGGTCGCTGGACTTTGGCGATGGGTGGCGGCGGGCGAGGGCGACCTCGTGATCACCGACGTGGTGATGCCCGACGACAATGCGTTCGATCTCTTGCCGCGGATCAAGCGGATGCGGCCCGATCTGCCGATCATCGTGATGAGCGCGCAGAATACCTTCATCACCGCTATCAAGGCCTCGGAGCGCGGCGCTTACGAATATTTGCCCAAGCCGTTCGACCTTCGCGAACTGGTGGCGATCGTCGGGCGCGCGCTTGCGGAGCCCAGGCGGCGCCGCGAGGCGGCGGAAGCCGCGGTCCCGGCCGAAGTAATGCCGATTGTCGGCCGCTCGCCGGCGATGCAGGACATTTTCCGGATTCTGGCTCGGCTGATGCAGACCGATCTCACGGTCATGATCTCCGGCGAGTCCGGCACCGGTAAGGAACTGGTCGCGAGAGCTTTGCATGACTATGGCAAGCGCAAGGGCGGGCCGTTCGTGGCCATCAACATGGCCGCGATCCCGCGGGATCTCATCGAGAGCGAACTGTTCGGCCACGAGAAGGGCGCGTTCACCGGCGCGGCCGCCCGCTCGGTCGGACGCTTCGAGCAGGCCGAGGGCGGGACGCTGTTTCTCGACGAGATCGGCGACATGCCGATGGAAGCGCAAACCCGACTGCTGCGCGTGCTGCAGCAGGGCGAGTATACGACCGTCGGCGGCCGGACGCCGATCAAGACCAACGTCCGGATCGTCGCCGCGACCAACAAGGACCTCCGCTTCGCCATCCAGCAGGGCGCTTTTCGCGAGGACCTGTTTTTTCGCCTCAATGTCGTGCCGATCCGCCTGCCGCCCTTGCGCGAGCGCCCGGAAGACATCCCAGATCTCGTGCGCGCCTTTTTCCAGCGCGGCTCGACCGAGGGCCTTCCGGTCAAAACGGTCGAACCCGCGGCGATGGAGCGCCTGAGGCGCTATCTCTGG